>Ga0272442_10001897_pt1 | contig 31007 bp, 64 predicted proteins | sample SSMForm2O_FD_200262 | JGI IMG/M metagenome (GOLD analysis project Ga0272442, IMG submission 200262) | Marine sediment archaeal communities from Little Sippewissett salt marsh, Falmouth, MA, United States - SSM-Form-2O | ecosystem: Environmental > Aquatic > Marine > Wetlands > Sediment ... | reverse complement strand
GTAAGATTGCCTTGGTGCACGCCTCATGGTTTAATGATTAAGACATTGGATGAAGAAATGATTAAACTTATGGCAGAGTCAGGGGCATATCAAGTAACTATAGCAGTAGAAAGTGGAAATGATAGAGTATTAAAAGAAATAATTCATAAGCCAGTTCCTCCAAAACCAGAGGTTAAAAAGATTGTTGATTTATTTCATGAATATGGAGTTCAAGTTCATGGTTTATTTGTAGTTGGTTTTCCAGGTGAAAAAAGAGAGGAAATAATGGATACACTTAATTATCCTTTTGATGTTGGCTTTGAAAGTGTCACATATTTTACTGCTAATCCAATGCCTGGTTCAGACCTTCATAAGATTTGTAAGGAGAAGGGATATCTAAAAGAAAATGCACATAAGGATTTTAAAGCTGCCGAAATTATTATTCCAAAAGATTCTCCTGACTATTTTATGGACCCAAATGAACTTACTAAATTGGTAGAGAAATATACCAAAAAATATAATGAATATTCAAAGGAACATTTCTCACATCAATGGGAAGAAAAGTTTAAAGTATTTCTTGAGAAACATCCTGAACAAAGAGAAAAATTATTGGGGAGGGTAACATGAATAAGATTGATATTTTGATTGGTATAATGATGGTTGGGCTATTACTTGCTCTAATAGGTTATGCTCTTATGATGCCTGTAAATATAGAATCAGGCCATTTTGTTAAGGCTGAATGTCATCTAGAAAGAATGAGAAATGTTACTTGGATTCTATTAGAAGAAAAAGAATTGATTTATTGTACTTATAATCCTGATGTATTAAATTTAACAGTAGGAGAAAAGTATTGGTTTGCTGAGGGATGGCCTAATGGAAATTATGGAAAGACTTTATTATTTGTATCAAATGACGACCCTGTAACCAATGTGAGTGGAAATATATGAGGATAAGTGAAAATATAGAAGAAGACTATATGGATGAAATTGATGCAAGAAGAAGTGCACTATTAATTACATCAATTTTGGATAGATTAGAAATTAAATATTGGTTTGATTATGGAGCACTTTTAGGCACAGTTAGAAATCATAAATTTATCCCGTGGGATACTGATATAGAAATCAATTTTAAGTATGTTAGTGAGGAACAGATAAATAACTTAATTCATTACTTAAAATCCTATTATAGTATTGATTCCAAAAAGAAGGATTACTATTTACATATAGAACCAAAACAAGGACTGGTTGGTATGAGTTTAAGTTGGTTTCCAGAAAATACTTTCACAAAAGTTTTAGGATTTATATGCTATCACTTACCGACAAAAGTTAGGATGGGAATTATTAAATTAGTTCAGGAGATTTATTGTAAAAGCACTAATGAAACTATCAGACCGGACGACGGAGAAGATAGGGAGCAAAGTTGGCATTGCAGAGCTATACGACAGATGCTTCCTATTTTTTTCTGTTATAAAACTAGGCCTGAAAAATTATATGATATGGAAGTAATGGTGCCTGAAAAAGCTGAGGAATTATTATATTTGAGATATGGAAAGGAGTGGAGAATTCCAATGAAAAAATATAGGAGTTATACAACGTAAGGAGGAAAAAATATGTTATTAGAAATAATTCAAGGAATGGAGGCAGTTGTTAGATTTGTACCTGTTTTAGTTATAATTTGGACTGGAATAATAATGATTAGAGGCTTTATTAAAAGCGGATTTTCAGTTACAAAAGGACTTAAAACTTCTTTTTGTATTTCTCTAACTGTATTATTTTTTGTTGCTATGCTAATGTTTTCTATGTTTCAACTTTTGTTGATAGGCAATTTATGGACACAATATGAAGTAGAGGAAGGAACTGTTGTGGAGCCATGGATAAAAGAAATATCATATTTAGGTAGTGATGTATTCATATTTTTCTTAGGAGCACTTTTTATTATGTTTATATGGAAAACATTTTATAAAGATAAAATTATTCCCGGTGAAGGAAATTTAAAAGAAAGAATTATAGGATATTTTAGGAGAGAAAATAATGAAACTTAAATTTGGAGTGCCATGTAGCAGAATAATGAAACACTTACATGATGTAGAATTGAATTGCACAAGTGAGGAACAGGCATTAGGAATTGCAGCGGGGTGTATACTTGCTGGAAAAAATCCAGAGGTTTATATGCAGAATAGTGGATTAGGTAGATGTGTAGATATTTTAACAAGCCTTTATATGCCTTATAAAATACCCTATCCAAAGTTATTATTAAGTGTAAGACACTGGCCACACCATCATTCTTTTATTGGTGAGAGGACCCATGATTTATTGATGATGTTGGATTATAAAAATGTGGAGATAGTTGAGGAGGAAAAGTAAGTGGAGAGATTATTAGTAATTGAAAATTTAATGAAAGATATTACAGACGAAATAGTGGTAACTTCGGCTGGGAAAATTAGTAGAGAAGTTTGTAGTGTTAAAGATAGACCACTTAACTTTTATGTTCAAGGTTCACTTGGAGCAACTGTTGGAATAGGGATTGGATTAGCATTATCAAAACCTAATAAAAAAGTTGTAGTAATAGCTGGAGATGGTGATATTTTAATAAATCTTGATAACTTAGTTTTGCTGAACAAACTCCAAAAGGAGGGAAAAGTTAAAAATCTTAAATTATTTATATTGGATAATAATTGTTATGATTCAACAGGTGGACAAAAGACAGTTAGTGATGCTGTGAAATTTAGATTACTTTGTGATTGTAAAGTTATATTTTGTAGTAATCCAACAGTAGGAGTATCAAGGATAAGAATATCACATGAGGAAATAAAGAATAGATTTATGGAGGCGATAAAGTGAAGGAGAAAATAGTATATGTATCAATGGTAGCTGATTTTTGGCATGCCGGCCACGACAACATTATAAGGAATGCCGAAAAATATGGAAAGGTAGTAGTTGGATTATTAACTGATGATGCTGTTGCTTCTTATAAAAGAGTTCCAGTCCAACCATATGAAATGAGGATAAAAGTAGTTAAAAATATTAAAGGAGTGTCAGGTGTCATTCCTCAAGAAACTTTGGATTATAGACCTAACCTAAGAAAACTAAAACCGGCTTATGTAGTCAATGGCGACGATTGGAGAACTGGTATACAGAAAGAAACAAGGCAACAAGTAATTGATGAATTGGAGAAGTGGGACGGGAAACTTATTGAGGTGCCTTATACCAAAGGCATCTCCTCCACCTTAATTATTGAAGATTATAGAAAGAATGGAGTAACGCCTGAGCAAAGAATGAATATGTTGAGAAGGTTAATAAATATCAAACCAATTGTAAGAGTAATAGAGGCACATAATGGACTTTCGGCTTTGGTAGCTGAAAATGCTAAGGTTGACGGTAAAACTTATGATGCTATATGGGAGAGTAGTTTGACGGATTCATCATCAAAAGGAAAGCCTGACATTGAATTAGTATCAATGGATTCAAGGATTCATACAATCAATGAAATATTAGAAGTATCAACCAAACCAATTATAGTTGATGCAGATACAGGTGGACAGGTCGAGCATTTTCAATATATGGTTAGGACGATGGAGAGGTTAGGAGTATCTGCAGTAATAATTGAGGATAAAAGGTTTCCTAAAAGAAATAGTCTTATGGAAGATGCCAAACATATACAGGAGGACCCATTTGACTTTAGAAGAAAAATAATTGCTGGCAAGGAGGCACAAATAACTGAGGACTTTATGATTATTCCAAGGATAGAATCACTTATAGCAGGAAAGCCAATGGATGATGCTTTAGAAAGAGCAAGAATATATTCAATGGTTTCTGATGCAATTATGATTCACTCGAAAGATAAATATCCGGACAAAATATTAGAATTTTGTAGGGAATATAAAAAATTTAAAATTAAGGTTCCTATAGTAGTTGTGCCAACTGCTTATAATAGTATCACAGAGCAGGAATTAATTGATGCTGGCGTATCGGTTGTAATATATGCTAACCACCTTATGCGTTCATCTTATAAAGCTATGAAGGAAACAGCTGAGATTATTTTAAAAAATGAAAGGTGTAAGGAAGTAGATAATAAATGTGCTACTGTCAAGGAAATATTTAAGTTAACTAATAAGGAGGTAAAATAATGGATAATTGTTTTAGAATGTCCTTAATGTTTGGACGTGACGTTCCATGTGCTAAGGAAAACTGTGCATTTTGGGATGGAGACAAATGTAGTAAGGAGACAAAATAATGAAGTATTTAATGATAGAAACACAAGGGGATAATGGATATATTGTTAGGACTAAAAAGAAGGAAGAATTTCTTGGTATGATATATTTATATAAACCTTGGAAGAAGTGGGTTTTTGAGCCTAGTGCTGGAACAGTATATGATTCTGAGTGTATGAAAGATTTAATAAGTTTTATGGAAGAGGAATTAAAAATAAAATGAAATCACAAAAGGAATTAATTCATAATACAGATTGGGATATTCTTCTCGTCATAGATGCAGTTAGGTATGATTTCTTTGAAAAATATTATGAGGAGTACCTTCCAAAAGGAAACCTCCAGAAATGTGAATCATCAACTACTTTTACATTTGGTTGGATTATGGATACTTTTGGCGAAAACTTCAATGCTACATTTGTTTGCACTGAGCCAATTAAAGACTCTATCAAGGATATCACTAATAAAATGAAGCATGGAAATACTATTGATGTTAGGAAGTATTTTAGAAATGTAGTTGATATTTATTCTAAGCATTGGAGAGACCCAGGATTAATTTATCCTGAGCCTGTATTTGATGCTGTTGAGGATTTAATTAAGAAAGGCGAGAAACGGATTGTAGCTAAGTTTATTCAAGTACATGACCCTTATATATATTGGATGATAAAAGGAGTTTATGGCACTGAATACAGACAGCTCATTAAAGGAAACCTTAGGAAGGTATTGTATGAATTAATTAGTGATGAAACTTATTGGACTATCATGAATAAATTAGGTTTTTCGCCTGAGAATTATTTGAATTATTTATGGCTAGAGAAAGGAAAGGAAGGAATAAGAGATGGATATTACTATGACATGATTATGATGATGAAAAAATGTAAGAAATTAATGGATAAATATCCTGAAAGAAAATTTGCTATCACAAGTGACCATGGTGAAAGGTTGGGGGAAGGAGGCAGGTATAGTCATGGTGGAAAGAGAACTAAAGTTATAAAGGAAGTTCCATGGTATGAACGAACATAAAGCAATAGAAATTCTTACGGATGTAAAGGATACATTTGAGCGACACAATGTCACTTTTTGGTTAGATTGTGGAACACTCCTTGGAGCAATTAGAGATGGAAAAATGATACCGTGGGACCATGACCTTGATATTGGAATGTGGTATAGAGACCTCGACAAAATTAATAATGCTGTAGAGGATTTTAAGGAGAATGGATATATTATTGAATATAGGCGAGTTAATGGTGATACTTTGCCTGCTGGTTTAATGATTCAGGATATAGAAGTTGAGTTTTTGATACTTAATCCAAAGGAAGATGGAAGACATTATTATAATTGTATTATGCCTAATGGTCTTCCTGGCAAATTCTTTGATTATATCCTTTGGTGCTTAAGGTTGAATAGTCCTGAAGTAAAAAAGAATTATGGAAGTATGGTCCCTTATAAAATGATATGTAAGACAGTTGATACTTGTAATATCATTCCAAAAAGAATAAGAGAAAAGTTGGTTAGGTTAGTTGAAATTTTATATTTAAAAATTGATTCAGTTATTATTGAATCGGCAGTTCCAGTTAAATATTTTAAAACTTTAGGAAGAATCACATTTTATGGATTACAGTTTTATGTTCCGTATGATACTGAAAAATATTTAGAATTTAGATTTGGTGATTGGAAAAATCCTAAAAAGGCGTATTATGGTGGGGCTGTGATAAGGAAGTATAGGTATGGAAATAAAAAAATTGATAATAAGCATATATGGGGTGGATAAATGAGTAGAGAAGTAATGCCAGCAGTAATAATGTTAATGGTTGGAATTTCTGTTGTTGCTGCGGTTCTTTTAGCTGTTGGAGTACCTAGAAATGTTGATGGTGAATTTGAAGAAGGCTGGATATATGGAAAATTTGAAGGATATAAATATCAAGAACCTGTGTGTTGTAGTTATTATGGCTCAACTGAAATTAAGTTAGAAGGAAGGGGTTGGGAATGGTTTCACTATAACTGTGAATATATTTTAGATGATAATTTAGAAGAAGGAAAAGTTTATGGATTTTATTATACCTCAAGTGAGGTTCCTTGGGCTATAACTAGAAATTGGAATGAACCAAGTGGTAGATGGTTACCTTATATTGAAAAAATAGTTGATGCTGAGAATAATGTTCTTTGGGAATCACATTATGGAGATTTGCCAGAAGTATGTTGGACTATTATATTTGTAGGAATAGTAATTTTAGTAGGAATAATTTTTATTTATTGGAAAGTAGAAAATTATTTAGAAGGAAGAAAGAATGAAATGGAAAATGATACCGACGAAGAAGATAAGACCTCTTGAATATGTATTTCCTAATCATCTAAAAAATTTAAGTAAGATGATTTTAAAGGAAGGAACAATGAATTATCCTTTAATAATTGAGGATAAGCAAAAAATAGTTTTAGATGGTTCACATAGGTATGTATTTCTTATGGAACAAGGTTATAAAATGGCGCCAGTAATAGAAATAGATTATGATGACCCTCATGTAAGGGTAGGAACTCATAGGATGCATAGGCATATAGTTAGTGGACCAGTGAATATATCAAAACAAGAAGTAATTTATAGAGGTGTAACTGGTGATTTATTTCCGCCAAGAACTACTAGACATTTTATTCCATTTCTTAGACCAGAAATTAAAGTTCCTCTTAAAAAATTAGGAACTATGCCAAAACAAAATATGGAATGGTTAATTTCAAAGGGTGATATTATGGAAGAAATTAATCATAATTTAAAATATATAAAGGAATTAGATGAGGAGAAAGAAGAGCTTAAAAATTATTTAAAAGAATGTGATAGGACTAAAAAATATTTAAAGGAGCAAATAGCAGAAATGACGCAAAGAAAATGGAAGAATAAAAAATGACAACAGTATTTTTTCCTGGTAAATTCCAGCCACCACACATAGGTCATGCTAGAACCATAGCAAAATTATTGAATAAGTATGATAAAGTAATAGTTGGGGTAACTGAAGGTCCACCAAGAGTTATGGATAGAGAGGAGGTTATTCGCCAGTTTAAAGAAATATTTCAAATAGTTCCTATGTGGAGAATAAAGTTTCATTCTATTGACGGCGTATTGACTGATTATAAAAAATTAGATGGTATTCCCGAGTTTGATATTCTTATAACAGGAAATGATGAGGTAGTTAAATGGGCTATCGATTTAGGAATTTGTGTAAAGAAAGTTTCAAGGTCTAATGGTATTGGATGTAGTGGAACAAGTTTAAGAAGAATAGCATTAAATCAAAATAAAGAAATGAAAGAATGGGCAGAGAAAGTAGCCAAGAGGAGTAAAAAAATAATATGAGTAAAGTAATGCTTATCCAACCACCATTTACTCAACCTACTGAGTCGAAGAAAAGGTGTTTAGTACCTTTAGGTATAGCATATATTGCTGGATATTTAAGGGAGCATGGTATTGAAGTAAAAATTTTAGATTGTGTAGTTGAAGGATATGATAATGAAACAATATCACCCGACGGAACTAAGAAAACTTTTGGATTAAGTGCCAAGGAAATTAAGAAAAGAATATATGATTATGACCCTGACTTTGTCGGAGTATCATGCTTAATGACGGCACAGGAAAGGAATTGTTTAGCAGTTTGTAGATTGGCAAAGACAGCTAATACAAAATGTATAACTGTTGTTGGTGGTTGTCATGCTTCAGTATTTGCAGAAGAATTAATTAAAAAGTGGGAAGTTGATAATGTAGTAATTGGTGAAGGAGAACAAGCGATGCTTGATATAGTTCAGGGGAAGGATAGAGGAATTGTAAAAAAGATTCCAATAGATATTAGAACAATACCTTGGCCTGCTCGGGATTTACTTCCTATGGAAAAGTATTTGGAAATTAATATGCCTGAAAATATTTTTTCACCAAATAACAGAGTTACCCAAATGGTATCTTCAAGGGGTTGTCCATTTAATTGTGTCTTTTGTGCCACTACAAATTTTCATGGTAATTGGAGAGGAAGAGACCCTGTTGATGTTTATGCTGAGGCAAGATATTTAAAGGTTAAATATGGAATAGAGGAAATCAATTTTATTGATGAAAATTTAGTTTTACAAAAAGAGCGAACTAAAGAAATAATGGGTATGTTATCAAGTTTAAATATTGCTTGGTCTAATCCTGGCGGAATATGGATTGATGGGTTGGATAATGATATTTTGGATTTAATGAAAAGGGCAGGATGCTATCAATTAACTTTTCCAGTGGAATCTTTTAATCAAGATGTATTAGAAGAAGTTATTAATAAACCACTGAAAGTTGAAAGGGTTAAAGGATTAGTGGAGCACTGCCATAAACTTGGCATTGATGTTCATGCTTTTTTTGTGGTTGGTTTTCCTGAGCAAACTAAAGATATGATGGAAAGTGATTTTAAGATAGCAAAGGCAACAGGTTTTGATTCAGCATCATTCCATATAATTACTCCACTGCCAGGAAGTAGAATTTATGAGGATTGGAAGGATAAAATAAACCTTGATAATATTAATTATATTCATTCGACTATACCACATCCTGAGTTAAGTACTAGGGAATTAGATGAATTAGTGGATAAATTTAATGTAGATTTCAATAAATCTTATAAATGGAGACATCCATATAAGTTTATAAAAAAGTATATTATTTTGCCAAGAAAAAAGAATTTTAATAATCCGTTTAGGAGGGTTTAGATGATAGGTATTAAAAAAATAAAAAGGCTTAAATATGGAATATCAAATATTAAAATTATGAAAAAGGCTGTAGTTATTGGGGTGTTTCTACTTTTTATTTGTAGTAATATAGTAGTAGCACAGGAAGATAAAATAATTAATTGTAGTTTCACAAGTTTTAAAACAGAAGTTGTGCTAGGAGAAAACTTCACAGTTATATTATGGATGAATAATAATTTTGAGGCAACAGGATTTACTTTAAGACAAATGGTATGGGAAAGTGAATTAGCGGAGTTGGTTAATAGAAGTTTTGAACCTGCTTGGCTTGATGATACTTTTAATGATATTGGTGACCTTGAGCCAGGAAATCTTACTTATGCAATGGCTAATAATTTTGCTGGTGTAAATGGTAGTTTTGGTGTGATGAATTTTACTTTTCATGCTAAAGCTGAAGGAACTTTACATATCACTATTCCTGAGATATATGAGCCAATAGGACAACCAGGAATGGAATTTTCTAATGGCGAAGGAGCTCATGAAACTATTTGGAGTAATTATGAAATAGTTATTAATGACCCAACTAATGATGGAGACGACGATGATGATAATGGTGGCTCCGGTGGAGGAGGCGGAGGCGGGGGTGGATATGTTCCGCCACCAGTTAATAAAAAACCTGTAGCAATTATTGATTGTCCTGTTAATGGAACAGTAAATGAAAGTATATTTTTTGATGGTTCGGACTCTTATGATGAGGATGGAAGTATAGTTAAATATACCTGGGACTTTCCAACAGGAGATATAGTTGGTAATCCAATATATCATACTTTTACAACATTAGGAAATCATACAGTTAATTTAATAGTAGAGGATGATGATGGTGCAGAGGATTCAGAAATGTGTACAGTTTATATAAAAGGAATAGATATTCCAGATACAAATGATACTGATGAACCCGACGAGCCAGATGATACTAATGATACTGATGTTCCTGACCAAAATCAAACAGATAATAATCAAAGTGATATTCCTGAAGAGGAAGAAATTAATTTAATGCCTATTTATATAGCATTTGGAATCATATTATTTCTAGTACTTTTTGTTTTCTGGAAAAGGTGGTTTGAGTGACGATATTAGGAGCAATAATTGGATTTTTCTTTATTATTTGGACTGGGGTAGCAATAGTGGTATTTGCAACCTCTGGTTCATTTTATGGATTTTTACAAAATATGGCAGGTATAGGAGTAATAGTAGGATATGTAATTTTACTTGCGGTTTATGGAGTTTATAAGAGAGTTGAAAGAGAATATGAGCGATACTGATTTGGCTGTTTTAGCAGAGAAATATAGACCTAAGAAATTAGAAGATGTAGTAGGACAAGAACATATCATACCACACTTAAGAAAGTTTGTAGAGAATAAAAATATACCACATATGCTTTTTAGTGGACCACCAGGAGTCGGTAAGACAACTGCTGCGAAAGCTTTAGCAAAAGAACTTTATGGAAGTAGTTGGAAGAATTATTATATAGAAATGAATGCCTCAGATGAAAGGGGAATTGATACTATTAGGGATAAGGTTAAAACTTATGCTCGAACTGGAATTGTAGGTGAGAAGTTTAAAATTATTTTTATGGATGAGGCGGATGCTGTTACTAAGGATGCACAGAATGCTTTAAGAAGAGTTATTGAAATGAATTCGCATAGATGTAGGTTTATTCTTAGTTGCAATTATCCAAATAAAATAATTGACCCAATTATAGACAGGTGTGTAGTTTTTAGATTTAGAAGTATTCAGCCAAAAGATATGCAACTATTATTAAATAAAATAATAGAAACAGAAGGAATAAATATCACAAAGTCGGCTAGTTATCTCCTAGCAGTATTATCTAATGGTTCAATGAGGAGAGCATTAAATACCTTAAATATTATTAAGTTAGCAAATATAGAAAATGTAAATGATGATGTGATTTATCAAATAACTGGTTATGTAGATGATGGACATGTTCAAACTTTGCTTTTGGCGATAAGGAAAGGCGAGATAGAGCCAGTTGATAAGTTTATGGATAACTTACTTAATACAAAGGTATATGCTCCACAAGAAATAATAGAGAGTCTCAGGCGGTTATTAAAGGATTCTAAAGTCCTTCCAAGAGAGGCTAAACTTAAGGCGTTGACAATGATAGGTGATGTTGAGTTCAGGATATCAATGGGGAGCAGTCCTGAGATTCAATTAAAAACTTTTGCAGTTTATTTAATTAGTTTGTATGATAAATATGGTTCAAAAAGTTAGAATTAGGAAAGGAAAGAAAACTATAAGGGTTCATTTTATGTGGAATGATGACCTTGTTGATATGATGAGAGACCATAATGGATGGTGGAAGAAGAGTGGAAGGTATTGGCAGTTTCCGATTTGGAAATTTGATGCAATATATGGTGAATTAAAGAAAAATTTATATAGCGTGGAGATATCACAAATGAAGGTAGATAGGTATGGCAGAGAATATTGAGGAAAAAGAGATAGGATTTAAGCATTGGCTTAGCAGAACTATAATGCTAGGAATAATACTTTTTATACTTGTGTATTGGATAGACCAAAACACCGAGTGGGATATAGTTTATCATACAATAGTTGCAGTATCAATAGCATTATTTCTTGGTTTATTTCATGAGGCGTTACATTATTACAAGGCGATTAAATTAGGATATACACCAAAATGGTTTAGGACTAAATTTAGAGTTTGCTTTGAGGTTAATTTGACAGGACCAAAACAGAGTCAACTATTGCAAAGGAAAATGATAGGAATTTTTCCTTATATATTTATAGTGCCTATTTCACTAGTTATTTTAGGTATTGGAGTATATCTAAATCATTTAGGTATAATTGTGGGTGGAGTAACCAGTTTATTACTTCATGCTGTTACCTTTTCAAAAGAGGGGAAATAATGAGGTTAAATGATAGAAAATATATAAAATCACTAGCAATTTTAGTAGGGTTTACTTTTGTTGGTATGGCATTTTTGTCTATACCTTTAATATTTTTAACTTTACGGTTTTGTAAAGAAGGAGAGAATGGGAATGATAGAATGGTTTATAGTAGGGTTTATGATAGCTCTAGGAGTATATACAGTAATTAGAATATGGTATATGACGTGGAAGTTTTGGAGGGGTAAATAATAGTATTTAAGGAAAGGGGATTAAGTCAAAGTGGAATTTCAACTTATAGAAATTGTCCTTATGCTTATAAATTACATTATATAAATTTAAAACAACCTATATTTTATGACTTTGATGTATTGGATATTGGTAAGTATGTTCATGATGCTATTGAAAAGTATTATAAAAATAATTTTTTAATAAATGGTAATGCTAATGATATATTAATTAAGACGTATGCTAACCTAAAGAAAATTTGGGATATAACTTTACCGCCAGAGGCTTTGGCAAAGGCGTATCAATGCCTTACTCACCATGCTGAATGGGAATATAGTAATAGGACAAATGGAATGAGTCATAGACCAATAGCTGAATTGGAGCATGATGGTGCAGGTTATTATGGATTTATTGATTATATTGACCTTGATAATGAAAAAGTTATAGATTGGAAGACTAATACATGGCCTGTTCTTTCTTATGAATATAGGATGCAGGCTCATGTTTATAGGGAATTGTATGAAGATAAATTTGGAAAGAAATTATCACATCTTTACTTCTTCTTTTTACATCCTAATGAATGGAGAACAGTAGCATTTGATAAGGAGAAACAAATAGAAGTTGGTAAGGATGTTGAAAATTTAAGAGAGAAAATATTAAATAAAGAATATCCTAAAGAGCCAAGGACTAAAAGTGAATGTAAAAATTGCTTGTATAAGTTTTATTGTAAGGTGTTAAAAATATGACTGTATTTATTACCTCAGACCATCATTTTTACAGTGATAAAATAAGAAAGTTTTGGAGGCGTCCTTTTAGGAATGCTGATGAAATGAATGAAGTGATGATTCAGCGATGGAATGATGTTGTAAAAGATGGCGATACTGTTTTTCACCTTGGTGATTTTGCTGATAGTTGGAATTATAAAAGGATAGCTGAAATAGTAGAAAGGCTTAATGGAAGTATCATAGTTATTCCTGGTAACCATGATAGTAGAAGAAGACTTTTAAAAGCAGGATTATCAATTGCTGACAGTTATATAGTAACTATAAATAAACTTTTACTTACACATATTCCTTTAAAGGAGATTAGAAATACCGATTGTGTAAATGTTCATGGTCATATTCATACTAGGAGGGCTAGGGGTAGGAGAATAAATATTTGTGTTGAAAAAACAAAATATCAACCCGTGCCTCTTGAGGAAGTTTTACACCATGCACAAATAGTTTTAAGGAGGTGGAGAGAATGTTCAGGAGAGTAAAGTTGGACAAAGAAGAAAGAAAAGAATTGGTAAAATTAAGAAAAGAAAAAATTGAAAGTATGGAGAAAGATATAGAAGTAATGAAAAAAATGGTTGTGAGGCAGGACAAAGTCATCCTTAAGGTAATAGAAAAGTTTGATGAGATAGTTAAAGAGAAGGTAATTGATAGGAGAGTTGACCAAGAGATTGGTAAGACGATAAGCAACTTTGAGGATAAGGAGAAATTGAAAAATGATAAGATGTTTGGATAATATTAAAAAATACCAAACTTTTAAATAAGGGGTAGAATATTTAAAATAGTATGTTTCAACTAAAAAAGGAGGTAAATTTATGAGAGAAGTAAATTTAAGAGTAAAAAATCATTTTTATGCTAGTCACCAACTAAAATCGTATAATGGAAAATGTCGAAATTTGCACGGGCATAGCTTCAATGTAGAAATTAATGCTAGAGGAAATAAATTTAAAAATAATATGCTAATTGATTTTAGTAAGCTTAAGGATATAATTGATGAATTAGACCATGGTCATTTAAATGATACTTTAGGAGAAGATGACCCAACTGCCGAATATATTGCTGAGTATTTGATTAATAGGTTGGAGGCACTTTATCCAGAGGTAAAGTTTAAGGTAGTGGTGTGGGAATCACCTAATGCAAGTGCTGGGGTAGTAACTGATGGATACTATTAAAATTAATGAAATTTTCGAAACTGTGCAAGGGGAAGGCCAACATGCTGGAAAGCCTGTATTATTTGTGAGAGTGTCAGGTTGTAATAAAGCCTGCGATTTCTGTGATACAAAATATCATATTCTTGGAAAGAAGATGACTGTTGAGGAGTTAATTAAGGAGATTGACAAGTCCTCTAAAAGGATAGTAGTTTGGAGTGGCGGTGAGCCAATGCTTTATGCAGACGCCATTAAAAAGGTAATAAAAGGAGTGCCGTGGAAGGACCATCATTTGGAAAGTAATGGAAGTATCATCCATCCAGTCCTTCAGGAGTTTGAATATATTGCCTTTTCGCCAAAGTGTGTTGAGGATGCTGAGAAGTGTACTAATTACTTGAAGAAATGTATTGATTTATACTGGAATGCTGTTGACGTGAAGGTAGTGACGGATTTAGATAGTGTAGGAAAGGATTTACTATCTTACGCCTCGATGGTTATGCCTTTGTCAGTGTATGATGAGAAAAAAGATTCTCAAATAAGAAAGAAGGTATGGGATTATTGTGTTGAGAATAACTTAAAATATAGTCCGAGACTTCACTGCGAGGTGTGGGGAAAGGAGAGGAAGAAATGAGGAGGTATCCAATGAAAGCTTTTGAAATGACGAGGAGGCAGGACTGACGAAGTCAGGTTGACGGTCTGCCGACGAGTTGAGAGGAATAAAAAATGAAAGTAGAAGAAAAATATAATAAATGGAAAAGAGTGCAAATCTTAGATTTAATAATGACCTGTAATTCAATTGATACATTGCTGAGGCGTGGTAAAGTGGAGCAGGTTGAGGAGATAATTAGTAAATGAAAAAATTGAAGGTTTGAGAGAATGAGTTCAAAGACAGGTAAATATGTATTTGTCCTGAGAACGTATAAGGTGAGTGATAAATAATGAAAAAAGTAAAATGTCCGTATTGTGGTAAAGAAGTAGCTTGGTTAAATGCTCATTTGTATAAGTACCATAAATTACCAAGTAATAACCCATGGGTTACTTTATTAACCACAAGAGAAACAGAAATAAATGAGTTAGAGAAAAAAATAAAATAAGAGGTAATAAAATATGGCAGAAATTGGATATTGCATGAAATGCAAAAAGAAAGTAGAGATGCTAGACGAAAAAATAAACGTAACGAAAAAAGGACTAAGAATGGCGAAAGGTAAGTGCCCAGAGTGTGGTACTACTGTCTGCGCCATGTTGGGGAAATAATCCCCAATTTCTTTCTATAAGGAGAAATGAATGCCAGAAATAAGTGAATACAGAAATATAATTATTCTTGTTGTAATTATTGCAATTGTAGGAGTAGCTTATTTTGTATTCATTGATAACCCAGCAATCCATACTTATATGGTTACTCTTGAGTGTGATGATACTAATAGATTTAATTTGACGATAGTTGATGGGGCGGGGAATGTAAAATTTACCGGTGAAGTAATTCAGCCCTTTATGATACTTTTGGATGAAGGTGATTATTATATGGAGACGTGGTATTATGATGGGGCGACAAGATTAGGTTGGCAGACATATACTCGTATTGATGCTGACAGAGTTATAAAGGTGAAGGTATGAATGAAGAAATAAAAGGAGAGGTAAGTCAGGTCGCCTGGATAGCAACTGGTTTACTTTTTGTTATAGGAGAATTGATAGCACTCCATTTTGGTCTAGAGGCATTAAATGAACCTTTAATAGAACACGCTTGGCTTATGTATCCATTACTGTCAGCATTAGTTATTTGTGTGGCAAGTTTACCTATTACAACTTCAGAATCAAATGACTATCATAGAAGAATTTATATGTATATTCTAAAAAAATTTAAGGCGAAAGGAATTGGTTATGAGGGATATTCTTTAGGTGAAAAACCTCGGGATTGGCAGTGGATTGATAGAGAGTGGAGAGAAATTAATGTATACTTTTTACATAATAAATATCCTTGGAAATATAAGGTAGTGAATTATAAATTTAATATGGAGACAGAAGAAGGAGTTATTGGTGATGTGGAGGAAGTAGAATGAAAAAAATAGTTTTAGTTTATAGTGGAGGGCTTGATTCAACAGTCCTTTTACATGAAGCAGTTAATTTACATGGAAAAGAAAATGTTGAGGCGATTACTTTCGATTATGGAAGTAAGCATAACGCCAAGGAAATTGAATGTGCTATTTGGCAGTGTAAAAAATTAGGTGTGGAACATAAACTTTTTCATTTAGAAACAATTGGGGAACATTTTAAATCATCACTTTTAAAAGGCGGAGAAAAGATTCCTTATGGTCATTATGCTGCCGAAAATATGAAAGAGACAGTGGTGCCACAAAGGAATGGAATCATGCTTTTAATCGCAGCAGGATATACAGAATCACAAGGTGGCGGTGAGGTATGGATAGCAAGTCATGCTGGCGACCATTTTATTTATAGAGATTGTACTCCACAATATAATGTTCTATTAAATGCACTAATTAGATATGGCTCAGACATGAAAGTAGAATTAAGAGCTCCATTTAATAAATTGATGAAGTGGGATATTGTAGAACTTGGTTCTGGTTTAGGAGTTGATTTCAGTCATACATGGTCATGTTATGAAGGCAAAAATGTTCCTTGTGGAAAATGTGGAACATGTACTGAAAGGATAGAGGCATTTGAAAAAGCAGGAGTTAAAGATGAATGAAATAGTATCATATGAAAAATTCCTTGACGGAATAAGGCAAATCGCCAGTAAAATACAAAAAGATTATAAAGGCAGAATAGATAGTGTATATGGTATTAGTCGTGGAGGTTTAATTCCTGCTGTATATCTATCACATTTACTTGATGTGCCAGTAGTAGAAGATGATTATATTGGTAAGGAAACCTTGATAATTGATGACATTTGTGATTCTGGGCAAACTTTAGCGAGTTATACTTATTTAGGCTGTGTGACGGCGACAGTATATTTTCATAAGCAAAGTATATTTGAACCCGACATTTGGATTTATGAAAAGAAAGATGCATGGGTGCAATTCCCTTGGGAAGTGAAATAATGGAAATAAGATTTAAAAATCCGTTTGAGAATGAAGTAACAAAAGCAACTGTTGAACTTCTTATAGGTGAATTACAAGAAATATTAAATGATTCTAAAACAGATGAAATGGATAAGTTAAGTTTGATTGAAGAAAATTTAAATAGTTGGGTTAAGGCAAATAATTTGCATCCAGAAAATATAAAAACAATTAAGGTGAAGAAAGATGGAAATGAAAGAGTGTAGGAAAGAACTAAAGGACAATGAAAAAATAAAAGAAGCAATTAAAGTAATATTGAAAGAAATAGGTGAGGACCCAAACCGCGAAGGTTTACAGAGAACTCCATTTAGATATGCCAAAGCATGTGAAGAATGGTTTGCTGGTTATGACTTTGAAGCAAAGGATGTTTTAAACCGTCAATTCACCGAGAGCTGTGGTATAGTAATAGAAGGACCAATATCATTTTTTAGCCATTGTGAACACCATATCGCGCCGTTCTATGGAAATGCTTATGTGGCATATATTCCTGACAAACATGTAACAGGGCTTGATAAATTGGTTAAATTGGTTGAGATTTATGCGAGACGGCTACAAATACAGGAAAGACTTACTCAGCAAATAGCAGATGGCCTTTTTGATACTTTGGCGTGCAAAGGAGTTATGGTTATTGTGACGGCAAAGCATCTTTGTGTATGTAGTAGAGAAACCAAAAATGCCTCATCAAATACAGTAACTAGTGAAGTGAGAGGAGTATTTGAGAATGACATTGGTGCTAGGGAAGAAGTTTTAAAGTTGATTGATTTGGCGAAAGAGGTTTAGAATGGATATAATAGATTTAGAAAATGGATGGCTATTTGTAATGTCAGCAAGAGGAAATGGATTTGTGAGAAAGGAGAAATAATGTCAGGCTCTGATTACGAAAGGGAACTAAAAGCGAAGTTAACCAATAAAGGTTGGTTAGTTTTTAGAAGTGCTGGCTCATTTGTTTGTGACCTCATTGCTCTAAGACCACACAATCATATGATTGTTGAGGCAAAGGCAACCAAGTATGATGTATTTTATACTTCTTCTGACAAAGGACAGTTTGATGCTTTAAATAATTTAGCGAAGGAAGGATTTAATGTCTATTATTATATACGGTGGAAAGGCAAAAATGATTGGAGTAGTTATCAATTACCATTAGACCCTTATCCAGTTTTTAGGAGGGAAGAATGATTGGTGGAATAATTGTTATTGCTTTGATATTTTTAGGAATCTTTGGATTCTTTTTTATAGTATCATGGATTGGAGCATGGTTATGGAACATCACTCTTCCATATATATTTGGTTTGCCAGAAGTTGCTTGGTGGCATATATTAGGATTAATGATATTATTATGGATACTTTGGCCTGGAGGGTCAATAATAAAAATAGGTGATAAATAATGGAAAAAAGTGAATATGAAGATTTGCAAAAGGAAATAAGGACGCTGAAGATAGAACCGCCTTTACAGGCATTTGAGAATAAATATCCCGAGAAGGATTATTGGGTTACATTTCACACTGAGGAATTTACAGCAGTATGTCCAAGGACAGGACTCCCCGACTACGCTGAAATATTGATAACCTATAAACCCGACAAGAAGGTATTGGAGTCAAAGGCTACTAAGTTATATTTGACGGCATATAGGAATGTTGGAATATTCCATGAACACGCTATCAATAAAATCTTTGAGGACTTTATTAAAGTGGTAGAGCCAAAGGAAGCATATATTGAAGGCCACTTTAATGCAAGAGGCGGAATTGATATTGTGGTTGAGCTTGAATATAAAAAGGAGAAATAAAATGCCAAGAGGCGATAAGACAGGTCCACAAGGAAAAGGACCAAAAACTGGAAGAGGATTAGGCCTGTGCACAGGTAACAAAACTGGTGGAAGTAATAATCCTCAAGGTAGACCAATGGACGGTCGTGGTGGCGGTCGTGGATTTAGGAGAAGGAGATAATCCTTCTTTCTTTTCTTTAGGATGGAGAAATAATGCCAATAGATGCTCGTCAACTAAGATACAATACAATTGATGAATACAATAGCTTGAGGAAGTGGCCTATCATTATTCAGATGACTTGTGTTGGAGTAGCAATTGGTTTGTATTTTGCTGGATTAATTCCTTTTTGGCTTGAGATGGCTTATATGGGAATTGCACTGGTGGTTTCTTTAGGCTTAGGAAGATTAATTAGTGGAAAAATAGATAAGTTATTTGAGGTGGAGGAAACTAGGCTTACAGATTTAATAACCCAGAGGTATAGACCTAGAAGGAGGTTGTTTAGATGAATATAGGAGAGAAAGAAATAATTAAAAAAGCAAGAAAGAAAAGTGAGAAGAAGCTTAAGGAACAAGTAAGAAAAGAATGTTTACTTGTTACATTAGCAATGATTAAAGAAGGAAAGACCCGACAAGCTGATGAAGCGATAAGGGTGTATAAAAGGTTGGAGGAAGAAAAAAATGGAAAAAAGAAGTAAATGTGATGTAATTCCTGTTTGGATGTTTAAGGAATTAGATGCTGGGGCAAAAATGTTAGTCCAAGAAGCAAAAACTAATTTAAATAAAGTAAAAGATGCTATGATAAAAACAACAGAAAATGATTATGAAGAAATTGCTTGGAACTATATTAAAGATAAAAAGATAGAAGATTGTTTTGAATATAGTGGTGGTAGTTGGCATCCAAGTTTTAGACTGAAATCTAAAATTTCTAATGATATAGAAAAGAAACAGCATGCATCTAAAAAGGAATTAATAAATGAATATGATAAAAAAATTGAGGAAATTGATAAAAAATATAATCAATGGAAAATGAATATATTAACAGGAAAAATACCAAGAAGCAGAGTGAAAGGTTTTGAATTATGAGAACAGACCCAACAAGCATTAAATTGGCGAAGGTAAGGAGGTATATCCGCGATGCAATTAAATGGCATCACATGGATAATGGAATGCCTCATTTCTATACATCTAATGATTATAGGAGAGCAAAAGCAGTTTGCCAAAAAGATGTTATGATAGGTAATTATCCCTATTATATTAAAAGCGAAAAAGCAATTAAGGAACTTGCTGAAAAAATATATGATGTAGTGATTGAAGATGACATATCAAAAGAACCAAAAAAGAAATGCTGAACGAAAGCATAGAATGGTTAATACTTTCCTGCAATCAATGTTTCCATACTGTGAGGTAAAGTATAATGGTGTAGAAGGTGTTGACCATAGAATCATTTTTGGTGGAAAAACTACATTTGTAGAAACTAAGACTTGCAAGAAATTCATTAAGGCAGGAAAAGGAAATAGGCTAGGTCAGTTTAAAATTGATAATGAAAAAAAGAAACCATATATATGGTCCCAGCATCTCGATTTAGCAAATAAAGGAGGATGGTATATTTTTATGGCAGGACATCAAATGTATGGAATACCTGCTGACAAATTGAAATATATTATTAGTGGGGAAAGAAAAAAATATGGTATTTCTTGGGATAAAATTGCAAACATCACTTATCCTAATTGGTTGGAAGATTTAAAGAAACAGGTTTATGGGGTGAAGGAGTAATGCCAGAAGCTAGCTATCAAGAATTAAAAGAAGAATTAAAAAAGACAATTGGTATGATGATTGTTGCTATTAGTTGTAGTTGGGCAGGTGCAATATTTCATTGTTGGCTTTTTTTTCCAATTAGTTTTGCTCTTTGTATTCCAGTTTTAATTAACTTATATAAGATTACTGTATTGAGGAAAGTAAAATGAAACTAACAGATGAAGAAAAAAGTATTATTGAAAGGCATAGAGAAGAAAAAGAACATGAAGAATTCATAAATCAGTTTAAGTTTAGATTAAGAGTAATGTTTAATGATAATCAGACATTTGGATTTCTTGTGTTTAATATAGAAGATTTAATTAAAAAGGACAGAATCTTTTTAACTAATTACACTATTATTGCAATTGATAGATTTACAGGTTTAAAAGATAAAAAAGGTAATGATGTATTTGAGAGTGATATTGTTAAGTGGTATAAATATACTTTAGAAATTCTTTGGGATGACGAAAATGCAAGATTTTATTATAAAATTATAAAAGGACCGAAAGAAATTCCAGATATTAGATTATATAGAATGGAAGAAGCTGCGGAAGTTATTGGAAATATTCATAAAAAAGAAAGTAGGGAGTGGTAACATCAAAAAGGAAATTTGTCCAAAATGTGGTTCAAATAAAACAGGCATAATTTGTCATCATAATAATAGAAGAAAGAAGATACCAATATATGTTTATCAATGTGATAATTGTAGAAAGCGATTTACTGTAGAAGGAAAGAAAGAAAACTACAACCACAAAGGTAATTTATATTCTAGAAAACCTGAATTATATGAAAAGCGTATGCATGAAGTAACACCAGACATGAAAGAAGATGAAACTGTTAAAGAATATTTTGAGAGGAAGTATAAATGAAAAGAAAAGTTTGGATATACTGCACAAAAGAAGGTCTTTGGGTTTTTTATCCAGGAACTAAAAAACAATTTGAGGTTATGCCATAATGAAATATGTACCAGCATCAAGTTTTGATATTAAAAAGAGCGTTGCTTTTAAATATAAGTTGTTATATGTTAAGTCATAGCAATGTTTATTGTGAAGAAAAAGGAGGAAAGATAAATTGACAAAATATCAAAAAAAGATTAAAGGAATATCAAAACCTCTTCCTTGTCCTATATGTGGTAAAAAGGTAAAGTGGTCTGATGTACATATTAAAAGTTGTATCAGAAATCATATAGATGATATAGCAGAGAAACATAATTTGCAATTAACAAAATTATTAGATAAATTTGTTAATAATTTAGAAGTTAGAGAATTGGATTATAGAAAATTAGTAGAACGAATTCTTGAACAACAAAAACAAATTAATAATTTAGTTAATGATATAACCAAATGGAGGGATTAATATTCCCTCTTATTTTTTATTGGAGATGAAAAAATGAAAGAAAAATTTTGTCCTTTAATAAAAGGACCGTGTAAAGAAAAAGGATGCAGTTGGTATGTAAAGTATGACGATGGTGGTGAATATATATATGTTTGTCAAATATCGGTGATAAAGAAAGAATTAAGACAGGTTAATTTAGGATTAGCTGAATTGATATGTAGATAATATAAATGAGGAAAGATGGTAGTTAATATGACATTTCACGCAGTAGAAGAATTTGAAGCAATGAAGAAACGAAGTGAAGAGGAGAAATATAATGTACTATATACACTTGGTGGATATAGAGATGAGTTTCCTGTTAGATTAAATGGAAAGTTAGTAAGTGAAGTTTTAAAGGAAGGTAAAAATATAGATGAAGTTATTGATATGTTGATAGAATCATTTCGTCCTGGTGGAGAGAATGAAGGGTATAAACCAGTGGGGTATGAAGAATGAAATATCTACCAGCAACCAATTTTGTAATTCTTCATTTAACAGGAAAGAAAGATAATAAATTTAGGTTACAACATAATAAGTCTCCTAATTGGTGGGAGAAAGATTCTTTTTTTACCTACCCTTATTTTTTAATAAGTGCATTTTATGGTCTTCCTTTCCCAAATTTTAGAGAAGATTTTAATATACCAACAAAGAATTTTGAATTAATGGGTGATTCAGGCGGGTTCTCCTATTATAAAAAAAATATAAACCTTGACCCAATGAGAGTATTAGAATGGCATGAGAACAACTGCGATATTGGTTTCTCACTTGATTATCCATTAGTTAAAACAGATAACGCCACTGATGTCAAAATTAAAAATAAGCATAGTATCAAAAACATTTTAGATGTATTACCAAAAAGAAAAAACGATAAAATGGAATTTTATCCATGTATTCATGGATGGAATGAAAAACAGGTAATTGATTATCATAAACAAATACCAGATGACCAAGTTCAAGGATATGGCATAGGAGAATGTTCTGCAACTGATGATAGACCTGAAGGCATTATTAGTAGGATATTATTGGAGGTATCTCTTAATGAAAATAAAAAAAGACTTCATATTCTTGGATGTTGTTCTCCTTTAATGATTGGTTTTCTAAATTTAGTTGAACAAAAAGAAGGTATTGAATTATCATATGATAGTACTGCTTTCAGTAATGGCGCTATGTACCGTTGGTATCATTTAGATGGATTTAAAAAAGATAAACATAGAATTACAGGTAAGAAAAAAAAATATCAAGGTATATGGGGTGAACATGAAGAACCAATTACAACTGTAACTAAATTATCTTGTAAATGTCCAGTATGTTCTGTAGTACCAGTTGAAGAAATGAAAACGGCGGATAGTGAAGGATGTGGATATGTTTGTTTACATAATTTATATCATGAAATTGAATTAGATAAACAAATTACAAAATTATCAAAGGAACCTAATAAGTTGTTAAAGTTCTTAAATAATTGTTATAATGATAGAAATCAATATAACAAAATAATTAGATTAATTAAAGAATATATAAATATGGATACAGAAAAATTTATTAAACGCCATCCTTATAATAATAAATTCAATGCCTTTAGAAATGTCCAATTGGAGACGTGGTTGGGTGACAATAGGACTGAATTAAGAATGGCTGAGGAAAGGCTCCAGAAGACGAGTAAAAAGAAAAAAGCCACCAAGAAGGCGGAAATAGTTAAAGAGGAGCCAAAGTATCAATTAAAAGATGAGGATTGGGATATATGAAAATATGGGAAACTTGGAAGGAATTTAATTTATGGATGTGGAATCATCCAAACCCACTTGGAAAGATTAATGTAATTCTTACTTATGTAATTCCTATTGCAATGGTTATATCAGTTATTCTTGTTTATTTTGGGGTGATATAATGGATTGGAGTAAAATAAATTGCAGAGAGTGTGGCAAGTGTAATAAGAAAGGCAAACCATCAGTATCAAAGGGGAGTAGGTTTTGTGAAAAGCAGAGAGGCTTACTTGCGCCAGAGAGAAAATCTGCTTGGGCTAGTTTCGCTTCAAAATTACAAATGATGTTTCAGGAGAAAGGATTCATGAGACGAGCAGGACCGCCAAAAAAGAAGAAGGAGGAGGAAGATGAAAAAACTGAGCGAAATACATGATTGCGAGAAATGTCGTGGTAAGATAGTTTGTATTGCCAGAGACCATCTTGGAAATACTTATTGTGCCTATTGTGGCAGGAAAGTGGATTATTCAGAATTTGAAAATGAGATGATGGAAAAATTGAAGAAAGAAGGATATTGTAAAGGAAGGCGTGTTGATGGTTAAGGCAGCACTTTATACAAGAGTATCAACAAAAGGACAGGAACTTGACAATCAATTATTACAGTTGAGAAGATATTGTGAAAAATCAAATTGGGATATTTATGATGAATATTGTGATGTAATTTCAGGAAAGGAAGAAAGTAGACCTAGGTATGATGAGTTGTTTAAAGATGCTCATCAAAAGAAATTTGATATTGTATTATTTTGGGACATATCAAGATTTGCTAGGTCAGGAACATTATTTACATTGCAAAAATTAAAAGAATTAGAAAACCTTGGAATTGATTGGCACAGTTATGAAGATAAATATCTCAGCAGTATGGGTGAGTTTAAAGATATTGTAATATCAATATTAGCCACTCTTGCAAAAATTGAGAGAGAGAAGATAAGTGAAAGAACCAAGGCAGGATTGGAGAGAGTAAAAGCTCAAGGCAAAAAATTAGGCAGACCAACAATACCCCAAGAAACTGTAGATGAGGTGTTACAACATCTAAAAGAAGGTAAATTAAGTTATTCTCAAATTAGTGCACGGGTAATTTATAAAATTAAGTTTGGAAAGGAGAAACACATAAGTCCTGCTCAAATAAGTCAAATTAAAAAAAAGTACCAAAACCGTTTAGAAAAGGGGTGTCCAAAATGAACCAAGAAAAAATGAAAAAATCTCGGGTTAGTTTAATGGTGGTTTTATAAATGGATAAAGAGCAAAAGAAAACCTTGACGCTGTTAGTAGCTCTGATTGTAGCAGGAACTTTATTTACAGTAGGATTAGATATGATATTTAATCCAGAAGGATATCAAAGACCAACTACTAAGGATTACAAAAATATAAATGTGTCACAGGCAATGGAACTTATTCCTGACAATAATACTCATGTAGTTGATGTGAGGGGACTGGAAGGTTGTGGTCAATGTCAATTTAATAATGGTCATTTACCTAAGGCATTTAGATATACAGACCCGACAGAACTTTATAATCTAAGTAATAATCTCATTATTTATAGTACTGATGGAGTAGTAGGCGAAGAGTTTTGCGAGCAGTTGACGGGTCATGTTTATGGCATGATTTATAATTTAGAAGGTGGATGGAATGCATGGTCAAATTATTATGTACGGCAATAGGTGATTTCCTTTGGCAGTTTTTTGGGGAGCCAAAGCATTACTACGACGATTATCCTATAGGATATATCATAAGGTCAGAAGCGACACATTTTCTAAGTTCTGCGTTTACGGGTTTGCTGGTATCATACTTGATTTGGACCATCTTATCTCGCCTTTATCCAAAAGCTCAAGACCACTACATATTCCGTATTTCATTTTTATTGGGATTATTTGCTGCGGTTTCAGTGCATATTATCTTAGATGCATACACAGAGATATGTTAAAGGAGGCAAAAGAGTGATAGAATATATGGGTGAAATAGTCAAAACATCAGGGAGTATGACCGTACCATACGGTGGTTCCATAGGAAGTTTTTTTGAGTGCATCCCATCCCCTCCGGAACGAATCCCCATCACTCTGCTAAATCCTTGAGGTGATATTATAGGAGCTAATGGTAATAAAGGAAAGAGGTTATGTGATGAATGCAGTCACTTCTATCCAAAAAGTGAATTAAAGATATCAAGAAGAGGACAATTCTGCAAGAAATGTTATAAGAAGTTTCATGGAGACGTAAATTATGCAAGTACCGTTAAGTGTAGAACCGACAGTTAAGTTTGGAAAAGAAAAATTAAACATTTGGCATGATAGGAAACAAGCATTAATTAATGCTCCTATTCTACCTTATTTTTATAGTTATGAAAAGTTAGATATTCCTGAGGCTAAAATATCACAAGTTAGGGCTAAAGCATTATCTAGTTTTAAGGAAAGAACCTTTTATAAATATGAATTTGAAAGTAGACAAGAATTGGTTGATGCTAGGAATAAAATAAGAGATGAAAGAGGAAGAGGTGTAACCTTTGAAGATAATATTCCTTTTGTAATTAGAAATAGAATTGATAATCCTGAATTATTTTTAAAGTATCCCCATAAAAAAGAGTTGGCATTTCATCATATTGATATTGAGCAATACATAAAACCAGGAAAACCTGCACCGGAACTTGATGATAGAATTACTGCTATATCATGGGCTGGAAATGATAGAAAAGTAAAATCAATTTTCTTAGGAAAGGATAGTTTAACAGATAAAAAACTACTTCAAAAATATCTTGAATTAAATCCATATCAAAATATTGATGTGCTTACATTATATAATAAGACGTATGATATGCCAACTATAATTAATAGATGTAATGCCTGTAGAATTGATATCACAAAATTTTCTAAAAATGGAGTTAAGCCATCAATAGGAGGAGAAGAAGGAACATCAATTGAAGGTATAACTATTTATGATATTTATGATTCAGCAAGTGGTGACCAATCATTGACAGGATATGTTCCTAATAGAGGCTTGAAGGCAGTATCAGACCATTTTAAATTTAAAGGAAAAGGTAGAGTATTAACTAAGGAACAAATGATTGAATTAATAGGTACAAAAGATTTGGTTGAATATAATAAGGATGATGTTAAGAGATTAATGTTATTATTTGACATATATTGGGGAGCAATTGAATATAAGGCAGAAGCATTAAAGATACCTTTAAATCTAGCAACTAATTTAAGTATGACAGATTTAGGATTGGTTGTATTAGGTGATTTGTATAGAGAGCATAATATTATTGCTGATGGTGAAAATTGGAGTAGATATCCAGAAATATTCCAAAGGGAAAAGGATAAACATGAACCTAATTTTCAAGGAGCGCTTGTTGATATAAAAAGAACAGGAGTTTTTGAGAAAGTTAAAAAAGCTGACTATTCTAGTATGTATCCAAATATTGCTATGACCTTTAATCTTGGACCCGACACTACTACACTTCTTGAATATAAACCATATGGCAAGTTTAAGATTATAGAAGAAGAGAATTGGTTTATTTATGAAATTCCTGACGACGTGCTAAAGAAAAATATATGTATTCAGGTAATGAAAAAACCAGGTTTTCTTGCTAAAAAAATAGAAATGTTTCTCAAGGCAAGAGCACATCATAAGAAACTAGCAAAGGAATTGGATAGTAAGGCGGAGAAAGCCAAGAGTGACACGTATAAAGTATTCGCCAATGGAAGTGTTGGGTATGGAATTCACGGTGCTGCACACCATCCTTTTGGCTTTGCACCAATGGCAATAGCAACTACTGGGTTTGGTAGACAATGTGCTCAATTACTTATTGATATATTAGAGGAATTATATTCTAAATCAGTTATCGAGATTGATACTGATGGTGTGTATTTTTATGTTAAAGAAGGATATGAATTTAATAAGAAGAAAGTTATAGAGGCATTTAATAATAGGATAGTTGAGAAATTCAAAAGACCTTTAAACCTGTCAATTGATATTGATGAGTATCCTAAAGGCTACTTTTATGCTATGAAAAATTATGTATTGGTTAATGAGAAAGGAGAATTAATATTTCATGGCGGAGCTTTTAAGTCCTCAAGACAATGTAATATGAGTAAGAAATTAAAAGAAGAAATTGCTTGGGCTAAATTGGATAAGAAAGATGAAAGACCAATTATAGATAAGTATAGGAAGTTAGATTTTGAGTTAGAAGATTTTGCTATGAATGTTAAAATGGGTCAACATCCAAATCAATATTCAAATCAAACTGGTTTTGTGATGTCTTTAGCAAGACAGGCAGAGGCACATTTTGGAATCAAGCCAAGAATAGGAAATCAGTATTATTATGTTAAAAGTTATTCAGGTTATAAGTTATTAGAACTAGCAAGTAAAGATGATTTAGATACTAACTATTACCAAAAGGAGATTGATAAAGTAATAAAAATGTTTGATATTTCACCAGCAACAGTATCAATTGATAAATGGTTATGATATTAAATTTAACAAAAGGTTTAAATATAGACTAAATATTAAAAGAAGTAGTATGATAGTAACTTTAGGTATAGTTGCAATGGTTAGCATTGGAGCAATAATGCTAATATTGAATATATTAAAGTTAAAAGGAAAAAGAATCAAAAGGAGGAAAAAAAGTATGAATAATAAAAAAGGTTTGTATAAACCAAAAGTAATGACGCAACAGGATATAGACAACTCTTTAAAAAGAGCACTTAAAGGTGGAAGAGAACAGCAACAAGGACCAAAATTTAATCCACCATCAATGGGTCAGATGTATAGACCACCAACTATGGGACAAAGACAGGCTCAAAGTTATCCAAAACCGAGAAAAGGGCAACCCCAGCAATCTATGTTTGGAAGACAACCTGAACCACAACGTCCACAGGAAGTAGAACAAGAACCGTATTGGTCAGCTCAAGATTGGGAAGCATGGGCTTTACAATTATACCAAAACTTTGACGAAGCAAAGCAATTTCTACCTGAGTGGTTTATTCAAGCAGTGGAAGAGTAAGAGTGGAAAACCTAATAGTATAGAATCCATTTTTTTCATCTCCATGAAACCCTATGTATTTTAACTGTTAGGTCCATAAATCTTATCATGAAACTAGAAGACTTTTTAGGTAGTTATAAGCAAATTCAAATTTTAGTTGAATGGTTAAATAGATACTATCATGAACCAACAGCTGAAATTTCCAACTATGTTATAATATGGGGACCACCAGGAAATGGTAAATCATTATTACCTGAGTTATTGGCTAAAGAATTTGGTATTGATTTATTTAAAATTACACCTTTAGATTCTTTAAATATCAATGATATTATTAAGTCAGTTAATGTTACTTCCTTTGACGGAAGTAATCATAAACTGATACTTGTTGATGACCTCGACGAATATCCTATAAGGGTAAGAACTGAATTATGTAAGATACCTGAGATATCAAACCATCCTATCATTTATACTTGTAAAGTTGCTCCTTATAAAAATGAAAAGTTTATTAGGGGAAGTTTAAAGGATGTAAAAGGTAAATTGATTTATATTGGTAAACCATTGACAAGTGAACTACTTGAATACTTAAAAACTAAAAGTAATCTTCCTATAGAACAATTGGACAAAATAGCAAGAGAATCAAGAAGTGTTAGAAGTGCCTTATTATCCATACACAACCAAAGTGTTAATACTTTAACCAATCCTATTGATTCCTTAGGAACCTTATTGAGAAAGGTTAATAATAGGTGTGTTGACAAACCTTTGGATAGATATACAATTGAAACTGTCTTTAAGTCAATTAGGGGATATGGTAAAGATGAATTAAAAGTTATGTTAAAATTTGCAGAATTTGATTATAGGGCTAAAGGAAAGTTTGAGGATATTGACCCTATATTTATTAATGAAATGTTAGAACCAATTGAAAAAGTAAAATTAGAATATCAATATACTAACAATTCAAATGGTAAGAAGTCTAATACTACTAAAAAGCCAAAGGCTGTTATTAAGAAAAAGTCAAAACCTAAACCTAAGCAAAAAGGTCCATCGGTTGATAGTTGGCTGTAAAAATACAAAGTTTTATATATCTATATATTATTAAGATATTAAGAAAAAAGAGGGAAGTTAAATGAATAGAAAATCAGCATATTCTTCAGCTATTTTATTGATATTTTTGAGGAATATAGGAAAACATTTAGAAAGTATAACGCAGGTAACTAATTTTGCAGACAAACAAATGGAACAGTTAGGAATTAAAAATGATTTGTCGGAGTCAACTAAGTATTCTATTGTTAAGGAATTAATTGATTCTGGTATTCTTTTTATAGGAACAAGAAAAAGTGGAAAGAAACAAACAGTCCATCTATCCAAAAAGGTTGCTAAGTATTTTATGGAGGAATAAGATGGAAGTAAAAAAACCAAACCAGAAATATCAATCACATTATGAGGACTTTTGTATTGGTGTAAAAAAATTAAGGGAAACGGGAGGATGTACAGTAATAACTATTCCAAAAAAAGTTATGAAAGAAATAGGTCTAAAAAAAGGTTCTCATATATTAGTTACACTTCACAAAAGAACTAAAAAATTCCATGATGAATTGGAGGGAGGAGAGCAGTGGGTGAAGTTGAATAAGCGTGAAAGAATCCAATTTAAATATTGGTTAGATAATAACTATAGTTCTCGAGATAAAGAAAATAAAAAAGATGATGATATGGAAGAAACAATTGATTGGAATATGTAAAACCAATTGTACATACTGTAAGTATGTGTAAGAGAGGGCACGAAGGTGCCCCTCTCTCTTACACTAGAGGTGAAAAGTATGAATAAAGAAGATAAAAAAATAAAAGTTTTAAGACTTTATGTCTGCGATTTATTAGACAAAGTAGACCATATTAATAATGAAGTTGATATGAAGGATGTATTGGAAAGAATACTCTCAATTTTAAATGATGAAGAATTATTAGGTGGGGAAGAGTATTGTTAAAGCAAGAAGTAACAGGCGTAACCATTCTAACTTTCTTTGAAAGAAGAGGAGTTATGAGAAATTATTATTCCCAACTACAAAATGGTAAACCTGTCTTTCTCCATCGCGATAATGACATTGAACCCGAACCCTATAAATTATATAGATGCGTTATTTCTGAAACAGAAAGATATGTCCTGGCTCAAATTATAAGGGAAGTTGGGGTAGATGAAACATGGGAAGAAGATGTTAGAGAAGCAAGAGAAAGATTTAAGGAAGGCTATACCCTAAAAGAATACCAAAAGGATTATCATAATTATAAAGAAGAGGAAAGAGAAAAGAAAGCATATAAGTCAGCAAGTAGAACTTCTAGG
>Ga0272442_10001896_pt1 | contig 31009 bp, 28 predicted proteins | sample SSMForm2O_FD_200262 | JGI IMG/M metagenome (GOLD analysis project Ga0272442, IMG submission 200262) | Marine sediment archaeal communities from Little Sippewissett salt marsh, Falmouth, MA, United States - SSM-Form-2O | ecosystem: Environmental > Aquatic > Marine > Wetlands > Sediment ... | reverse complement strand
CGCACCACTGAATTCCTCTGGCAGGAGGGGCACACCGTTCACGCCACCGCCGAGGAAGCCCAGGAAGAAACATTGAAAATCCTGGACATCTATCGAACATTCGCCGAAGAATACCTGGCGTTGCCGGTTATCGCCGGAGTGAAGACGGATGCCGAAAAATTCGCCGGAGCCGTGCGCACCTATTGCATTGAAGCCTTGATGCCGGATGGCCGAGCCCTGCAGGCGGGGACATCGCACAATTTGGGCCAGAACTTCTCCAAGGCCTTCAATATCCGCTTTGAAAACCGGGACCAGGAGCTGGAATTCGGCTGGGGCACCTCATGGGGCGTATCCACCCGTCTGGTGGGAGCGATCATCATGGCTCACGGCGATGACTCGGGCCTCATTATTCCCCCAAGGGTAGCGCCGCATCAAGTGGTCATCGTCCCCATCAGCCGGGGGAACTGGAAAGAGACCGTCTTGCCCGAAGCGCAACGGCTAAAGGATGAACTCCAGGCCGCGGGGATCCGGATTCACCTGGATGACCGGGACACCAACACTCCCGGCTGGAAATTTTCCGAATGGGAAATGCGGGGCGTGCCTTTGCGGGTGGAAATCGGCCCCAAGGACATCGAGAAAGAGCAGGTCGTGCTGGTAAACCGCATGAACCGGGAAAAGGCCTTTATCCCCCGGGCCGGAATGGTTGCAGCCGTACAAGACAAATTAGAGGAAATTCAGTCGGCTCTCTTCGCCAGGGCCCTGAAATTCCGCGAGGAAAACACCCGGGACGCCGAAGACTTCGAGACCCTGGCGGAGATCATGGAAAACCAACGCGGACTGGTACGGGCCGCCTGGTGCGGCTCCCCGGATTGCGAAGCATTGATCAAGGAAAAAACCAAGGCCACCATCCGCGTCATCCTGGAAGATCCCCCGGACGAAAAAGCCGTCTGCCCCGGATGCGGGAAAGCCGGCGCCCACATGGTCCTCTACGCTCGATCGTACTGACAGAGAAAAAAAGAAGAAGTTGGGAGAGTTGAGGGAGGAGAAGATGAGGCCTCCCGACCTTCCTTTCTTTTCAAGCGTTTTGATTCCAGGCGGGTTTGAGACCCGCCCCTGCGCCTGCTTCCCTGTCACCTGTCACCTTTTAATACTTCTTCCCTTTCCAACTCTTCAACTTTGTATGAATTGACATGTTTTTTACACTGAGGATATAATATGCATATGATTATTGCGTGTCCGAACTGCAAAGCCCAGTACAGTGTTCCGGACGGCAAGATCCATGGACGCAAAAAATTCAAGTGCGCCCGATGCCAGCAGGTATTCAACGTCGACCCCCGGGAAGAGGATTCAGCCAGCAAAAAAGACACCGCCAAAATCATCCAGGAGAACATTACCGATTCGCTGTGGACCAATGAGAACCTGAAGTTGCCGGATGACCGCAAGATTTCGCTGGCCGTCATCAAGGGAGCCCGGGCCGGATATATCTTTAAACTGACGAAACCCTACATCCTCATCGGTCGCGGCAAGGTGGACCTCATCATTCCCGACAAGGAAGTCTCCCGGAAACACCTGGCCGTGGAAGTTCGCAACGAAAAAATCCTGCTCAGAGACCTGGGCAGTACAAACGGCACCTTTATCGACGGCGAGAAAGTATCCATAACCGAGGTGGACGACCAGAGTGAATTTCGCGTCGGGCAGACCACGTTGATGCTGATCTCCACCCCGATCAACCGGGAGTTCGACAAGTAAATTGTGGCGTTCTCTGAGGCTTTTTGTTGACTTTTCCCTGAGCGCGCTGGTCTTCACGTTTTTCATCTCCGGGATGATCCTGCTGCTCAATCCCGAAGTCCTGTTCAGCCCGGGGGAATCCATACTGCTGTTTACCCACCTGCTCCTGTATTTCGGCATTGGATGGTGGCTGATATCAGCTGCCATGTTTTTCTTTGGTCAATTCGCCTCGGGACGAAAATTCACGGTGGGAATCGTCAGCCCGCCCACGCTCACCTACCTGCTGGCCGTTACCAACCTGGTCGTGACCGCCATCTATTTCCTAAATTACGACTTTTACCGCAGCATGCTGTCTCACGAAGCCGGAGCCCTGTGGGTAAGAATCCTGGTATCCCAACTGGTGCTGGTTATTGTCGGCGTTGGGTTTATCCTTCAGAAAGGCAGGGCCAAGCTCTGGATCCAGGTTATTTTCCTGGCTCTTTTGAGTTACCAGCTGCTGACCACTTTTACCGGCCTGATGTCCCTGACCGTTCCCCGCGCGCAATCCGTTCAGCAGCAGCGGCTTGTTCAGGAGGTCACGCCCCGGAGGATCCGCCTGGTCATCGCCGACGGCATATCCATGACCCACCTGTTGAGTCAATCTTCCGATCAGAAACTTCTCAACTTCAATTTCCTGCTCCAGAACGGGGTCCGCGCCACCATCCGTTCCTTTAAACCGAATTTCAGCCATTCCCAGATCAACACGGTTCTATCCGGTCTTCCACCTTCGGATTTTCATGACCACTCGCGGGTGAAATTCAAGATCGGCGACTTAGAGCGGGAGTTCGACCTCTTTCCTCGATACGTGTTTTTCCGCTATTCATCGGCTATCGGGGTGACCTCATTCTACCGGCGTTTCGCCATGCCGGTAAAAGACTTTATCCGTGAATACTACGCGGCCAACCGTTTCGGCACTCTATCCCAGGTATACCCCGAGTACACCCCCATGTATTCGGAACGCTCCCTGGAGTACAACCGCCGTTTCAAACCCCTGTTCGCGGACCTCCTGAACCAGATGGACCGGCGATTCGAAATGGTGAAACGTTTTTTCTTTTTTGACGACTATCTCAAGCGGCAGATTCCCGATCTAAAGGATACGCCGTTATTCTACTCATGTTCCCGGCTCTTCGGCCTCGCCAACACCGCGCGATATTTTTCGCAATACTCGACGGCGCGACAGGTGTTCGAAACCGTCTCCGAAGAAGACATCAAGCGTTACGGCGGAATCCTGGAAAAATACTACGAATACTACGATTCGATCATCGGCAATCTGATCAGCACCACCGGAGAAGACGAGCTGTTGGTCATCATCAGCTTGTACGAATTCGAGCCGCTACCGGTCTGGCGCCGGGTTCTGCTCAATTTGTTCGGCAAGAAAGACGTGTATGTCTATCAACCCCTGGACGCCAGGGGAACGATTTTCCTGTACGAGAAAAACGCGCTGAAAAAGGGTTACCCCATTAATGAAATATCGATCTACGATATATTTCCCACTCTGCTCTATTACTCGGGGTTCCAATTGAGTCGCGACCTGCGGGGAGAGGTCGTGAGAGAGATGTTTCACGATGATTTTCTCTTGAACAATCCCATCGATATCAGGCCCGATTCTCCATGAGCGCCGTTGACCGGGGAACCGGGAATTGCGTATAATCCCCAAAGATGAAGCGATCGTTGGTATTATTGTTGTTTTTCGCCATGGTGTCGGCCTGTACCCGCTCCCATGGAACCATTCCCGAAATCACTCCCCATCTTGATGAACAACCGTTGCTGGACACCGCCGACACCGATGTTCCCGCCGGAATCGCCGCCTATGCGGGGAAGCTGATCCGGGTAGGCACTTCCGGGTCGATCCAGAAATTGGATCCGAATCATTTCAAACGCATCATGACCGCTCAGGTCACCGAGAATCTGCGCCCGGAAATCCGGTCAGGTGACGGGGCATTGCTCTTGACAACCAGTGCCACGCCAGCGGAGTGGATTGTTTTCGATATGGAAACCTTCAAGGAAATCTCGCGTTTGCCCGCCGGCGATCCGGCCTCGGTGGCGGCGCTGAGCCGCGGAATCCTGGTTACCCGGGAGAAAGACACCCTGATGGTGCATTCCCTGGGGAAAGGGCTGGAAAAGCGGGGAACAGCCGTTTCGCATCAGGAATTCCGGTCTTGCCGGATTGCCAATCAGCGGGTTCTGGTCCTTACCCGGACGGAACTCATGCAAATGGAGCCTCCCGCATATACTCCCAAAATATCACTCCTTCCCCACCCGGCGGCCGGAGGATTTCTGATCCACAAGGGTTTCCTTTATTACGGCAGCGAGAACCGCCTGCTGGTAAAATTGTCCCTTCGTTCCGCTAAAGCCGCGTGGGCGGCTCCCCTCCCCCGGGTACTCTCCCAACCTCCCGTTGCTGCCGGTGGCCTGATCGCCGTGCTTCCCCGGGATCAATACATCCACTTCTTTACTCCCGGAGGAGGACTGGCCTGGTGGTCTCCCCTGGAAGGCACCCGGCTGTACCCGCCCCTGCAACTTACGGACAATATAGCCGTATTTCTTTATCCCGCCGAAAAGCCGGTGGTTCGGTTTTTCAATTGGAAAAAACGCGAAGCGATCACCCATGGCACCACCATCCCTGCTTCGGGATCACCCCTGGCGGTGGAAGGAAAAATTTTCTACCTTGCCAGGATCAAGGATAAACTCCAGGTTCACACCTTGACCAACCGGAGGGGAATCGACATTCGCGTGGAACCGGAATTCCCCCGAGTGACAGGTCGTTCTCTGGAATTCAAGTTCTCTCCGGTGAATTTGATTCGTCCGGAAATCACCCTGAGCCTGCTGCGGGGAGAGGAGAAAAACCCGGTGATCACCGAAACCCTCCCTGAAATGGACAACCCCGCCAAGGCCTGGCTTCCGGAAAAGCCCGGGAATTATACCCTGAAAGTCGAGGCCCGGTCCCGGGACGGCTGCAAAGTGGAATCCCGCATTCAATTCCGCATCCACGATCTGGCGGAATTGACCCGGAAGAACGTATCCGCCATTCAAGCAGCCTGTCAAGCCGACCGGGTGGCCCGGGGAGACCCGGCCAGATGAAGGTCCATCAAAAACTGGAGGACATTCCGGGAATCACCTGCCGGCGGCCCGACATTTCCGGCCGCCATACCACCCTGGGTATCGGAGGTACGGTTGCCATGTCCATCCGGGCAAATTCCCGGGAAGCCCTGACGGCGGTGTTGCGCGCCCTGCGCAGCCAAGGGCGGCCCCATGTGATATTGGGCGGAGGCAGCAACATTGTATTTCCCGAGAATGCTCCCGATCTGGTCCTGGTGCTCAACGGATCCCGGGGAATCCGCCGCATCGACTCCCACCGCATCGCCGTCATGAGCGGAGAAACCAACCTCGCCCTGATGGCCTGGTGCGCCGGCAACGGGGCGGCCGGGCTGGAGTTCCTGGCGGGAATTCCCGGAACCGTGGGGGGCGCGACTGCCGTAAACGCCGGGGCTTTCGGACGGGATATGGCGGCGTCTTTCCTGGAGGCACAGATTCTCGATCCCGATGGAGTCGAAACCAGAGTTGCCCCCGATGCATGCGGCTTCCGCTATCGTGATTCCATATTCAAGCGTGGAGACGCGGTGTTATTGGAAATCATCCTGTCCGTCGTACCCGACGAGCCCGCCGAAGTCCGGCGGAGGATCCGCGGCCACTTCGCGTATCGGCGGCGGAACCATCCGGAAAAAAACGCACGGACCGCCGGCTGTTTTTTCAAGAATCCCGGCCGTACCCGGGAGAAAACCGCCGGGCGCCTGATTGATGCGGCGGGGCTTCGCGGTCTGCGCCGACAAAGCCTGGAGGTATCGTCCAAGCACGCCAACTTTATCGTTCACCATGGCGGTGCGGGTATGACGGACCTCCAGCAGTTTATCGACCACATAGCCGCCGCGGTTCAGAAGGCGGGAGGGCCGCGACTGGAAAGGGAAGTATTGTTCGTCGCTCCCGACGGCGGGAGATACTGACCGCATGAAGGACGACTCCCGTTTCATTTTCATATTCCTGGATGGAGTGGGCCTGAATGACGGAGTTGAAACCAATCCTTTCGCCGCCGCGGCCTGCCGATACCTGCCCTTTCACATGCCGGAACCCTTACTGCCCGATGGGACTCCGGTCACTCCACTGGACGCCCGACTGGGAGTTGAAGGAATACCGCAGAGCGCTTCCGGCCAGGGCACCTTGTATACCGGCATCAACATCCCGGCCCGCTGGGGTCACCGGGGCAGCTACCCGGGATTGGCTCTGAGGAAACTTCTCTACCGGGACAACCTGATCAAGAACCTTATGGACATGGGACTGACCGCCGGCTTTCTGAACGCCTATCCCCACTATGCGCCGGTGTTTCAGCCTCCGCACCTGGAGCTGATGCCCGACGGCACCTTCCGTTTCTCTTCCGATTTTCCCCGCCGTTTCCAGCGGCGCCTGTCCACAACCACCTGTATGATGCTCAGTTCCGGCCTGAAGCCCAGGGACGAGCGGGACATCGTCCGGGGTGACGCATTATACCAGGACTTTTCCAACGAATCCCTGATCAGACTGGGCCTTGACGTCCCCGAATTCACGCCGGAACAGGCCGCCGGAATCATCGCCGACACCGCGCTGAGCCACGACTTTCTGTTATATGAATTTTTCCAGACCGATCTGTACGCCCACCGCCGAAAATTCCATGAATGCGTTGAACTTGCCGCCCGACTTGACCGGCTGGTAGGCCTCCTGATTGAGAGAATGGATCCGGCCCGGGACACCTTGGTCATTACCAGCGATCACGGCAACATGGAAGATTGCTCCTCCAGTTCGCACACCTTGAACCCGGTTCCCCTGGTAGCCTGGGGTCGCCTGGGCCCGGAACTCAGGACCCGGATCCACAGCCTTGCGGATGTCACACCGACCCTGCTTTCCATACTGAAACCGTCCTGCGGACGTGGAACCATGGATTCCCCATCGCAACGCCTGTAAGCTCCTGAAAGTCCGGGTCTCCCCGGGGAACCCTCGGTTTGCCCTTGCAATGCGCCGGCCAATGAGCTAAAATGAAAGATAACGTCGTCTTCTGGACGTCGAAACAAATAAAATCATGTTGGAACCATTTCCGGAAAATCGGATCAGCAAGGATTACATTAATTCGCTGCCTCCCCTGAGGTTTCCCGGGCGGATCGTATTGATCAATCAACCGGAACAGATCCGGCGGGCCGCCCGCCGACTGCGCCGTCACCGGTTGCTGGGTTTTGATACCGAGAGCCGTCCGGCATTCAAAAAGGGAGAATCCTACCCGGTTTCCCTGATTCAGCTCTCGACTCCGGATACGGCCTATTTGTTCCACCTGCCGCAAATGGAAATCGACGACCGTCTGGCCAAGATTCTCAGCAGTAAGCGAATCAAGAAGATCGGCATCGCCCTGAACAACGATCTGGACAAGCTGAGCGACCTGCGCCCCATGAAAGCCGCCGGATTTATCGACCTCTCCCGCCTGGCCGCGGAAAAGGGCATTATTCAACAGGGGGCTCGCAGCCTGGTGGCCAGGTACCTGCATCAACGCCTGATCAAATCCGCCCAGCGTACCAACTGGGCCCGCCTGGAACTCACGGAAAAGCAGAAGATCTACGCCGCCACCGACGCCTGGGTATGCCTCCGGCTCTACCCGCTGATCATGGCGGACAAACGTGTGTACCCCGCCCCTCCGGAGCCCGATTCCTGCGGCGAAAACGGCTTTTCTCAGCCGCAATAACCGGCCGGTCCGGGCTTTGACTTTTCCCCCCTATTGGTTTATAAGGAATTGGAGCGGAATCCCGGGGAGAATCCCCGGACGGACGGAGTCATGCATACAATCGACACACCGGATCACACGATAATCCTGGTTTCCGACCACGCGGGTTTCCCTTTGAAAGAGGAATTGAAAACCCTGTTGCGGGACTTGAACCTGAAGGTTCGGGACCTGGGACCGGAGAGCGCTGAGTCGGTCAACTGGGCGGAATTCGGAGCCATGGGAGCCCGGGCGGTGGCGGAGGATCCGGAACACCGTCGGGCCATTCTGATCTGCGGCTCCGGTATCGGCATGTCCATTGTCGCCAACAAGTTCCCCGGAGTCCGGGGAGCCCTCTGCCACAACCCCGAAGCCGCAGCCATGTCCCGGCGTCACAACAACGCCAATGTTCTCTGCCTTGGCGCCCGGGTCATTTCAGTGGACCTGGCAGTGGATATCGTGCATACGTGGTTACGTACCGGTTTTGACGGCGGACGCCACCAGATGCGCCTGGATTACCTGCGCGATGAGGTGGAATCCCGGAATTTTCGCTGACCCGTCCCAAATCCCCATCGTTCTCAGGAGGCTATCATGTTTAAATTAAACAAAGATCTGGCAACCCTCGACCCGGAAATCGCCGAGGTGGTTCTCAACGAATCCCGGCGTCAGAATCAGAACCTGGAGCTGATCGCTTCGGAAAACTTCGTCCCCAACGGCATCATGGAGGCCATGGGATCGGTACTCACAAATAAATACGCCGAAGGTTATCCCAAAAAGCGTTATTATGGAGGTTGTGAATTCGTAGACGTGGCTGAAAAGCTGGCCATGGACCGGGCCAAGGAATTGTTCGGAGCCGATTACGCCAATGTGCAGCCCCACAGCGGCACCCAGGCCAATATGGGCGTCTACATGACCGTCCTTGAACCCGGGGACACCATGTTCGGCATGGACCTTTCCCACGGAGGCCACCTGTCTCATGGGCATCCCCTGAACTTTACGGGAAAACTCTACAATGTAGTGTTTTACGGTGTGCGCCGGGAAGACGAAACCATCGATTATGACGCTCTCGAGAAACTGGCCCTGGAACATCGCCCCAAACTGATCATGGCCGGGGCTTCGGCTTACCCGAGGACCATCGATTTCCCCCGCTTCCGTCACATAGCCGATTCCGTCGGCGCCGTGCTCGTGGTGGACATGGCCCATATCGCCGGCCTGGTCGCCACCGGAGCGCATCCCTCACCGGTCCCCCACGCGGATTTCGTCACCTCCACCACTCACAAGACCCTTCGCGGTCCCCGGGGCGGATTGATCCTTTCCCTGAAAAAACATCGCAAGGAACTCAAGCGGGTGGTCTTCCCCGGCATTCAGGGAGGCCCCCTGGAGCACGTCATCGCCGCCAAGGCGGTATGTTTCAAATTGGCCATGAGCGAAGAGTTCAAGACCTATCAGCATCAAACCGTCCGCAACGCCGCCGCTCTGGCCGCGGCCCTGGCCGACCAGGGTCTGCGGATCGTCTCGGGCGGCACGGACAACCACCTGCTGTTGACCGATGTCACTCCCCTGGGCATCACCGGCAAGGACGCGGAGACGGCCCTGGATATCGCCGGAATCACGGTCAACAAGAATACCATCCCCTTTGATCCCAATCCGCCCCTGGTCAGCTCGGGCATCCGTATCGGCACACCTTCGATCACCACCCGCGGCATGAAAGAAGCTGAAATGCAGGTCATCGCGGAGCTGATAACCGACGCTCTGAAGCACACCGCCGACGAGGCCCACCTGAAACAAATCAGCGGTAAGGTCAAGGAATTGACATCCGCCTTCCCCATCTACACGGATATAATCGAAAAGTACAGCCGGGCACTGGGCCAGGCTTGAACGGACTCCCCGGGCCCGCCGTCGGCGGGTCCGGGGAACCGGACCCGGAGAACCGCTTTGTCGACTGATTCCACCCTGAACGCCCTTCTGGATGCCGTAGGCTCCAGTGAACGCCTGGTAGCATTTACGGGAGCGGGGGTATCCACCCTGTCGGGTATCCGCGATTTCCGCGGACGCAACGGCCTCTACAAGGAATACGACGCGGATCGTATCTTCGACCTCGGGTACTTCCTGCGAGATCCTGATTACTATTACCGGCACGCCCGACACTTTATCTACAACCTGGATGAAAAACAGCCGAGCATCGTTCACCGGGAGCTGGCCCGGCGTGAATCCGCCGGCAGGCTGCGGGCGGTAATCACCCAGAACATAGACCTTCTCCACCACAAAGCGGGATCCCGAAACGTGATCGAGCTGCACGGCAGCCCGCTGGTCCATCGCTGCCTGGATTGCCACCGCACCTGGCCTTTCGAGGAAATCCAGGCCCGGGTTCATGGCGGTGAGGTTCCCCATTGCGAACATTGCCATGGAATCATCAAACCGGACATCACCTTTTTCGGCGAGGCACTCCCCGCCGGGGCCATTGAAGAAGCCGTCCGACAGGCCTCGGCAGCCGACCTCATGCTGATTCTCGGCAGCACCCTGGTGGTGCAACCCGCGGCATCCATTCCCCTGTATACCCTGCAATCCGGAGGGCGCCTGGCCATCGTAAACGACGCCCCCACGCCCCTGGACCACCTGGCCTGCTGCCGCTACCACGACCTGGAAACCTCTTTCCAGGCCCTGTCAGCGGAAGCCCTGGCGTAGGGGCACGGCGCGTTTCTCACTGGGGACGGAGGACAAATTTCTTAATTTTTCGTATGATATGAAAAATTAAGAAATTTGTCCTCCGTCCCCACGCGGCATTTCTCTTGACAGAAACATGGAGCTGTGATAATTTGGCCCCGATATGATCTACTCATCGCGCTATATCGTCCTGCACGATACCGACATGATAATGCGCAGCCCGGACGCGGCGTCCTCTATCTAGGGCGCGCTTCCGGGAACATCCCAAAAACAAAACCCTTCGCGACCCAGGTCGCCAATCCATTTTCGGGAGGACATTATCATGAAACGCAGCATCGATGAGATCAACGGCCGCATCGCCCGGGGGGAAGCACGGGTGGTGCGGGCCGACGAAATGACCCGCCTGGTGCGGGAAGAGGGAGTCGCCGCGGCCGCCAGGGCCGTGGATGTGGTCACCACCGGAACCTTCGGCCCCATGTGTTCATCCGGCGTCATGATGAACTTCGGCCAGTCCGATCCGCCGATCCGTATGTCCCGGGTCCGTCTCAACGGGGTCGAGGCGCATGCCGGTCTGGCGGCGGTGGACGCTTTCCTGGGAGCCACCCAGGCATCGGAAGAAAAGGGCATCCAATACGGCGGCGCCCACGTCATTTCAGACCTGGTAAAGGGACTCAGCGTCCACCTGGAAGCGGAATCAGCGGGAACCGACTGCTATCCGCGGCGCGGTGTCAGCACCCATATCCGCCTGCGGGACCTGAATCACGCCGCCCTTGTCAATCCGCGCAACGCCTACCAGCGCTACGCCGCGGCGGTAAACAGCGGCTCCCGCACCCTTCACACCTACATGGGGACATTGCTTGCCGACAGCCGGAATATCACCTGGTCCGGAGCCGGAGAGCTTTCACCCCTGGCCAACGATCCGGAATATCGATTCATCGGCCCGGGTACCCGTATATTCCTGGCGGGAGGAGCCGGGTTGATCACCGGCGCGGGAACCCAGCACGACCCGGACTCCGCAATGGCTACACTGGGCGTGACCGGAGACCTTTTCGGCATGAGCCCGGAGTTTCTGCGAGCCGCTGTTTTGCGTGGGTACGGCTGCAGCCTCTACGTGGGCGTCGGTGTACCCATACCCATTATCGACGAAGAAGCGGCCCGGGCCGCGGGAGTCGACAATGCTTCGCTGGAAACCGAAGTCCTGGATTTCTTTCAACCCGGGCATCCGGTATCGGCCAGGGTCAGTTACCGGGAACTGCACACCGGTTCGGTCGACATAAACGGACGTTCGGTACCCTGCGCCCCCATGTCCAGCCCCCTGCTGTCGCGCCGGGTCGCCGACACCCTGGCCCGATGGATCCGCCGCGGGGATTTCAAGCTGACCCTTCCCGCCGAACCTTTGCCGGACCACGGTCGTCCCCGCAACCTGATCAGTCTCGAGATCCCGGCAGCGGTATCACCGGAATTGCGTCAGGAATTGCATGATACGGAAAGTTGCGTGCATTGCGGCCAGTGCCTGGTTCTCTGTCCGGCGGGCGTTTTTTCCCGGCGGACGGACGACGGCGTCGAGTCCCGGGTGGAGCTATGCGATCACTGCGGCCAGTGCCTGGAATTCTGCCCCGCCGGCGCCCTGCACCCGAATCCAGGGAGTCGGCGATGACCATCCATTCCATCCAATACAGGGAAACCCGGGCCCGTCTCTCCTGCCACCGCCAATACCTCGACCAGGCCTGGGAAACGCTGAAGCGTTGTCATAAGGATTTGCGGGCCTACCGTGAAAGAGACCGGGCTTTCGCCAATTCATTCAATCCGGTTGATTGCTTCCCCGGAGCGCCGTTTATCGCCCGGCACATGGCCGCGGCGGCCCGGCGGGCCGGCACCGGCCCCATGGCGGCCGTGGCCGGAGCCATCGGTATGGCGGTGGTACGGGCCCTGGTTCGCTCAGGTGCGCGTCACGTGATTTTCGAGAACGGCGGCGACATCACCATGTTCCTGGAAAGGCCCGTCACCATAGGCATATATACCGGACCCGGCGGACCCGGGGACCTGGGAGTTCGCGTCGAGGCCCTGGCTGAAATCACCGCCTGCTGCACGTCATCCGGGACGGTGGGACATTCTTTCAGTTTCGGCAGGGGAGACGCAGCGGTCGTGCTGGCCGGCGATGCCGCCCTTGCGGACGCAACGGCCACATCTCTGGGGAACCGTCTGCGCCGTGACGGGTTACGTTCCCTGACAGCGGCCCTGGGAAACACCCCCCGGAAAGGTATCCATGCCATGCTGGCCGTCATGAAGGGCTGCGTGGCCGGCATCGGCGATCCTTCACCCTGGGTGAAAACCGCCGGTTTCACGCTTCCGGAAGAATGCGAGGTGGCACGTGAAACGGCTTGACGTCACCGTCCTGGGATGTACCGGCCTGGTCGGCCGCCGGTTCGTGCGCCGCCTGGCCGTTCACCCCTGGTTCCACATCGCCGGTCTGGCGGCTTCTGCGCATTCCTCCGGACAACGCTACGGTAAACTGATTGCCGACGACAGCCACGGCCTGCCCCGCAGGATCCTTTCCATGCGGGTCATCGACACAAAGGATACCAGGTCCCTGGCCGAAAAATGCCGATTGGCATTCTCCGCTCTTCCCCGGGACGTCGCCTTCGACATCGAATCCGAACTGCGTCGCGGGGGAGTAATGGTGTTTTCCAATGCCGCCGGCCACCGCATGGATGAGGATGTACCCATTCTCATTCCCGAGGTCAACCCGGATCATTTGGAAATGGCGCGCCGGCAAATCCACGCATACGGCGGCGCCATTGTCACCAATCCCAATTGCGTCACCGCGGGCCTGGCTCCGGCCCTGGCTCCGCTGCTCTCCCTGGGCCTGAAAGATGTGAACCTGGTTACCTGCCAGGCCCTTTCCGGCGCCGGCATGAGCGGGCCCCGGGCCCTTGCCATGCAGGGGAATATCCTGCCTTTCATCGAAGGAGAAGAAGAGAAAATCTCCCGCGAAATCCGGCGCATTCTGGGCGACCTGGAAAAAGAGCGCCTGCGCCCGTTGGATCTGAAGGTGACGGCCACCGCGAACCGGACGGCGGTCATTCACGGCCATATGCTCTTTGTAACCGCCGACATGGAATCCGCCGTTCAAGAGGAACGGGTCATTGAGGCTTTCGACTCATTCAACGATGGAGCCCGAAAGACGAAACTGCCCAGTTCCCCGGGCACTTTTCTCGAGGTGATCCGGGAACCCGATCGTCCCCAGCCCCGGCTTGACGTCGACGCCGGAGGCCCCGGAAGAGGTACGGGCATGACCATTACCATCGGGCGTTTGCGTTTCCGGGGCACCCGGATCCTGTTTACGGCCCTGATCCACAACCTGGAGCGGGGAGCCGCCGGGGGATCGATCCTCAACGCCGAATTGTCCGTATGCCGTGGAGTTATTCCGGAAGCGCCCGCCGGAGGTGCCCCGTGAAAGTCATGAAATTCGGCGGCGGCTGCCTGAATGACGCCGGTGATCTGCACCGGGCCGCGGCATTGGCGGCATGCCCGCCGGTGGTGATCGTCGTCTCCGCCATGGCCGGCGTCACGGACACCCTGGACCTGATCTTGAAAACCGTCGCAAACCGGGGCCGCTTTCCGGCCGGGCTTTTTCAGGGTCTCAGGAAACGGCACTTCGACTGCCTTGAAAACGTCTCCGCCGCAACGCACGGCAGGCTAAATTCCGACCTGGAAAACCAGTTCAACCGCCTGGAAGAGATATTGCGGGGAATCGCCTGCATTGGCGAAGCTCCGCCGTCCATCCAGGCCCGGATCCTGGGTTTCGGCGAACGGCTGGCCAGTATCCTGCTGGCGGGAGCGCTTACCACACGCGGCCCGGCCGCGGTGCCATGCGACGCGCATCAGTGTGGAATCACCGCCGACCGCCCGGGGACCGAAGCGCGTATCGACCTGCCCGAAACCCGCCGACGCCTGCGCAGGAATCTCAAGCCAATCCTACGCTCCGGCCGGATTCCGGTGGTTACCGGATTCTACGGCCGCGCCCCGGATGGCGGCACCGCCACTTTCGGACGCAACGCTTCGGACTACAGCGCCGCCGCCATTGCCTGCGTTCTGGAGGCCGCGGAACTCGTGATCTGGAAAGGGGTTGACGGAGTCATGACCATGGATCCCGCTTATGGTGGAGCACCCAGGCCGGTGGAAAGCATGACCTGGGAGGAAGTAGAGGAGCTGACCCACTTCGGCGCCGGGATCCTGCATCCCCTGACATTGGAACCTCTGCGAAACAGCCGCATTCGGGTGCGGATCCGTAACTTCCGGCATCCCGAGCGGCCGGGGACGGAAATCGTGCCCACCATCGAAAGCCCCGGGGAGCGATTATGCGGAGTCACCTGCCATCCATCCGCCACCATGATGCAATTGAGCGTCGCCCCGGGAAACGGCCAACGGGTGCTCTCCCGGCTGGAAGAAGTCCTGAGTTCCGCGGCGGCCCGCGTTACCTCGCTGATCTCGGCCAGGGACCGCATAATCCTGGTGATGCCCTCGGAGGACGCCCGCTCCGCCCGCCGCGCCCTCAGCCGTTCCGGAGATTCTCCTTTCCGGATTGTCCGGACCCGGGACAACCACGCCCTGGTAGCCGTGGTGGGGCAGGCGGTACGCGGACCCCGCGGCCTGGCCCGTATCATGGACGCTCTGGCCGTTGCCGGAGTGACGATTGAAGCGATTGCTCCCGGAATCACTGCCCCGTCGCTATGCCTGGTTGTCCCCGGGCACCAGGCGGGACATTGTCTTCGGACCATCCATAAACAATTTTTCCCCACCGCGGCTTCCCCGCCGCGGGAAACCTCAACTGGAGATGAAATATGACCAGACTGACGGAACGACTGCAGAAGGGGGACCGGCCCCTGCTCTCACTGGAAATCACCCCCCCGGACCGGGGTCAGAGCATCGATGAATTGTTCGCCAACATCGACAGTCTCATGCCCATGTCCCCGGAATTCATCAACGTAACCTACCATCAGGCCTACCAGGACTACGAGGAAAAAAACGGCAGCATCATCCGCCGCCCCCGGCGCAAGAAGCCGGGCACCGTCGGGATATGCGCCGCCATCAAGAACCGTTTCGCCGTTGAACCTGTGGCCCACCTGATCTGCGGCGGATTCGATCATTGGGAAACCGAAGACGCTCTCATCGACCTGCACTACCTGGGCATCCGCAACATCCTGGCCCTGCGGGGAGACGCACCTCCCGGACAGACCGTGTTCCGGCCCAAAAAGGACGGTTTCGCCTATGCCGCCGACCTGGTCGCCCAGATCCACAATATGAATCAGGGCATCTACGTGGATGAACTGGACGAACCCTTCCCCACCAGTTTCTCCATAGGCGTGGCGGGATACCCGGAAAAGCACGTGGAAGCGGCCAATGCCGATCTCGACATGCGGCGGTTGAAAGAGAAGGTGGACCGGGGCGCCGACTACATCGTCACCCAGATGTTCTTTACCGCGGAACTCTACTTTGATTTCGTGCGCCGCGCCCGGAAAGCGGGCATCAACGTACCCATCATTCCGGGGATCAAACCGGTTACCACGGTGCGACAATTGGAGCGTATCCCCCGCACCTTCTTTGTCAATCTGCCGGATCCCCTGGTGCGGGGGATCAGCGAAGCCCGCACCTCCCGGGATGCCTTCAGCCGGGGGACCGACTATGTCGCCGGCCTGGCCGCAAAGCTGCTGGAGGCCGGGGCCCCGGGACTGCATCTGTTCACCATGGGCAAAGGCCGCGCCGCCCGGGCCGTACTAAACCGGATTTTCGGAGACCGGCGCTAGGTAGCGGCTTCAACCTGGTCGCGATGCCGCATTGACTTTTTGCATACGCTTCCCATAATCCTTGGTGGAGATGGATTCATGAAAACAAAGAGGTGTGGACTGGTCGGGGCGTTGATTCTGGTGCTGTGCCTTTCCTGTCAGCCCGGGGATTCAAGCAATCAAGGCGGCGGCGATCCGGATGAAAACGGTGGCTCCCATCAGGGGGAAACCTACGGCATCCCCGCTGAAACCCCGCTCCCGGCGGACGACTCGTACAGCGATGAGGGTATTTTCGTGTCCACCTCGGGAAGTGATGAAAGCGGTGACGGCTCCCCTACCGCTCCTTATCGTTCGATTCAATACGTGCTGGACAACATTGCCGCTCCGGGAGACACCCTGATCCTGCGGGGCGGTATCTATAATGAAGCGGTGCGAATTCGCGCCCCCCGCATCACCATCCGTTCCAAACATGACGAGTGGGCGCGCATCATCTGTCCAACAGACGACGAGGAAAACCACGCCATTGCCGTGGAGTTCGACGTGGATTCCGATGGAGGAAGGCTGCAGCGAGTCGCCGTCGCGGGCGGATATTATTACGGGATATCTTTTGAAACCCGGTGGGATTGGGGAGAAACCGACCGCTCCGGCGCTTCGGACATCCTGGTGGAAAACTGCATTATCCATCACGCGGGGCGGGATTGCGTCAAAATCAAACCCGGTTGCGACGATATCACCATCCGCGATTGCGAAATCTACTCCTCGGGATTCCGAAACGACGAGAACGCCGAGGGCATCGACAACGTCAACGGCGACCGCACCACCATAGTGGATTGCCATATTCACGATACCGGGACCACCGGCGTTTACCTGAAGGGAGGCGCGACGGGCTGCATGGTCAACCGCTGCCGGGTGGAAAACTGCGGGGGGGCCGGCATCCTGTTGGGCTTCGACACCAGTCCCGAGTACTTCGACACCTCCGTCAATCCCGGATACTACGAAAACATCAACGGCACGGTCAAAAACTGCGTGGTCCGCGACACCTGGTACGCGGGGATCGGCTTGTACGCCGCCCGCAACGCCCGGATTCTTCACAACACCATCATCAATACAGCCACTTCCGGTCAACACAGCCCCATCTACTTCGGCATCACCCTCCAGGACTGGGATCCCGACATCAACGGCCGCCCGGCCAGCGTCAATCCCGTTATCCTGAACAATATCGTGAGCCAGTCCGGCGACCTGGTTGCCGCCATGGTGGAGATCCGTACGTTTCATCACGATTCCCTGGGGCGGGTGAACGGCCTGGAAGGCCCGGTCCACATGGACGCCAATTGCTATTGGGGCGGATCCGGCCTGTTCGAGGATAACCGGCCGGGCATGGAGTTCAGCGGCGACCTGGCCCACTGGCGCGTCCATATGAACGCCGAAGCCCTTTCGTTCACCGCCGATCCCCGTTTCAGCACCGGCTTCGATCTTTCGGCCTCAAGTCCATGTATTGACGCCGGCCTGGCCGACGGCGGCACCGGCGGGGATTATTACGGCCTGCCCCGCATCCCTCCCCCGGACATGGGCGCCGTGGAATACCGCCCCTGAAAACCGAAGGTCAAGTGAACCGGGACCGGTTTTACCAGATTCCCGGAACCAGGCGGTAGCGGACCCGGGCGGCATACTCCGGGTATCCGGGAAGTTCCCGTTTCAAAGTACGGTCTTCCAATGCGGTGCGCAGCACCATGAGCGCGCCCACGAAAGCCGCCGGGATTAATCCGTAGAGGGAACCCAGGGCCGGGGGGAGCAGAAGTGTAAACAGGATGATGGCCGTGTACATGGGGTGACGGATTACCGCGTAGGGACCGGTATCACAAACGGTATGGCCCCGGTCCTCCTGGATGCGCACCCGCTCCGACAGGAAATGGTTCACCCGGATCACCCGGAAGAAAAGATATCCGGGAATCACGAAAAGCGGGAAAGCCGCCGTTTTGATCCACGTGGGAACCCGGGACCAGCCGAAACGCACCCGGTCCAGGCCGCTGAGCACCACCAGGGCCAGCATGAGGAACGAGTAAACGACCATGATGCGGTTGTCCCAGGATTTGGATTCCTTTTTGGATCGGCGGGAAATCCGCTCCGCCAGCAGCTCCGGATCGTTCCGTTTCATCCAGATGAATGCAGCCAGGCTGAAAAAGATATACAAAAAGAGGACCAGCCAGGCTTCCGGCCAGTTCAGGCTGCCGGCGGGCAGAAAAAACGCGGCCAGCAGGATCAGGAGCACCAGGATCAGCCGGATGGTCAATTGGGTTTTGTTTCCGTTCCCGCTCATGAGATCTTTCCTCCGCGGATTTGATTCTAGCTCAGGAATCACCGCAGAACAAGAAACAGACAAATGAAAAATCAGGGTTTCCTCGCCAATGCCATTGTGCGAAAATAGAGAGAGCCGGTTTGATTTGGACCGCATACCCGGAGACATGGATTGAGAAAACGAATCGGATTTCACCTCCTGCACCTGATCGTTCTGGTGGCGGCCATCGTCCTGGCCGTGGCCGCTTACCGGTTCCCCCTGGCGTCGGGCTCCACGGATCTGGCCGGCCGTACCCTGGCGTTTATCCTGGAACGCTGGCCAAACTTCCTGCTCATGACCGGCACCACGTTCCTGATGATTTACATCTCCGGCCTATCCTACGCCGGGCGCCGCGCGGGCGGAGGCTTCGCCGAGTACCTCAACGTGATCCTGAAGCTTGTCCTGATTTTGGGCATGGTCTCGTTCATGGAGTTTTTCCTGTTCTTTTCCAGCCGGATCGGCCGGCGGATCTATCTGTTCATCTTTTTATTCATGGCCCTTTTCTACCTGGCCAAGTTCCTGGGAGGAAGGCGTCGGGGACAAACCGACATGCTGTGGCTTCTGAAGAGGTCCCCCCAGCCGTTCCTTGAGGAGTATCCAAACCTGGCCGCCAAGTATCGGCCCAACCTGCCGGAGAACAGCCAAGCCTCCAAATCCTTTCAAGATGTAGTCGTGTACCACCGTCGGGAATTGGACGACGAAATGGCTGTACGCCTGATCCGTTACAAACTGCAGGGCAGTTGGGTGGTCGACCTCAACTACCTGGTGGAGAAGGAAGAAGAGAGGATTCCCCTGGACACGGTGAGCATCGACTGGCTGATGGAGAAATTGAACCGCGTGCATCGCCACTACCTGCGGGCCAGCCGCTGGCTGAACGCACTGCTGGCATCCATTCTGTTGTTGGTGCTGGCGATCCCCGCCGGTCTGCTGGCCCTGCTCCATTGTCTGTTTTCTCCGGGTCCATTGTTTTTCGTGCAGGAACGTCTGGGGATCAACCAGAAGCCCTTCCGGGTTTTCAAACTCCGCTCCATGGTCCGCGACGCCGAATCCGGGGGCGCCCGCTTTTCCGCGCGCAAAGACCGGCGGGTAACCCGACTGGGCAAAATCATGCGGATGTTCCGTATGGACGAGGTTCCCCAATTATGGAACGTAATCCGGGGAGAGATGAACCTGGTGGGACCACGGCCGGAACGTGCCGTATTTATTCGCGACCTCGAACGCCGGCTGCCCTTCTACCGTCTGCGCCTGCTGGTCAAGCCGGGCTTGACGGGCTGGGCCCAGGTGAAGATGGGCTATGCAGGAGATGACGTCGCCCAGCAACGTCGCAAGCTGGAGTATGACCTGTTTTACATAAAAAACCGTTCCCTGGCACTGGACCTCTTGATTCTGGTCAAGACTTTGCCCGTGGTGCTGCGCGGTCTGGGACGCTGAATGGCCCGGCTCATCGGGAGGGAATCGGGGTTTTTATTGATTTTGGTTTTTTCGTCTCTTACAATCAGAATGAAAGCCGTAGGGGAAAACACAGGGAATTGCGGGACTCTCCCGGCAGAAACGGCACTAAATGGAGAATTGCCATGAATGGTCCTTCGTTGGCGGAAGTCCTGCGTTCCCGAACCCTGAACATCAATTTTAATCTCCAAGCACTCAAGATTGAAGTAGACGAAGAGCTGCGTCGCCTGGAGTGGCGAGAGTATCAGGTTCTCGAACATCGGACCGACGGCACAAAATCCCCTCAAGAGACATACGCTTATTTCCGCTCCGAGGAACGCCGCCGCAATACCATCAATCTCCTGCAATACCTTTGTGCCTTTCTAAAAGGCCTCCCGGGCTGGCGGGAAATCGAGTCCGAGCCGGTGAATCCATTTCATCAATTCTGCGAATTCGTAAAAGCCCTCTTCGTGGAATTTGGGGAAGAAGATGTCCGGAAAGCAGTTCTGCGGGAACTCCAGATTCAAGGGAAGCTGACAGACGCCAACCGGAGCTCTTTCCTTTTACGCATCACCCAATTGCAGCGGGAATTGATCGCTTTTCTGGAAACCGTCAACATTCCTGAACCGGAGGATTACAAAAAGGTGTTCAGTTGTCTTCAGCAATTCTGCTTTTTCTGGTTCGCCGTTCATGAGCAGGACGCTTCCCGGGTACGCAAAACCGACATTCTGATTTTTCAATTGTCCACCCTGCTGCTGGAACGCAACGGCGGCGCCTGAAGGGGGAATCCTCCGGCCCGACACCGGAATTACCTGGGCCGGGCACGGAGAAAGAGTTCAATCCCTTTCTCTCGAACCGTGCATGATAAAGTGACTGTGGTAGCCGTGATGATGCGCCTTGTACATAGGCACCAGTGTCAGGTCCTTTACCCTGAATTCCAGGGGGTTGCCGGTTGACACGATATCCCGCTCCAGGTTTTCCGGATCCAGATCCAGGTGGATCCACTCATGACTGTCACTGACGCCCACCAAAAGGATCGGCCCCGCCAGGATGCTTACGATGTCGGGGATATCCGGCAGCCTCTGCAGACGCAACCGCACTGGGAACCCCAGCTGAATCACGTCGCCGGACCGCCAGCGGCGGTCAAGTATGACGTATGTACCGGGGGTTTTTTTCAAGTTCGGTATGCGGCCGTTGACCCGCAGAACGATATCTTCGCCGGCCCAGGCGGGGATCCGGAGCTTGACCCGCAACCGGCCCTGGCCCGATACCGTCAATTTGACTTGCCCGCTACAAGGAAAATCCGTTTCCTGCACAATCCGGAAACCCTTCTCTTTCCAATCCAGGACGGCGGGTATATAGAGGTTGACGTATAGAGTATCTCCCCCGGCGGAGCGGAAGAAAATGGAATCCTGGTATTTGGTATGATTCTCCATGCCCGTACCGTGACAACAGGAAAAATCCTCGTATTCATTGGAGTAGGTCTTGCGGGCACCGGGATTCAAGGGCATGAAGTAGGTGACCGCCGAGTGTTTGTCCAGGGGATCCTGGGATGCCAGGATCTGATTGAACAGGGTCCGCTCGTAGTAATCCATGTAGTGCGCCCGTGGATCATTCTGGAACAATTGCCGGGTCAACTTGAGCATGTTGTATGCGCAGCAGGTCTCGCAGGTTTTTTCGGTTAGATAGGAGGCCAATCGGTCGGGTTCACGAAACATCTCCGCCTCCGAAACTCCACCGATAACGTACGCGTGATGCGCCGTCACCATACGCCAGAAGTTGCCAGCGGCTTTCAAGTACATTGGATCGCCGCTCAATTCATGAATGCGCAGGTATCCGAGAACCTGGGGGATGTGCTGGTTTGCGTGCAACCCGGCCAGTTTGTTCCGGTTGTTTTGCATAGGCTCGAGCAGCCGGCGCTTGTCGAATAGCCGCGCGGTCTCCAGGTATTCCCGCTTCCCGGTAAGGGCGTTCAATTCCGCCAGCACTTCGTTCATCCCGCCATACTCGCCGGCGATGTAGAGGTTCCACATTTCCTGGAGTCGGGATTCGGGTACCCGGTTCAACCTCCTGCCTACCCAGCCGGCGATTTTTTCGGCAATATTCAATGCCGGATCATTCCCCGCCAGTCGATGGGCCGCCACCAATCCGGCCAGGATCTTGTGCAGGGTATAATAGGGCGCCCATATCTGCGGATAGGGGGTCAATTCTTCGAGGCGCTCGAATTGAGCTACGTCATAGGCGCTAAGGAAGCCCGGGGGGCTTCCTCTCTTTTCCATGGCATCCTGGCATTTCCCCAGCTCCGCTACCAGCAGATCCAGTTTGGTTTTCAACTGCAAGTCGCCGCTTCCGGCCCAGGCCTGAGCCAGGGCGGACAACACATGCCCCATCGAATGACCGCGCAACTTGCAATCCGGCTTTTCCCAACCGCCCATGGGCGCCGCGGAGGAGGGTAATCCCGCGGCCACACGAAAATTATGGAGCAACCGGTCCGGGTTCAGGTACTTCAAGTACGCGATGGTTCGATCCCGATTGGCGGTAAACACGCTTTTTCGCAGCGAAACTTCCTTCAAATCGAAGGGAACGGCTTTCATCTTCACCGGTACGGTTTCCGACTCTGCCGCCACAGCCGTGAAGAGCAGACCCGCCGCTAACAGGTAAACCAGGAAATTCTTTCGTAACGGTTTGTGATTTCGATACGATTTCATGTGCTGCCTCCTCCGGGTTATCCCTCAATTCCCGGAATCCCCTCTCATTATGCACCATGCGGAATCCTTTGGTAAGTCAGTATTCCACGTCCCGGATCTCATCCGCCGCTACGGACAAAAACCCGGGAACCTTTGGGGAACCGCCATCGTTAGTCAGGTAGAGCACCGCCTGGAGGCGAATCATGACACGAAAAATCATATTGGTTTTCTTTTTGGTATTCAGCCTTTTTATTTTCCTGCCGGGGCGCAGCACGGTGAACCGCTCCATTCGCGTGGACAATGGCGAGAGTATCCGCGAGAATCTCAGTACCGTGAACGGCGGCATCCATGTCGGCCGGGATTGTCGTATTTCCGGTTCGGCGCGCACGGTTAACGGCGGCATCCGCGTGGGCGACGGCTCCCGCGTCCTTGCCCTGAAGACGGTCAACGGCCGTATCCGCCTGGGTAACGACGTACGTATCGCGGGCCGGGTGCATACCGTAAACGGCGGCATCCATGCCGGCAGGGGCTGTGAGATCCTAGGTTCCGTGTCTACCGTGAACGGCGGAATCGACCTGGAAGGAACCCGGGTGGTCGGTGATGTCACCACCACCACGAGTCACATCACCCTGGAGGACGGCACGAGAGTCACCGGGGACATCCTCATCAAAAAGCGGGGGTGGTCCTTTTTTGACATCTTTCGCTCACGGCGCCGGCTCCGGATTCATATCCGCGGAAATTCCGTGGTTGAAGGCGACGTGATCAACCGGGCGCGTCGTACGGATGTGACGGTTATCCTGGAAAACGGCGGAGTCCTCAAGGGCCGGGCGATCGGCGCTCACCTGGAAAAGCGCTGAATTCCCGGACCCGTGCTGATGCCGCGCATGCACCTGATCCGCCCCTGAGTCCGCCATCGTACGCGCCCCTGCCCCCGGCGGCGGGAAAATAAAAAAATCAAACCGGAGCAATTGTCGCCTGAACCCGAAAGTGATATATTTTCCGGGCCGGAAATCCGGCGGAAATCCCAATTCACAATTTGTTGATGGAGTGTATCTCATGCAACGCATGATCGTTTTCCCGATGCTGTTCCTGCTGTGCCTGACCCTTTTGCCGGCAGGGGCCGGAGTGGATCCGGATTACTACGCCCGTTACCTGTCCCCGGAAGACCTGGAGAAAATCACCGGCATGACCGGGATCACCGCCAAACACCAGTATTCATTGCATTTCCTGGACGCCAAAGGACGGGAAATCCTGATCGTCCGCTTTGGCCCGGAAAAACAGTTCACCCGGGAAACCCGGCGGGAGAAGTACTGGACCCCCATTGAGGGCGTTGCGGATCAGGCCAAGCTGGCCATCCCGCAGATGCCCTACCAGATCGCCTTGCGCAAGGGGCCCCATTTCGCCATGGTCATCTCCATGACCGATCCGGACACATCGAAAACATTTCTCACGGTGGACCAGCTCAAGGCCACGGCCAAATTGATCGCCTCGCGCATGGACCCCGGAAAACCTCTCTAGTTTGCTATCCCGCGGCGGGAGTCCCCTCCCGCCGCACGGAAAATCCCAACTCACTGAAAAATTCCCGTGGTATACATTTCTGCTCCCGCAACCGTAATATCACCTTACATTCTCCGGGAAAACGGCGAGGGGGATGGAACCGACTCGCCTGGTTCTGCGTTGTAGGGATTGATGGAGGTGGGTATGCGTATAATCCAGAAAACCTTTTGTACGTTGTTCATACTGGCCGCGGCGGCGGGAATGGTTTTCCCGGAAAAGGTGGCGGAATTGGAAGAAGTGATGCAGCCGTCCATGCTGGCCGCGGACGGAGAGCATTTATTTGTTCTGGACGGCATCCGGGTGCATGTCTACGCCATGAAGGATTGGAAACACTTGCGCAGTTTCGGCAAAAACGGCGACGGGCCGGGCGAATTCACCTCAAATTTCGTTAACCGCCTGAGCATGATCATGGAAAATGGGGACCTGTTCATGGCCAATATGACCAAGATGGCCCGGTTCACCCCGCGGGGCGAACTCAAAATGGAAAAAATCTTTCCATTCATGGTCATGCAGGTGGTTCCCCTGGGAGATCACTACGTGATCACCCGTTTCATCCCCGGAGAAGGGGGGATCAACTCCCAATCGGTTCGCATCTACAACAAGGACCTGGAAGAAACAGCCAACCTTTACTCCCGGCCGGACATATCCATGCAGCGTTCCCGCAAGCTCGACTGCCCCAACGAGCAGATCTTCGTCCGCGTCCACAACGGCCGCGTCTACGTGCAGGACCAGCGACCGGGCACCCATGTCATGGTTTTCGACCGAAACGGCGCGAAGATTACGGAATTCAGTCTCCCGGTAGAGCGCATCCCCATGCCCCAGAGCTACAAAGACGAAGTCGTTGAGTGGGCACGCACCGCGGTCACCCAAATCGCGGACTTCCAGAACCGCTCGGGCCTGACCCTGGAGCAGATGTTGCAGATGATCGACTTCCACGAAATCCTGCCGGGGGCGCGCAACTTCCTGGTGCGGCCAAACGGCGATATGCTGATCGAGACCTACGAGAAAAAGGCCGGCAGGGCCCGGTTCATCACCTTCGACACCCGGGGCAGGATCAAGTCCGAATGCTTTCTTACCGATCCCGAGCCGGGGCGGACCAAGATGATGCCCTATGCCACATACACGGTATACGGCAACCGTTTCTTCTACCTGAAGGACAATCCCGACTCGGAAACCTGGGAACTCCACGTCGAGTCCCTGGCACCCGCGAAAAAGTAGTTATTTGAATGCCACTTCCACCCGGCGGACCCGGATCACCATGCGGTCGTTGGGTCCCACCCGCCTGACGGCGCTGATGGTGCATTCGGTCCCGGTCAGGGTGAGCACCGTTTCACCCGCGGGGTTTTTTACGTCCAGGATCACGCTTTCAAAGGTTTCCCGGGACTTGCACTGGGCTTCAAGGACTTCGAAGCCTTCATGACCGGCCTTGACCACGAAAAGGGAATAGCCGAACTTCTTTTCACTGATAAAGGTCGTTTGATCCGGGCGTTCGCCGGCAGCCAGGATCTCTTTTACCCGGGGCAACCCCTGGATGGAATAGGACAGGGTGCAGGGAAACGTCGAGTCCTCCAGTCCGGGAATTCCCGAAAAGGCTACCGTGGCGTTGGGCGTCAGGGCAACCGCCTGGGCGGTCGTCAGCAACAGGGCAAAGGCGATAAGGGCAACACGTTTCATGAACAGACTCCTCGATTGAATGGGTTTTGGGAAATCCTGATTGTACTCTCTCCGGACCGGACCTTCAACCGTTCTCCCCGGCGGGATTGGCGGGTCACCTGCTTTTCAGCCTCAATTGAATTCGGGTCACCTTGTTGATAAATCCGATGGATACGCCGAAAACATATTTATCCTTACGAAATTCGAGTACGTGATTGGGCCCTGAGTCGCCCTCGTCCACCTTGTCCCAACCGGAAGTCGGAACTTTTTCTCGATAAAAATCCCCGGCCGCATCCTTGACGTCACCGTCGCAGGCCATGATGAGAAGGTATTCCTCTCCCTTGCTGAAATTATGCAGAATCGTAGCGCCCGGATACAGGGGTACGATCGCAGCCAGGGCTTCCGGATAATCCCTGTGAGGGACCTTGGCCAGATTTTCTTGCGCGGAATCCTTTGGAGCAGCGGTCTTCTCTTTGCGGCCCTTGAGCTCGCGCCGGGGAGACTCGGGGGCGGCGGATTCCCCCACTGCGGCCTGCGATACGGGCTCGGTTGCCGCGGGCTTTTCCGGAGAAGCGGTTTGCGCGGCTTTCGTTACCTCGTCTTCAACGGAATCCACGTAATGGAAATCATCCACGTTTATATGGCCCCAGCCCTTGTCATAATCATCATGAATCACAATGCGTGCCAGCTTGCCTTTGAATTTCGAAACATCCCAGGTCACGAACTCCATGGACTCCCGACTGCGTCCCTTGGGAGTTTTTAAAACTTCCTTGCCATCCACTTCGAGGGCCACATAAATCCCCTTGGACTGGTTATACAATCCCCCACCCAGCAGGAAACGAATGGTATCTCCCTTGACTTCAAAGGCAACCGACATCAGGGTTCCGGTAGGACGATCCCCCTGTATCTCCCTGCTCGGCGCTTTGGCGTAGTCCGTACACTTATCAAAAGTACCGATCCAATAGTGCCCCTGGTGATTGGATATCAGATTACGGGTGCGAACAGCAATGACATCTCCCTTAAGGGGCTGGAATTGGAAAGCATCTCCCGTTGCGGTCCAATTCGAAAGGTCGCCTTTCTCAAAATCACTGTTCTCAAACAAAAGGTTCGAAGCGTGACTCGGAATTGCAGACAAAATCAACATGAAAACAAAAAACAAACCAATTACCTGTTTCATCTCATTTCCTCCAAAAGGTATATCAGGCGAGGCCCCGGCGGGCACCAGTACATTCAGGATACCATATCATGGAAAATAAAGTCATGAACCAAAACAAATCACTCTGGTTCTCTGTCATATCGTGCGCACACAGAAAAGCATTGTAGAGAAGAATGAGAAACACCCATGGTTTCAAGATCGAGGACAGGCCGAAGCTGGACTTTTTCGCCTTGATACAATATATAGATACCAGCCGCATCGGAGTCCATTATGTCAAAAAGGATAGTTGCCGGGATCGGGTTGGTAGTCTTTCTGACCAGCCTTGCGCTCCCCCTATTTCCCGGGGATGAGAAGAGTCCCGGGGAGAAGCTCAACAAGGTTGAAACGCTGGTAGAAAAGAATCCGGCGGCGGCCCTGAAAGCCCTTGCCGGAATGGAGGAATCCTTTCCCGACGACCCGGCATCCAGGCGCCGCGCCCTTTTCCTGCGGGCCAGGGCTTTGATGCTGTTGCAGCGCTATCCCGAAGCGGAAAAGCTGGTTTCCGCTCTATTGGGAGAACTGACCGCCGACGCCGAGTCCGACCCCCTGCTGACCAGCCGTGCCGCTTATCTGCTGGCCCGGATCCTGGGCAAGCAGTCCCGGGCCGCCGAAGCCGATGCCGCCCTGCAAATGTCTATCCGGCAACTGCCGGTGAACGCTCCCCCGGAACTGCGGGGGGACATCCTTCTGGAAACAACCCGCAACTTGATCTACCGGGGAGAACCGGTGAACGCCGCGGACAAAGCCACCGAGGCCCTGGAGTGGGGGATCGGCAACAACCTGGAGGAAACTTCCCTCCAGGCCCGCTATCTTTTGGGATACGCTTATCGAAATCTGAAAGATACGAAGAAAGCCCGCCCACATTTCAGCCAGGTCCGGGCGGATGCCCGCCGCCTGGGGCAACTGCGTCTCGAAATCCTGGCCATGAATGAATTGGGCAACCTGCTGGTCATGGAGAAAAAACCCGACCAGGCCATGACGATCAAACGCCGGGCCCTGGCCCGAGCCCGCGCAGCCAAAGACAACTACCTGATCTCGGTATGCATGCATGACATCGGTTACGCGCACATCGCCCTGGGCGAATACAAACAGGCCCTGGAAATTTTTCGCAGAATCGCCGAAAACGAAACCACCCTGAAAAATCCCCGGGCCATCAGCGGGGCCAACATGAACATCGCTGATATCTATTCCCGCCTGGGCCGCAATGAGGAAGCTCTGCGCCTGTCACGGGATACCCTGGAATTCGCGCGCAAGAACGGCCTGGGGGAACTGGAGCCCGAGATCCTCTCCAACATAATCAGTATCCTGACCAATCAGGGTCGGCTGCGTGAGGCCCTGAAACGCCAGCAGGAATTGACGGAATTGAACGAAAATTTGTCACAAAGGGAATTGGACCGCAAAATCTCGGAAATCCAGGACCGCCATCGGCTGATGGAGCAGGAAGCGGAAATCCGCATCCTCCGGCAGGACAAGGAGATCCGCGGCCTGCAATTGGGTCGCCAGCGTTTCCTGATCCTATCCATGATCGGGCTGCTTTTCTTCCTGTCTCTTCTGGCTATCCTCGCGTATTCCGGATACCGGGCCAAGCGCAGGGCCAACCGGGATTTGGAAACCCTTAACCTGCGGCTGGACGAGCTTTCCCGTCACGATACGCTGACGGGCCTTTCCAACCGCCGGGACATGATGGAGAAACTGGCTATGCTCAAGGCCCGGGCCGACCGGGACGGAACCCCCCTCGCCATGCTGATGATCGACATGGACCACTTCAAAAGGGTGAACGACAGCCGGGGGCATGACGAAGGCGACCGGGTACTCCAGGCCGTCGCCCATACCCTGCGCAACAGGATTCGCGCCCAGGATCTGCTGGCCCGCTGGGGCGGAGAAGAGTTCCTCATCGCCCTGGCCGACACGGACCATGCCGGCGCCATGAACGCCGCCGAACAATTTCGCCGGGCCGTGGAAAAGGAAACCGCATCGAGCCGTTCGGCCGGTACACCGGCAACCATAACCGTGGGCGTCGCCCGATATGAACCGGGAGAAGACCTGCAATCCCTGATCACCCGGGCGGATGACCGGCTCTACGTTGGCAAGCGTGCCGGCCGCAACCGCGTGGCGGGATAACCCCCGGGATCATCCATCTTCGCATTGATGGAGAACCGATTGCGGTTTATTCGCGCGGAGGAGAAAGGGGCGTCACCCGCAGTACCCACTCTTCTCCATCCTCATCTTCAACCAATTGATACAATTTGTGCTTGTGGATCGTAAAAGGCTGACTCTCCAGCATGTCACGGTCCGCCAGAGGCGTCAGGATCTCTCCTTTGAATACGCCGGCATAATCGTAAATCAACGTTCGATATCCCCCGGCTGACTTCTCAGAGGTAACAATGTAGAGGAGCCCGTTATCGGGGCGATGATCCCGGACCAGGGGCAGGTGATCGGGATAGTGGATGTTGGCTCTATCGGCTTCGTAAATTCGTTTAAAGCGGACATCATGGAGAAAATATTCTTCCCAACGCTTTCTGCCTGCATCCGTAATGGGAACCGGATGGTATCCGGGACGGATTTCCGCTTTGCACCCGCCATCGGTATCGAAAACCTTGAATACTCCCGTGTGCGGATCCAGATGAAAAAAGAGGGCGCCGTCACTGTAACGCCTCAGCAACTCGAAGATCCTCGCGTTTGCGATGGGATTGGTCTTCCCGGCGACGCTGAAATGAGGGAAACGCCCCAGTTCCCGGATCTTGTTCATTTTTTCGTCCATCAGGTTGCTGACGAAGAAGACCTTGTTCTCACCCTCTACCCGGGTCAAGCTCGTCCGGACCCAACGCTTCCCCAGCGCGGTGATCGGCGCCAGGCCGCCGCCCACGGCGACCTTCTCCTCCCGGATCCCGTCTCCCTTCAGTGAAAAATAGGAAACTTTTCCGATACTGTTCACAACCAGTAGATCCGCGGCCAACTGGACACTCACGCTGGGGATCCACGGCGCCGGAGATTTCCGGAACTCCCAGGGCCCTTCCCCCGCTTTTCCCAGGCTGTTTACCAGCCGAATTCCATCATGGGAATAGATCCATACTTTCACCCCCTCGGTTACGTACAGATAATCGCCGCGGACGGTCAGGGTTTCGGGGTTGACCAATTCTCCCAAAACCGTATCTTTTGCGCGCAAGGGCGAAAGCAGACAGGCCGACATCAGGATGACACTCAGCAGTACCGTTTTCATGCGTACCTCCCGGTTTTCTCTATAAACGTATCCACATTGCACTTGGTTCACCTTCTCCGTTTAATGGCGAAAAGGGACGCGGGCCGGGCAGGCTGCCGGAAACGGGATAGTGGAGCCGGGGGGGCTTTCGCCCGCCCCGGCCGGAAAGGGATCTCACCGTGCCCCCGGTGATTCTCCCGGTCAGGAGGAAAAACGCAGCCCCAAGGTCAGGGCGCCATCAGTAAGACGAATACAAGACAAGATCCGTTTGCCCGCCGGGGCTCATTTCCTCTGCAGGGATGCGATTATCCCCGCATCCACCCAATAGACCTTATTGTTCTTTTGAATAAACAGGACGTCTTCATCCGGAGACAAGGACGGGAACCGAATCGGCGGATTCATCCCCAGGGCCGCTCCCAGATCAGCGGGTTCGCTCCATGCACTATTGCCTTCCCGGAAGGTCACCAGCAACCGCAGATCCGTCTCGCCCCCGCCCGGGCCGGGGATCCGATCGGGCATGAACACTTCGGGCACTTTTCCGGGTCGTTTCAACCCCATGACCGGACCTTTGCCACGCTCATCCGCGGGAGACAAAACAGAAACACACACCAAAGCAATAAGCGACAGACAAAACCCCAGGGTAGCTTTCACTTTTTCTCTCCTCGCATGCATTCGCTAGGAGAACGAGCAACCACGTGCAAGTGTTTGGGGATTGCTACGCTTTTATTTCCACTCCGCCCATGATAACCATGCCCCGGACCACCAGGGTGCCGGTGTGCTTTTCCGGATCCGGGTGAGGCGGTTTGTACTCGATGCCGCCCAGCAACGGCGTGCCCTTGAGAAGGACATTCCACTCCGGCGGCACCCGGAATTCCAGGCCGCCCATGAGCACGAAAACATCCAGGGTAATGGTATCCTCCGCCATTCCGCAGCCACGCAGGTCGATCTCGTAGCCGCCCATGACCGCGGAAATACGCCCCCCCTTC
>Ga0272442_10001895_pt1 | contig 31033 bp, 23 predicted proteins | sample SSMForm2O_FD_200262 | JGI IMG/M metagenome (GOLD analysis project Ga0272442, IMG submission 200262) | Marine sediment archaeal communities from Little Sippewissett salt marsh, Falmouth, MA, United States - SSM-Form-2O | ecosystem: Environmental > Aquatic > Marine > Wetlands > Sediment ... | reverse complement strand
CTGGCAGGTGATAAGGAGGCCAAAGCACGATGGAGTCCGATCCGGTTCTGGTTCACGACTGGCTGGCGCGTTCGGCGCGGCGGGCGCCCGAGAAGGTGGCGCTTGTCTGTGGGCAAGCGCGTTGGACGTATGCGAAGCTCAACGCCTATGCGGCGCGTTTTGCCCAGGCGCTGGTGGATCTGGGCGTGCGCCGTCACGATCGGGTGGCCATCCTGACGGGCAATTGCCCTGAGACGGTGGTTTGTCTCTATGGCGTGTTGAAAGCCGGCGGGGTTTTCGTGATCCTTGACGGCAACACGAGGGCTCGGCGGCTGAAGTACGTTCTGGGCAACTGCGGCGCGAGGGTGCTGGTGGCCCGGTCCAATCAGGCGGGGGTCGTGCAGGAGGCCCTGGGGCAACTCGACGGCGATTTTCGAATCGTCTGGACGGGGGCGGGGGCGGACGCGGGGGCTTGTCCGGACGCGTCGGGCGTTACCTGGGATTCGATCTTCGCGGCGTCGGGCAAGGAGGGCTTGGGGCGGCAGACCACGGTCGAGGATCGGCTCTGTGAGAGCGTCGACGTCGATTTGGCGGCGCTGATCTATACGTCCGGCACGACGGGGAAGCCCAAGGGGGTGATGTGCACGCACTGGAACATGGTCTCGGCGGCCAAGAGCATCATTCGATACCTCGGCAATACGGAAGACGACGTTATCCTCGACGTGCTGCCCCTTTCGTTCGGTTACGGTCTGTATCAGGTTCTCACGTCGTGCATGTTCGGCGGCACCGTCGTTCTGGAACGCTCGTTTCTTTATCCTCATGTGACGTTGAAGCGGATCGCCGAGGAGAAGGCAACCGCCCTTCCACTGGTGCCGAGCATGGCGGCGATGGTGCTGCGCATCGATAACATCGGCGATTACGATTTCGGCACGCTGCGGTATATCACCAGTGCGGGGGCGGCTATGCCGGTGGGTCACCTGGGTCGGCTGCGCCGGCTTATCCCCGATGCGCAGCTATTCAATATGTACGGGTTGACCGAGTGCGTGCGGGTCTGCTACCTGACGGGCGAGGCATTGGACGCGCGTCCGGGGTCGGTCGGCGGGCCCATGCCGAACTGCGAGGTGCGCATCGTCAACGAGGCGGGCGAGGATGTGGCGCGGGGGGAGGTGGGTGAGCTGCTGATCCGCGGCGCGAACGTGATGCAGGGCTATTGGGACGATCCGGAGACGAGCGCCAGAGCGTATGAATCGGGGCGGTATCCGGTGTCGCGGTGGCTGCATTCGGGCGACTACTTTCGACAGGACGAAGAAGGATACTTGTATTTCTGCAGCCGTAAGGATGACATGATCAAGACGCGGGGCGAGCGGGTGAGCCCTAAGGAAGTGGAGGACGTGGTCTGCGAGTTGGAGGACGTTGCGGAAGCAGCGGTCGTGGGGGTGCCGGACGACATTCTGGGGCAGGCGATCAAGATCTTTGTCGTCTGCCGGCGAAAGGAATTGACGGAGAAGGACGTGCTGAGGCATTGCGTGCGTCACCTGGAGCCATTGATGGTGCCGAAGCACGCGGCGTTGCTGGAGACCCTGCCGAAGACGGAACACGGGAAGATCGACAGACGCAAATTACGGACCTTGTAGGGGAGACGGACGGGTATGAAACCGGATGAAGCCATATCATTGGACGCGCTGAGACTGGATTGCGCCGGAGAATCGCAACGGATCACGGCGGGTATTCGAGACGGTGTTCTGGGCCATCTGAAGAAGCGTGGTGTCGTTGTGGCGCTGTCCGGGGGGATTGACAGCAGTGTCGTGGGCGGTCTTTGCGTTGCGGCGCTGGGGCGCGACCGGGTATTCGGCTTGATGCTGCCCGAGCGGGACTCGTCGAGCGAGACGCCTGGCTTGAGCCAGTTGATCGTGGACCACCTGGGCATTGAGGCCGAGCATCATAATATCACGGATATGCTGACGGCGGTGGGCTGCTACCGGTATCGGGACGAGGCGATTGCGAGCGTTATTGCGGAGTATACGCCTGAGTACAAGTGCAAGATCGTGCTGCCTTCGCTGCTGGAGAGCGAGCATCTGCGGGTGTTCTCGGTGGTGGTGGAATCGCCCGATGGGGAACAGACGCGGGCGCGATTGCCACTGAAGGCTTATCTGCAAATCGTGGCGGCGACGAATTTCAAGCAGCGGGTCCGTAAGATGCTGGAGTATTTCCACGCCGACCGACTGAATTATGCGGTGGCGGGGACGCCGAATCGGCAGGAATACGACCAAGGGTTTTTCGTGAAGCTGGGGGACGGCGCGGCGGACATCAAACCGATCGCTCATCTGTATAAGAGACAAGTGTATCAGATGGCGGCGTATCTGGGTCTGCCTGAGGAGATTACGAGTCGTCCGCCAACGACGGACACGTATTCGCTGGCTCAGGACCAGGAGGAGTTCTACTTCTCCGTGCCGCACGATGTGCTGGATCTGTGCCTTTACGCGAAGGATCATGAGCTGGAGCCGGGGTGTGTGTGCGAGGCTCTTGGTTTGGAGCGGGAGCAGGCCGAGCGGGTGTTTCGGGATATCGACAGCAAGCGGAAGGTAGCGCACTATCTGCATTCGCCGCCGTTGTTGGTGGCGGGGGCCGAGGCGACGTAGGGCGGGGGCCTGGGCGAGCAGAGAAATCGCGGCATGGCGGTGCGTGGGAGTAATGGGCGATACAGGGCTCGAACCTGTGACCCGCTGATTAAGAGTCAGCTGCTCTACCAACTGAGCTAATCGCCCGGTGTTCCGATCCGACGTCGGCCGGAAACTAGCGCAGCCGACACAAGTGTGTCAGCCGCGGCCAAATCGGTACTGTACATGCCGTCGTGGGGGATTGCAAGGAAAATGGCGCGAGAATTGACGATTCTTTCGGCGGGCGGAATCTAGGGCTTGGGCGAGACGGGGTAGGTGCGGGTGGCGCTTAGGGCGTGTCGGCCTTTGGAACAGGCGGTGTTGATCCGGATCTGTCCTGGGTCAGTGTCCGCTTCGGGGAAGGAGACGGCTAGCGTGGCGTCGCGGGGGCTGAGCGCATCGGTTTCGAGAGCGACGGGGTCGGTTGCGGCGGCGATATTGGGGTCGGCGAGTCGATGCCGGGCCCAGGCGAGACCACTTAAGCGGAGATTGCGCTGGACGGCCTGGCCGTGGGCTCGGTCGGCGTGGAAGAGCATGGTGTTGGCGCCGGCGGTCAGGACGGCCATCACGACTGCGGTGAGGCCCAGCGCGACAATGACAAGCACTAGAACGAAGCCATCGGTTTTCGGTGCTTTCATTAGAGCGGGCCGTCCTTTCTCTGATCGCCGATGAACAAGACATATGAATTGACCATCTTGTCCTTCAGCTTGCTGCCAATCCTTTGCCGGACGAGGGTCCGCACTTCAACGGCGTAGGAGGTTTCGGCTTGCCTGCAGGGCGTCCATTCAACGACGGCATCGGGGAAGGTCCAGGTGCGCACGTCTGGGTCGTCGGGCTGGGGGTCCGGGGTCAGTACGGTCCTTGTCACGGCTCCATCGGCACGCTGGTAGCAGAGGACGTCTTGCGGGCGCTGGATTAGCAGGGTGTCTGCGTCGCTGCGTCTGGTGTCGAATGTGTCAGGCATGGCCACGGCGCTGTCCATGTCTTTGCGCAATTGCGTGAGCATGTCCAGGACGGTCGTGTTCTGCTCGACGACGCGTGTCATGCGGGGGACGTCGCGGATGAAGGTGGCGAAGACGCGGCTCAGGGCGATCGTCGCGAAGGGCAGGACGATCACCACGACAAGCAGCTCGACCAGTGAGAAGCCTTTTCTCATAGGGAGGGCCCCCCTTCCGCCCGCTGCGGGCCGGGCTGGAGGTAGCGTGCCAAGTCGACGCGGACCTGCCTGGGCCCTGCCTGGGACGTGGCGGTGACGCGGGCGAGTTCTAGTCCGTCCCACTGTCCGGCGCCGGGGGTGCGCTGGACGGTCATGGTGACGGTGGGCCAGAGCCGTTGGCATGCCTGTGTTTCGATCTGTGTGCCTCGTGTGGAGAGGCTGTCGAGCTGTGCCTGGGCGGCGGCGATACACTGCTGCCTGGCCCACTGATGGCGATTGAATGCGCCGAAGCCCTGCATCGAGAGTGCGAGGCCGGCGAAGATCAGGCCGAGTAGGCTCAGGGCGACGATCAACTCGGTCATCATGAATGCGGTTGGTTTTCTCATGGGTTTAGCCACCATCGTTCTTCGCGTTTTGGATCACGGGTATACGTAATCAGCCATGAAATGGATCGTTGCGACCGCAGGGGAGAAAATGGCGTAGACGACAAAGCCTACGGTGAGGCCAAGGACAACGATCGCGCAGGGCCAGAGGATGAAGCGGGTCAGGTTTGCGCGGTAGCTGTAGTTTGAGCGGTAGTAGGCCTCGAGCATCTTGAGGACGGTCGGCGCGTCGGCGGTGCAGAGCCCTTCGTCCAAGGCCCAGGCCAGGGCGGTGCCCAGCTTGCAGCGGCGAGCCGCGGCGGCGATGTTGTCGCCCCGTTCGACCCGTTCGAGCCAGCGGAGGAGGCGTTCTCGATAGCAGAGATTGACGTCGAGGTCCATGGCTGCCCTGATCGTCTCGTTCAGTGGCGATCCGGCCTTGGCGCAGAGCTGGAGCCACTCGACGAGCATCAGTGTCGAGCGATTGTGCTCGAACCAATGGAGGATGGGCAGATGCCACTTGAGCCAGTCGCCGATTTGGGAAAGCAGGTAGGGATGATCGGGTCGCCGCGGTCGGAATCGTCCGCGGAACCAGAGGGCCGGACCTACGACAACAAGGATGATAAGTATGAGCGCGAGGATCAGGCCACCGTAGCCGTAGGCGATGGTGGCGGCAACGGAGAGCAGTATTTGCGTGGAGAGCGGGAGCTGTCCCGTGGCCATCTCTTCAAGGACCGTCTTGTACTGGGGGATGACGAATGTCATCAGGCCGTAGACCAACACGAACATGATGGTCAGGACGACCAGTGGGTAGATGGGATGAACGGGCTGGAGTCGGTTTCGTTCGGCGGCGCGCGCGTGGGCGTCGGCCTCGATGGCTTCGATGGCACGCGGCAACTGACCGATGCGTTCGGCGACCGTGACCAAGGCCAGGGCCTGCCCCGGGCAGTGCGGGTATCCCCGCCGAAGCGACTCGGACAGCGAGTAACCCTGTAAGAGTTTCTTCTTGATCTTTCTCAGGGTCCAGGCGATCTTGTTTTCGCGCCCGGTCGCGGCGCAGTCGAGGGCCATGGGCAAAGGCAGGTTCTGTCTCATGCTGCTGCCCAGGGTGGAGAAGACCTGGGTGACCATGGCGGCGCGATTGGTGATACCGTAACTGACAACGGAGGCGACCATGGCGACGATGCCCAGGAAGAAGAAAAGCGGCAGGACGAAGCCTGCGCCGACGAGCCCGAATCCGAGGAAGATGAACACGACCGAGACCATCCCGGCGATGACGACCAGCGTCCAGAAGGCCCATTGATGGAACCACTCCTGCGACTCCAATTTGCGTCCGGACCAGGCGACAGCGCCCAAGGTGGCGAGGAGCAGGAGGCCGGCGAACAGATAGTACTCGCCTGCCTCGTAACCAATGGCGGCACTGACAATGGCAAAGACCATGGCGGGAACCGTCAGCAATGCGAAGCGAGGTCGCTTGCATCCCAACACAATGTAGAGGGTCAAGATGGCGGTGCCAAGGACGGCTGTTTCTATCTCGTACATAGCGCGATTCCTTAGCCTGCGCTTGACAGGCTGGTGATGACCTGGATCATGGGCAGGAACATGGCGAGAATGATCATCGCCATGAAGCCACCGACAACGACCAGCATCACGGGCAACAGGACAGCCTGCAGGCGGGTCTGGCTGCCGCGGGCCTGGTCGGCGTACATGTCACCGAGGCTGTGGAGATTATCCTGGAGTTCGTGGCGCTGGGCGCCGAGCTGAGCGGAATAGAGGAAGAGTCTTGGCAGCATTCCGGAGAGGTCTCCGGCTTCGAGGAGGTTGGTGCCCTGCTCGATGCGTGCGGCAAGCCTGTCGCTGTCGAGTGCGAGTCTTTCACTGCCGGCGGCCACGGAGCCAAGGCGCAGACACTCGGGCATGTCGCAGCCGGCGCCGACGAGCATGGCCATGGCCTCGGCCATACGGCTGAGGACACTGTGATGGTAAAGCCTGCCTACGACGGGGACGCTGAGGAGGAGTCCTTCCTTGAGTCGCCGGCCGGACGCAGAGGCGGAAAGGCTCGCAAAGATGACGACCAGGATGGCCGCGAAAACGCCTACGCCCAACCAGAGCGGAACGACGTTGCGGGACAGTGCCAGAACCGCCGTCGTCACAGGATTGAGCTGGCCTCCGACCATCTCTTCAAGCACAACTTTGAATTGCGGTATGATGAATGTGAAGACCAGGGTGAAGATCAGTGAGGCCAGGACGAAGATGACGGCGGGATAGCTGACGGCTTCGAATATGATGCGACGGGTGTGGCCGGCGAGTTCGAGGTGGCGGTTGAGACTGGTGAGCATTTCGCTGAGTCGTCCTGTCTCGACGCCGGCTTTGAGAATCCGGCCATAGAGCGGGGGGAAGTGCTTCTGTCTCTTGCCAAACGCTTCCTCGATGGGGACACCGGCTTCGAGATCGGCGGCGATGTCGTCGATCAGCTTTCGCATGGCTCTGGAACTGACATCGCGGGCCAACTCGCGCAGGCCCCTCTCGAGGGGAATGCCCGCCTTGGTGATGGAAGCGAGTTGCTGATTGAAGAGGAGGAACTCGCCGCGCCCGATCGCTGTCTTGGGGCGTTCGGGTTTGGTCTGATCAATGGAGTTGACGGTGAGACCCATCTGTCCGAGGAGGTCCGTGGCATCCTCGGGGGAACCAGCCTCCAGGGTTCCTTTCATGAGTCTGCCGCCCGATGTCAGCGCGTTGTACTTGAAGTTCGCCATGTCGCATTCCCTGTTTGTATGTCGCGTTGGCCCCTATGGGCGTGGCGGCGCACACGGTTGGCGCGGTCCGCTACCGATCCATTGCAATTCCACAGGCCTTGTTCAACTCCGTTTCAGTTGTCTTTCCCTCTTTGACCAACCGCCAACCATCCTGCAGTATGGACACGTGGCCTTTGCCGACGAGCAGCGCTTCGAGTTCGTCGAGGTCCGCCTTGGCGAGGATCGCTTTGCGCAGGTCGCTATCCAACTGGATCATTTCGGCGACGAGGGCACGTCCTTTGAATCCCGTGCCCAGACACACGTCGCAACCAACGGACTCGAAGCGTCCTTCTTCTGCGCCGGGTCTGGCACACCTGGTGCAGAGCCTTCGTACGAGTCGCTGATTGAGGACGGCCGAGATACTTGATGTCACCTGGTATGGTTCAATTCCCATCTCGAGAAGGCGCAGCAGCGCGCCGGCCGGGGAGCCGCTGTGCATGGTGCTCATGAGCATATGGCCGGTCAGGCCGGCTTCAATGGCGATGCGTGCGGTTTCGGCGTCGCGGATTTCACCGATCATCAGCACTTGGGGGTCCTGACGGAGCAGCGAGCGCAGGGCCGTGGGGAAGGTCATCTGCCCGTGAGGGGTGATGGGCACCTGGGTTACGCCGTCGACACGAATTTCGACCGGGTCCTCGAGGGTGACGATGCTCTTGCCGGGCAAGGCACGTACGATGTGGCGGAGGATGGCGGCCAGGGTTGTGCTCTTTCCACTTCCGGCCGGCCCCGTGAGCAACAGGACCCCCTGGTTCTGGGCGGCGAGGGCCTTTAGGCACCGCTCGAGGTGCGGGTCGAATCCCAACTGGTCCAGTTCGAGGAGCCCCTCCTGGCGATAGAACAGGCGCACGACCGCTCTCTGGCCGTAGATGGTGGGAAAGATGGCCAGTCGCAGGTCGGTGACGGTCCCCATGGCATCTTCCGACAACTCGATACGACCTTCCTGAGGGATGTCGTTTCGGTAGGTCAGGAGGCCGCCGAGGACTTTCAGCCGGGCCACGACGTTGTCGGCCAGGGCGGCGGGCAGGCTTTCGATTGCATTGAGTACGCCATCAAGGCGGAACTTGACATCGAGTCCTCGATCGGAGGGCTCGAAATGGATGTCGCTGGCGCCGGCGGTGATGGCCTGCCGGAGCAGGTCGTCGACGAGGCCGACCACGTCGCGGGCATCGGCCGGTTGGTTGGATCGATCCTTCTTGGGCATATCGTCCGTCATATTGCGTACCTAGGCGGAATTGGAGCTATTTCACATCCAAGGTCCTATCACCCTTAGGACGCGTCACAACCTCGGCTGTTAACCGAAACAGGCTTTTTCTGCCGTGAGGGTCAGTTTTTTGTTAACATAGCGTTGTATGGCGCGTCATACCACGTGAGTAGGGACCGAACCGGTTGAGAAACGGGTGCCCATTGTTCGAGAAGGCCATTAGTTACGACTTGCTTTGGAATGCCGGCGGCTGTGAGGCTGTGGACGCGAGCCAGCAGTGGGTGCTGGCGGCGATGCAGCGGCATGGCCCGGAGCTGGTGACCATGCTGTGGCGGATTCTGGCGAACGAGCAGGACGTGTGCGATGCTTACCAGACGACGTTTGTGCGTCTGGCGCATCGTGAGGACGGCCAGCAGCCCAGGCATGTGCGGGCTTATCTTTTTCGGACGGCCAGCAACGCGGCGATTACCATGTTGCGGCGCCGGCAGGTCGAGAGCAAGAGCCTCTCGAACCTGGGGCCTTGCAGCTGTGCGTGTGAGAGGGCCGAGCGCGACTTCGACACGCGGCATCTGGCCGAGAATCTTCGACGCTACATCGCTGAACTGCCGGATCATTTGCGGAGCGTCGTTACGCTGCGGGATCTGGGTGAGCTGCCTTACCGAGAGGTGGCTCGCATCATGGGCATCTCGACAGGCACGGCGAGAGTCTATCGCTGCAAGGCCGTTCAACTCCTCGCGGCGTGGATGAGCAAAGAGGAACCATCATGAAATCCCTGAGAAGCACCGTCAGATCTCATATGAGAGGGCCATCGACATCGCGGGCGGGGAGCTGCCGCCACACTCGCCAGTGGTTCCTGGCAGCGATCCGTCGCGGGCTGGGGCCGGAAGCGGGTTGGGTGCAGCGGCACATGGCCAGTTGTCCGCGATGCTGCCGGCGTGCCGCGGCGTGGCGTCGGGTGGAACTGGGTTTGCGGGTGGTCAAATCACGACCGCACGGCCTGAGTCTGCTCCAGAAGGCCAACGCTGAGGCAGTGAGAATGCTCACGCACGAGCTGCGCGACACGGCCCAGGCGCACGAACTGACGAACCCCGATCCGGAGCAGCCCTTTCTGGGCTGGGCGGCGAGACACCGGCACCGGCTGACGAACGTGGCCGCCTGCGTGGCGATCCTGCTGCTGACGAGAAGCGGCCTTTTCAGTTCTCTCAATCGGCTCAACCGCGACGGCGAGGCATACGTGAGGCACTACTATGCCAGCCAGGCCGGTGAGGATCTGGCGGGCGAGGTGTTCGACAGCTAAGAACTCTCAGGCGTCTGCTCACGTGCGTGACCTTTCTTGCTTCGCAGATGAGGAAACGCCCATTTCCGGTGGGGCGGTTCATCTTGCAGGGACTCTGAACGGTTCTCGCTGGGCGTGGCTGTCCGGCAGCGCCTCGCGGTCATCCCAAGGCCAGTTTGGCCCCCCCCTCTCGATAACAAGCGCAGGTTATAGGCCCCTTCCTCATTCTATCGGTCCGATGAGCCAACATCGTTGCCCCGGGTTTTTGGCCATTGCTGGTTGTTTTCTATATTTTGGATGGCGGTTAGGAGGGCGTCTATATCGCCATAACCGCCTCTGAGACGGGTTTGGCCCCGAGGCCGGCCGTCGGGAACGAGGAAATCATGGCCCTCAGACACAGGGCCAGTTTTTTAGGGTCCAAGGTTGCGGTCAACTCGCCCCTGCCAGGAGCCGAATAAGATTGATGGAAGTTGTTTGACCATTCTATGAGTTGATGAGTCTATGCTGAAGAAGTGTGTGATTCTTGGTTTGGCCCTGATCATCATCGGAGGGCTGGCATTCGCCTGGGTCCGCCAGCAAGCGCAAGCCAATCAACCCGCCGAGGACGTGCTGGTGGCGGGCGACTCGCTGGAATCCGACGACTACCTCGCGAAGTACGGTCGATGGTATCTTCTTCCGGCGGAGGAGCAGAACCGTCTTGTTCTGGAATTGGACAAGGACCGGCAGAACAAGACCCCCGAGCAACTGGCGGCCGAACAGCAAGCTCGGCGGATAGCCGATCTTGACAGGCTGGCAGCCGGCCTGGTGGAACCGGGCGACATCACCGATCTCCTTTACGGCCCCAACTGGCAAACTGAGGTCGAGGAATACCGCAAACGCAAAGAGCAGGAGCAGATCGCACAGACGACATCGGTTGTGTGTCTTGCCATTGGGGGTACGCTGGTGGGCGGCTCCCTGCTAATCTGGATTGTCTGGGCCATTGGGCGAGGTCTCCAGGCCTGGAAAAAACACCGCATCGAGCGTCGGCGATTCCGAGAAATCGAGGCCACAGAACTGACGGATATTCTCGATGACGACGACGACCTGGACGAGGACTATTCTGATAGCCTCGAGGACGAGGATCCTGCAACGGCACCGCTCGATTCCGGCGAAGAGCTGGTGGGCGTCGGGCCGGTGGACACCGAGCCGGTAGGCCAAGTAGATCAGGGAGAGCGGTTTATCGTCCCCCGGGCACACTCTGATGCGCCTGAGGGACGGCGGTCCCTGGCAAGCGATAGCCCATCAGAGTCGGCACCGGAAGGCGAGGACAATCCAGTAGCCGTGCTTCTTTCGGACGCCCCTTCGGGGGACACCGAGTGGTCGCCGGATGCGGAGTGGTCTGCACGGGGCAGCGATAGCCCCTCCGGCGATGGGCCGTCTCGCCAGCGCTTCACGCCGCGTCCGAAAGTGATGGTCTTGGGTGAAGACCAGCACCCGGTGGCCGAGACGTCGACTGGGACCCCGGAGACCAGCAGCAGAACTGGGGACCCCCTGAAGAACCAAGCCGACGGGCTGCAGAAGCAGATCGCCGAGTTCAGGGAGATGGCTCAGGGCGATGGACAGGCCAAGCCGCAGCAGGCTGCGCCGGCGGGCGACAGCGACACGCTGAAGGAACTGGCACAGCAGGTATCGGCCATTCGAGAGTACGCCGCGTCCCAGCAGAACCGCGTTGAAAAACTCCAGGACGGTTACGATTGGAGCATTATCCGGACCTTCTGCCTACGCGTGATTCGTTGCATCGATAATCTTGAGAATCGCATCGGCCGGCTGGCCGAGACCGATGAAGGGGGCACGATGCACCTGGAAGAGGTGAAGGACGAACTGCTGTTCGCCCTAGAATCCAGCGGAATCGAGCAATTCCGCCCGGAACTGCACAGCGACTACCGCGGCCAAGAGAAGCTGGCGGAGGCGGTAAAAGAGCGACAATCGACGAAGAAGACGGACCGAATTGGCAAGATTGCCAAAGTCGTGCGGCCCGGATATCGATATATCATAGACGAGGAGACCTGCAAAATCGTTAGGACGGCGCAGGTAAAGCTATTTGGGTGAGTACCTCGGTCGGCATTGTACCTGACACGGAGTGCTCTGTGGGATCCAGTTGTACGTAGGAGAGAATCATGGCTAACATCGTCGGCATTGACCTCGGGACCACGTTCTCCACCTTGGCGATGCTCAATGCAATCGGCAAACCGGAGATAGTTCCGAATGCAGATGGAGAGCGTCTGACCCCTTCGGCGATCTTTTTCGACGAAGAGAATCCGGACGTGATCCGGGTGGGGATTGAAGCCATCAACTCACGTCATCTGAATCCGTCTCGGTCCGTTCGGTGGATCAAGCGTCATATGGGCGACACCGAGTACAACCTCGACATCGACGGCAAGAACTGGACGCCGGTGGAGCTGTCAGCGTTGATCCTCAAGAAGCTCAAACAGGATGCTGAGATGCAACGTGGGGAAATCTGCGATGCCGTGATCTCGGTGCCAGCGCACTTCGACGAGGTTCGGCGCAAAGCGACGATGGACGCAGGCATGGCTGTGGGTCTGAATGTTATCGGTATCGTGAACGAACCGGTGGCCGCGGCTTTGTACTATGCGACGACCCAGCAGGTTTCCGGCAAGGTTCTCGTGTACGACCTTGGTGGTGGTACCTTTGACGTGACGCTGATGGACGTTCGGGGCACGGCGATGGACATCATCTGCTCGCAGGGCGATCATGCCCTTGGTGGTGTCGACTTCGACAACAAGATCCTCGAGATTCTTCAGCAACTCTATCAGGACAAGTTCAGCGTGGACCTGATCGCATCGGAAGAGGACCGGGCCAAGTACGAAGACGAGGCCGAAGATGCCAAGAAGACGTTGTCGCGTCGTCCAATCGCCAAGAAGATGCTGTACGGCCCGAGTGGCAGTATGCGGGCAGAGCTGACACGGGAGATGTTCGAGCAGGCCATTGCTTCGTTGGTGGCGCGTACGGACATGATGGTGGAAGTGGTCCTTGACGAGGCCGGCATCAAGCCGTCGGACGTGGACACGGTCCTGCTCGTCGGTGGTAGCACGCGTGTTCCTCTGGTTCGGTCGCACCTGGAAGAGACCTTCGGCTTTCCGCCGGAGAACGCGGTCAACGTGGACGAATGCGTGGCTCTTGGGGCGGCTTTGCACGCCGGTCTCAACGCCATCCGCGAGAAACCGGACTCCGTGGATGCGGGGGTGCGTGACGGTCTGAAGGACATCAGTCTGACGGACGTCTGCAACCACAGCTACGGCACGATCTGCGCCCCGATCGACAAAGAAACGGGCCGTCGGGTCGTTCAGAACCGGATCATCCTGCAGAAGAACACGCCGCTTCCCTGCGAGGCGTCCCAGACGTTCTACACGGTCACGGAAGGCCAGCAGAAGGTTGAAGTGACCGTCACTCAGGGCGAAGACACGGACCCGGCGTATGTCAACACGATCGCGACGCAGAGTTTCGAGTTGCCGCCGGACCGCGCTGCGGAGCGGCCGATCAAGGTGACCTACGCTTACGATCTTAACCAACGCATGCACTGCACCTTCGAAGACCTCGATTCCGGTCGTCTCCTGGAGGTCGATTTCTCTCTGGACCAGGACGGCGCGGTCACCGAAGGCGAGGCGGTACAGAACACCAAGAATCTCGAACCGTTCAAAGTAGAATAATCAGGGGCTTGTTCACAAGATGGGCAGCGTACTCCTCGCAGTATTGATGGTGGTAGCGGGTATTGCCGGCGTCATGTACGCCGGCATCCGACACACACTCGATCCTTCCTCGGCGCGGAAAACTCCGCCAGCCCGCCCGGGCCCTGACGCCAGCCGATTGGACATGGCACTGTGGTGGGCGAAACGTGTGTTCTACTGGCTTGGACGGGCCTTCCGGTTTACCCTGATTCAACTGCAGACGTATGCTCCCATCGTGCGCGATACGGTGCTTCTGTGCATTCTGCGTATCGTCAACGTGTTCCGGAAATCCAAAACGGCGCCTGCCAAGCTGAAACGTTACGCCAAGCGTGCCAGTCTTCCAGGCAAAGAACGAACCGAGGACATCCCTCAGGACTTCGCGGTGCCTGTGGATCCCCAGAAACTGAACTGTCGTGCGCGGATCGGTCGCGAATCGAAGGGCGACTCCTGGCAATCCGTGCTGATCGTCGACATCTGCGGGACGATTACGGCTCCGGACGACGGGCACGAGGTCAGCCTGGAAGTCAAACTTGCCGATGTCACCGATGACTCGGTCGATCCACTGCGTATTTTGAGTCGGCCCAAGGAGGGCTCCATTCAAGGCGCGCCGCCCTTCCAGTTCCAGACCAGCATGGGCAAGCTTTGTCACAAGACCACGGTGCTGGAAGACTGGACGACGGCATGCCAGATATCGCCAGAATGGTGTGTTTTTCCGCGGAAGGGTCAGCGATTGCTTCGATACAACGTGGCGATCGTGTCCCAGTCGACGGGCGACCATCTGGCAACGGCCGTGTGCAAGGGCAAGTACGAGAATGTGGAGACCGGATACCTGGACGTCGAGGACAATATCCAACGTGCCAAGACACTGGCCGTGGGACTGGCGTTCAGCGTGGGGGCCGCCAACGGCAGCCTACTCGATCCTGAGGTCGACGTCATCCACGGGTGGGTCAACAGCAACTTCGGTTCATCCGAGGCATCAGCGACCGTGAAATTGGAGCTTGACCAGGCGCTGCGCAAGACGGCGGCATTCTTCCGTCGCGGCGGCAACCTGGATGTCGAGGACATCTGTTCCGAGATCGCGGAGATCGCGCCTCCGGTCGGGCGTCTGGATATCCTGGACCTGTGCCTTCGCGTGGCTGCTTCGAAAGGACAAGTCGCCGAAGCCGAACTGACGCTGCTGAAGAACCTGGCCGACTGGCTGAAGGTCGATCGCACCCGTCTTCGCACGATGGCGGAGAAGGTTCTGCCGATCAGCATGCACGAGATTGAGGATGAGGAGATGATCCTCGGTCTGACCAACGAGATGAGCAAAGACGAGACGCGTCATCAGTTGAATCGTGAGTACGCCAAGTGGAGTTCACGGGTGATCAGTTCCGACCCGACGATCCGCAAGCAAGCTGACGAGATGCTGAACCTGATCGCCAACGCCCGCACACAACACGTCGGTGTCAAGCTCTCCGGGCCGCCCTCTGCGGTGGCTATGTTGGAGGAGGAGGATGACGACGACACAGCCGACGGCCCCCTGCCCGCGGACGAAGGCCCATCCGGCGGCGACCAGAGCACGAACTAGCACATCGTGCAGGTAGACGGCGCCGCACGCGTTCCTGCCAAGAAGACCATCAGGCCCAAGAACCGCAGCATCCAGACGATGGGCAGCAACTGCCACTCCTTGTTGTGTTTGAGGAAGCACCCGCATTCCGCCACGAGGGAGAAGCGCCGCTGCCCGGCCAAGCGCTCAAATTGGGCCGAATCGTTGTCTGTCCTGGTCGGGCTGGAAGATATCCCGCCGGCGGGCGGGGAATCGCATTGGGGCACGTCGCGACAGACCCTGGTCCAACGCGCAATAAAGAAAACATGCCGAACCGGCAGCTCGGCATGTTCTTCCTACATTGATCATCGCACCACTCCCGCCGGCAACCGGCCGTGGAATGGCACATCAGACCTCGGCCGCGGCGCGCCTAGGCTTCTTCCTTCTTCACCTCGGCGCCTGTCTCAACCTCAGCCTCCGCCTTGGCGTCAAGGTCCTTGGCCTTCTTGCCGGCAGCGCTCTTACGGTGCGCAACCTTGGGTAAGCCAAGCAGAGAGTCGCCCTCGTCCCAGCGTTCCTCGTCTTTGAGTGCCTCGATGCGCTCAGCCCGCGTCAGCACGTTGCGGTGCCGCGCCAGGGCGTTTCTGACCTTTAGTGATGGATCAATCGACATTCAATCATTCTCCTGCTATCTGATCTCTATGGCAAAACTTTCATTCCGTAGGCATCACTGAAATAGTTCGGCGCGAACGACTCTCTCCCTGGGGGGGCTCTGTAACCCCGCCCGAGTTCGATGATTCGCTGCATCACCTCGTATCCATCCGTGCCCTGCCTATCCGGATTCTGATAGAAATTCCTTGTTGCCAGCATGTACCCGTCGCCTTGCGGCAGGCGTCTTGCATCCAATCCCTTGTCGGCAAACCACGATCTTAGCGCCTCATATGTCACTATTCCGGTCTCGATCCCATGATCGCGAAAATAGGCGAGAACCGGCTTCAGTTCTTCCTCGCGCGGATGGCGAGCCAGGACAATCATGTTCTTGCCCTTGGTCGCCACAGCGGTCGCGCCGTCGGCGGTACGCGGCGCCGTCGAAGGACCGGGTTCCGTCGCGTCCACGTCTGATTCGGCCGCCTGTGTCGGAAGGCTGCCTGACCCGACGCTGGCGGCCTGAGACGCCCTTCCGTAGCGTGCCCTCTGGTCGATCTGGCCCAATCGATGTCCGAACCAGAAGGCGATCAGCACGAGCAAGGTCAGGCCAAGACCGATGATCACGCCAAACTGATAGGGCAGCGTGACCTCTATGCGGCCCTCATTAAACTGCACGGCCTTCGGTCGCAGCCACGTCTGGGCCGGGCCCTGGGCAGTCGGCTCGGGCGCATCCAGCGACTTGGGCGGCTTGAGCACCATCGGGGCCGGCTTCTCAGCGGCCGGCTCCGGAACGCGGGCCGAGCGTTTCATCTTGGCGGCGCCAGCCTTTCGCAGCTTCTCGAGCTGCGGCCGCAGCCTCTCCAGAATGCCAAGACGCTTGCGCTTGGTGCGCGACCGGCTCATTGCCTCATAGAGCGCTTTCTGTCCTGATTGGCGCCTCATAGCCGGGCCGTTTCCTTTCGGTAGTCGCTTATCCTGCGGCCTGGACATCCGTGCCGTGCGCCCTGCACAACCATCCGGACTGACCCATAAACCTGATATATATAATCGATCGCGGGGGTCATTACAATGACAAAATCGTTCCCGGAGACCCTGTGAATCCCACCCCTCGCGTGCCCAGCCCTCCCTAGGCCACGCCATAACCCATTTCACAACAACCACTTACGCACACACCCAAGAGGATCCCGAGCTCTCCGACCGCTAGCCAAGGCACAAAAAGCGCACCGGCGCGAACCCCGTTGGAACGGGTTGTCAGAACTCAGATGAACGTGTCCCTTGCATACTCAGGCAGATCCGTGCCCTTTTGGATACCTCCGCAATGGGTCGGAGACGTCTGCCTGGATCTCGACCGCCTGCTTGACGCGCGGCGCGACGGTTACATCGCGAAACAGAATGGCATCAACCACGTGGCTATCCCGAAACGTAGAACTCTCGGATGGTTCAGGATCGGTGTGAAGTAGCGGCCAATGGCACGGCGCCGCGCTTTCGCCCAGGAAGCCTCGATCGTTCAAGATCTCCTCGTATGAGAACGCGTGCATCTGTGCGACCCCTGCTCTGCTCCCGGGGACCTCGGTCATCACAGTGTCCCAGTGTCACCGGCCTCAGACAGATCGGCCCTTCAAACCGCTTGACGGGGCGGCTCGCATGGCTTATTAGTTAAGGGTAGCAGGTGGACTACCGGCGTGCATGAGCAATCGACCGCTACGTTAGGCTGACGCGCACGCCGCTGTGGACCGGGATACCAAAGTACCGGTATGTGAAGATCGGAACCGTGCGATGCCGGAGCCCGAAGCCTCTAATCAAGGACAGGATGCCAGATGCGAGACGCTCGGCTCAGGGAGGGTCTGCACCCATGGGCTTGACGCGCCAGCGCCTCCGGAGACAACCGGCGACCACCTGGAGACGGAGGCCCTGCTGGGCAGCCTCTTTCGGACCGCTCCCACCGGCATTGGCCTCGTCGCCAATCGGGTGATCCTACAAGCCAACGACCGGATGTGCGAGATGGTGGGCTACTGTCGTGAGGAACTCATCGGGCAGAACGCCCGCATGCTGTATGCAACGGACGAGGACTATGAGTACGTCGGGCGGGAGAAGTACCGTCAGATCGAGGAATGCGGGATGGGGACCGTCGAGACCCGCCTGCGGCGTAAAGATGGGCAGATTATCGACATCCTTCTCAGTTCCGCGCCGCTGGATCGCGAGGACATCTCGAAGGGCGTTACGTTCTCGGCGCTCGACATCACGGCGCGTAAGAACACCGAGCAGGAGCTGCAGAACATCTTCGACCTGTCTCTCGACTTGGTCTGTATCGCTGACATCAACACGGGTAGCTTCGTCAAGGTCAATCCTGCCTTCGAGCACACGCTGGGGTACAAGCCGGGAGACCTGATCGGCACGTCGTTTCTGGACCTTGTTCATCCCAAGGATGTACACGCGACCGTAGGGATCGTGGAGACCAAGCTGCGGAAAGGCCAGAGTGTCGTGAGCTTTGAGAACCGATACCGCACGGAGGACGGATCCTATCGTTGGCTGAACTGGACCTCTCATCCGGATCCAGAGCACGGTCTGACCTATGCCATCGGCCATGACGTTACGGAACGCCGGCAGACGGAGGCTACCCTGCGCGAGCGGGAAGCCATCCTGACGGAAACGGGAATGATCGCGCGGATCGGCGGCTGGAAGCACGATCTGGTGAGCGGCCAGGCTACCTGGACCAAGGCCCTGTACGACATCATCGAGATCGAGTCTGGCGCGCCGCCTGGTGTGGATGAGCATCTGAGCTATTACCCGGAGGATGATCGCCGCGTGCTGAAGGAGGCGTACGGTCGGGCCGTGGAGACGGGCGAGCCTTTCGACCTTGAGTTGCAGGCGAGAACCGCCCAAGGCAGACCGCTGTGGTGCCGGGTGATCGGCCGGCCCGTCATGCGTGGTGGCACGTGCGTGGAGATGAGGGGAACGTTCCAGGAGATCACCGAACGCAAGCGGGTGGAAACCGCGTTGCGGGAGAGCGAGGCGCGTTTTCGCAAGTTGGCCGAGATGCTGCCTCAGACGGTCTTCGAGATCGATCCCGATGGCCATTTCACTTTCTGTAACCATGCCGGGTTGAAAACGCTCGGCTACACGTTGGAGGAACTCCTGCGTCTGGACGTTCGGCAGTTGTTCGTGCCAGAGGAACGGGACCGAGCCATGCGGAGCATGCGCAAGCGGCTCGCCGGTGAAGCCGTTGGCAACCGCGAGTACCATGCCCTCCGGAAGGATGGCTCCACCTACCCCGTTCTGATCTACGCCTCGCCGATCCTTCGCGCGGGTGAGCCCGTCGGGCTGCGCGGAATCAGCCTTGACATCACGGAGCGCCAGCGGGCCGAGCGGGCTATCCAGGAAAGCAAGGCCAAGCTGGAGAGCATTCTCGAATCATCCCCTTATGCTATCGCCGTGACCAACTTGGAGGGGATTGTCGAGGATTGCAGTCAGGCCGCGTTGCAGATGCACGGTCTCGCGTCGAAGGCCGAATTCCTCGGGCGCAGCGTACTGCAGTTTGTCGCGGAGGATGACCACCCGAAAACTCAGATGCTTCTGGAGAAACTCCGTAGGCAGAAACTCGTCAGACATGCGGAGATCCTGCTGCGTCGCAAGGACGGCAGTCAGTTCCCGTGCGAGGTTGGCGGCAGTGTCATGGACGATCGCTCGGGCAATCCCATTGGCCTGGTGCTGATGGCGGCCGATATCACCGCACGGCGACAGACACAGCAGGCGCTGCAGCGCAGCGAAGAGCAATACCGTTCGCTGATCGCCAATATTCCAGATGTTGTCTGGACGAGCGACCAGTACGGCACCAGCACCTTCATGAGCCGGAACGTTGAAGACGTCTGTGGATACGGTCCGGAGGAAATCTGTGGGCAGCAGGGTCACCCCTGGTTCGATAAGATCCACCCCGACGACATTGCGACAGTGAGAGAGGCGGAGAAACGGCTGTTCGAAGAGGGTACGCCACTCGATATCGAATACCGGTTCAAGAGGAAGGACGGCCGGTGGGTATGGCTCCAGGACCGGTCCACCGGCACCTATGAGAAGGATGGCGTGCGGTACGCCGATGGCGTGTTCGTCGACGTCACCGAACGTCGTCAGGCAGAGGAAGCGTTGCGGGCCTCTCTACAAAGCTCTTCTGACATTGTCGCGTCGATTCCCTCTGGTCTTCTGATCTACACGTATGAACCTCCGGACACTCTGCGGCTGGCCAGCAGCAACCCAGCCGCGGCACGATTGTCCAGCCTGGACATTGCCCAGCATATTGGGCGGACCTTCGACGAGATCTGGCCCAACGCCAGGGAAACCGGATTGACAGACCGCTATCTCGAGGTGATGAGGACCGGACAGACTTACCAAACCGAAGAGTTCTTCTATGAAGACAACAGGCTCACGGGCGTTTTCAGTATTCGAGCGTTCCGCATTCCTGACGATCGTCTCTGTATCGCGTTTGAGAACGTTACTGAAGGTCGGCGGGCCGAGCGTGCCTTGCACGAGAGCCAGCGCAAGCTCTCGACCTTGATGGCGAATCTTCCAGGGATGGCATATCGTTGTCTGGAGGATGAACAGTGGACGATGGAATTCGCCAGCGAAGGCTGTTTCGAACTGACCGGATACAAGAGCGAGGATGTGGTTGGAAACCGAACCGTTTCCTACAGCGAGATCATTCACCGTGATGATCGGGAGCGTGTTCGCGAAGAAATCGATCGCGCCCTCGCGGCTGACCACGCGTTTGAGATCGAGTATCGCATCGTGACGTGCCAAGGCGAGGAGAAATGGGTTTGGGAACGTGGGCGTCTGGTCAGTGAGACCGAAGGTGACGTCCCTGTTCTGGAGGGCTTCATTCTTGACATTTCTGAGCGTCAGGAGGCGGCCGAGCGTCTGCGCGCTCATCAGAGAAAACTCAGGTTATTGGCTTCCGAATTGGCCTTGGCAGAGGAGCGTGAGCGGCGGCGGATTGCGGCGGATCTCCATGACCACGCGTGCCAATCGCTGGCATTGTCGAAGATGAAGCTCCAGAACGTCCTTGATGCGGCCGAACCGATCGACCCAGAAACCCTGCGGAACGTTTGCGAGACGCTCGACGAGACCCTTGAGAGCGTGCGTGATCTGACCTTCGACCTGAGTTCGCCCACCCTGTACAAATTCGGGCTGGAAGCGGCCCTGGAGGAGTTGCTGCGAGACAAGCTCAAGGGCGAACACGACATCCGGTACCGCTTTTCGGATGATGCACAGCCCAAGCCGCTGCCTGACGACGTCCTGATCCTGCTGTTCCAATCCGTCCGGGAATTGCTGATCAACGTAATCAAACACGCCGTCGCTCATGAAGTCACCCTTGACATTAGGCGGCAAAACGGCTGTATTGAGATCGTACTCACGGATGATGGGGTCGGTTTTGACGTTGGCGAAGTTTTATCGCCTCCGCCCCAACGTCGTGGTGTCGGCCTGTTCAACATAGTGGAACGCCTGGAATACATCGGCGGCAGACTCAACATGGATTCGCACCCCGGACATGGCAGTCGATTCAGCTTGATCGCACCGCTACAAACCGAAGCACATGTTGCAAAGGAGCCCCGCAATGGCAGTGAGAATCCTACTCGTTGACGATCATCAGGTCTTACGTGAGGGGTTGGGTTCGCTGCTTGAGCAGCAACCTGATATGGAGGTCGTCGGCGAAGCCGCGGACGGTATGACCGCCCTGAGGCTGGTGCGGGAACTCGCGCCGGACGTGGTTATCATGGATGTGAACATGGACGGCATGGACGGAATCGATGCGACGCGGATGATCCACCGCGAACACCCTGAAACGAAGGTGCTGGCCCTGTCGATGTACCTGAGAAAGACGTTCGTTTCGGAGATGTTCAAGAGCGGCGCGACTGGATATCTGCTGAAGGATAACGCCTTTGCGGAAATCGTTGAGGCGATCCACGCGGTTCTCAGCGGTGAGAAGTATGTCTGCGCGAAGGTGGCCGCCCTACTGGTGGATGAATACGTCCAAGATGGTCAAGGCAGCATATCGTCGGCCCAGTTGACGAAGCGTGAGCTTGAGGTGATCCGGATGCTGGCGGATGGCAAGACCTCGAAGGAGATCGCCCTGATCACTGAGACCAGTGTCAAGACCGTCGATGCGTGCCGGCGGCGCATCATGCGGAAGCTGGACATCAACAGCGTTGCCGAGCTGGTGAAATATGCCATTCGTGAGGGGCTGACGACAGTGGACCACTAGGTCCGCGCGCCGCTTTCCCATTTGTCCCCACCTGCCTGCGCCGCCATCCCTTCTGTTCCACTAGGGTATCCACAAGCCAAAAACTGCCCCAAACGAGCCAAAGGCCGTGCCTGACGAGCGTTTTACGCGCTTCCCACAATCCCGTTCTTGCCGAATATAGCTGTATGCAGTGGCGTTGCACGCCGAGGAAATGAGCGTCGAAGAGTCGAAGCAGGGAGTCGGGGGCAGCAAATAGAGAACGTAACAATGAGAATAGTACTCCTTGTAGCTGACCAAATGATGCGCGACGGCCTCCGGGCACTGTTCAGTCGGGAATCGACTGCCGAGATCGTCGGTGAGAGTGGTGATGGCCCGGAAGCCCTTGAGCTGGTCCGTCAGTTGCAGCCGAATCTGGCGCTGACGGACATTAGCTCCTGGGCTTCGGGTAGCATGGATTTGGTTCGGCGGATCTCGGCGGAACAGCCTCAGACTCGCATCGTGGCGCTCTCGACGCTCTCCAACCGGGCGTTCGTCGCCGAGGCCTTCCGCAACGGCGTTCATGGTTTCGTGCTCAAAGAAGATGGGTTCGCGGGGCTGCTGCAAGCGGTTCACACGGTCATGGCAGGCTCGACGTATCTGTGCTCCAGAGCCACTGAGGGCATCCTGGAAACGTGCATGGAGCCGTCGACGACGCCGGATACAGCCCTGAAACCGTCCCTGACCGAGCGTGAGTGCATCGTCCTACAGATGCTGGCCGAGGGCAAAACGTCGAAGGAAATCGCGTTGGCGCTGGACGTCAGCTCGAAAACGATCGATGCCTGTCGCCGACAGCTCATGCGGAAACTGGAGGTGGAGAGCGTCGCCGGGCTGGTCAAGCGTGCCATCATGCTGGGCATGACAACCCTGTCTCTGTGAGTTGCCACCGCACGTCCGGATTTCACAGGCACGCTACCGGCGTCCGAACCTGCCTCATGCTTCGGTAACACCCTCAGTTCGGCATTCCCACTGAGCATATCTTCCTCTTCTGCCTAGCTTCGCGACTCGATGGCGACTGTTCGGCCGCTTGTCTGCGCGCTGTGCATTCGTCGCCCCCCTTCAATGGCGCTTCGCTCCTCGAACCAAGCCATTTCCCGAATCAGATTAGCCAACGACTCATCAATCGTGCCCCGACAAGAGTCGATGCATGTCGCGGTGATCCTTCTGTGGGCATGAGCACTCGCCCTATGGGGTAGCTGGATCCGTGCTGCGACGAATGAGCTGAACTGACGGTAAGTCGCCAGGCACACGAACCGGATAGGATGCTTCGGCACAGTGCCGAGGCAAAGGTGGCCTTTTGGGGGGCTCAGTATCAAGTTGTTCTCGTTACCGTCCGCTATGACAACTCCCACGATGCGCCATCTTCCAATCGGAGCGTGTATGCAGATAAGTGAATCGAGGAGATTCAAGCATGACTGAGGCCTACGAGCAGAACCGAACCACTGCCCTGCTCAACAAAGAGGGAAAGTATCTCACGTTCGCTCTGGCCCATGAGGAGTACGGGCTGGGGATTCTCAAGGTCCGTGAGATCATCGGCTATATCGACGTGACTGCCGTCGCGCAGACGCCCCACTATGTCAAAGGGGTCATCAATCTTCGTGGGCAGGTTATCCCCGTCATCGATCTGCGGGCCAAGTTCGGCATGGACACGACCGAGGTAACGGAGCAGACGTGCATCATCGTGGTGGAGATCGCCGGAGGCTCTCGCACGTTCAACACAGGCATCATTGTGGACCACGTGCAAGAGGTTCTGGACATTCCGGGCCGAGATATCGAAGAAGCGCCGCAGTTTGGTGCGGCCGTCGACACGGACTTCATTCTCGGGATGGGCAAGGTGGGCGACTCGGTCAAGATCCTTCTCGACATCGATATGGTCCTAGCCGGGAACGGTTTTGACGGTTGCTCAATGTAGTTACACTGTCGCCACTGTCCGTGGCGACGGCGCTATTAACCCCGGTGAAAGGAATGACGAATGAGCGGAGCAAGATGGGCTTGGGTTTGTCTGGTCACGGTCATTTGCCTGGCGGGCCCAGCGAAGGCCGCAAGAACCGACGTAGCCTTGGATGAGCGTGTCAGCCAACTGGAGCAGGAACTCGCGGCGCTGCGGCACGGCAGCGGCACTACAGACAGAACGCAGAAAGGGCTCTGGTCAAGTCTGGATATTCAGTTCTACGGGTATGTGAAGGCTGATGTCTCGTATGATGACTCGCGGACCAACCCGGGCAACTTCGTCGTTTGGGTCAACAGCGAGGCCACAAACAACAATGATGACGAGTTCAATCTGACAGCGAATCAGACTCGCATGGGGTTCAACATCAGCGGCCCGACGAGCGAGACAATGAAGACGAGCGGGAAGATCGAGTGGGATTTCTACGGCAGCAACGCCTCAGAGAATAAGCCGAAGCTACAGGTGCGTCATGCGTACATGACGTTGGATTGGCCGGAAGACAATTTCAGCATTCTGGCTGGTCAAACATCGGATGTGATCTCGCCGCTGGTTCCGACGACTTTGAACTACACGGTGATGTGGGATGCGGGCAACATTGGCTACCGGCGGCCTCAGGTCCGTGCCACGAAGACGATGCACTATGATGAGGCGACCACAGTGAAGTTCCAGGGAGCGATTGCTCGGACGATCGGCCGGACGGATTTGACGGGCTCGGAGTCGGGTGAAGATGCCGGGTTCCCGACGCTCCAGGGGCGCATCAGTGTGGCAACTCCGATCTTTGGATCCAGGACAACGACTATCGGCGTATCCGGCCATTGGGGGCACGAAGAATACGATCTGAACGCGACGGGAACGAACAAGGACTTCGATACATGGTCGGTAAACCTGGATGTCACGCAGCCCGTGTGCGCAGGAGTCGCCCTGAAGGCGGAACTGTTCAAGGGTGAGAATCTGGGAACGTACTTCGGCGGTATCGGCCAGGGTGTCAACACAACGGCCCTGAAAGAGATCGCCAGCGAAGGTGGCTGGGTGGCAGCGTCTATCGGGCCATGGGATCAATGGAGCTTCAACATTGGTGCCGGTGTCGACGATGTGGATCGTGACGACGTTGGCAACGGGGGGCGCACATTGAACTCGGCCATCTTTGGCAACGCCATCTATGCCGTGAATAAGCACGTCCAGGTTGGCTGCGAGCTGTCGCACTGGAAGACCCACTACAAGGGATCGGACGATGCCGACGATCTCCGTTTACAGGCATCGTTCATCTACAAATTCTAGAGAGGCCGGTAGCCGGAACGCCGCAGCGCGGAGATCGGGGCCTTTGAAGGAGCGTAGTCTGGTCAGGGTAGACACAGCGAAAGGGCTAGACAATGCTGAAGAACGTCAAGTTGAAGACCAGACTTCTGGCTATTGGAGTGTCGCTGACGGCGGTACCGCTGTTGGCAGTGGCGGTTGCCGTCTTCGCGCAAAACAAGAAGATGGTGAAGGTGGCTGATGAAGAGAGCACGGCTCTGGCTTATGCGGATTTGAACCATATCGCGGAGAACATCTACGGCATGTGTCAGGCGCAGCAGGAGCTTCTACAGCAGCAGGTGGATCATTCACTGAATGTGGCGCGGTACATCCTGAAGAACACTGGTGTGGTCCACTTCGGCGAGGAGACCGTGGCCTGGTCGGCGGTGAACCAGTATACGAAGGCCTCTGCACCGGTCACGTTACCCAAGATGATGGTAGGTGACGTGTGGCTGGGCCAGAACGCGGACATAAACAAGGAGTCTCCTTTTGTGGACGAGACGCAGCAGCTTGTGGCTGGCACGTGTACGATCTTCCAGCGGATGAACGAGACGGGCGATATGCTGCGTGTGAGTACAAACGTTGAGAAGAAGGACGGCACGCGGGCGATTGGGACCTACATTCCGCGCACGAATCCAGACGGTCAGCCAAACCCCGTGATTTCGACGGTGCTCAATGGTCGTACCTTCCGGGGTCGGGCTTACGTGGTCAACCAGTGGTACATCACCGCCTATGAGCCGATCTTTGACGCAGCCAAGAAGGTCGTCGGGGTGCTTTACGTCGGCGTGCCCCAGGAGAGTGTTACGTCCGTACGTGATGCGATCATGGCTGCGAAAGTCGGCACGACGGGCTACGTGTACGTTCTGGATACGGCCGGTCACTACGTCATCTCCAAGGGCGGCAAACGTGACGGCGAGGATATTTCGGGGGCCAAGGACGCCCATGGAACGCTTTTCATCCAAGAGATCTGCAAGAAAGCCGTGACACTCAAGCCGGGCGAGATCGCGGAGCAACGCTACTTCTGGCAGAATGCCGGCGATCCCGTCCCGCGCGAGAAGCTTGTACGCCTAGCGTACTTTGAGCCATGGGATTGGGTCATCGGGGTCGGTTCCTACGTTGGTGAATTCTATGGCGCCAAGGATCGCGTCCGGGCGATCGGGCGGTCCAGTGCACTGACGTTGACTATCGTCATAAGTGCTGGGCTGATAAGCGCCCTGGTCGTCTGGCTGTTTGTCTCGGGCGGTCTGACGAAGAGAATTGGGCGCATTGCCGACGCGTTGTCAGGGACCTCATCGGATGTCACTGCAGCAGCAGGGCAAGTCTCGTCGGCTTCGCAGTCGCTTGCGGAAGGCGCCACTGAACAAGCTGCCGGTCTAGAGGAAACCTCTTCCAGTCTGGAAGAGATGGCCTCGATGACGAAACAGAACGCCGACAACGCCCAACAGGCCAACGCCCTCTCGATTGAGGCCCGCCAGTCGGCCAATACCGGCACCGTATCTATGGCGCGTATGAACGAGGCCATCCTGGACATCCAGAAGAGTTCGGATGAGACGGCCAAGATCATCAAGGTTATTGACGATATCGCTTTCCAGACCAATCTCCTGGCCCTCAACGCCGCTGTGGAAGCCGCCCGAGCCGGGGAGGCAGGGAAGGGCTTTGCCGTCGTCGCTGAAGAGGTTCGCAACCTCGCCATGCGTTCGGCGGAAGCGGCCAAGAACACGTCCAATATGATCGAGGAATCCGTCAGGAACGCCAAGAACGGCGTGGACATCGCCACGGAAGTGGGCAAGGTCCTTGATGAGATCGTCCAGAGCGTGGGCAAAACGACGGATCTGGTCAGTGAGATTGCGGCTGCTTCGCAGGAACAGGCCCAGGGCATCGATCAGGTCAACACCGCCGTGGCTCAGATGGACAAGGTCACCCAGCAGAATGCTGCCAACGCCGAGGAAAGCGCCAGTGCTTCAGAGGAACTAAGTGCCCAGGCCGGGTCGATGAACGGCATCGTTACCCAGCTCGTCAGTCTTGTCGGGGGCGAGGCTTTGGGGGCCACCGGGCATGGAGCAGGCCGTGTGCGCTCCTCACGTGCCCGTCTGGCCCAATCCGATCACGCATGGCACCAGATTGCCGAAACAGGAATGAAGCCGCACAAGGCTGCGAAAGCCAGTTCAGCCGAGAACGTCATTCCGTTGGATGACGAGGCGGATCTCGACGGCTTCAACAACTGATCGCACACCGGGGGGCCAAGCCGGGGGCCGGTGCAAGGATAAGGCACCGCCTCCGGCTTTTTCTTTGGGCACTCTGGAGGTCTCGATTCTCGGACGCTCAGCAGTCAGATGCTGCTTCGAGAAGGTGGAAAGGATTGACACGGAGGGTGGGTTTAGCTCGTTTGGCTAGTAGACGGCAGGCAGACGGCTCAGGGCCCAGTAGCCACAGGCCGCCCGTATCTTCTCTAGAAACTCGGCGTAATCGGCCGACTTGACCAGATAGCCGGCTGCTCCCAAGCTGTAGCATGCCGCGACGTCTTCGGCCTGGTCTGACTCGGCCAACACCACCACAGGGATCATTCGCAGTTCGGGGGCTTCCTTGATGAGCCCCAGGAAGCTCATTGCGCTCATGCGCGGCATGCTCAGATCGAGCAGGATCATCGCCGGTTTGGCTGCCTCGTCCTGGTTCAGCCGCACCAGAGCGTTCTCGCAGTCCACGGCGATGATCAGGTCATCCAGAAGATCCATCTCCCGAAAGACCCGGCTGATCGTCACAGCGGATCTGAAGTCGCTCTCGACCAGAAGCACCGGCTTGTGGCCCTTCAAGGTGCCATTCGTCGGCTCGGTATGTGCAAGGCGTTCGACAACTTCCACGGAAACTCAGGCCCCCAGAAATCGCCAGTGACGCGTCCTCAGCAGCGTCTTGCGTCAAGGTGCTGTGCTGCCAGTTACCAACACTTGCTGGGACGCGTCACCGACACTAGCAAGGTAAGCTATCTTCATTATCGCCTCTATTGGCCTCTGTTCAAAGGGACATAACACCCTCCCGAGTAAGCAAATGACTGTTTCATATGCAGGAATTTACGCCCTTCTTCTGACGGTGGCGTGGGCGGGTCGCGGCGTCGGACGCGTCCCGTCGGCCCCGGGAGAGGGCCGGGCAACAACGGCATCGCGTTATGGGACCTCTGCTCCATCCGCCCTGAACGGGCCGGACTGGGCAAGGACTGCAAGCCAACATCTATCAACGCATTAGTTCTTCGTTAGGAGCCGGAAGAGGGCAAGAGAACAATTGGCGCGGAGGCTACGGCTTTGTTATGCTGGTTATGCTGGAATCGGGCAGCGTACCGCCCGGACGGCTGGACGCCTGTACAATAGAACGGCTTTAAGGAATGCCCTCGCCGATGATAGTCCCCATATCGCCTGTCTTGTTAGGTGCTACCCCCTGCTCGATCATGCCTAGACTGGTGGTCGGGGCCTGGCTGATCGTCGCGCTGTTGGCCACCTCTATTCCAGCCACGGCAGCGGAGAGTAACTCTGAGGCCGATTGGCCCATGTGGCGGTACGATGCGAGCCGCAGTGCCGCCTCGCCCGCGTCTTTGCCGGAGAAGTTGCAGCTTCAATGGGTGCGCGCGTTGCCTGAACCCTCGCCGGCGTGGTCCGAAGAACAATACAAGCTTCAGTTCGACCGCTCCTACGAACCGGTCGTGATGGGCCGTCAGATATTCGTCGGCTCAATGGTCAGTGACAAGGTCACCGCTTACGATACTGAAAGCGGCAGAGAGAATTGGCAGTTCTTCTGCGACGGTCCGGTGCGGTTTGCACCGATTGCCTGGCGTGGCCGGGTCTATTTCGTCAGTGATGACGGACATCTCTATTGCCTGGGCGCGGAAGCGGGCGAGTTGCTTTGGAAGGTCCGGCTCGCCCCGGCCGGTCGGCGGGTACTGGGCAACGGCCGGTTGGTCTCTGCCTGGCCCGCGCGCGGCGGGCCCGTCTTGCACGATGGAAAGATCTACTGCACGGCGGGAATTTGGCCGTTCATGGGTGTCTTCGTTTACGCCATCGACGCCGAGACCGGCGATATTGTTTGGGAGAACAGCGGCACGGGCGCGATCTACATCAAGCAGCAGCACGGGAGTCCGGCTTTTGGCGGCGCGGCGCCGCAGGGGTACATGGCCGCGGCTAGCGGCAAGCTCCTGGTCACGAGTCGGACGACGCCGGCCTGCTTCGATGCAGAAACCGGCGAGTTACTGTACTACCCGTTGTCTGATCGCAGTTACGGTAAGTACGTCGGCGGGTGCAGCGCTTCGATCTGGAATGACTGGTACTTCAACAACAATGTGGTCTACCGGCTTTCGGACGGTCTGGGAATGGGTACGATCTCGGCGCACATCATGAGTCAAGATGCGGTGGTCGGTATCCGTGAGCACGGCGATGTCATGGCATACGGACTCGCGGAAGTCAAGCGCAAGGACAGAAAGAACAAGAGAATCAAGATCGAGGTGACGGCGCGACCCGTGTGGAAGGCACGTCCCGATCCGGTTCTCGATCGCATTCATTTGCGGGCCGGGGACCGCCTGTACGGCAGCAACGGTGATGGTATTGTCGCAGCTTTCTCCCCCCCTGCCGGCGAAGCGGCGGCACGGATCACCTGGTCCGCGAAGGTCAAGGGCAAGGTCTGGAGCATGCTGGCCGGCGACGGTAAGCTCTTTGTCGTTACCGAAGAAGGGCAGCTGTATTGCTTCGGTGAGGGAAAGGGTTCCGCCAGGCGGTATCGGAGCAGGCCCCAGGATACCGCGTCCGCATCGCGCCAAGATCGCGGGCGTGCGGCGCAGATACTCGCGCTTGGCCCGAATGCGAATGGGTACGGTCTCTGGCTGGGCATCGGGAACAGTCGTCTGCTGAGGGAAGTACTGCGGCAGTCAGAGATGCATGTCGTCGTCATTGATCCGAATGCCACCCGCGTCGCGTCGTTGCGGGCGGAGTTGGATCGGGCCGGCTTGTATGGATCGCGTACTGCCGTCCTCCAGGGCAAGATCGACTCTGCATATCTTCCACCCTACTGGGCTTCGCTCATCATCGTTGAAAACCCGGCATTGGCCGGGCTCGACGAGGGAGCAGCCTCGCTGGAGCGAATGTACAATCTGCTGCGGCCCTATGATGGAACCGCATGGATCGGGGCCGGCGAGGAGCAGCAACTGGGCCTCTACAGGCAACTGGCCAACGCGGACCTGCCCGGCTGCAAGATCGACAACCGGGATGCGGCGCTGATCGTCAAGCGGACTGGGCCGGTGCCCGGCTCGTCTGACTGGACCCATCAGTATGGCGACGTCGCGAACACGGTCTGCTCGGACGATGAACTCAAAGCTCCGCTTGGCCTGTTGTGGTTCGGGGAGGAGTCGGCCTTCGGGGATGTGCTGCCGCGACACGCACATGGCCCGCCCGAACAAGTGGTAGAGGGTCGACTGTTCATTGAAGGGCTCAACTCCCTCAGCGCACGAGACGTCTACACGGGGCAAACCCTATGGCAGCGGACTCTCAAAGGGCTTGGGACTTTCGGCGTCTACTATGACAAGTCGTTCAAACACGACTTCCGCGATCTCAGTTACAATCAAGAGCATATTCCCGGAGCCAACACGCGAGGGACCAACTTCGTCGCCAGCGGAGATCGAGTCTATGTCGTGCAGGGGACCGAATGCCACGTTCTGGATGCGAAGACGGGACTGACGCACCAGATCTTCACGCTGCCCGGTCCGGACGGCCAGGGAGAGGATGACTGGGGCTACATTGGGGTCTACGGTGATTGCCTGATCGCCGGGCTTGGTTTCGCGCGCTACTCGGCACTGATCGATCCAAACGACAAGGACGGTGCGAAGTGGGCGTCATCCTTCGACACGCTCGCCAGTAGGCAACTGGTCGTCATGGATCGCCATACGGGAAAGGCGTTGTGGAGCGTGAAGGCCGACCATGGTTTCATCCACAATGGCATCGTCGCCGGGAACGGCAAGGTCTTCTGTCTCGACGCCCCTCCGCCATACATACGCAAAAAGGCCCGAGAGAATGGCAGGGACGAGGACACGAAAGGACGACTCCTGGCGCTGGATGCCCGCACGGGTCAGGTGATCTGGGGCAACAGCGACTATGCGTTTGGGAGTTGGTTGAGTTTCTCGGAGTCCTTTGACATCCTGTTGCAGGCCCACCGCAAATCGCGTGACATGC
>Ga0272442_10001894_pt1 | contig 31035 bp, 36 predicted proteins | sample SSMForm2O_FD_200262 | JGI IMG/M metagenome (GOLD analysis project Ga0272442, IMG submission 200262) | Marine sediment archaeal communities from Little Sippewissett salt marsh, Falmouth, MA, United States - SSM-Form-2O | ecosystem: Environmental > Aquatic > Marine > Wetlands > Sediment ... | reverse complement strand
TCTCTGTTGACGTTAACATTAATCAATAAAAGAAGATAGTTACTCTCTGGAAAGGGACGAAAAAGGTTAAGAAAGAGAAATAATTACCCCTGTACTACATGCCCTGGTAGTGTAGTGGCCTATCATCCTAGCCTGTCGAGCTAGGGACTCGGATTCAAATTCCGGCCGGGGCGCTCCATTTTTTATTTTTCTTGTTTCATTAATATTTGCTTAATGTCTTCATATTCTTCTTGTGTAATTTCTCCTAGAGAGACTTTAAGTTTTAACTCATCAAGATCTGTGCGGTTAAGATATGCTTGCTCCTCTGGATCAGGCGGAGGTGGACGTTGAAGAACAACGGGTGGTGTGATTTTGGGAGTCTTGGGTTTTGATGTCTTTATTTTTCGTTTTAAGAACCACCTTATCGTAGGTTGTTTCTTCTGAATAAAAATGATGATGGATCCAAGAGAAAAACTTAATACTACCCAGAATAGGATGCCAAGGTAATCGAATGTGGAAAAAGTTTGCTCGATTACAAAGAAGGCGATACCTGCGGCAAGAATATATAAAATACCAAGAGCAAAAAAGAAGATAGCTATGCTATACCAGAGGATTGCGCTTTTAGATCGGGCCAAGTTATACTTCCCCCAACTATGAAAGCTCTCTCATCTGCATTAAGAGAACAGTTTCCAAATGGATAAGGTGAAGAGAAATGAAACAGGTAAGAGATGATCAGAGTGTTTCAATCAGTTTCGCGATTTTCTTTCTTTTCTCTGACTCATCTGGAAGGGTAACCGAGGATTTCCATTTTTTTGACCCATCAGTACCATAGTACCCCCGGGATAAAGAAAGAAATTCTTTTTCACCATCATTTGTTATTGCTTTCTTTCGGGCAACTTCAATGAAGTTGTTACTACCAAATTTGACTTCTTCTGCAGTCATTACTTCAAATTCGACCATGGTAGACCTCTACCTGGTAAGCAGCTCAAAGATTAAAAGGTTTCTTGTTTTTTTGACACCAAAAGTATAAGTGAGAGAAATATATGACAATATTATTTATTTGAGGTGTGAGGATATGGATTGGAAGAATCGTTCAGCATATGTGTTTATTACAACGAAAAAAGGGAAAGCAGAGGAGGTATGGAAGCGTTTCCAACAGTGGGATAACGTCATAGGTACATGGATGGTCAGTGGCAATTATGATGTCATTGTTTGGTTTGATGCTCAAGATTGGGATACGATTCATAATTGTGTTTCAACCATTAAAGGCTGGGATGAAGTCAATCATACTAGTTCACATATGGTGTATGATGGCTCAAAAAAGGATTGGTGGTGGTGGGAAAAACCAACTGGTGCATGGGTACTTATTCGAGAGAATACACTTGATGAAACCCAACAGAAATTTAATCAATGGCCATGGGCAACGAGTGGTGCTAGTATCCCTGGTGAATGGGATTATATTTCTTGGGTGACTGGTGAAAACTGGGAAGACCTTTGGAGTCATTTGTCTACCATGAAAGAAGAGAACTGGGAGGCAGCACCCTATATACCTATTAAATCATGGTGGAATCAAAAGTGGAAGAATCAATGGTGGTAATCTAACTTTTTTTTATTTTTTTATTAATTTTTTAAGACCAGAGCGCTTATTAAACAGTAGCAAATATCCCTTTCCACAAATTCTCATCTCTTTATAGGGGTAGTGTATATGAAAGAACTTGATTTATCAAGCCTGCGACATGGTACAACGTTAGTGAAACGTGGCTTTGCTCACATGCAGAAAGGCGGCGTTATCATGGATGTCATCAATGCTGAACAAGCACAGATTGCTGAAGAAAGTGGAGCTGTTGCTGTAATGGCTCTGGAACGAGTCCCTGCAGATATCAGAGCCCAGGGTGGTGTGGCACGGATGGCCGATCCTACCATCATACAGAACATCATGGATGCCGTGAACATCCCTGTGATGGCAAAAGTTCGTATCGGTCATTTTGTAGAAGCTCAAGCATTAGAAAGCCTTGGAGTAGACATGATTGATGAATCAGAGGTGCTTACACCTGCAGATCCATTTTTCCATGTTGACAAACGAAGTTTCACAATTCCCTTTGTATGCGGTTGCCGTAACCTAGGTGAAGCGATACGACGTATCTGGGAAGGAGCCGCTATGATCAGGACAAAAGGAGAAGCTGGGACTGGCAATATCATTGAAGCAGTGCGACATCAACATATGGTTAGTACGATGGTCCATACATTACAATCAATGAATGATGCGGATATTCAAAAACTTGCTAAATCATATGCAATAAATTATTCTGATGCATACCAAAAATTATGTGAAAAACCACCACAGGATACAACACTTCTTTTTGAGAAATATTCATGGAAAGACATGTTACAAGAGATGACCAGTCTTTTAAAAGAGACAAAAAAACTTCAAAGACTTCCAGTGGTTAATTTTGCCGCGGGAGGTATCGCTACTCCTGCTGATGCAGCACTCATGATGCAAATGGGAAGCGATGGTGTCTTTGTTGGATCAGGTATTTTTAAATCATCAGAACCTGAAAAACGTGCAAAAGCAATCGTAGAAGCCGTAGCTCACTACGATGACCCAGAAATTATTGCTAAGGTAAGTCGTGACCTTGGAGACCCCATGAGTGGATTGACCATTGAATCAATTCCACCAGAAGAAATCATGCAAGAACGAGGCTGGTAGAAATAGTCACAATTGGTATCATTGCTTTTCAAGGTGCAGTTCATGAGCATCAGGTGATGATGGAGAAGGCTCTTGAAAAGGAAAAGAAAAAAGGTTCTGTTCTCCTTATTCGACGACCCCCAGAACTTCAAGATATTGATGCATTGATTATACCTGGTGGAGAGAGTACCACAATTTCAAAAGCACTTGTTCAATCAGGATTATTTGAACAGATCTCTCGTAGAGTTCATAAACAAGACATAGCCATTATGGGTACTTGCGCAGGATGTGTTCTTCTTGCCTCATCCATTGAAAATGATACACGAGATGTTGAATTACTTCAAGCAATGGATATGACGGTTCAACGCAATGCCTTTGGTCGTCAAAAACACTCCTTCGAACAGGAGATACAAATCGAAGGATTTGATTCACCATTTCCAGCAGTGTTTATCCGTGGTCCTGTTATCACTAATGTGGGAAAAACTGTACAAGTATTAGCTAAATGTAATAAAAAAATAGTAGCAGCAAGACAAGAACAGTGTCTTGCCTTGTCTTTTCACCCTGAACTAACAAGTGACTGCCGATTTCATCAATTCTTTTTAGATATGATTTAAGCCTTCATAATCGCGAGTAAAAAGATACCAAGGGCAATTAATGCTCCAATGATGGCACCAATCACTGCAACTATGCCGTTGACGATGGCTCCAGAGAAATTCAGTATGCTTGGTACTGCTGGCATGAACCCTAGTATTCCAGCACCCCAAAGGAAGACAACACCAACGATCAAACCTATGATGATTAGTATTGCTCCGACAGCACGGCTTTTTCCAGATCCGAAATAAGCGGTAAATATACCAGCGATAATACTAGCAACGGCAAAGACCAGCGTTAACATGCTTAAAAAATATTGGACAATATCTGCCATATTTTTTCTCACCTCCCTTTAAAATTTTGTCCCGGTTAAGGTTTTTGTATCAATGACACCTTCAATTGATCGGATTTTGTTAACAACAACTTCCCCTAATCGCTCAAAATCTTCTGCTTCTATCTTTGCGATGAGGTCATATTCACCAAATAAGGGGTGAAGTTCGATGATTTGTGGTACTTTGGAGAGTTTATTGTAGACTTCGTGTTCATGAGCAGGGGCTGCACTAATCAAGACAAAACCTATTGCCATTCCACTTCGACCTCTCACACCATTATCTCTTCATGTCATTTAAGGCTTTTGTTAAAATAGGGAGAAAAGAAGTAAAAGATATACTATACACTATATGGATTTTAGATGTTTCTTTCTTATGGAAAATAGACACAATTGTTTGGTTAAAACCTGACGATTTCTTAGGCAGTATAAATATCGACAACCATAGCAGAGAGTGAGGTGAAATGAATATGACTTCACACAAAATCTTTAAAACCATGATGATAGTAGGAAGCTTTGTTGTATTGCTGTTGACAGCAGTATCTGTCAGTGCTATTGATGATGAAAATGAACAAGTTACATCTGAAGAAATGCGCGTCGATGAGAATAACGATCGATTAAGTGATGAAGAAATCACCAGGCAAATCGAGTCGATAGAAGAAACAACTGAAGATGGTGAACCCTTTGTTATTGCACCAGCCCCTGATGATGGCCTAGTACACATACTTGATGAAAACGTTGTGGCTCAACAAGAGTCTTCATCCGCTGTCAATGCAGGATTACCAGCTCTTGGTGCCATTGCCATTGTTGTTGGCGTGACGTTATCTGTTTTAATTGTAAACAAGAAAAAGGAACATTAATTGTTCTTTTTCTTTTCTTTTTTTAAAAAATTAAGGAGAGGTCCAGCAGTTATATAGAAAAGAACAGCTATTAGCAGAAGAAATAGAATAAGATTAGTATTGATAGAAATCAGATATGCAGAGAGTAAAAAAAGAACTGCTGCAGCACTATTGATATAGCGACCAGGTTTAGGAAATTTCATCGGAGAAATCAACGCTAACGCTAGGAGAAACAGAATTAGAAAGAGAACCCAGAGATCTACAGAGAATAATGCAAGTATCAATAAGAGTAAGGTACTTGCAGATGCAGGCAAACCCACAAAATGCTGATCAGTTGTTAAGATATGAAAGGATGAAAGACGGATCATACTACAAAGAAAAAAGAAAAAAAGAAGCACCAAGAATAGAAGAAACACGAGAGTAATCCCCGTAAATAGTCCTCTATACAGATGGTAAATAAAGAATAAAGGAACTATCGATAATGATAGCATATCAGCCATTGCTTCGAGATACGAACCAAGTGGACCCTTACCTGTTCGTCTAGCTACAATACCATCCAGACCATCAGCTAAAATAGACAGAAGAAGCAAAGAGAAAGCATACAGCACTTGATTTTCCAGAAGGAGAAGAAGTGCACCAATACCTAACGAGGCATTCAGAAGAGAAATAATATCAGCATACCGAATGTGATTAATCATTGATTGCTGCAATTGTACTCACTCCTGCTAATAATCTTTGTTTTTGCTGTACGTGAATAGTAATTTTGTTTTTTGGCAAATACACATCAACACGCGAACCTAATCTGATGAGCCCTATTCGCTGGCCTTTTTTAATCATGTCGCCTTTTTGAATATAGGGGACAATACGGCGGGCAAGTGTCCCTGCGATAAGTACAATTTTAATCTTTCCAAGTGTAGTATTACTTATGATGATTAATCGTTCGTTTCTCCATGATTCTTTCATAAACGCTGGCAGATATGTTCCTGATTGATGAGTAATATTAGTTATTTTTCCATCGAGTGGCATGCGATTCACATGAACATTTTGGAGATTCATAAACGTAGAAATCTTTGTACATGATCCAATGTCAGGGTCTTGTACTGTGGTAATTTCTCGTATCACACCATCAGCAGCAGCTACAATTCCTTCTCCAATCATACGCTCGGGATCACGGAAAAAGATAAGCAATACTAAAAGCAGTAAACATCCCAAGAGGAAGAGAAAAGAAAAGAGTGCTTGTAGAATAGTCACTGTTACAAGGATACCTCCAAGTGTGATACCTATAAATACAAGCATATATGCAATCCATGTACCACAACCTGGTGCCAATTTCATTCAATCACTTTTTAAGAATCCTTGATAACAATGCTTCAAGTGGTCCTCTTCTTTTTGGAAGATCCATGATGCCCATGATTTCATCATAGAGCTCTGGTATTAATTTAAAGGTGAGAAACAATAAAGCAATCAATGTGAGTAACGCACCAATTTTCGCGAGAATATTATGCGCAATATGAAACGAGGTGGTTCCGCTTCCAACAAGATAGATGACACTTGCATTTCTAACGAGATTCAAAAAATAAATAGGGACAACAGTGACCGTAATAGTGAGTATTTTTCGTTTCCATGATACTGTCTGAAGTGCAATAATCATTCCAATGAAAAGAACCATCGCTTGAATAGCGGTACAAGCAAAAATAATGGTAATAGAGCTCTGTTGAAAGGTGATGATAGACCCATTTCGTACGACATTGAAACCAAGCATCTGAAGGATAAAGGCACTTTGAGCAGCAACTGTTTCAATAAGACCTTCCTTTAATGCTGGAAAGAGGCCAACGTCAAATAAAAAGTAAATCGTACCTGCGACAAAGGTGCCTCCTGCAATCCAACGTAAGCAGCTTACTTCTTCGTTTTTTTTCCAGGATAACCATTCATGGTATCCCATATAATTGAGTACATATACTCCTATGACACATACTGCTGCATTGAAGATGTCGCCTCCTTCTGAGTAATATAAAAAACTAGGGAGATTCGCCCAAAAATAGGTAAACAATCCCCAGCCTATCATTGTGATTACATGGCCATAGTGACGTGAATAGAGAAGAACACCCGATCCTAAGAGAGCGAGTCCTAGGAATAACGGAATAAGAATCCATTGGTTGCTCATAGGTGTTTGAGGGTAAGGAAAAACAACCAAACCACTTAATAACATTAAGGTAGGGATTAAAAAAAAGGTAAAAATAACAAGGGAATCCTGTTGTGATGTAGAGGTGTTGTTCATGTGTTCGTCGGCCATCGTATATCACAAGCAATTTAAGAGTGTTATGTACTAAATAAGAGCAAATCCTATAAACCACTCAATAAATGCCTCCCTGTGAGACGTGTTGTTTGCATTGCTCCAAAAGCCCATAGTACAACAGCTTCAGAGTTATCAGTCCTCACCACACCTCTGACAGGCATCTCAATTTTAGGCACGATGCTTCACCAAAAAGGATATGATGTCACTATTATCGACGAATCAATTAAGATTCCCCAGTATCGACACATCGAAGCAGAATATGCTTTCATTAGTGCTATGAGTGCTACAGTGAAACGAGCATATGATCTTGCAGATATGTTCAAAGAACGTGGTACCAACATCTTTATGGGCGGTTTGCATACCACTTTTCGACCCAAAGAAGCGCTTTCTCATTGTGATAAGGTTGTTGTTGGTGAAGGAGAACATGTTCTAGATGATCTTTTTTCAAAGCAATCACAAAAGATAATACAAGGAAAACAAGTCTTACACCTTGATGACATACCCCTCCCAGACTATCAATTAATACAAGGGATGCCCAAACATCCAAAAGTGGTTTCTATTTGTAGCTCACGAGGATGCCCTTTTAGTTGCAGATTTTGTTCACTGCAGAGCATGTTTGGGAAACCATTTCGATCAATGTCAACCTCCAAAGTTATTACCTATCTTAAACAGTTTTCACACATTAAGAACCTCTGTTTTGATGAACCAAATTTCACTGCGGATAAACAACGAGCTATTGACATTCTCACCCAGATGAAAGACCATGGTATCTCACCGAAATACGCATGGCCTAGTGTCAGTATTGATGTAGCTCGAAATGAGAAATTGTTACAATTATGCAGTGAGGTCGCTGATTTCCATTTTCTTATTGGACTGGAATCCATCAATGAAAAGGTTTTGAAATCGTATAACAAAAAACATCGACCAGAGCAGATGAAACAAGATATCAAAAAATTACATGATTACGGAATTAAAGTGCAGGGATCTTTTATTTTTGGTTCAGATCTAGATGATATAAGTGTCTTTCAAAAAACAGTGGATTTCTGTCAGGATGCTGATGTTGATTTCCCAGGCTTCTTTCCGTTAACACCGTATGTTGGAACAGAAATACGAAAGGATCTTGAAGATCAACATCGCATTTTCACTGATGACTGGGATTACTACGATGGAGCACATGTTGTCTTTTATCCAAAACAGATGACACCCTTGGAATTGCAACAAGGTGTTATTGATGCTTTTCAATCATTTTATTCCGGGAAGAAAATCCTTCACCATTTCAGCCAAGGTGAACTCTTTATAGCAGGGCAAACAACAGCGTTTAAACTCTTGATTAAACGCATCATTCATCGTCATCAGTATTATCTTGAGTATTTAGAAGAAAAAGAGAAAGAGAAAAAAGAATTAGAAAGATATGAGTTCTGATATTGCTGGCCATCCAGCCCAATCGATTTGAAAGCCAAACATGTTTATCATTTGAGGTTGCATTGTCCAAGGATCCCACATGAGTAGGATTAAGCCAATGAGGCCAAGTAATGTTAACGGTATCCAATAGGTGTACACAATTTGATCGATTTTTAACCGTGCAACTCCTACCCGTATAAGTGTCACCGAGAACAAGATAATCAGAAAAATTTTCACTAGGAAAAACACAATATCAATCGCATATTGCCCTAGTAGTGGAAGACCTGTGAAAAACGGTGAAAGATTATAAGGGAAGAAGAGAGCTACAATAATCGTGGCCATCGCAATTGTTTTCACGCCATCCATAAGATAAAACATTGCCAGATTTCTTCCAGAGTACTCGACAAGTAATCCCCCTCCGATTTCTGTTTCAGCCTCAGGGGAATCAAAAGGTATCTTTGAAAGCTCTGCGGGTGTGACAATAACCAAGACGAACAACAGGATAATGGCTCCAATGAAACCTATAGGTCCAACAATATCCCAGAGAGGATAGCCTGTTACTGTTGTTATTGCAAAAACGTTTTCGATTGCTACGTTTTCAACAGCTGGTTGTTGAAGTAATCGAAACGCGATACTGATAATAACAATAGCAAGAGGGAATTCATAAGCAATCATGGTTGCCATTTCTCGTTGTGCCCCAACAATTGCATAGGGGGATCCTGATGAAAATCCTCCAATCACTAATGCAAGACTGGGGATGATCAAGAGATAGAGAACTAGGATAAGATCACCGAAATCCATGCCTCCCACTAGTGAAGTGACAGGTTCAAAACCCCCTATTGGAAGATAAAGCAGAATAGTAATTGTTGCTACAAGTCCAATAAGTGGAATGAGATTAAATATCCAGGGGATAGCATGCTCTGGGACGATGTTTTCTTTCACAAACAGTTTTCGTACATCTCGGAATGGCTGGATAATCGGTGGTCCAATTCTTCCTTGCATATGAGCACTGATTTTTCGATCAATACCTTTGTAGAGTAAACCAAAAATAATTCCAAAGAGAGCAACGCCAACAGTTCCCAGCACCAGCATTGCTGCTGGTTGTACATAGGTAAAGAGATTCACAGCATCACCCCGGCTAAAAGGAACAATCCCAAAACAACAACGAACCAGACAATGTAATCACTTGCATTCCCTGTGTGGAGTTTTTTAAGAATTGAATATAACCATGAGAAGCTTTCAGTGAACCCCCAATACAGATTACTACTTTTAATCTGCATGTGTTCCTTATCATATTCCTCGTTCCCAGAGAGAAATGATTTGGTTTGTTCTGTTCCTTCTTTATAGCTTCTCTTTCCAAAGGATCGGAGAATATAGCCAATAAGAAAAGCCACGACAAAAATGATAATCCATACGAGTGGATTCCAAAAACCACTTCCTGTTTCAAAGGTAAACATTCTTTAGACACCTCCTATGAGAACAGCATTGGTATATGACGAGAAATTCAACAATGCATCAGTTGCTGGTTCCACAAAATGAGTAAGGAAAAGATCAGGGAACAACCCAATAATAATGATAACAGCTGCAAGAATTCCCATGGCAATAATCATACTTCTTGGTTCTTTATGAACATTTGTTTTTATGAGATCAGGACCCATGAATGCTGCATAGAACACTTTAACAAAGACTGCAAGCAGTAGGATACTTCCTACGATTGCGACGATTCCAAGAATTGGATTTAATTGAAATGTGGATTCATAGAGTAATAGTTTTGAGGCAAATCCATTTAACGGTGGGAGACCCGCAACAGCACATAATCCAATAATAAAGAAGATGGTTGTTGCCTTCATATGTCTGGCTAGTCCGCTTAAATTATCAAGGGATCGTTCTTTGGTGACAAAAAAGATAACGCCAGCTACTAGGAAGAGTAAACCTATATCAAAGGCATCATTAAACAAATGGAAAATCCCTCCTTGAAGTGCGAGGTTTCCGTAGGGTAAGATAGATATGGCTGTTGCTATTCCATCAGGATCAACATGCACAGTTTTTGCAGCCATCCATGTACCAATTCCAAGGAACATATACCCTATCTCTGCAACTGCTGCAAACGCAATTAGTCGTTTCAGATCTGTTTGACGTAATGCCATGATGACACCGACGAGAATAGCAAGTAACGCGAGTCCAATCAAGAGAGACCCCATGAATTTCGTAGAGGTAAGCGTTGACAGAAGCGCAAGATCTGTTCCTGAGTAAATCCCGCCATACAATGAGAATATCACCCGAAGGACACCATAGAAACTAGCAAGTGTCGCAGCAACAAGACCAATGGTAACTGGGGCTGGAGCTCTGCTATACGAGTCAGGTAGCCACATATGCATGGGAAATAACCCTGCTTTCATCGCTAGAGAAACAAGAAGGATAACCAGGGCGATTTTATCAAGGAATGTAAATTGAATGCTTTGTGCCAAGACCGCTATATTCAAAGCATCATATTGTCCATATAACAACGCTATAGCAAAGAGCACAAATAAGGCTCCAATCGCGCTAATCAAGATATATTTGAATCCTGCTTCAACAGCCTCAGCTTTATGTACCCAGAAGGCAACGAGTGCTGCTGATGAGATTCCTGTAATCTCAAGAAAGACAAAGAAATTGAAGATATCTCCAGTAAATACCATACCAAGCATACCCGCTGTAAGAAGAAGCATGAGGGTGTAGAACTTGTCTAACCCCGTGTTGTCCTTCATATACACCCAGGAGAAGATAAATGCTACCAGAATAAGCGTGGTGCTGATAAGAGCCATGTAGATACTCATTGCATCGACTTCAAAAAGGATACGAACAACGGGCAATGTCAGATCTGCATTACCAAAAATATAGGTGCGTATCCCATTGGTAAACACATCATAGGTCAAGAGGTACAAGAAACAATTCGTAAGCAGGATAGTGAGAAGTGCGAAAACCACCTTTGCTTTCTCATGTAACCGACCTACAAGTTGGACAAGGAATGCTCCAAGCAATGGAATAGCTACAATAAGTGCAGGAGCATGAGCTACAAAGGTATCAAGAATGCTCATTCCTTCAACCTCCTGATTTTACTAACATCAAGGGTGTTATGATGTCGATAAAGATGAATAATCATGGAAAGCATGAGTGCTAGTACAGCAACACCAATGACGATACTTGTGAGCGTTAATGCTTGTGGAACTGGTAATGCCATATCAGCTGGGTAATTGACACCTTCAGGTAACCCTGTGAAGATAGGTGCTACTCCATCTTTTCGGAATCCAAGAGTGATAAGAAACAGATTCACCCCACTTTCAATAAGAGTTACACCAATCACAATCTTTATCAGATTTCTTTTAAACATTACTGCAAATAACCCTATAAGAATTAAACCGACGACAACAAGATAAGGAATATTATAGATCATTGAATACCCTCCTTATGTCCACTAGCATAAGCCATGACAAGAATAATAGAAAACAAACCAGCAATGACCTTCAATCCCACAGCAAAATTCATTAAGGGAAGGACGCCACCGGTATTGATATCAGCAAGTGTTGACCCAAGTGCAGGTGCAGATCCAAATAAGATTGGTTCTCCTATTATGAAGTTTGCAAAAAAGACACCACCAAGAAGCAAACCTAGAAATGCTAAACCAATGAATCCAAGTGCTCCCGCATGTTCTAATAGAGAGATGTGATGTTCTTTTGTTTTTGTCAGAATCCATGAGGAACCATACGCGATGAGAATCATAGCACATCCTGAAGCAACCACGGCACCACCCTGGAATCCACCTCCCGGGGTGAGATGACCATGAGCAATGATGTATAAACCATAGATAAGGACAAAGGGAAAGGAAACCGATGCAATGGTGCGAACGATCTTTGACATACCTGCATCGCTCATTTCTTCAACCTCCTAAATAACACAAGGACACCTGCGACAGCAGTAAAGAGAATCGTTGCCTCACCAAGAGTATCAAACCCTCGGAAATCAAATACAACAGAGGTAACAGCATTATTAGCTCCTGTTTCCTCTTGAGCACCTGTAATAATTGCATCATCCATGGCTGATTCAGCAGGTATACCAAAGGAATGCATCATCAACGCTGAAAAAATAAAAAACACAGCAACGATCGTGAAGAATACAGCCCCTAGAATCATACGATATGAGAATTGCTTACTCATTTTCCAGCCTCCTCTTCCATTCGCCTCGTTGATTTAATTGCGATAATGAAAATCGCCGTGGTTAAACACGCTCCTACTCCAGCTTCTGCAATAGCAACATCAGGCGCATTTAGGATATAGAATTCTAATGACAAGAGAAGACTCATCGCCGCAACAGCAATGGCAGCAGCCAGCAGATCCTTTAATAAAACAGCGATAATGGCAGTAATAATGATGAGCACGGGTATGATAATGTGGACAAGCTCAAGAAGTTCCATCTTATGCTTCCTCCTTTTTTTTCTTGATTGTTGTTTTTGCCGTTGTTTTTTTCGGTGTCTTTTTCTTTGTTGCTGGTTTCTTTTTTGGCGCATCAAGAACATCAATAACAGCTTGAACTGGTTTTACACCGCTTTTATGGGCAGCTCGAGCAATTGCATGAGCACCGGTTGGATTTGTGAGAAGAATAGCAGCAAGAGCAATAGCCGCATGTAAAGCAAGCACTGACCCATCAGCATCTCCCTGGAGAAGCCATGGTTTTAATCCTATGAGAAACACTGCTCCAATGAGAAAGATAGATCCAAACGTTGTACATTTTGTCCCAGCATGTAAACGTGTATAGACATCTGGGAATCGAAGAAGACCAAAACTCCCAAGGAGATTAAAGAACACCCCAATGACTAAAAACACATAGATGAGAATGGTGAACCACATGATTACAGCTCACCTCCCTGGAGGTATTTTGCGATAAATAATGTTGAAATAAACGAGAGTAACGCATAGACAATAGCAACATCGATAAAGATGATTTGCTGCGTAAATGCACCAAACAATACCATGCTTGATATGACAACAGTGTTGACGGTGTCAAGTCCTACGACTCGATCTGGTGCTGTTGGTCCCAGGATAATTCGAATGATTGCAATAAATATACTTAATGAAAGAAACAATAAAGTAATTAATATCTCTGTTGAAAACAATTCCATCATTCAGCGATCCTCCTGATCCATTTTGGGAATCCTGCGCACACATGTTTGCAATCAACAGTGTCTTTTCCCATTGCTTCTTTTTTCACATTGATCCAATGGATAAACAAATCATTGGATGATTCATCAATATCGACAGTGAGAGTCCCTGGTGTAAGTGTAATAGAATTTGCTAGAAGAGTAATTCCTAGGTCTGTTTGTAATGGCGGGGAGATCCTCACAATTCCAGGGTTGATTTTCCCTGTTATAACTCGATAGGCGACATCGATATTTGCTTTGGCCATTTCATAGAAAAAAGGGCCAATGATGTAGACGATAAAAATCAGCCATCGAACTGGGTTTACCATGCGGAAACTTTCCTTGACAAGGATTGTTCGTGCGATAAGACCAACGAACAGGGAAAGGAGTAACCCGATGAGTATTTCATAATAACTCCATAGGCCTAAAACTTCTGTTCCACTACCTGTTGTAAACAGCAGGTAGAGTAGGAAACTGAGTATGGTTGTCACAATAAAGGCTAACATACTATCCTCCCGATGTTTCGGTACACATCGAGTGTAATCCTAGGACTCTTTAAAAAGTTACGGTTTTAATAAAGAGAATAAATGATCAAAATTATATTGTTACTAGATTAGGTGAAGTATCCTTACTAATTGAGGTAAGTTTTTGAAAAGTTGCATCATCAGTTGTCGGATAATCCTCTCGGTAATGTGAAGCACGGCTTTCTTTGCGAAATAATGCACTCTCCACGACTACATTGGCTATCTCTGCAATATTGCGAACTTCTAAAAAATCACAGGTGACTTGATAATTCCAATAATAGGAGTTTATACTTTCTTTCAGCGATTGCAGAAGGTGCTGGGCGGCAAGTAACCGTTCTTGATTTCGTGACATACCACATAAAGAATTCATGGTTCTTCGTATCATTTCCCAGTAATAAGCAACTGTTATTTTATCCTTTGATTCCACTGCAGTACCTACATCCCATGGGGGAACAGTGCTTTTTTTATGGTTTCTGTGTTCTTTCAGAAAATGAGTCGCAGCTTTTCGTGCAAAATACACACATTCTGGAGCTGAATTACCAGCAAGACGTGTTGCACCATGCAGTCCTGTATATGCTGTTTCCCCGATAACATAACATCCTTGAAGTGTTGTTTGACTATCTGAACCTACTAGAACACCCCCATTTGAATAATGAGTAGCGTAGACTACAGGTATAGGTTCTTGGGTCGGATCGATTCCTTTACTCATACACAGGTTAAAGGTTTGCTTGAAATCACGTTTAAATTTCTGTTTAGGTATTGATGTGCAATTTAACCAAACATGATTCAGTCCATGTTTTCGCATCTCGATATCTTCAGCTAATGAAACAACATCTCTTGTGGCATGAGAGCCTTGGGGAGTATACTGTAATACAAAATCTTCCTCTGCATCTTTTGTTACTGTGAGAAACGCACCAGCTCCTCGGAGAGCCTCCGTGAGAAGGAATCGACGTTCCCCTTCTGCTTCAGCAGCAGGATCAAAGAAGACTGTTGGATGGAATTGGATAAACTCCATATTAACAAGCGGAAGCCCTGATCGGTAACACATCGCAAAACCATCACCAGTGCTGGTGTCTGAATTTGAGGTGTATAAAAAAATTTTACCAAGACCTCCAGTACAGATAAAGGTACCAGAACACTGAATCGTTTTTACACTGTCTTTACGACTATCATAAACATAAAAACCTAGGCATGTATTTTTGTTCACTTTGTTTTTTACTTTTTGTGCGGTTATCAAATCAATAGCCATATGTTTGTCGTGAATAGTGATATTCTCATGGGATCGTAACAATTCACCGAGTGTTTTCATTATTGAATTTCCTGTCGTGTCTCCAACATGAAAATTGCGTTTTGCATGATGACCGCCTTCCTTGTTTAGATGAAACGATCCATTCACTTTGTCAAAATCAACGCCTTTTTTTTGTAAGTATTCAATAACATCAGAGAAAAAATGATCGATGCAGTCTTCAACAATTGAATAATTGTTTAGTTTTTTTCCTGCATCAAGAGTATCTTGAATATGGTGTTTAATGGAGTCATGATTCATTGTTTGTGGAGGTACCGCTGCAAGACCTCCAGCGATTAAATAGCTATTATTATCTTTTATGAGATCACGTTTTACAAAGAGGTCAACGTGTTTGCCAGCTTCAGCAAGTTCTAATGCAGTAACGCTACCTGCTAGACCCCCGCCGATGACGCCACAATCTGTTATAAGAACATCTTGCTCCATGAGTCCTCACGTTGAAAAAGACGAATGACTAGTAAAAATAGTAAGAAACGATACAGCATTGGTTCCTTTTCATTCTCTTGCCTTCTTTTTTGAGTAGAACAGGAGATAACAGGCTCTCATTATTATGTTTTTGGATGTAACTAACTCCTACCTAAAAGTAATAAAACCAGTTTGCTATTTCCACGTGGAGGCAGTAATGAACGTTACGCTTTTAGGTTGTACTCCAAACCCTGAAAAAATACCTGCGATGGCCGCAAAATTAACGCATAGTAAAACAAAACCAGAGGATTTACCAAAGAGCTCGTCAAAAGAATTGCAAGCTATTCTACAACATGTAACAGAGAGGGGACATAGTAGCGTCCTTGAACATACCTGTTTTACCTTTGCCATTAGTGAAGTCAGTCGATCTTTAACCCACCAACTCGTACGCCATCGTATCGCAAGTTACGCTCAACAAAGTCAACGCTATGTTGATTTAAAAGAACCACAATATGTCATTCCACCTACTATTCAAAAAGATTCTGCCATGAAACAGGCTTATGAAGAAACCATGAAATCCATCTGGGAACAATACAACAATCTGCTTGATCTAGGGATTCCTGCTGAAGATAGCAGATATGTTCTCCCTAATGCAACCTTTACAAATATCATTGTGACTATGAATGCTCGTGCTTTGTTGAATTTTTTTGAATTACGTTGTTGTATGCACGCTCAATGGGAGATACGACAACTCGCCCAAAAAATGTTACAATTGGTGAAAAAAGAAGCACCAGCGGTTTTCAAAAATGCTGGACCATTATGTCAAACCAAGGGTATCTGCCCTGAGAAAAAGAAAGATTGTCCCCTGTATCCAAAGTGATGGAAGATGAACCGTCCATATATTATAATAAACGCTGCCATGTCCATCGATGGAAAAACAGCGTTACCATCAGGCAAACAACTACGATTATCCAGCGAGGAGGATATGGAACGTGTTTATCATTTACGACAACAATGTGATGCAGTCCTCGTTGGAATTGGCACTATTCTTGCTGATGACCCAAAATTAACAGTGAAAAAAGAGTATGTCAAACATCCCAAACAACCTCTCCGGGTTGTATTAGATAGTAAAGGAAGAACGCCACGCAATGCATTAGTTTTGAATGAAGCCGCATCCACTCTTATTTTCACAGGACCGGATAGTTCTTTTTCTGTTAGACAAAAGCATGTGGAAGTTGTGCAATGCCCATTAGACAAAAATGGTCATATCTCGTTAGAATCTGTTCTCACTGAGTTACAGAATAGAGGCATTAAAAAACTCCTTGTTGAAGGAGGCGGTACTGTTTTATGGAGTTTTTTAACATCTGGTTTTGTTGATGACTTTTTTGTGTATATTGCCCCAGTTCTGATAGGTGGATCGGAGACTCCTACTCTTCTCCAAGGATCTGGCATAGAATATGAGGAAGATATCCTTTCTTTAGAATTGCAGCGATGTGAAACCTTAGGCTCTGGATTGCTGCTGAACTATGCTTTGATACAATGAAAGTACTCTGCGATCAAATGCTCGGGTCTTTGGCGACATGGCTTCGCTTCTTAGGTGTTGACACCTATTATGCGACTGATGAGCAATCTGATGATGAACTGTTAGAAGTTGCTCAAAAAGAAAAACGGATGCTTCTCACACGAGATAAGGAATTAATAATTCGAGCACATAGCAGGAACCTGCCAGTTATTCCTATAGAAGATGATGATCTTGATACGCAATTGGAATTGGTAGTATCCAAGATTCAGATTGATGAATCACTGATACTAACTCGATGTGCATTATGTAATACACCATTACAACAAGTCGAGAAAGACAAGGTTCAACATAAGGTTCCTGAAAAAGTCTTTGAAAATCATACCTTGTTTTGGCGTTGCCCACAATGCAATAAATTTTACTGGAAAGGTACCCATTTTGAAAAAATACAACAAAAAATCAAGCAACTCCTCAAGGAAAAAGAGTCGTTATGAGAGCATACGTATCATCTGAGCGTGAGGAACTCCTTTAATTCGTAAGATTGATGCTTTATCAACAAGGCCAAGTTGGATTGCACACTCTACTGCTTCTTTTCCCACAAGGTTAGCAATTGTTGCTTCTTTCAGATGTGATTGAAGAGTGGAATGATCAACACGATCACCATCATAGAATTTTTTTGAGGCATCTATTTGAAGATGACCATCTTTGAATATTTTTCCTAGAAGATGTTCATCACAGGCGCTGACGAGAATATCTTTCCCTTGCCTGTAGATTTTCATACTAATCATAGTATCAAAGACCTTGCTATATGTTGTCTCTAATTGATAGATAGTTAGTTCTGTTATATATTGGTTTCGAAAATGACTATCATTATTCACCTGTTACAACAAATATTTCTTTTTTGTACAGGGGAGGAAGGATTTTTCACTAAAAAGAGACATTTTTATAGAAAAGTATATATATAACCTATTTACGGGTAAAGAAAAAATGATGATTTTATGACCATAATACTAAAAATACACGAACCTATTCATGATACTACAAAGATATTTTTCGTGGATTACACATGAGAGGCATCATTAAATCATTTTCAGACCATGGTACGTTTATCCAACCAGATGCCATGGACTACATTTTTCAACAAGAAAATCCTCATGAATTTGCCTCTATGCTTCTCAAACAATTAAAAGAATATCCACTCATTCTCACGCTTACTCATGTAAAAAGTATTGAGCAGCAAACAAGTAACCAACCAACTGACCTCACCTCTCAAGAACAACAAGAAAAACAACAGCAAACCGAAATGCTCAAACAGCTCTATCATCCAACGCCCCTTCAAAAAGAAGTCATGGACACTGGTGACGAGGAAGAACCAGATGAAGAACTCCCTTTAGAAGAATCCCAAACGATATCTGAAAAACCAATAAAAATCTCATCAGAACCAGTTACAATAGGATCAGGGTGGAAACCACCTGCCAAAGAGTACAGTCCTGAAGTTACAATTCTAAAAGATGTTACCGGGGAAAGTACCTGTGAGGGAACAACACAGGATTTCACGAAACTCTTTCAAAACCGCTGTTCAACGCTGCGGAAAATTTTACAATCACAACGTAGGGAACTGGCAAATGTCATCCCCATTAATCGCATCAATAAAACAGTGATGACCGAGGTTCAGCTTGTTGGCATCGTAAAAAACATTCGTACAACCTCCAATGGTCATCGCCTCATCGAACTTGAGGATGAAACAGGAACCGCATTGCTTATGGCATTGAAACATGAGCGGGAGGTTCATCATCTTGCCAATGAAGTCGTCCTTGATGAAATCGTTGGTATTAACGGAAAAATCAGTAAAAATGGTGATTTAATTATTCTTACAAGCATCGTCTTTCCTGATATCAGTCTGCAGCATGATACACATAAAGCTGATGTGCCAGTCTGTGCAGCGTTTCTTTCTGATATCCATATAGGAAGCGATAAGTTTTTAGAAAAAGAATGGACCACATTCCTTAAATGGATCAATGGTAACCTGGGGAATTCTCGTCAGAAAAAAGTCGCGGGGGACATTAAATATATTGTTATCCCAGGAGATGTTGTTGATGGCATCGGAATTTATCCAAATCAGGAGAAGGAACTGGCGATTACTGATATCTATCAGCAATATGAGATGCTCGCCCAACAATTGCAATATTTACCTGATCATGTGACGATTCTTATGCAACCCGGCAATCATGACGCGGTACGCCCTGCTGAGCCACAACCTACCTTTGAAAAAGAAATCCGGGATTTGTTTTCAGGCAAAGACATTCGATTTATTGGAAATCCGTGTTCTTTTTCATTGCATGGTGTTGAAGTCTTATCTTATCATGGGCAAAGCCTGCTTGATTTTGCTACAAACATTCAATATCTCAAATATAATGAACCTATTGAAATCATGAAAATAATGTTGAAGAAACGACATCTCACACCTACCTATGGAGGATATACACCTCTTGCACCAGAGCATGTTGATTACATGATAATCGATAAAGTCCCAGACATCTTTGTCACCGGTCATGTACATATGGCAGCAGTGGATAACTATCGAGGAGTGACGTTGATAAACGCATCAAGTTGGCAGGCGCAGACCTCATATCAGAAAATGTTGAATTTTGTTCCGGATTGCGCAAAGGTTCCTATAACAAATCTCAAAACAGGGAATACCACAACTATGGATTTCAGTAGGCAACTTACATCCTAAAAAAGTATGTAAGTAATTAAGATTTTTTATCGAAATAACTTGAAAGAACCCCAGTGATCATGAAGAATAGTAAAATCAGCTATATCAACCACCCAATCACCATTTAAATCAGCAGCAAAAGGTGAATCTGGGTCAACAGGCCCCCATTCGTTTAAAAGGATGATCAAATCGGTTACATCAACACGACCATTACAATCGATGTCCCCAACGACATTGTAAATAAATGCTGCCTGAAGTGTCGCATCTGCTGAAATATCTTCAAAAGTATATTCAGACACAGCTCCAACAGATTCTCCATTAATGAGCACATTGACAATAATAAATCCTCTATCAGGATTCATATAGACAGTGAGACTCTCGCCCGCTTCAACAATGATATCACCCTCGGGATCAGTAGCTCCACATGGTCCAGCTATTGAAGTTATAACAAACTCTGCACCTTCATCACCTGTAACTTCATAGGCACCAATATCAAGTGGTGCAGCATCAGGCCTCCAATTACCATCATAATCTCGTAACACACAGGATAGTGGTGTCCCTTCGTCAATACCTGCTGAACCTTCTTCTAATGCTAATCCACCGTTTTCTGGGTTATCAACATCAATAAAATTTACTTCGCTGGCGGGAAGATTCGTCAACATACTAGTGGGTGGTTGAGCATACGGATTTAGATTATAGAAATGTTCAGCGCTGTAGATATTATTCGCTGTTTCCACGATACCAGATCCATCCCAGATACTAATGAAATATTCACTCCATGTTGGCCAATATTGAACATTGTTGTATATTTTCGTAGATTCCGCATAACTGGATGAAATGCTCATACCTTTTCCATAATAGAAAATATTGTTACGAACAATGACATCATCACCAATAATATTGCTGAGATGATGTTCATTAAAATAATTGGAATCAAACATAACATAATCAACATCTCCCTCTTCAGGATAGACACAACCCTGTATTTTCGTAGTGTCACCTGGTGCACTATGTGTTGATTTACCAAAATAACTATCACATACTAACCAATAGCTCCCACCGCGTAACGCTAAATTAGATCGCTCATTATTTTCAAATGAAACACCGTTAACAAGCATATACTGACCAGAACATGCTCTGAACCCATGTTCATTGACATGAGCTGTATGAGATATAGTAGAATCAAGGAGAGCTACATTGTCTACATTGTTGATATAGAATCCATAGAAATTCGTATCATCAATAATACAGTCTTTCACCATGAGATTCTGCCCTGGTCCAACATCGCCTTCAAACATGACTCCAGAGTCGAATTGATGAATATGAACACGATACAGGAGAAAATCCTCAAACTGCGTACTAGAAGAATCACCTGTGAACTTAAACACATTCTTTTTATTATCATTATCAGGACAACAAAGCGTGCCATCGATATCCAGATCCATAAAACGAATATCAATATTTTCAGGGAAAACTAAAAAGAGATTACCGTAGGCTGAACGATGTAATTTTGGATTCTCTCCTAATCCAAATGCACCAAGGGTAAACGTATCTAATGCTGCAATGTGTGTCAAATCAACGGTCCATTCATCCCCGCGTTTCAGCAGAATCCGTGTGTCATCTGTAAAATAATTTTTGATGGTATCCCAACTTGTTGTGGTTATTTGCTCTGCACCTGAAGGAGATCCCGAGAAATCTGCATCAGTAGAAAAACAAATCGTATTTGTTCCAGTATAATATATATCTGGATCAATAACTGTAATCATCTCAGTTGCTTCTATCATATAGCCATCTGCATTTCGTACTGTTAAGGTGACGATATATGGTTCCGGTTGATATTCAAACACATGTGCTGCAAGATAGCCATTGAAATCTTCATTTCCATCTGAGTCAAAATCCCATGAAAAATCAAGTGATTCAATAACTGACCAATCTAAATCTCCGATTGCATTAAAATGAACTGATAACGGTCCGATTCCTGATACTCGAGATGTGCTAATCTCAATGGACACGGATGGTTGTGATGGTACATACCTCTGATCATTTCCAGTTACAACCCCAAAAAAACTAGAAAGAAGAAACACGAGTGTTACCGATAAAACAACAGCCTTTCTTTTATGCTCTGAAAATAGGATTTTCTTGGTGGCATCCATACTATTTTCCTCCCTTATCTTATTATAATGCTACTATTATAATAATGATACTTATATATAAATTTTTCCGATAAAATAAAATTTCAAGAATCCAAACCTTTAAACAATAAACAATCATTGCAGATAGCATCCATTTTTGAGAGATATTTATGGATGGGGATCTTTCTCGAGGCGTAGCCGCTAGCGATCAGATGCGTTCTTATTTTGATACATTACAAGCGAGTATCAATACCTGCTATGAAATAGCAGAAAGTGCCAGGAAAATTGGACGCGACCCAGAACTCACCATTGAAATCCCACAGGCCAGAGATCTTGCTGCACGCGTGGAAGAACTTGTTGGTCCCAAGGGGATAGCGAAAAAAATACGATCCATCACGAAAAAAGATGACAACAGAGAACGCGTCTCCATTAAAATCGCCCAAGAAATCGCTAAAGGACAAGACTACGCCTTTTCATCAACAGAACAAGCTCTTGATCAAGCAATACGAACAGGTCTTGCAATACTCACCGAAGGTGTCCTAGTTGCACCTCTCGAAGGTATCGCAGAAGTCAAACTTGGGACTAACAAAGACAACTCCACCTATGTTGACCTCTATTTTTCAGGACCAATTCGAAGCGCTGGTGGAACAGGACAAGCAATGAGTGTTCTCATCGCTGATATTGTTCGCCGAGAATTAGATATCGACGCCTATCAACCAACCCATGGTGAAATCGAACGATACAAAGAAGAAATACCCCTCTATAAACGAGCACAACACCTTCAGTATACACCCACAGCAGAAGAAATAGATCAAGTCGTCCGACACTGTCCCATCTGCATCAATGGTGAAGGAACAGAAGATGCTGAAGTAACAGGGTATCGTGATCTTCCACGGATAAGTACAAATCGTTTACGAGGAGGAGCATGTCTTGTCATCGCAGAGGGACTCTGTTTAAAAGCCCCGAAAATCCAAAAACATGTGAAAAAACTCAAACTTAAAGGCTGGGAATTCCTCACCACCTTTAGCAGCAAAGGCGATGATGAAACAAAAAAAGACAACGGAATACCAGAGATTCTTCCCTCATCAAAATACATAGGAGAAGTCATTGCAGGAAGACCAGTACTCTCTCATCCCTCAAAAAAAGGAGGATTTCGCCTGCGATACGGACGAGCACGAACCGCAGGGCTTGCCTCAACCGCGATTAATCCAGCTACTATGTTCCTTTTGGATGGATTCATTGCTGTTGGTACACAAATGAAAACCGAGCGACCTGGAAAAGGAACAATCGGAACACCCTGTGACACCATAGAAGGACCCATCGTCTTGTTAAACAATGGAGACCTCATACAGATCAATACTGTTGACAACCTTCCCACGGGCGTTAAATCAATCATCGATCTTGGTGAAATCCTCATACCTTTTGGAGAATTCATAGAAAATAATGCACTCCTACCTGATGCAAGTTACTCCTATGAATGGTGGATCCAAGACCTACAACACAGCCTCTCCTGCATAACAAAATCATACACCATTGAGGATATTACTCAAGCAGATACACTCACCGCTGAAAAAGTAGCAAAAAGCCTTGGGAAAGAGATACAGCTAAAAGGACCAACGGAACAAGATGCATTCCAACTCGCTGAACAATACAACATCCCCTTACATCCACGATACAATCTCTTTTGGCATGATATCACAAATGAACAGCTCACCACGCTTGCAGAATTCATCAAGGAAAATGGATGTCTGCAGCCCCAAGAAGACGGTCAACTAAAATTACTGCTTCCTAAAAACAACGACATAAAAACTATCCTTGTTGAACTTGGTGCTCTTCACCAAGTCAAAGACGATATGATCGTCATTGATCACTACGCATATACGTTACTTCGATGTTCTGGCTTAGATCGTGTCGATGAAAACATCATAGCAACGCCCCGCTTTCAAAAACATACCACAAGTTCAGATGTAAAAATAATGGAGCTTGTCTCTGATCTAGCGGGTATCACTATCCAACCGCGAGCTCCCATACGAATTGGGGCACGAATGGGGCGACCTGAAAAAGCTGCGGAACGAAAGATGAGACCACCACCACATGTTCTCTTCCCTCTTGGTAATTATGGGGGAAATCAACGATTGTTGAAAAACGCTGCTGAAAAAGGATACATTGAAGTTGAAGCTGGAAAACGCCGTTGCCCCAAATGTAAAAAAACAACCTTTAAACTCTGGTGTAGCTGCGGAACTCACACAGAAATCATTGAAGGAAAAACAAAGAAAACAAATGGGAAAGCACGCATAGAAACCCATAAAATCAATGTCTACGAAGAACTTGTTCTTGCGCAACAAACCATCAAAGAACGCCATCTCCCAGAGACCATCAAAGGCGTCATTGGTACCATCTCCAAACATAAAACACCTGAACCCCTTGAAAAAGGAATCCTACGAGCAAAACATAATGTCTATGTTTTTAAGGATGGGACTGCCCGGTTTGACATGACTGATGCACCCTTGACCCATTTCAAACCTCACGAAATCGGAGTAACCATTGAGGAACTGCACAATCTTGGATACACTCATGACTATCAGGGTAACAAGCTTACCAGAAACGATCAACTCTGTGAATTACATCCTCAAGATGTTATTATCGCAAAATCATGTGCAGAGTATTTTATCAATGTCTCACGATTTATTGATGATCTCCTCGCAAAATTCTATCATCTCGATCGCTTCTATCAATGTAAAAAACGAGAAGATCTCCTAGGTCATCTTGTTGTAGGACTCGCACCTCATACTTCAGCAGGATCCCTTGGTCGCATTATTGGGTTTACTGATGCCCAAGTATGCTTTGCTCATCCCTATTATCATGCATCAAAAAGGAGAAACGCCGATGGGGATGAGGATGGTTTGATGCTCTTGATGGATGCATTGATTAATTTCTCACATTCGTATATCCCTGATAAACGCGGGGGGCATATGGATTTACCGTTGATTCTTACGACGCGTCTTGATCCTGCGGAGGTGGACAAAGAAGCTCATAACGTAGATACATTATCACGGTATCCTCTTGAGTTTTATCAGGCAACCCTTCGTCATGAGCATCCAAAAAATGTGGAATCACTCATGGGTCTTGTCTCCTCAAGGATTGGAACGGAACTACAATATGAAGGCTTTGGCTTTACGCATGATACCTCTGATATTTCTATGGGACCAAGGGAATCATTGTATAAAACGTTGAAGACGATGATGGAGAAGATGAATGTGCAGTTGTCTCTTGCTGCGAAGATTCGAGCGGTTGACGAGGCTGATGTTGCCTATAAGGTAATTGAACGGCATTTCTTACCTGATATCCTTGGTAATCTGCGTGCTTTTAGTAAGCAGAGTGTTCGTTGCCCGCAGTGTAATACCACCTTCAGACGGATACCTCTTCAGGGTGTGTGTTCTGAATGTGGTGGGAAATTAACGCTTACCGTGCATGAAATGTCTGTAAAGAAGTATTTGAATATTTCTAAGGAGATTGCTGAACGGTATCATCTTCCTGTGTATGCCTGTCAACGGATTTCTCTTGTGGAGAAATCTATTGATTCCTTGTTTAGTAGTGATCGAGTGAAAATGACGAAATTAACTGATTTTTTTTAGCAAAATAGATAGAATAAATCTGACGATAACTACTAAATTTACTGCATCTCGTTAATAGCAATTAATGCAAGAATCCAAACGATAGAATGAAAAAGAAATTGTATAATAAATGAAAAAATGGCTAGTAGTGAATATCCTGGAAACCAATCCGTCATTTTCTCACTTCTCACATCAAATTTTAATGTTACATTCTAATTAACAAATAATCTATCTAATATTTTTAAAATAGTTGATCCTATAGTCCAGAATATAAAGTAGAACAAAAACAGTAATAGAAGAAGAATACAACCAGGAAACCATTCACCAGTCTTAAGAAAATCTGTAAATTTTTTAACTAACTGATTTCTATCTATTGATTGAGCATTTATTGTTGATGTAAAAGACATCAGGATAAGAATGGTTATTACAATGATGCTTCCAATGAGGATTGATTTTTTCATGTTCATATATCCTAGGGTACTATTACCATCCAAATATAATAGTAATAATCAATAAAAACCAAGAGAGTAGAATATCTCTTAGAACACCAAGCCACCACCCCGGTGGATAGTCAAGAATACTATTTTTTGTTTTTTCATTTACTTCTGTAATAATATCTGAATTAATAATTTTTTCAATTGATGTTTTTGTTTGCTCACCAACAACCATTGGAATCATTGCTAACACTAAAAGAAATGCTGCAAAGATGCTTCCTATGAGGATTGATTTTTTCATAATATCACATCTACCTCAAATACCCCAATAACCTCCTAACCATAAATCGATCAACATAAAAGCTATGATTACTAAAAAAGCTAGTAATTCTCCAGGTTCCCATAGATTCATTTTATCACATCTTCAAGTAAGATAATTTACGGAAAAACAGAGGAACCAAGAGACAAGAAAGAGAATTATAGTATCAATAAGTTCGCCAGGATACCAATCTATCATTTTGTTCCTCCCCGAACAACAATTAATTATTGTAGCAGGTATTATTTAAATATTTACGAACAAATATCAAAGAAAAACGTATTTTGTATCAATCATAACCTTCAAATAGCTAGTATAGTATCTGTGGTGGTTAAGAGCTAGGTGAGTCTATGGCTGATAATCAGCTTCATATGATTGATTCAAAGACATGGAACCGATGGTCGTTTTACCTCAACATTGTAATCTTTGGTATTGTAGCACTTGCAACTGCGCTATTGATTATCCATTCATATCAGGCTGGTGGGATACGTTCCCTTGGTGGTGACGTGCTCACGCAAGCATTGTTATATGTGATGGCTGATGCAGTGATTCTTGCGATCTGTTTAACCTATATCTTTGTACAGTTATTCCGGTATCAACGAATTATTATGCGTCGGAACTGGTAACCAACAAGATGTCTATGGCGAGAGGTGTGGAATAGACTGGGGAGGTAGGCGTTCCCTGTAACCAGAAATCGCCGATATGCTGGAGTTGAGTCTGCGAGGCGATGTTACGATCATCAGATGATCCATTTGCTAACGATGAGGCCCTGTCCTTTGGGATTGGGGGTGATAGATTCCGTAACCGGAGGGTTACGTGGTGTATCTTTGCTGTGGAAACCGGGTCAGGCACGGAAGTGAGCAGCCTTACCACAGACTGCTGATGCTCAGAGGGTTAACGGGGCTGAGAAGGCTTTTGGGTAGTCATCTGGTTGAGACGTGCGTCCACTCAAAGCGTTTCTACACCCGCTAACATACTTTCTGTGTTGGCTAGAATGTTTAAATATTAGGCTGTCCATGTCATTGTTCCTTTTTGGGGGTATGAGCAACGGTTCGTTTGTTGAAAGATGAGAATCTCGTCGCATCCTGGCAGCAGTTTTTTGAGGAGCATTGTAAGTCACAGTTAGAAACGCTGGCGCTTTCATATCCTAATAAACGGAGTCTTGTTCTTGATTATTGGAAGGTTGATGAGGTTGATGACACGCTTGCTGATCTGTTGTTGAAACAACCCTATAAAGCATTTTTTAATGCTGAAGAGGCGTTAAAGACTATTGATGTGTCTCTTGAGCATAAGATGGATCTTCATTTTCGGGTGATTAATCTTCCAGAGACCAATAAGATTATTATTCGCAATATTCGTGCGAATCACCTTGGTACGCTTGTTGCTGTTGATGGGTTGGTGAAGAAACGCACTGAGGTGCGTCCAAAGCTCCAGGTTGGTGCGTTTCAATGTCAGAAATGTGGAGCAGTCATTAAAGTTGAGCAAGAAGAAGATATCCTCAAGGAACCCTCCGAGTGTTATGAGGATCAAGGTGGATGCGGCAGGGTGTCTTCGTTTAAACTTCTGACGACCCTCTCTGAGTTTATTGATTCACAAAAGATTGAGATTCAAGAAAACCCTGAGGGATTACGTGGTGGAGCTCAACCTGAGCGTATCAGTGTCTTTATTGAAGATGATCTTGTTGGTGAGATAGCCCCTGGTGATCGTGTTATTGTGAATGGTGTGCTGCATTCCATGCAACGACGACGGGGGACTTTTCGGCTAACTTCTTTTGATAAAGCCATGGATGCAGTAAGTATCGAGAGTCAGCAGCTTGCTTTTGAAGAAGTAGAAATTAGTCCTGAAGATAAAAAAGAAATCATCAAAGAAAGCAAGAATCCTGAAATTTATGAACGGATGAAAAAAAGTATTGCACCCACCATTTATGGTATGGATGTTGAAAAAGATGCCTTAGTGTTGCAGCTCTTTGGTGGTCTTGCAAAAGAGATGCCTGATGGAACCCGGATTCGTGGTGATATTCATACCTTGTTTGTTGGTGACCCGGGTACGGCAAAATCACAGATGCTGACGTATATGTCCAAGATTGCTCCACGGAGTGTGTATGCATCAGGGAAGGCCTCATCAGCAGCAGGACTGACTGCTGCAGCAGTTCGTGATGAGTTTGGAGAAGGACAATTCACTCTTGAAGCTGGTGCTCTGGTGCTTGCTGATATGGGTATTGCCTGTGTTGATGAAATCGATAAGATGCAGGAGACTGATCGGAGTGCTTTGTATCAGGCGATGGAGCAACAGGAGATCTCTGTCGCCAAAGCTGGGATTAATGCAACGTTAAAGGCTCGGTGTGCATTACTTGCTGCCGCCAATCCTAAACTTGGTCGTTTCGATGAGTTTTTACCGATTCATGAGCAAATAAATATGCCGCCTGCATTATTGTCTCGTTTTGATTTAATTTTTTCAATTCTTGATAAACCAAACAGGAAAACCGATGAGGAACTCGCCAGTCACATTATTCAATCTCATAAAGCAGGAGAAGTCAGGGAGCATATTCTTCACTCTGATAAATCTCGGTTCACTAAAGAAGAAGAAACAACACTGATGAAGATTGTTACTCCAGTCTATCCTCCAGAGTTTTTACGGAAATATGTTGCGTATGCTAAACGCAAAGTGTTTCCTGTGATCAATGATGATGCCTTTGAAGTGTTAAAGAATTACTATGTTGATTTCCGCAGCTCCTCTGAGGACTCTGTTCCTTTTACACCCAGGCAGCTTGAAGCCTTTGTTCGTCTGACTGAGGCGAGTGCACGTATCAGGTTAAGTGATGAAGCAACCATACAGGATGCAAAACGATCCATCAGTATCATTGACCAGTACCTTCGACGTGTTGGTATGGACCGAGAGACGGGGAAGTTTGACATTGATATCATTGCAACTGGTATTAGTCATAGTCAACATGAACGGATGCGTAATCTGATTGATATCATCAAGCGGCTCTGTGATGAAGCAGCTGATGGGAACGCGGCACGTAGCGACATCATCTCTGAGGCTGAAATCGAGGGTGTCGAATCAGGAAAAGTCGAGGAAGCACTGGAACGATTAAAACGTCAGGGTCAAATCTATGAACCCAAACATGGAAAATACAAAGTAACAGAGTATTAAAAATTCAAGGTTTACGTCTTTGGTGACGTAAGTTTATTCACTGCTTTCTTGGCGTGATCCCTGTTTTTTTCTCCTATTTCATCAACGACACATTCGAGGAAGTTTTTCTTAATATCAGTCCAATTCAAGGTTGTCACACCAAAAGAGAGTTTCTTATCAACTTTTGGTGCTTTATGGAGATGTGGTGCCCAGTTACTGATGTCGCAGTTATCCATGTGCAGTAGGTAGTTCCTTTTTAGGGTCTTTTTCTCTAGGAGGTAGATCTCAAATTTTCTATTGAAATATTTAAAGGTTGGATCCTTGTCAAAATAACGATATTCTATTTCATACTCTTTTCCAATGGGTATTGTTCCACGTTTCATCTATTACATCCCCTCTCTGTGAGTAGGGTAATAGTGTAGGCTATAAAATTGTTTTGACAGGGGGAAAAAAAGAAAAAATGAAATGTTTAATCGAGGTAATATTCTGGTGGGTATGGTTCTGGTTTGAGTCCTTTTCGTTCACGGATTTGTTTAACGATATCTGTCTGAAGTTGCCGAGGTAATGCTTCAAAACCAAGGTTTTCAGTGTTCCACAACACACGACCACCTGTTGCAGATCGAATAGCTGAAGCAAACCCAAACATGTCTGCCACAGGTGCTTTCGCATCAATGTTGACCATGTCACGCTCGGTTTGCATATCTCGAACAACTGCCCGTCGTTGATTCAATTCACGGGAGGCATCTCCCATGAGATCCTGTGGAGTACTGATAAAGACTTTTTGCATGGGTTCCAGGAGAATCGGATCAGCGGTCATAATAGATCCATAGATAGCATTTCGAGCAGCTGGGATAACCTGCGCTGGCCCTCGATGGATTGCATCTTCGTGTAGTTTTGCATCCACAAGTTTTATGAGCATTCCTTGACAGGGCTCATTAGCAATAGGTCCACTTTTCATAACTTCATCAAAGGATTCCTTGATGAGTTCTCTGGTTTCAAACAGATGCTGAATACCTTTCGTCACATCTGTGATCATGTTCATCCCATGAATCCCAAATACACCTTTTGCTACTTCTTTTGACATACCAAGATCAAGTAATGCTTTTTCTACTTCTTTCTTATGTTTTTTGGGGTTTTCTGGTATGTCATTATTGTATAATGCTTTGACCACATTTTCTGGTAAGGGTTCTACCTCGATGTAAAAACGGTTATGTTTATTTGGTGACTTCCCTTCAAATTTACTTGGGCTTGATTTTGAGATGCTTTCACGATAGACAACAATAGGTTCTGATGTCTCGATATCTACTCCATGTTCATTTTTAATACGGTATTCTGTGATTTCAAGATGCAGCTCACCCATTCCTGACATCAGGTTTTCACCTGTTTCTTGGTTGATATTCACTTGAATACTAGGATCTGCCTTGGAGATACTGCGTAACACTTCAATGAGTTTTGGTAAATCTTTGGTGTTTTTTGCCTCAACTGCTACTGTGACGACTGGTTCAGAGACATGAACAATACGTTCAAAGGGTTCAATCTCAGAGGTATCTGCAAGAGTACTCCCAGCGATAGCATCACGGGCACCAGTAAGAGCAACAATATTCCCAGCACTCACGTAATCGACGGGTATTCTATCAGATCCAA
>Ga0272442_10001893_pt1 | contig 31035 bp, 25 predicted proteins | sample SSMForm2O_FD_200262 | JGI IMG/M metagenome (GOLD analysis project Ga0272442, IMG submission 200262) | Marine sediment archaeal communities from Little Sippewissett salt marsh, Falmouth, MA, United States - SSM-Form-2O | ecosystem: Environmental > Aquatic > Marine > Wetlands > Sediment ... | reverse complement strand
GCCCGGGAGGGCGTGGGCGTGTCCCTGACCGTCACGCCCTGCTGGTGCTACGGCTCCGAGACCATGGACATGGACAGCTTCCTGCCCAAGGCGGTCTGGGGCTTCAATGGCACGGAGCGGCCGGGGGCGGTCTACCTGGCCGCCGTGCTGGCGGCGCACAACCAGAAGGGGCTGCCGGCCTTCGGCATCTACGGCCGGGAGGTGCAGGACAGCAATGATGCCAGCATCCCCGGGGATGTCCGGGACGAGCTGCTGCGCTTCGCCCGGGCGGGGCTGGCGGCGGCCGCCATGCGGGGTAAGTCCTACCTGGCCATGGGCGGGGTATCCATGGGCATCGCCGGCTCCATCGTCAGCGAGGAGTTCTTCCAGGACACACTGGGCATGCGCAACGAAACCATCGACATGTCCGAGTTCAGCCGCCGGATCGAGGAAAAGATCTACGATCCCCAGGAATACCGGCGCGCCCTGGCCTGGGTTCGCGCCCACTGCCTGGAGGGGGAGGACCCCAATCCCCCGGGCAAACAGCGCTCCCGCAGCCAAAAAGACACGGACTGGGAGTTCGCAGTCAAGATGGCGCTGATCGCCCGGGACCTGATGATCGGCAACCCGGTGCTGGCCGATTTGGGCTTCGGCGAGGAGGCGCTGGGGCACAACGCCATGGCCGGCGGCTTCCAGGGCCAGCGTCAGTGGACGGACCACTTCCCCAATGGCGATTTCATGGAAACCGTGCTCAACTCCTCCTTTGACTGGAACGGCCTGCGGGAGGCCTTCGTGTTCGCCACCGAGAACGACAGCCTCAACGGCGCGGCCATGCTTTTCGGGCATCTTTTGACCAACACCAGCCAGATCTTCTCCGACGTACGCACCTACTGGAGCCCCGAGGCCATCCAGCGGGTGACCGGGAAGAAGCTCGACGGCGCGGCGGCGGGGGGGCTGATCCACCTGATCAACTCGGGGTCCACCACCCTGGATGCCACCGGCGAGCAGATGAAGGACGGGCGCCCGGCAATGAAGCCCTTTTGGGAGATTACAGGTGAGGAGGTTTCCCGCTGCCTGGCGGCCACCCGTTTCTGCGCCGCCGATGCCGGCTATTTCCGGGGCGGGGGCTGGTCAAGCGATTTTCTCACCCGCGGCGGTATGCCGGTCACCATGTCCAGGATCAATTTGATCAAGGGGCTGGGCCCGGTGCTCCAGATCGCCGAGGGCGAGACCGTCACCCTGTCCGAGGAGATCCACGACACCCTGGACCGGCGCACCAATCCCACCTGGCCCACCACCTGGTTCGCCCCCCGGCTGACCGGCAGGGGCGCCTTCCGGGACGTGTACTCGGTGATGGCCGCCTGGGGCGCCAACCACGGAGCGGTGAGCTGCGGCCACATCGGGGCGGACCTGATCACCCTGGCCGCCATACTGCGCATTCCGGTCTGCCTGCACAATGTTCCGGAAAAACAGATCTTCCGGCCCAGCGCCTGGAGCGCTTTCGGCATGGAAAGCGAAGGCGCCGATTTCCGGGCCTGCGCCGCCTACGGTCCATTGTACGGCCGCAGCTGAGCGGCTCCTCCACCCTCCTCTCCCCCGGGAGGGGAGCCATAAAAATTTGTTTTCCCCGCCTCAACAGATTAAACTTAGTTTGAAAAAACAAAAGGAGGAGTTGTATGAAAAAGTTACTGTTGCTCGTTCTGGCACTGGGCCTTGTACTCTCAGCAACGGCTTTCGCCAAAGGGGCGGAAGAAGAGGAGATGGCCAAACCCATGGTCATGAAGCTGGGAGAAACGCATGCGGCGGATTATCCCACCACCCAGGGGGACCAGAAATTCGCCGACCTGGTGAAAGAGCGCACCAACGGCAGGATCGTCATCGAAGTATTTCCGGCCAAGCAACTCGGTGAGGAGAAAGCGGTAATCGAGCAGGTCCAGATCGGGGCCGTCGAGTTCACCCGGGTAAGCATCTCCCCCCTGGCCGCCTTCTACGCACCCTTTGACGCCCTGCAGATGCCCTACCTGTACCGGAACGCCGACCACATGTGGAAGGTATTGAACGGCAGCATCGGGCAACGCTTCCTGGACTCCGTGGCCTCCGCCAACTTCGTGGGCCTCTGCTACTACGACGGCGGTCAACGGAGCTTCTACACCAAGACCCCGGTCAAGGTGCCCGGGGACCTCAAGGGCCTGAAGATCCGGGTGCAGCAGAGCCCGCTGATGGTCGGCCTGGTGGAATCCTTCGGCGCCGTGGCCCAGCCCATGCCCTTCGGCGAGGTTTACTCAGCCCTGCAGACCGGTGTGATCGACGGTGCCGAGAACAACTTCCCCAGCTATGACACCACCGGGCACTACGAAGTCGCCAAGCACTATGTCATGGATTCCCACACCCGGGTTCCCGAGATCCTGGTGGCCAGCAAGATCGTCTTCGACAAGCTCTCCCCGGAAGACCAGGAGATCATCCGGCAGGCGGCCAAGGACTCCGTAGAATACCAGAAGAAGCTCTGGGCGGAAAAAGTGGGGGTGTCCCGCAAGAAGGTCGAGGCCGCAGGCTGTACCATCACCGAGCTCGCGGACAACTCCGCCTGGCAGGCCACCGTGCAGCCCATGTACGACGAGCTCTCGGCGGAGCTCAAGGCCGTGGTCGAGGAGATCCGCGCCGTCAAATAACAGCTGAGCATCAACAGCCAAGGGGAGGAGGGCCCGCCGGCTCTCCTCCCTTTCCTGATGGAGGGGGAAGATGAAAAGAATCAAGCGGGCGTTGAATATCGCCCATCTCGCGTCGGTTTTCGCGGCCATGGTCTTCCTGGTCGCCCTGGTGGTCATTATTTTCGTGCACGTGGTGCTGCGCTACGTGTTCAACTCCGGCATCAGCTGGTCCGAAGAAGTGGCTTCCCGGATCCTCATCCCCGCCTTCGTGTTCCTGGGCATGGCCGTGGGCGTGGAGGAGGATCTGCATATCAATATCAATGTTCTGCCCCGCAGGCTTCCCCCCTTGATAAACAGGTCTCTTACCAATCTCAAATACCTCTGCAACATCTTTATCGGCGGCGCGCTGGTCTATTTCGGCATCTACCTGGTGGGCGTGCAGAACAAGTTCGACGTGATACTACCCGCCACCCGCTGGCCCTCCAGCCTGCAGTATATCGTTCTGCCCGTGGCCGGGGCGCTGATCATCTTCATCTCGGTGCTCTATATCTTCAGGGTACCCAAGGACGAAAAGTATATCGACCGCATCATCGGCACCGACAACGGGGGGGAATGAGCATGCAAGCAGACATCACCGCCATCAGCATCCTGATAGGAACCTTCGCCCTCCTGCTCATATTAAGAGTACCGATAACCTTTTCGTTGATCGTCAGCTCCATCGCCACGGGCTGGTACCTGAACACGCCCCTGATGGTGGTAGTGCAGAAGCTGTCCGTCGGCGTGCAGAACTTTTCCCTGCTGGCCATCCCCTTCTTTATCCTGGCCGGGGGCATCATGGCCTACGGCGGCATCACCAACCGGATCATCAGCTTCTCAAACATCATCGTCGGCAGCGTCCGCGGGGGCCTGGCCCAGGTCAATGTGCTGGCCAGCATGTTCTTCGGGGGCATCTCCGGCTCCGCGGTGGCAGACGTCAGCTCCATCGGGGTGATGCTCATTCCCATGATGGAAAAGAAGGGCTACGACACCGACTACTCGGTGGCTGTGACCGTGAGCTCCGCCTGCCAGGGGATCATCATCCCCCCCAGCCACAATATGATCATCTACGCCTTCGCCGTGGGCGGGGCGGTGTCCGTGGGGCGCCTCTTTCTCGGCGGCTTCATCCCGGGCATCTTGCTGGGGCTCTTCCTGATGATCATCAGCTACATCATCGCCGTCAAAAAGGGCTATCCCAAGGAGAAGCGCTACTCCCTCAAAGAAGCCTTGAACATCACCAGGGACGCGGTCATCGGCCTGTTCACCTTCGTGATCATCATCGGCGGGGTCATCTTCGGGGTGTTCACCGCCACCGAGTCGGCGGCCATCGCCTGCGTCTACGCCCTCCTGGTGACTATCTTCATCTACCAGACCATGACCTTCCGCCTGTTCATCAAGATCCTCTACGAGGGGCTCAAGACCCTGGCCATCGTCATGAGCCTGATCGCCGCGGCCAGCGCCTTCGGCTACTTCCTGGCCTTTCTCAAGGTGCCCGCCCTGGCCACCCAGGCGCTTTTAACGCTGTCCGGCAACCGGGTGGTCCTGCTGCTCTTGATCAACGTGCTGCTGATCCTGTTGGGCTGCATCATGGACATGGCGCCCTTGATCCTTATCTGCGCCCCCATCCTCTACCCCGTGGTGGTCACCGCCCTGGGTATGAGCCCCATCCAGTTCGGCATTATGATGCTCTTGAACCTGGGTATCGGTCTCTGCACACCCCCGGTGGGCTCGGCTCTGTTCGTGGGCAGTGCGGTGGGCAAGATCCCCATCGAGAAGGCGGCGAAGGCCCTCCTTCCCTTCTATATCATGATGATCTGCGTACTGCTGCTGATCACCTTCGTGCCCTTTTTCTCGACCTTTATTCCCGACCTGTTGATGCCGGAACTGGGGATGAAGTGATCTTGTAGCAGACATGAGGCCGGCGGCGGGAGAAATCCCTGGGCCGGGTGGCCTCGGTAAGATCCTCCACCTGCAGGCCCGCCAGTGCCTTGATGTCGAGCCTGAACTTGCGGTAGTTGCAGGAAAAAATCAGCACACCCTCAGGCGCCAGGAGCGCCGCGGCCAGTTTGATCAGCTCGGGATGGCCGCTCTGCACGTCGAAATCCCGCCGGCGGCCGCTGCGCGAATTGGAGAAGGTGGGCGGATCCAAAAAGATCAGGCCGTAGCTGCCCCTATCGTTGCGCAGCCACTCCAGGCAGTCCGCCCGCACCAGGCGGTGCGCCTCCCCGCTGATTTCGTTCCGCTCCAGGTTTTTGCGGGCCCACTCCAGGTAGGCCGCCGAGCTGTCCACCGAAACGCTCGCCGGCGCGCCCCCCCGGGCCGCTGAGACCGTGGCCGTCCCGGTGTAGCAGAACAGGTTGAGGAAGCTTCTCCCCGGGGCCTGCTCCCGGATCAGCTGCCGGGTGAGGCGGTGGTCCAGGAAAAGCCCGGTGTCCAGGGTGTCGCTGAAATTAACCAGGAAGCGGCAGTCCGCCTCCCGCACCTCTTCGAAAGTGCCGCTCCGCTGCAGCCGGGTATACTGGCTTTTTCCCCGCTGGCGGCGGCGGGTCTTGAAGTAGACATTGCCCGGGTCGATTTCCAGTACTTCCGGCACCAGGCGCAGGATCTCCGCACGCCGCTTTTCCGCGGCCCCGGAATCCACCGTGTCCGGGGGCGCGTATTCCTGCAGGTGGACCCAGCGATCCTCGTAAACGTCGATGGCCACGGCATACTCCGGGCAGTCCGCGTCGTAGAGGCGGTAGCAGGAAATCCCCTCTTTGCGCAGCCAGCGCCGCAGCAGGCGGCGGTTGCGGCGCAGGCGGTTGACGAACATTTCTGCTCCCGCGGCTGTGGGAAAAACGTCCTTTGTGGTGGCGGGGATGTCGGCGGTAGGGTCGGGGGAGGTGGCGCCCTCCGGATCGGCCAGGCGGTTGTCCGCGTCCACGCTGATATGGACCAGCACGCACTTGATGGTCCCGTTGTAGAGGGTGTTGCGCCGCGAGGCCCGCAGGCCGATGCTCTTGGCCAGTTCCAGGTGCCCGGTGAGCACAGCGGCCTGCCAGCCGGCGAAGCGTTCCTTGAGAATGCGCCCCAGGGCCCGGTAGAGGGCCGGCAGGTCCGAACCCGCCTCCAAACGCTCCCCGTAGGGCGGGTTCACCGCCACCAGCCCGCGGCTGCCGGCGGCGCGGGGCGGCCGGGCGTCCTCCAGCTCCCGGCGCTCGATCCGCACCAGGCCTTCCAGGCCGGCCCGGCGGACATTCGCCCGCGCCGCGGCCACGGCCCGGCTGTCGCGGTCCCAGCCCTCGATGGGCGGCAGGCTTTGCCTGCCCGCCTCGAAGCGTTCTTGCCCCTCCCGGAGCAGGCGCTCCCAGACAGCGGCGTCGTGCCCTTTCCACGCCGAAAAGCCGTAGCGCTTTCGCAGCAGCGCCGGCGGGCAGTCTGCGGCCATCAGCGCCGCCTCGATGCACAGGGTTCCGGAACCGCACATGGGATCCACCAGGGCGCCCCCCGCCGCGGCGGTCTCCGGCCAGCGGGCGCGAAGCAGCACAGCGGCGGCCACGTTCTCCTTCAGGGGCGCTTCGCCGGCCTGTCTGCGATAGGCACGGCGGTGGAGGCTGTCGCCGCTCAGATCCAGGCTCAAGACCGCCTCTTTCCCCTGTACGTGCAGGTTGAGCCGGATGTCCGGAGAGTCATGAGAGACGGAGGGCCGGCGGCCGTACAAAGCACGGAAATGGTCCGCCACCGCGTCCTTGACGCGCTGGGCGGCATAGAGACTGTGGCGGATAACCGGCCCGGAGAGGGAGCAGTCCACAGCCAGGGTATGGTCCGCCGACATATGCTCCGACCAGGGCACTGTGGCGGCCCGGGCATAAAGATCTTGAGGGGAGGCGACGCTGAAGCTCTGCAAGGGCAGCAGAACGCGGCTTGCCGTGCGCGACCACAGGCAGGCCCTGTAGGCCGTCTCCAGGGTGCCGGTGAAATCCACGCCGGCCCGGGTTTCCCGCAATTCCCCGGCGCCCAGTGCGCGCAGCTCATCGACGAGCAGGGTCTCCAGGTAGCGGACGCAGGTGGCAAAAAATTGCATCTTGTGGGGCATCGACAGCGCCTCCCCGGGCAGTATAGCGCCGGGCTTCCTTTAGCACAATCGCCTAGCACAATCACCGGCGCTCCGTATGTTATACTGAAGACAGTGCTTTCCGCTACAGGCTGCCGGCCCGCAAGGAGGTGCGGAGATGCTGCTGTTGACGATTCTTTCCTATATCGGTTTGGGATTGGCCGGTCTGATCGCAGCCTATGCCCTCTATATGCTCGCGGTGGCGGTTGTACCCGGCTTCAAGGTCCCCCGGCAGCCCCTGGGGGCGGGGCAGCAACCGGCGCCCCGGGAAGCTGGCGGGCGAACCGGATTCCGGGAAAATGTCCGCTTCGAGGTCAAAGGCACGATGCTGAGCGGCTGGCTATACCTGCCTGTAAAACCGCCGGCAGCTGTTCCCTGCATTGTCATGGCGCACGGGCTGGGCGCCACCCGGGCCATGGGTTTGGACAACTATGCGCTGTGTTTCCAGGAGGCCGGCTTCGCCGTACTGGCCTTCGACTTCCGGCATTTGGGGGAAAGCGGCGGTGAGCCGAGGCAGCTGGTGTGGATACCCTGCCAGCAGCAGGACTACGCCGCGGCGATCGCCTATGCCCGCAGCCGCGCGGAAATCGATTCCCGGCGGATCGCCCTCTGGGGCACCTCCCTGAGCGGCGGGCACGTGATCGCGGCCGCGGCCGGGGACCACGCCATTGCCTGCGTCTGCGCCCAGGTCCCCCTGCTGGACGGCGAGGCGGGAAGGCGGGAAATGCTGCACAGGCTCGGCCTCGGTACAGCCCTGCGCCTGACCTTCGGCCATGCCCTGCGGGATCTGGTCAGGTCCTGGCTGGGCCTGCCGCCCCACCGGATACCGCTGGCGGCTCCGCCGGGCAGCCTGGCCGTCATGGCCGATGCCGGCGCCTATCGCGCCTTTTCCAGCCTGGCCCCCGCCGATTTCCGCAACGAGATCTGCGCCCGCATCCTTATCCGCATGGACAAATACAAGCCGGTCAAGTACGTTGCCGGCGTACGCTGCCCGCTGTTGCTGCAGGTCTGCGAGCAGGACATCGCCACGCCTCCGGCCCTGGTGAACCGCGCCGCCGCGCTGCTGGGCAGCCGCGGGGAGGTCATCCGCTATCCCATCGACCATTTCGATATCTACACGGGCGAGAACTTCGAGAAAAGTGTAAACGACCAGCTAAGTTTTTTTCGTAAGCACCTCTAGGCAGGGCATCGCGGAAGCGGGAGTGCGGATAAGACGCCGCGGACGCTGCAACCGCGGAACCAGGAAACCGGCCGGCTTTCCTTCCTAGTCCGGCTCTTCCATCTCCATTTCGTCCAGGTGGATCTCCAGGTTCTCCAGGTCCAGCTCTTCCGAGCGGTAGCGCCGCCGCTTGAGATCCAGGTCCGAATAGGTGAGGATATCCTCCACACCTTCGGGTCCGGCAGTGTGCAGGCCCACGCTCATCTGGAAGGGCAGCTTCTGCTTGGCGGTGTTGTAGGCTTCCATGTCCGTGAGAATGCGCTGGCGGACGATCTGGGCGTTCTCCCGGCTGGTGTTGGGCAGCAAAATCACGAACTCGTCCCCGCCGTAGCGGGCCAGGGTATCCACATTGCGGATGTTGTTTTCCAGGATACGGGCCGCTTCCACCAGGATCTTGTCGGCCGCGGCGTGGCCGAAGGTGTCGGTAATGCGTTTGAAATCGTCCAGCTCTATCCAGAGCACCGATAGCGGGGTCTTGTAGCGCTTGCAGCGGTCGATCTCGGCGGCCAGGGTCTTCTCCAGATTACGCCTGCCCCGGACGCCGGTCAGGGGATCGATGCTGGCCAGACGCCGTCCCAGGCGCAGGTAGCAGAGCTTCTCGATCACCTGGGCGGTGTAGAGAGCGGCGGCGCCCAGGACCGCGCACTCCGCCTCGCCCCACCCCCCGGCTTCCCCGCCGGCGCTTTGGTTCAGGGCCAGCAGAACGAGACCGAATACCCGCTTCCTTCCCTTGAGGGGAGCTGAAACGAAGGCGCCGTCCTGTTCGCCCACCAGCGGCTTCAGGACCGCGGGCAGGGAGGGTTTGCCGCCGGAACCGGCGGCGAAGACCAGGGGCTTGTCGGCCTCGAGCAGCTCCGCGGCCTGGTCCGCCGGCAAAGTACGTGCCCGCAGCTCCGCCGAATCCGGGCCGCAGGCGGCCCGGACGCTTAAGGATTCACCGCCCGACTGCCTGAGTAAAAGCAGCCCGCCCCGAGCCCCGAATCCGGAAACCATGGCCGCCAGGCCCTTCTCGGCAGCCTCGCCCACACCGCCGCAGGCGGCCAGGGCTTCACCCAGGGAAGAGAAAAAACCCGGCCAGCCTTCCTCAGCCATTTCCGCGCACCCTGGCCGCGATCGCTTCCGCGGACAGATTTAGGGCGGCGGCCACCCGGAGCGGCGGCCCGGATTCCCCGAAGCGGTCTATGGAAACGATCATATCGTCGGGCCCGCAGAACTCATGCCAGCCGAAGGCCACGCCGGCCTCCAGGGCCACCCGCCGCACCCCCGGCGGCAGCAGGTTTGCCCGGTAGTCCTCGCCGGCGGTCATGAAGAGCTCCCGGGACAGGACGGACACGACCCGCACTTTTTCGGCGCCCAAAAGCTCTCGCACCTCCAGGGCCAGGCTCACCTCGCTGCCGGTGGCCAAAAGCACGGTCTCCGGCACACTTTGAGAATCCGCAGCCAGATAGGCGCCCCGGGCGATGCTGCGCCGCCAGTCTTCGTCATGCTTGGCATACACCGGCAGGGCCTGCCGGCTCAAAACCAGCGCCACCGGGCCGTCGGTGCGTTCCGCGGCCAGCCGCCAGGCGGCCTCGGTCTCCTCGGCGTCCCCGGGCCGCAGCACCCAGAGGTTGGGTATGACCCGCAAGGCCGCCAGCTGCTCAATGGGCTGGTGGGTGGGTCCGTCCTCACCCACGAACACCGAATCGTGGGTGAACACGTAGACCACCGGCAGCTTCATGAGGGCGGCCAGGCGGATGGCGGGCCGCATGTAGTCGGAAAACACCAGGAAGGTGGCGCCGAAGACCTTGAGGCCGCCGTGCAAAGCCAGGCCGTTGAGAATCGCCCCCATGCCGTGCTCCCGCACGCCGAAATGTAGATTCCGGCCCGCGGGAGTGCCCTTCTGAAAGCTCCCCCCCGCCTTGATTTCGGTGGCATTGGAAGGGCCCAGGTCCGCGGAGCCGCCTACCAGGTTCGGAAACCTGGCCGCCAGGGCGTTCAGCACCTGTCCGCCGGCCTGGCGGGTGGCCAGGCCGGAGCCGGCCTCGTACTTGACCAGCGGTTTGTCCGGGTCCAGCTTTGGAGCGGTGAACCAGCGCTCATATTCGGCCAGCAGATCGGGATTCTCCTTCCCCCAGTCGGTGAAGAGCCGCTGCCACTGCGCCTGGTTCTCCGCCCACTGCTTGCGCCGGGCGGCGAAGTACTCTTTCGCCTCTTCAGGGATATAGAAGCTGCTGTCCCCGGGCACACCCATGGCCTCCTTGGTGCGCCGCACCTCCTCTTCCCCCAGGGGCGCCCCGTGGGTCTTGTGGGAGCCCGCCATGGTGGCGGCGCCCCTGGCGATTTCCGATTTCAGCAGGATCAGAGTCGGGCGCTTGCTCTCCTTCACAGCCTCTTCGGTGCAGGCCATTATCCCCTGCAGGTCGTAGGCGTCTGCGCTCAGGGTCTGCCAGTTGTAGGCCGCGAAGCGGGCGAGCACGTCCTCGCTGAAGGCCAGGTTGGTGGAGCCTTCGATGGTAATGCGGTTGGAATCGTAGAAAACAATCAGCTTTCCCAGTCCCAGGTGGCCCGCCAGGGAGCAGGCCTCGGAGCTCACACCCTCCATCAGGTCTCCGTCTCCGGCCAGCACATAGGTGCGGTGGTCGACCACGGCGTGTTTTGCGGTATTGAAGCGCGCGGCCAGCATGCGCTCCGCCATGGCCAGGCCCACCGCATTGGAGATGCCCTGGCCCAGGGGACCGGTGGTGGTCTCCACGCCCGGGGTAATCCCGTACTCGGGGTGTCCCGGTGTGCGCGAGCCCAGCTGGCGGAAGTCCATCAGCTCCTCTAATGAGAGGTCGTAGCCGGACAGGTGAAGCAGGGCATAAAGCAGCATGCTCCCGTGCCCGGCGGAAAGCACGAAACGATCCCGGTTCGCCCAGCCAGGATCGGCGGGATTGTGGCGCAGTATTTCCCCGAATATCAGCGAGCCCAGCTCGGCGCATCCCAGCGGCATGCCGGGGTGCCCGGAGTTGGCCTTCTGGACAGCGTCCATGGTCAGGGTTCTGACCGCCACGGCCGCAGCATTGATGCCTTTTTGGTTCATAGTTTCCTCCCTCTCACCTTTATAAGTCCTTCCGCGAGTTCTATCAAGCAGTATCGCCCCTGTTTTAAAGGCCCCACGTTCACGCATCTTGCGCCGTTCAAAACATCCTCCCCGGGGGATTCGTGGACATGCCCGCACACGACCAGGTCCAGGGCGTGGGTTTCCAGGAAAGCCCGGATCACAGGTGAGCCGATATGCTTGCCCAGAAAGCCGCGGTCCAGTTCGGTGCGTGACGGGGGGGCATGGCAGACAAGTATCTTGCGGAGGCTTGATGCGATCCGGTTCCAGCCCGCCTCCAGCAGGCGGGACGTCTCGTTGTCGGCCAGCTCGAAGGGGGTTCCGAAGGGGCTCACTCCGCTTCCCCCCGCTCCCATGAGGCCGAGATCGCCGAGCCGTCGCCCCCGGCCGTGCAAACTGACGCCGCACGCCTCCAGGGCGGCCGTCGCACCTGGGGGGTCCATGTTGCCGGGCACGGCAAAAAGCGGCTTTCCGGCCGCCAGCAAAGGGGCGAGCACGGCTTCCGCATCAGCGGAGGTGCCGCAGTGGGTGAGGTCTCCGGCGATTAATACCAGGTCGAACTGTTCCTCGCGGGCCAGGACCGTGCGGACCTGGCTGACAGCGCCGTGGATATCGGCGATGGCGAGGATGTTCATGCAGGCGTCACTTTTTCTTCTTTTTCTTCTTCTTCCCGCTCGATTTGTGCCGGCTGGGCTGGGTACGTGTAACGGCTACCCGGGCCCTGGTCTCGCTCTCGGCACTTTCGGCACCACGGGCACCTTCGGCACCACGGGCACCTTCGGCACCACGGGCACCTTCGGAAGGCAATCCTTTCGCCGGTCCTCCCGCGGGTACTCCCGCGGCGTCCCCGGAGGCCGCGGCGGCGGCATGGGGCAGTGAGGAGGTTCCCCGTCCGTAGCGCTGCACGTCCCGGCGCCTACGGCGTTTACTGATGCTGCGCTGCCAGCCCAGTACGATGGGCGAGGCGATGAAGATGGTCGAATAGGTACCCACCACAACCCCGATGATCAGGTTGAGGCCGAAATCCCTGATGGAGGAAGTGGCGAAAATATAGATGGCCACCACCGCAAAGAGGGTGGTCAGCGAGGTCAGCAAGGTTCGGCTCAAGGACTGGGTGATGCTGGTGTTGACAATCAACCCGAACTCCGCATCCCGGAGCAGGCCCTGATTTTCCCGGATCCGGTCGAAGATTACGATGGTATCGTTCAAAGAGTAGCCAATGATGGTCAGAATCGCCGCCACCGTGGTGGTGGTCACCTCCAGCTGAAAGACCGCCAGCACCCCCATCATCACCAGCACGTCGTGGATCAGACAGATGACCGCAGCCACGGCGAAGGTGAGCTTGAAGCGGAAGGCGGTGTAGAGGAGGATCAGCACCAGCGCGACCAGAACGATGGAGACCGTCTGGACCGCCAGGTCCTTGGAATAGCGGGGCCCGATGAAGTCGCTCTGCTTCACCTGCACGTTCTCGGCGTCGAAAGCAGCGGCCAAAAGCGTAAAGATCTGCCGCTCCATGCGCTCCTGAAAACTCTTGTCGTCGGAGGGGGCGCGCACCTTGACGATAAACTCCTGGTTGTCCGGGTTGCCCACCACCTGGAGGTCGAAATCCCCGAGATCCGCCAGGCTCGAGCGCACCTGCTCGATGGAAGCCTCGGCCGTTCCCGGGGTAATCTGGATCTGCTCGGTCAGGCCGGCGGTGAAATCGATGCCGAGGTTGAACCCTCCCCGCAGGAAGTAGCCCATGGCTCCTCCGATAATGAGCAGCAGGGAGAGAATAATCATCAGGAAGCGTAGTTTGGTGAACTGTATGACTCTTTTCATCTGGGCTGCCTCCGCCAACTGATGCTGAGCTTCTTTACACGCAGGACATCGGTGGCAAAATCAAAGATTAGACGCGACACGAACAGGGCCGTGAACATGGAGGAAACCACGCCTATCGAGAGGGTCACCGCGAAGCCCTGGATGGGCCCTTTTCCCAGCTGGGAAAGGGCGATGGCGGCGATAAAGGTGGTGATGTTGGCGTCCAGTACCGTCCAGAAGGCCTTGCCGAACCCTGCCTTGACCGCGGCCTTGGCGCTCTTTCCGGTCCGGTACTCCTCCTTGATGCGCTCGAAGATGATGACGTTGGCGTCCACCGCCATGCCCACCGTCAAAATAACACCGGCGATTGAGGGCAACGTCAGGGTGAAATTGAACACCGAGAGGATGGAAACCATGAAATAGAGGTTGAGGATCAAAGCCAGGTTGGCTATCAGGCCGGCCCCCTTATAATAGAGGAGCATGAAGATCACCACCAGGGCGAAGCCGTAGAGGATGGCGTTCAGCCCCATACGGATCGAGTCCTCACCCAGGGAGGCGCCGATGGCCTGCTGGTTGATTATCTCCAATGGTACGGGCAGGGCGCCGGTGCGCAGCACCAGGGCCAGCTCGGCGGCCTCGTCCCGGTCGAAGCCCGTAACCTGCACCGCGTCCCGGATCGGCTCCGAGATGCGGGCCTGGGCCTTGACCTTGTCATCCAGCACCACGGCCAGGATGTTGTTCACGTTCTCGCTGGTCAGCTTGTAGAAAATCTCACCGCCCTCGGAGGTCAGCAGGAAATTGACCAGAGGCTTGTTGGTAATGGGATCCTCGCTCACCCGGGCGTCACGGATATAGTTGCCCGACAGGCCCGCGGCTTCGTTCAGCACGGTAAAGCCCCGGAGCTGCTCGATCCCGTAGGTATCCTTCTCATACACCCCCCGGAGCACCGTCCCCTTGGGCAGAACCTCCGGCTGGTTGATGCTCCCGTCCAGGTTCATGATCTCCCCGGGACGCTCCAGCTGGAACTCCTTGAAGATCTCCAGCGCCTCGGTGTCCGCAATGTGGAAATTGAGCCGCCCCTTGCCCTGGATGAACTTGCGCATCCGCTCCGGGTCCGCATCGCCGGGCAGCTCCACTACGATCATGTTCTCGCCCTGGCGGCGGATCTGCGGCTCGGTAACGCCGAACTGGTCGATCCGGTTGTTGAGGATCTCCAGGGCCCGGCGTACAGCGTCCTCCTGCTCGTCCGTGGAGAGAGCCTGTCCGGATTCGGACTCCAGGCTCTCAAGGTCCGCGCGCAGGCGGACCACCATGCCCCCGCGCAGGTCCAGGCCGAGCTGGATGGTCCGGTCTTTCAGGTCCTTCAAGGCCAGGATTTCATCCCGGAAATGCTCCTCCATATCCGCCTGCAGTTCCGCCGCGCTTGTATAGCTCCTCAGGACATCCCGCACGGTCCAGACTTTGGGTACCGCTTTCTTCTCCAGCTTGTAGCGCTCTTTGGCGCTGTCGGCCAGGAAGGCATACTCAGCAGGCAGGCTGTCGCCCTCAGGCAGCGCCACCAGCTCCCGCAGCAGATCCCTGGCTTCCTGCTCGGAATAGAGCTTTATCTGCAGCCTGCTGCCGGCGGAAAGCTCTTTCTGCTCCTGAGTTACCAGGAAGTACCACTCGAAGCTGGGATAGAGAAAGTAAACGGCGATGCCTAAAAGAAGCAACACCAGAAGAAACCTGAAACGCTTTGACATTATGTTCTCTCCGAAAGGGTATAGATTGTACTAAAATTGTGAGCGCGGTGCTATCAGTCCTTTTTTTCGACAGGAGCTTCTTTTTGTTCCAGGACAGTGCTGACAGCGGCCTTGTTGAACTCGATCTTGGTGCTGTCGTCCACCTTGAGGACCACTGTCTGTTCCTTGACTGCGGTTACCTGTCCGCGGATTCCGCCCACTGTGGCGACCTTATCACCCTTCTTTAAAGCCGCCAGCATGTTCTGGGTTTCTTTTTGTTTTTTCTTTTGGGGTCTGATAATCAAAAAATAGAAAATCCCGATGATCAGGGCAAAGGTGATCATCATGGTGCCCATCTGCCCTCCGGGAGCCGCCTGCAACAAAGGCAGGTTAAATAAGAAATTGGACATGCTTATAATCCTTTAACAAGTGATGATTTTCGCCAAATTAGCACATTTACGCTCCTCGAGTCAAGCGAGCCGTCTAGATAACCATGACCCGGGCCACATCGCCGGGTACTTCGAAAACCCCGAAGGTCCGCATCAGCTCGTCCACAGAGCTTAAGGGATTTTCCGTGCGGCTGTTGTAAATCGACAGGACCTGCTCCAGCTCCTGCTGCCTTTTCTCAGGCCCGGCGTAGACCGCCGAACAGACGGCTTGCTTGAACATGCCCTCCTCGGCGAGTTTCACCGTTGAAAATGAGCGGCAGCGCTTTTTCAATTGCCCGTCCACCACCGCCACGTCACCCTCGTATCCTATGGTGAAGATAAAATCCTCGCGGTTGATCAAAGCTCCTCTCCTTGCGCCCGCCCTCATGATGCACTATCGTTATATCAGGACGGAAAAATGATTGTCTTCGACGAAGAGAAATTATCACTTTTTTTCGAGTCCATATCAAGTGGACTGCAGCGCTCTCTTTTCGAGATCGTGCTCGCCATTGCCCTGCTTCTGCTCTTTGTGATTTTCCTGATCACGGTCAACAAACTGCAGAAGCGGAAAATTTTGCGCGAAGCGGCCCGGCGGGACCGGGAGCACTACCACCGCCTTCTGAACCGGTTCGACCTGAATCCTGAAGAGCAGGAGCTGGTGGAGCGGCTCTCTTCCCAGCTGCGCTCCCCCCGCAAGGCCTACCTGCTGCTGGTGCACCAGCCCACCTTCAACGTCTGCGCGGGCCGCCTGGGCTCCGCAGCGGACCCCGCTCTGCTGGCCGCACTCCGGCTCAAGCTGGGATTCCGCTCCCGTGAGCCGGAGCGGATCATCACCGCCAGCGCCGAGCTCGAGCCGGGCACGCCGGTGCTGATCCGCGGGAAAGACGGCGGCGACAGCCCGGGGCGGGTGGTCCGCATTCTGCCCAGCGCTTTTGTCGTCGACCCATCCGAACCGGAAGCCGCCGCCGACGGCGACGGAATCACGGTCTTTTTACAGTCTGCTTCCGGGCTGTTTTCCTTTAAAAGCCGCGTTTTAGGCCGCGATGATGAGGGGCTGCGCCTGGCGCATGCGGAAACCATCACCCGCTACCAGCGCCGGCAGTACTACCGCCGGCAGGCCGATTTTCCCGTCTACCTGGGCCGCGCCGGGGAAGAAGAGCGGCAATTGAGCCTGGTCCGGGACCTGGGCGGGGGAGGCGCCAGTCTGCAGAATCCCCGCCTGTTGTACGGGCCGGGGGATGACCTGGAAATCAGCTTCCACCCCGCCGGATCCGAAGCCTTCACCCTGGTGGCTGAGGTGTTGCGGGTTTCCCGCCAGGGCAAGATCCTGCATGTGCGCTTCACACCCCTGAAGGAGAGTACCCGGGACCACATCTTTTCCCTGCTCTTCAAACCGCAGTGAAAAAGCCGCCCTACGGCACACGCTGCCTGGTGATCGCCTGCCACGACCGTGAGGAGCCGCAGTTCAGCGGCATCGGCCGCATCGCCGCCGAGCTCACCCGGCGCGCAGGCGGCTTTGCCGTACTGGAGTGGCGGGGTGGAAGCCTGCAGCTGCGGCGGCGCCGTACCCTCGATGCGGTGATCGTCTCAGGGCACGGCGCGGCCAACCGGGCCCGCCTGCGGGCCCCGGGAATAAGCTTCACACCCGAATGCCTGCAGCTGCCCCCCCGGACGCCGCTCTTTCTCCTGGCCTGTTATCAGGGACGCCCGATCTTGCGCCGCGCCTGGGCAAGGGGCGCGGGGATTCCGGCGGCCCGGGTTTACGGTCACGACGGCGAGACCGAATCCTCTTTGAGCACCTGCCTGTTTCTGCATCTTTTGGCGGAGGGCCTGAGCTGCCTGGAGCACCGCTTCGAACAGTGGCGGGAAGCCAACCGCTATTTGCAGCCCCACTTCGCCCGCCTGCGCCGTCTTTATGCGCAGTGCAACGGGGATCCCCTGGCCACTTTGAGCCGGCTCGCTCTAGAGGCCGACCTGGCCCCGGCGGCGGATTTTATCAGCATCTGCCGCACCTGCCCCCGCTACCTGCGGGGGCTGGCAAAAGCCCGAGACGAATAAAAAAGAGCCTCCCCGTACAGGGAGGCCCTTGCTTGTCGCAGTTTGTTCGACGCTTAAGCGGAAGCTTAATATGGAGGCATTCCCATTCCCCCGCCGCCGCCTGGCATGGGTGCCGGTGGCTCCTTCTCGGGAATGTCGGTAATCGCGCATTCGGTGGTCAGGAGCAGGCCCGCGATGGAGGCAGCGTTCTGCAGGGCTGAGCGGGTGACCTTGGCCGGATCGATGATGCCGGCGGCGATCATGTTGGCCCATTCCATCTTCTGGGCGTCGAAGCCCACGCCCTTTTTCTCGCCCTTGGCCTTCTCGGCGATCACGGCGCCGTCCAGTCCGGCGTTCTCCGCGATCTGGCGGATCGGCTCTTCCAGGGCCCGCCTGACGATGCGGTAGCCCACCTGCTCGTCAGAGCTCAGGCTATCGAGATTTTCCTTCAGCAGGGCCTTCACACTCTGAATCAGGGTGATGCCGCCGCCGGCGATCACGCCTTCATCGATGGCGGCCCGGGTGGCGGACAGGGCATCTTCCATTCTGTGCTTCTTTTCCTTGAGCTCCACCTCGGTGGCGGCGCCCACGTTGATAACGGCCACACCGCCGGCCAGCTTGGCCAGACGCTCCTGGAGCTTCTCCCGGTCGTAGTCGGAAGTGGTGTCCTCGATCTGCATCTTTATCTGGCCGATCCGGTCCTTGATGTCGTTGGCCTTGCCGGAACCCTCGATGATGGTGGTGTTCTCTTTGTCCACCTTGATGGACTTGGCGCGGCCCAGCTGGCCGATCTCGGTGTTTTCCAGCTTCAAACCCAGCTCTTCAGAAACCACGGAACCGCCGGTCAGGACGGCGATGTCTTCGAGCATGGCCTTGCGGCGGTCGCCGAAGCCGGGCGCCTTGACGCCGCAGACATTCAGGGTGCCGCGCAGATTGTTAACCACCAGGGTGGCCAGGGCTTCGCCCTCGATGTCTTCCGAGATCAGGAGAAGGGGCTTGCCGGACTGGGCGATCTTCTCCAGAACGGGCAGAAGGTCCTTCATGCTGGAAATTTTCTTGTCATGAATCAGCACGTAGGGGTTTTCCATCTCGGTGGTCATGGTGTCACGGTTGGTGACAAAATAGGGGGAAATGTATCCGCGGTCGAACTGCATCCCCTCCACGACCTCCAGGTGTGTCTCCATGGACTTGGATTCTTCCACGGTGATGACGCCGTCTTTGCCCACCTTCTCCATGGCGTCGGCGATCAGAACGCCGATCTCCATGTCGTTGTTGGCGGAAATCGCGGCGACATTGGCGATCTCTTCTTTTTCCTTGATGATCTTGGAGCTCTCGCGGATGTCCTTTACAGCAACGTCCACCGCTTTGGTGATCCCGCGTTTGATCTCCAGGGGATTGATGCCTGCTGCGACGGATTTCAGACCCTCGCGAATGATCGAGTACGCCAGCACGGTGGCGGTGGTGGTTCCATCCCCAGCCACGTCATTGGTCTTGGTGGCAACTTCCTTGAGGAGCTGGGCGCCCATGTTCTCGAACGCATCCTCCAGCTCGATCTCTTTGGCGATGGTAACACCATCATTGGTGACCGTGGGAGCACCGAACTTTTTGTCCAGAACGACGTTGCGTCCCTTCGGCCCCAGGGTTACTTTGACCGCATTGGACATCTTTTCCACGCCATCCAGCAGTGCACGGCGAGCAGTCTCGTCAAACTGTAACTGTTTTGCCATTTCTTTTCCCTTCCTTAGAGATTAGTTTTACTAGTTTAAAATTGTGAAAAACAGTGCTTTTAAAGAAAGATACAAATTCTTCAAGCGATCATCAACAAAAAAATGCGAATTCCGGGGAAAAATTCCCGATTTCGCCATCTTGACAATAACCGGCGATCTGTTAAAAAGAGATGTGAGTCTGAAAAAAGCCCTGAATCTCCTCATCGGCCTGCGTCTGAACGGCAGGTACGATAAGGAAATGTGCATACTCCTGGAATCCCTGCTCGAGGAGACCGTTGCCCTGGAAAGCGGAGGGCGCTTTCCCCTGCACTGGATCTTCAGCGTCAGCCCCCTCTTGGAGCATACCTCACGCCCCCCGGGCTGCGCCTCCCTGGACAGCCTGCTGGTAGAGATCAAGGCACGCTGCGCCTCCCGGGGAGACCGGGTGGTGGCCGCCGGATTCAGAGGCGCGGTGCACCCGCTCTTGACCGCCGATGAGTTGGACAAGGAGCTGGTCTGGTGCTGGTCCCATCCCGCTGCCGCTGGCTTCGCCGAGCTCTTCGCATCAAATCCCGCTGTCATCATGCCGGAGTATCCCGATCCCTGGCGCGAGCTGGGCGGCGCCTTTTACAGCCGCCGCGGATTCAAAGCTCTGGGCCTGCCCCAGGATCCCGCCCGGCCCTACCGCTTCCTGCGCCGAACGAACGGCGCTCTGGCCTCCGGCGCTCTGGCCTCTGGCGCCCTGGCCTCCGGCGCTCTGGCCTCTGGCGCCCTGGCCTCCGGCGCTCTGGCCTCTGGCGCCCTGGCCTCCGGCGCCCGCACGGCCCTGTTCTCCTATATCCCCCTCTGTGCGGCGGACCCCGGGGAATTCTCCCGGCTTCTGCGCGGCCTCGCCGCGAGCATCCCGGTTCGGGAAAAGGTCCTCTTTGTGGTGCTCGACACGGCCTCCCTGGCCTCTGGCGCCCTGGCCTCTGGCGCCCTGGCCTCAGACGGCTTCACGCCCGTCATCGGAAGGATCCTCGAGGCCCTGGACAGCAGGTACGCTGTTAAGCCGGCCTCACTGGCCGATCCGGAGCTCTTCGAGACCGAGCCCGCCTGCGACTCCCTTGACTACCTGCCGGTCCGGGCCGATCCCGGCCGGCGGCGGCAGTGGCTGAAGGCGGAACCGCTGCGGCGCAAGAAGGCCCGCAAAGACAGCGATTTCCGCCGCATCCTGGAAACCCTGTCCGCCGACTTGCCCCGGCATCATTCCGGCGAAGATGTGCCCGCCGCTCCGGAACAGCGCACCCTGGATGCCGCCATGACCGGGGAGGTGGTGCTGGTCGGAGAGAGATTCGACGCCAGCTTCTCCAACGGCCGTCTGGCGGGGATCAGCAGCGGCGGGCGGCCGCTGCTGTGCGCGGGACCCGCGCAATCCTATCTGGAGATCGACGGAAAGCGCTATGACTACCGCACGGAGAGCGCTTTCTCTTTCCAGGGCCCGGAAGAGCACGGCCTGCGCGCCGTGCTGACCCTGCGTCTGCCCCGCACATCATCTCCCGAAGGGGAAAGCCGGCTGGTGGTGGACTGCTTTTTCCAGGAGTCCTGCCCCGACCTGCTCATCGATTTCCGGCTCGCCTATCCGGAGTTCCATGAGCGGGAGCGGATCACCCGGATCGCCCCCTACGAGATTCCCCTGCTGGAGGCTGCTGCGGGGAAATCCCTGGCCGTACAGGCCCGCTACCTCGACCGGGAAGAAACGAAGCTCTCTTTCCCCGCCGCCGCCGCGGGCGAGGAGAAGCTGCGCCTGCTTTCGGGAAGCGAGTTTATCATCGACTGCAACGGAAAACGCCTGTTTCTGCGCTTCAACGGCTCGCCCCGGATCGGCCTCATGGAATTCTGCCGCAGCCGCCGGGGCGCGAGGCAGCTCCTCTGCGCCAACCTCAACGGTTCCTACCGGGCGGCGGGGGGAAAGCTCTACAGCGGCCTCAAGGAGAGCTTCTCCTTTAGAATGGGGCTGGTCTCATGAACAAGGGTTTGGTCTTCTTCGACGTGGATCACACCATTATCCGCCACAGCTCCGGACGGCACTTCGCCGTCCTGGCCATCCGCAAGCGGGTACTCTCTCTGCGGGTGCTGCTGGTCATCCCCTTCTTCTATCTCTACTACCGCTTCGGCAACATGACCCTCAACTCCATCCGTAAAAAGTACCTTTTCTTCAAGGGGCTGAACAAATCCGAGCTGGAGGCGCTGGCGATGCACAACTTCCGCCGGAACATCAAGCGGGCCATCTACCCCAAGGCCGCAATCCTGATCCGGGAGCTGCAGAGCTCCGGCCGGCGGGTGGTTCTGGCCACCTCCAGCCTGGATATCATCGTCAAACCGCTGATGGACTACCTGGGCATCCGGGAAACCCTCTCCACCTCCCTGGAGTTCAATCAGGGCGTAACCACCGGACGCTTCGAGGGCATGCCCCTGTTCGAGAGCGAGAAAAAACGACGTGTCCTGGATTATATTCGACAGCAGGGCTTCACCCCTGGGCAGTGCGCCTTCTACTCCGACAGCATCCACGACCTGCCCCTGCTGGCCGCGGTGGGAAAGCCGGTGGTGGTCAACCCCGACGCCCGCCTCAAACGCCTCGCCCAAAGGCGGGGTTGGGAAATCATCAAATTCTCCTGATCTCCCCGCTGGCCACAGCAATGAGCTCCCCGCCCGGCTCGGGGCGCAGCAGCAAGGAGCCGTCGTCGCCGATCCCCTCAGCTTGACCCGCCAGCTCGCGCGGCGCAGCGCCGAGCAGGCTCTGCACCACCGTGAGCCTGCACCCCAGCCCGTAAAGCCGCTTTAGGAGCTTTTCCTTCCAGCGTTCGTCAGCCAGCGCGGCCTTGATCGCGGCCAGAACCCGCTCCAACAGGGCCGGAACAGGGATATCTTCGCCGGTCCTCAGAAGCTGGACCAGGGAGCAGCTGCTCGCTGCCAGCTCGGGGGGGAAGCTGCGCTGGTTGCAGTTAAGGCCGACCCCCGCCAGGTAGATTGCACCGTGAGCCCGGCAGAGGATCCCCGCCAGCTTCCGTCCCTTGAAGAGCAGGTCGTTGGGCCATTTGACCAGGGTTTCCAGTTTATAAAGGTCCCGGAGGGCCAGGGACAGGGCCAATCCGACCAGCACCGGCAGCCGCTGGGGGGGGAAGGAAAAGCTCTCCTTCAGAATCAGGGTGAAGAGCAAATTCCTGCCCGGCTCGTCGCTCCAGGTCCGCTCTCCCAGGCGCCCCCGCCCGCGCCTCTGGTGGCCCGCGGCCACCACGGTGCCGCCCGGCTCCCCGTTGGACGCCAAGGCAAGGGCGTCGTCCATGGTGGAGCCGGTACTCTCGAGGTAGTAGACCGGGGCGTTCGGCCAGGGATTTGTGATTCTAAGACGCTCCATAAAATAACGGTTGACCTTTCGCCCCAATGTATAACACTTTTAGACTATGAGTGAAAATCCCCTGCGCTCCGGGTTGGGGATCTCCAGGGAGCCGGATCCCTTTACGCTGGTCATCTTCGGCGCCAGCGGCGACCTGACCCGGCGCAAGCTCATTCCCGCCCTCTACGCCCTGTTCACCGGCGGCTACCTGATAAATTTCCGTATCGTGGGCTTTGCGCGCCGCAAATGGTCGGACGCCGACTTCAGAACCCAGGTGGCTGAGATGATCACCGACGGGACCGATACCGGTGCGGACATGAAGGCTGCTTTCCTGGAGCGGATTTTCTATGTCAGCTCCAGCTTTGCCGATGATGCCGGCTACCGGGAGGTCGCCGCCCGCCACCGCGTACATGCCAATATGCTCTACTACCTGGCCACCCCCCCCACAGCCTATGAAGAAATCATCCGCGGCCTGGGAAAAGCAGGCCTGGCCGCGCCGCCCGGAGCAGACGCTCCAACGGACGAAAAGAAAGGTTTTGCCCGCCTGATCATCGAGAAGCCCTTCGGCGCGGACCTGATATCCGCTCAAAACCTCAACCGTTCCCTGGCCGCGGTGTTCCGGGAAGAACAGATCTACCGCATAGACCACTACCTGGGTAAGGAGACGGTCCAGAACCTGCTGGTATTCCGTTTCGGCAACGGTGTTTTCGAGCCGGTGTGGAACAACCGCTATGTGGACCACGTGCAGATCACCATGGCGGAAACCGTGGGGGTGGGCACCCGGGGCGCCTATTACGAGCAGGCCGGGGCCTTGCGGGACATCGTGCAGAACCACCTGCTCCAGCTGCTCTGCCTGGCCGCCATGGAGCCTCCCAACGACCTGGCCCCCGACTCCATCCGCAACGAGAAGCTGAAGGTCTTGAAGGCTGTCCATTCCGTGCCGCGGGAGCGGATTCTCACCGACACGGTGCGGGGCCAGTACCTGCGGGGGATCATCGCGGGCGAGAAGGTGCCGGGCTACAGGGAGGAGCCCGGCGTGAGCCCCGACTCCCGCACAGAGACCTACGTGGGCTTGAAGCTGGCCATCGACAACTGGCGCTGGGCCGGGGTGCCCTTTGTCCTGCGCGCCGGAAAAAGGCTGGCCCGCCGGCTCACCGAGATCGTCGTGCAGTTCAAGCATCCTCCCCACCTGCTCTTCGAGGGCCTGCGCTCCGCCTTCTCCCTGCCCAACCAGCTGGTGATCCGCATCCAGCCCGACGAAGGGGTCATGCTGAGCGTGAACGCCAAGATACCCGGATTTTCCAGCGACATGCGGCCGGTGCATATGGACTTCGCCTACGGCGCCCATTTCGGGGCGGAATCGCCGGAGGCCTACGAACGGCTGCTGCTGGACGCCATGCTGGGGGATTCCACACTCTACACCCGCTGGGACGAAACCGAGACCGCCTGGCGGCTCATGGGAGACGTTTTGGACGGCTGGGCTGAGCAGAAACACTTGAGCTTCTACCCGGCGGGGAGCAGCGGCCCGGAGGAAGCCAAAAAGCTGTTCGAGCGCATTGACAGGCGCTGGAGGAAGCTGTGAACGATCAACTCTCCGTCGACCCCGTAGCCATCGAGCAGGAAATCCAGAAACAGATCTCGGCGGTCTCCGCCACCGCCGCCCGGGCCAGCCTCTTCACCCTGGTGATCTTCAAGCAGGCCTTTGCTCCCGGCCCGGCGGATACCGCCCTGAACTTTCTGCTGGGAAAGAGGCCGGGGCGCATCATTTTGGTGGAGAGCGGCTTCGAAGGCGCGTCATCAGCCCAGGTTTCCGCCCGCTGCGACCCGCGGCTCAAGAACATCGAGGTCTGCTTCCAGGAGATCCATATCCGGAACGGCGCCGACGATATCGGCCGCGACCCGGCTTTCTGGGGCCCCCTGATCATCCGGGAGCTGCCCGCCTTTGTCTGGTGGCTGGAGCCGATCCTGCCCTTCCCGGAGCTGCTGCGGCAGGCCGATGAGGTAACGGACCGCTTCCTCATCGACGGAAGCTTCCAGGAGGGCTTCAAAATTCCGCCCGGCCGGCTCTACCGCGAGCTGACCGCCCGCTGGGAGTACGGGACCAGCACGGCCTACGCCGATTTCGCCTGGAGCACCACTCTGCCCCTGCGCAAGGCCTCGGCGCGCCTCTTCGAGCCTGAGGGTGAGCGGGAGAACCTCTACCTGATCGAGAAAATCCGCCTCGAGGCCGGCGGCCGGGCCGAGGCCCTGCTCTTCTTCTTCTGGCTGGCCTCCCGCCTGGGCTGGAAAGTGGCAGGGCGGAGCGGGAACACACTGCAGGCCAAAGACCGTGATCGTCATGAGGTAAGCTTCGACCACAGCCCGGGCAAGGGGCTGGACCGGGGCTATCACCTGGAATTCCAACTGCGGAGCGGCAAGCAATATGTCTTGAGCTGCGGCGAAAACGGCCTGACCTGCATGACCCGGCCGGAGGCGCAGAGCCAGCCGCTGCGCTTCGAGGTACCCACTGCCGGGGAAATCCTGCTCCGGGAGCTGGACGCACCCCAGCCGGACCTCCTATTCTACCAGGCTTTGCAGGCGGCCCGGGAGGGCTTCGCCTGACCAAATCCCGTCTATCTGATAATCCCCCCGCCGAGAACCAGGTCGTCCCCGTAGAACACCGCCGACTGCCCGGGGGTGACGATCTCCGGATTTTCCAGCTCCACCCGCACCCGCCCCTCCGGCAGGGGCTCGATACGGCAAGCCGTGTCCCTGCTCTGGTAGCGCAGCTTGACCCGGCAGCTCAAAGGTCCCCGGAGAGGATCGATAAACCAGTTGAGGGACCCCACCTCCAGGTCCCGGCGGCCCGCTTCCGACTGCCGGGCCACCACCACTTGGTTGGCTTGAGGGTCCACCTCCACCACGTACCAGGGTCCGCTGCCCAGTCCCAAACCCCGGCGCTGGCCAACGGTGTAGCGGATGCTGCCCCGGTGCCGGCCAAGGATATTGCCCTGCCGGTCGACGATCTCGCCCTGGGTGAGCAGGTCCTTGCGGCCGGTCTGCCCGACGATAAAGTCCGCATAGTCGCCTGATACGAAGCAGGCGTCCTGGCTTTCCCCTATCCCTGAGTAGTCCAGGCCCGCCTCCGCGGCCAGGTCCATGACCTCGCTCTTCAGAAGCTCCCCCAGGGGGAAGTGGAACTGCTTGAGCCGTTCCCGGGTAATCCCGTAGAGCATGTAGGTCTGGTCCTTGGCCGGATCTTTCGCCTTGCGCAGAAAGCAGCCCCCGGCTTCACGCTGGATGCGGGCGTAGTGGCCGGTGCAGAAGCGGAGCCCGCCCCCTGCTGCCAGCAGGCCCTCAGCGGTGAGCAGGTTGCGCAGCTCTTCGTAGAAGAGGTCGAAGCGCACCACCCTGTTGCACACCACGCAGGGATTGGGGGTTTTCCCGGCCAGGTAGGCGGCGATGAAATCGTCGACTACTTGCTTGCGGAACTCTTCGGCCAGGTCGACCCGGTAATAGGCTATGCCGAGACGGCGGCTTAAATCTCGGGCTCGCTCGAATACCGCATCAGAACAGCAGCGGGAATCCGGCCAGATGAAGTGGCTGGCCCCCACCAGGGGCCCGCCCTCCTTGTGAAGCAGCAGGGCGGCCACGCTGGAATCCACGCCCCCGCTCAGGGCCACGGCGGTGATCCTGGAAAGACTCATGGACCCAATGTACTGAAAAATCTCCATGCTTGAAAGCACTCCCGCATCCATGTTAGCCTGTGCCCCCATGAGAAGAAGCTTCCAGTTGCCGCCCCTCCTGCTCTTGATCCTGCTGTTCATCGCAGTCCTGGGGGGGCCGGCCGCCGCGGGAGAAAACGACTGGCTCTTCAAGTACTCCATTCGCACCTGGGGCGGGGATTTCGCCGCGGGCTACACCGGCTGGCCACTTTTCGAAGGAGTGGACACCATTCTCTGGGCTTCCGCCGGCGGGGGCTACCAGAAGGCCGCCTTCTATCCCGCCGACCACGACAGCCCCGCGCCGGCGGGGGAAACGGGCTACGTGAATCTCAACATCGACTGGCGCTTCGGGATAAGCCAGGGCATCCTCTTTCACCCGGACCAGGAGCGCAACTTGCTGGATTTCACCTGCCTGTACGTGAGCAGGCTGCAGCGCTACCTGGATAACGATTCAATCCCCTCCGGCTACCCCGACCGGGACGGCATCTGGCTGAACACCCTGGTGAGCGGCCTGGTCTTCGACACGGTCACCTTCGACCGGCGCCTGATCCTGCGCCGGGGATTTTACGCCACCCTGTCGACGGAGCTGGCCCCCGGCTGGCTGGGCAACAATGTGGCCGGGGACAGCCGCTACGGCCGTTTCACCGCCCTGGCCGTCGGCCACCAGCCCCTGCTGGCCCGGCCGGAGGTAAGCATCTATCTGGCCGAGCGCCTGGTCTACGACATCCTCTGGGGAAACGAAGAGCAGATTCCCATCAGCGTGCGCACCCGCATCGGCGGGCTGACAAACGTCCCCCTGCACAAGAATCCCGGCTCCTGCCGCGGTTTGGGAGGGGCCATTCGGGGCGTGGGAAAGGACCGCTTCGACGGCTATGTCAAGCTGGTCAACAACCTGGACCTGCGCATCCACTTTCCCTCGCTTCGCCTCCCGGGAGAGGTCGTGCCCGGACTGGTCTTTTATCTGGACGCCGGCGCCTACGACGAGTCCAGCCGTGAGCTGCGCCTGCCCCCCCTCTACCTGTCCACCGGCGCCGGACTGGTGCTGAATGTCTTCGGCTACGACCTGGTGCTCTACGCCCATTACTTCTTCAACGAAGAGGCCTTTACCGTCAGCTTCGACCTGGGCGCCCACTTCAACTGAGCCTTTCTCCGGACCGGCCGCCTCGGCGTTGCTTTTCCCGTCCCGGGCGGTCTCAGTAGGCATTCGTGACTTTCCATCGCTTAACCGGGACAATCTCTTGACTTAGGAAATCACCTGATTTAATGTTGAAGTAACCTATAGAAGGAGGAGCAAAATGTACAAAAGAATCTTGCCTGTGCTTTTAGCGCTGGCATTGATTAGCGTGCTCGTAACGGTGAGCAGCTGCAAGAAAGAGCCCGAGCTCGGCACCGAAGAGAATCCCATTATCTGGTCCTTCGTCCCCTCCGGGGAGATGGAGCGGGTGGCGTCGGGCGCCCAGTCGGTTGCTGACATGCTGCAGGACACCACCGGCTACTTTTTCAAGACCAATGTGGCCACCGAGTATGCCGGCGTGATCGAGGCCCTGGCCAGCGATCCCCCGGAGGCCCACATGGCCAGCCTGGCCACATTCGCCTATGTATTGGCTTCGGAACGCGGGGTCGCCGAGGCGGAGCTGGTCTCCGTTCGCTACGGCTCGCCCACCTACAACGGCCAGCTCATGGCCGGGGCCGACTCCGGCGTCAGCTCGGTCGCCGATCTCAAGGGCAAAACCTTCGCCCGCCCCGACCCGCTGTCCACCAGCGGCTGGATCATCCCCATGCTGACCATGCGCGCCGAGGGCATCGTCCCCGAGCGTGACCTGGCCCAGATCGTCGACGCGGGCAGCCACGACTCCGTGGTGGCCGCCATCTACAACGGCGAGGTCGACGCAGGCGCCAGCTACGTGGACGCCCGCACCCGCATCGAGGGAGACTATCCGGACGTCATGGAGAAGGTTGTCGTGCTGGCTCTGACCACGGACATCCCCAACGACGGCGTGCAGTTCCATCCCTCCATTACCGGGGAGATGCGGGACAAAATCGTCCAGGCTCTGCTGGACATCGCCGCCACCGACGAGGGCAAAGAGGCCCTGAACACCGCCTATCAGTGGAACGCCCTGGAAGTTCATGACGACACCTTCTACGATCCCTTCCGCCAGGTGCTCCAGGCCGCCGGCCTGAAGGTGGAGGAACTGCAGTAGCAACGCTGCAACCGAACGATTGCGCTGAAATGCGAAAACACGCAGGGGGGGGGAGGTTCACCTCCCCCCTTTTGTTGAGAAACGGGGGCAAGCATGTTTGAGGTTCGCGACCTGACCAAGGTCTACGACGACGGCACGGTGGCGCTCAAGAAGGTGAGCTTCAAGGTGGAGCCCGGGGAATTCCTTGTGATCATCGGCTTGAGCGGCTCCGGCAAGTCCACCCTGCTGCGCTGCATCAACAGGCTCATCGATCCAACCGAGGGCCAGATCCTCTGGGACGGTGTCGACATCACCGCAGCGGACGCCAAGCAGCTCAGGGAAATCCGCCGCCGCATCGGCATGATCTTTCAGCATTTCAACCTGGTCAAGCGCTCCAATGTACTGACCAATGTCCTGGCCGGGCGGCTCGGCTATGTCAATCCATCCAGTTCCCTGCTGCACCGTTTTCCGGCGGAAGACCGGGCGATGGCCAGGAAGGCCCTGGAACGGGTGGGCATCGCCGATCAGGCCCGCAAGCGTGCCGACGAGCTCTCCGGCGGCCAGCAGCAGCGGGTAGGCATCGCCCGGGCACTGATGCAGGAACCGGGCATGATTCTGGCCGATGAGCCGGTGGCCAGCCTGGACCCGGTGCTGGCCCACACCATCCTGGGCTACCTGGAGCAGCTTAATAAAGATGAGCACATCACCGTGCTCTGCAGCCTCCACTACCTGGACCTGGTGCAGCGCTACGCCACCCGGGTCATCGGGCTCAGGGAGGGTGAGATCGTCTACCGGGGCAGCCAGGAGGAGATCCGCAGGATGACCGACGCGGAGTTCAAGGAGATCTACGGCGAGGAAGCCGAGCGGGTCAGCGCCGGTCCCACGAAAGGAGGGGCGCAGTAATGTCCACGCGAAGTGTTCATAAGAACCACAAGCAAAGCCGCATCTCCGGCCCCGTGGCGGCCCTGCTCTCATTGATTGTTCCCGGTCTGGGGCAGATCCTGGCCCGGCAGGTCACGCGCGGGCTGCTGCTCTTCGGATCCCTGGCCAGCTCCCTGATGCTCATCGCCTGGCGCATCCACCTGCTGGCCCACCGCGAGCTCGGCTGGGCGGCCAAGCTGGCCAAGGCATTTGACCGCCGTCCCTTCTTCGTGGGCCTGCTCATTCTCTGCGCCGCCGGGCTCTGGCTTTGGGCCGTCATCGACGCCCGCCGCCAGGTGGTGCGCGCCAAGAAGGGCGGCTACGCCATCTTCATCTTGATCCTGGTGATCTTCTTCGCCCTGGGCTGGCAGATCAGCGAGATCGACCTCTACAAGATGATCGCCGAGCTCCCCGACGCCTGGCCGCCCCTGTCCAAGATCCTCTGGCCCTGGGACAGGGCGGTTACCCGGGAGACCGCGGAGCTCCAGGCCGGCGCGGAAATCCTGATCGGCTGCGAGGGCACCCCGCCCCTGCCGCCGGTGGAGGTGGAGGGCCAGCCCTATCTGGCAGCCGACCCGACCTGCGGAGAGCTCTCGGAGCTGGACGCCAACAACAATGTAGTACCCGGCACGGTGCTCAAGCTCACCGGCCGGGGCTTCGCCCCCGACAAGGAAACCCAGATCTGGTGGCTCGACGCTTTGACCAATGAGTTCCGCCCCCGGCAGTACGGCGAGTACGTGACGGTCACCACCGACGCCGAAGGCGCCTTCACGGTGGACCTGATCATGCCCTATCGCCTGGTTCCCCCCAGCGCCAAGGGCCCCCAGGTGCACCAGGTTCAGGCCCGGCAGATCACCCCGGTGGGGGGGCTGATCGCCTCCGAGCCTCTCAAGCTCATCTTCGCCCGCATGGCCGAGACCATCTTCATGGGCATGATGGCTACGCTGTTCGGGATACTCTTTTCCATCCCGGTGAGCTTTTTGGCCGCCCGCAACCTGATGTCCGGCTCCTGGGTCACCATGACCATCTACTACATCACCCGCACCATCCTCAACATTGTGCGCTCCATCGAGCCCCTCATCTGGGCCCTGATCGCCGTGGTCTGGGTGGGACTGGGGCCTTTTGCCGGCATTGTGGCTTTGACCCTGCACTCGGTGGCCGCCCTGGGCAAGCTCTACTCCGAGGCCATCGAGGGGATCGACCACGGGCCCATCGAGGCCATCCAGGCCACCGGGGCCACCCGTCTGCAGACCATCATGTACGCGGTGGTGCCCCAGATGATCCCGCCCTTCGTAAGCTTCTCGATCTACCGCTGGGACATCAACGTGCGCATGTCCACGGTCATCGGCCTGGTGGGCGGCGGCGGCATCGGCTTTTTGCTGATCCAGTACATCCGCCTCCTGGACTACAAGGCTGCAGGGATAGCGGTCTGGTTCATCGCCGTGACCGTGGCCATCCTGGACTACGTGTCCGCCGAGATCCGCGCTCGCTTCGTCTGATCCTCGTCCCCGGCTATACGGCCGCCGTCCCCTCCCTTCGGAGGGGGGGCGGCCTTTTTTTACCACTTGCCTATGACCACGGCATTTTATTTGACTATAGCAGTCAGAATTAATACGTTTATCCCATGATTTCGGCGGTAAAGCCATGAACCGACTGCAGTATGAAACCAGCCCCTACCTGCTCCAGCACGCCGACAACCCGGTGGACTGGTACCCCTGGGGGGAAGAGGCCTTCGCCGCCGCCCGGGAACAGGACAAGCCGGTCTTCCTGTCCATCGGCTACGCCACCTGTCACTGGTGCCACGTCATGGAGCACGAGTCCTTCGAGGACCCGGAGGTGGCCCGGCTTTTGAACGAGGTCTTTATTCCGGTCAAGGTCGACCGGGAGGAGCGCCCCGACCTGGACCAGGTCTACATGACGGTGAGCCAGCTTCTGACAGGGTCGGGGGGCTGGCCGCTGAACGTCATGCTGACACCGGACAAGCGCCCCTTTTTCGCCGCCACCTACATCCCCAAAAGCAGCCTCTTCAACCGTCCGGGCCTGCTGGAGCTGATCCCCCGGGTAAAGACTCTCTGGGCTGATAAGCGGAAAGAGCTCCTCGACTC
>Ga0272442_10001892_pt1 | contig 31056 bp, 24 predicted proteins | sample SSMForm2O_FD_200262 | JGI IMG/M metagenome (GOLD analysis project Ga0272442, IMG submission 200262) | Marine sediment archaeal communities from Little Sippewissett salt marsh, Falmouth, MA, United States - SSM-Form-2O | ecosystem: Environmental > Aquatic > Marine > Wetlands > Sediment ... | reverse complement strand
TCTCATCTTGGCGCTCATGCTATTTGGAAAGTGCTATGCTCAGCGCTGTGGTGAGCTTGAGGACATCCTGGTTGCCCTGTCGCACCCGATGGCAGAGCACGGTGGCGATCCTCCGGATCAACCGATAGCCCAGCCCGCTGTTCTCTGCGGCCAGCTTTTCGAATGCCTCCCGCTTGATCTCATAAAGGACGCACTTGCTGGAAGCAGTGATGGTGGCGCTGCGGACATCGTTCTCGAACAAGGCCATATCGCCGAAAAAGGTCACAAACTGGGCGTTGAGCCTGACCATCGACTTTTCGGCGGTGCTGAAGCCCTTCTTGCCGGTCTTGAGGGTCAGATTCTTTGTAACCAGCACCTCCCCCTCGGCGAAGAGGTACATCGAGTCCCCCACGTCCCCTTCCTTCATGATCACCGCGCCTTCGGCGAACTCGACCCGCTGGGCGACATTCTGTATGGCCTGGAGCTCGACAGTGCTGCAGTCGCTCAACAGCTTGATCTGCTTCAGTTCTTCCAGGCTCTTCCCTTTTTTACGCATAACTAACCCCGCGCTCCCTCAGGAGCTCCGATCAGAAAAGCTGAATCCGTGTCCTTGATCGTGTAATCCCCGCCGGGATTCAGTGTAATGTGCAACTCTTCCTTTTCCTCTTCGAAAACGTCAAGCTCGGATTCCGCGAATTTCTGCTTGATAAAGGCATCGATGGCTGAAGAGCCCTCGGAAAGGATATCGTCCAGGGACATCTTTTTTTCCTCGGACAGCAGCCCGATCAGAATGCCCGCTCCTGATTTCAAAAAGTGATCGGACAGCTCGCCGAAGGTCCGTCCCACGAATTGCAGCGGTACGGCAACCTGCTTGAGACCGCCCCGGCTCTGGAAGGAGAGCAGCTCCTTGGTTACCTGGGGAATGGCCGGCGACTGTGTGGCGCTGGCCAGGAGAAAGCCGTTGAACTCACCGTTTACCAGGATGTCGTCCACCTTGGCGCGGCGCAAATGCTGCTCATTCTCCGGATTGTTCAATTCCGCGCTGGTGGTAAGCTCGGGATTGATGGATTTTATGGCCAGGGTTGCCAGTATGGTACGCTCATCCGCATTGGCCAGGGTATTCCCTCCCGAGACATCCGAAAGCAGGATAGCCGCCCTGGCCGCGCTCAATGCGGCCCGCTTCAACACCTTCTCGGAAATGAAGTCCCCGCGGACAAAGCGCAGATCCAGCTCGGGGTAGCGCACCGACAGGGCCTGGAATTCTTCACCATCCATGCTGTTGACCAGGACGACCTCATTCCTGGTTCCCTTTTTGATGGCCGCCAGACCTTCCAGGATGCTCTCCGCGTTCTTGTTCCATCCGCAAATGACTATATGGCCTTTTAAATTTATATCCTGCAAACCTTTACCCTCCTTGAGCTTCCTGTCCACGAACATGCTGGCGATGGTGCCGGACAGAATCGAGGTCGCCACAACGCCCATGAGCATGAGCAGGATGGCAAGAATTCGGCCCAGGGCCGTCACCGGGTAGCGGTCGCCGTAACCGACCGTGGTGATGGTTACAATGGCCCACCACAACGAATCGAAGAAACGGGCAAAATCCTGGTTGGCCTTCAACTCGGCCATGAACACCAGGGCACCACCCAGTCCGACCAGAATGAACACAAACAGCAGCAGCTTGGGTAAATTCTCCCGTTTCAGGCTCAGATACAGGCTCTGCAGCCGGCCGAGCAGGCCCCGTCGTCTGCGCGCTGTGCGCGCCCCGCCCTTGGGGTGCTTCTCTTTTTTCTGTTTGCTCATCGTTTAACTTATCGGATGGTAGGGCCAAGAATAATATACTTTGAATTGATTTATGAGTGACTGAGTGATAAGAATGGTAATATGAAGACCCGGGCGCTTTTATTCGTGCTGCTCTGTCTGCTGGCTTCCTGCGCGTCCAAACCGGAGGCTGCTCTGATCCGCATGGAAGACGGGGAAGAGGAGCTTGCCGGCTTTACCGCAGAGGGGGAAGATCACCCGTCCGTCGGGCTCGATATTTTCAGCTCCCCCGGCGAGGCCGCCGTCTACTTGAACAACCGCTACCGGGGATTGACGCCCCTCCTGCTCTCCGACCTGGATCAGGGACGCTACCGCTTGCGCCTGGAAAGAAAGGGATACCGACCTGTTACGGCCTGGATCCGTTACAACGCCTCCTACCTGCGCTATGAAATCCAGCTGGAAGAAATGTCCGGCTTCCTGCTGATCGATGTTTCGCCCCCGCAGGCGGATATCCGCGTGGGTGAACTAAGCATCACCTCAGGACAAGCCCAAAAGCTGCCTGCCGGTGTGTACGACGTACAGCTGCGGGCCTTCGGTTACGAGGACGGCAGCTCCAGGGTCACGATCAGCGACCGGCAGACCACAGAGCTGGATATCAGCCTGCCGCCTGCGGCTTTCGAGGTCTCACCGCTTGCACTCAACCGGGAATCCTTCAATCCGGCCGCCCCCGGGCTGCTGGGACGAATATCCGTCCGCTTCCAGGTCGCCGCTCCCGGCGCCGGAAGCGTCACCTTTTTCGATTCAACCATGCGCAGGGTCGACAGTCTGGTCCTAAATGATTTCACGGGCCGCAGCCAGGCCTTCAACTGGTTGGGAAAAGATGCGGCCGGCGCACCCCTGCCGGACGGCAGCTATCTGATCCGGCTGCAGGCGCGGGGACTAAACGGGGAAACGGAAACACGGGAAGCGTCCGTGGTGCTAGACAGCTCCCGGATAATCTCCCGCCGCAGCCTCTGGAGCGGGGCCTCCGGCCTTCTCTACTCACCCACGCCGGAGCTGCTTCCGCCGCGCACCACCCAGGTATCCACCCTGGCCCTGGCCCGGATCGGGTCAGCGGGACTGCGTGCGCCCTGGATAGCCGGCCTCAGGGTGGGTCTGAAAAACAATTTCGAGCTCGATCTACAGGGAGGCTTCATTGTCGGCCGGGAACCTTCCAGCGAAGAGGATGAAACGTACTGGCCCTTCCTTGCCGGCGCCGCGCTCAAAACCGGTCTCTTCAGCGCCGGCCGCCGACCGCGCCTGGAAGGCGCCCTGCTGCTCAAGCTCGCCTACCAGCACGCCCGGACGGACACTCTGAGCAGCTTCACCGGCGCCAGCGCGGGTATTCCCTGCTCCCTGCGCCTGGGAAACCTCCTGCTGGTTGTCTCACCCCAGCTCATCCTCTCTCCCTGGAGCGTATCCTATGACCGGACCCTGGACTTTAACGGTCTTGAATGGAGCGACTGGAGCTTCTGGCTTTACGGCCGCGCGGGACTGCTCTGGGAAGCCTACGGCTGGCAGCTTGGCGTGTCGACGGCTCTGCGCTCCCCTCCCTTGACCGCAGGAGCAGGGCTGAAACCTGACATGCCCTTCCAGACCGGTCTGGAGCTTCACCGCCTGGTTCCGGGCACCCAGCTTTACCTGACCCTGGCCCTGGCCGCCGAGCTCGGATCCGGCGAGGAAATGTATGCCGGCATTGGATTGGGTCTCATCGATTGAAGGGCTGAACTATCAGCAGGACCAGGAAAACCAGCAGCAGCAGCACCAGAAAAGACGTGATCCAATAAAAAGCCCGCCGCGACAGGGAGGATTCCCCGTCTTTTTTCTTTTGCCGGCTCACCCGCCCCTCGCTGTCGAAAAGGTAGCCACAGGCCGGGCAGCCGTTAGCAAAGAGTGTCGCGTCGCCCTGGAAAGCGCAGCGCGGGCATTTGACCGCCGAGAAAAACCTGCCGCAGCCGGAGCAGCGGGCGGCCCCGGCTTTCACCTCCCGGCCGCAGTTGTCGCAGAAAAAACGCGCTTTCATACGCAGGCATTGTAGCCCCAAGCCCCTGCGGCGGGCAAGCCCTCCGCTCCCTTGTTGCATAACCGGTGTATCCGTGTATGATGGGGGCAGGAGATAAATGTGGAAACTGGAATCATCGGTTTGCCCCTGGCGGGGAAAACCACCATCTTCAACGCCCTCACCAGCCAGCAGGCACACCTGTCCAGCGCGGCCGGGGTAAAGAAACAGACCAATTTGGCCGACGTTCAGGTGCCCGACATCCGAGTTGAAAAACTGGCCGCTATCTTTAATCCCAAAAAGAAGGTCCACGCCACAGTCCTTTTCAAGGATGTCCAGACCGAGATCACAACCTCAGGCGGGCTTGCTCCCTCCACCCTGGGTGAAATCCGTTCCTCCGACGCCCTGACGGTGATCGTGCGCGCCTTTGAGGCTGAAGCGGTCTACCATCCCTTCGACAAAATCGATCCCGCCGCTGATCTGAAGCGGATTCTCGATTCCCTGGTTTTCAGCGACTACGAGATCATCGCCAAGCGCCTGGAACGCCTCGACAAAGAGGCCAAGCGCGGCAGCCGGGAATTCCAGGTTCTGGAAAAGCTGTCCAAACGCCTGGAAGAAGGCAGCCTTATCGGTGTGGATTTCATGGCCCCGGAAGAATCAAGCCTTACCGCGGGCTTCAGCTTTCTGACCGCCAAGCCCGTGATCGTAGTAGCGAACATCGGCGCTGATACGGACGAGGAAAAAGATCCCGGCCTGAAGAACCTCAGAATGGAGGCGGCCCGCCTGGGCTTGGACCTCTTTGCCATCCGCGGTGACCAGGAAATGGAAATCGCCCAGCTCTCGGAAGAGGACCAGCAGGAGTTCCTGGCGGACCTGGGACTCTCGGAACCGGCCAGGAACCGCTTTATTCAGCATATCTACACCAGCCTGGATCTGATCAGCTTTCTAACGGTGGGCGAGGACGAGGTCCGGGCCTGGAGCATTCCCCGTGACACGGTTGCAGTCAAAGCGGCCGGCAAGATCCATTCAGACCTGGAAAAGGGCTTCATTCGCGCGGAAGTGATTCACAACGAGGAGCTCCTGGCCCTGGGCGGCCTGGGGCCGGCCCGCAAGCAGGGAAAGCTGCGCCTGGAAGGCAAGAATTATGTCGTGCAGGACGGGGATGTTCTTACCATACGTTTTAATGTTTGATTGCCGGATAAGCTAGAAAGCGATTTCCTCCGGACGCGGTATATCCAGCAGGCTCAAACTGGTAAAAAAGAATTCCTCGTAGATCAGCCCGCTGCGGTCGAAATAGCAACTCGTCAGGTCGACCCGCAGGTCTTCCGGTGCGTATGATTCCCCTATCGTCCGGTTCAGGGCTCGCCGCAGCGGCTCCATATCAATTTCCGCCTCCAGGAAAAAGCTGCCGGAAAAAAGACGACCGGCCAGCCGGGGTTCCCTGCCCCGCTCCCACAGCACCACCAGACCCGGCTCAAAGGCCCCTGCGGGAACGAGCTCCAGGGTTACACTGTTCTCCCGGCCGCCTCCGGCCGGTCCGTGGATATAGAGGAAGATCGACATGTTGTCGGCTATGGCAGAGTAGGTGGAGGCAAAAATATAGAGACGCTCCGCTGCGGCCACGGCCTTGATCTCACTCAAGGCACTGCCTCCGCTTTGCCAGTAGCGCGCCTCCTTCAGCGGCAGAGCCTGGAAATCTTTCCCGTACTCCTCACGAGTGAAGGACACAGGCGCGAATCCCTCGGCAAACCCGGCCAGGAAGGGAACTTTCTCCCAGTCCTTGTAGCTGTTGTCGATGGCGATGCCCCCCGTCGGGGCGGCTTCACCGGGCAGGACAGTTTCGGCGGACGGGGCTTCTTCCGCGGGCAAAACGGCTTCCCTGACAGTTTGTCCGGTATCGGCAGCAGGCGAGGCTGCTGGAACCGCGAAACCCCGCAGGCGTCCCAATCCGGCCTTGGCGGAAAAGGAACTCGGCTCGGCATACAAAGTGTAAAATCGCTCCGCGATGCCGCCGCCGGCCTGAATCCTCAAGACCCTCACCGGGAAGAGCGCCCGCCCGGGAACGGCAAAGAATCCCACGATCAGATGGGTGCCCTCCTCCAGGTCGGTGAGGCGCAGCGTTTCCCCAGCAGCCAGCAGCTTAAATTCCGCGTCTGCGTCTCCCCGTGGTTCGGTAAAAAAATCGTAGAGAATACCGGAAAAAACGCTGCCCACAGGATTGAAGCCCGCAAGCTCCGGAGGGTCCAGGGTATAGTAGAAATCTTCCGCTTCGGCGTTCTCCAGGAGGACCGCAAAGCCCTCACCATAGCCGAGCGCGGCTACCGTCAGCAACAGTATTGCCAGGATCTTTGTTTTCATCTTGCTCTGAATATCGGCTGACCTCCTTATTCTTTCCAGCACTCTTTTCCCCCGCTTCAGCGCTTGCGCAGCGCCAGGATGGTCAGATCGTCGTACTGCTCGTCCTCCTTCAGGTGGCTGTAGGTTACCTGATCGATGCCCTCTTCAGCTTCCAGGCGGTGGGCAAAATAGCGGGAGTACTGACTGAAGTGCTTCTGCAAGAATTGGTCGATCTTGGGGTCCACGCTTACCGTGTCTTCCGCCCCGGCGCCTGGGTCCGGGTAGATGCGGAAAACCTTCTCCACGGAAACTAAAGCCAGCACCGCTTCCGCCACGCTGCCTTCGCAGGAAGTAAAGTCGAAGCTCAGTTCCTCTCCGGGTAATGGATTATGGTATTTCTCCAGCCTGTAGACCCGCCGGTTGAAGACGCTGTTGAGGATTTCCTGGATACGGGGAATGCCCAGCTCTTCCTTGCTGCTGCCCTTGCTGTGGGTGCCCCCGTGAGATTCATTCTCCGCCAATCCCGGCTCCTGGCAGGTGGTGAGCTGAAACCGGCTGTCTCGGAAGGTACGCTGTGCTTCCTCGATGCCGTCAGTGAAAAGGAAGAGGGTGTCGCCGCTTTTCAGCTGGTGGGCTACCTGCTTAAAACCCGCCTGAAGCTCCACCAGATCGGAGGGGAAGACCCCCGCCGCCGGGGCTTCCGGAAGTGTAATCTCTTTCATACTGCCTGCCGCCTGGTCGTAATAATGCATCTTCGTGTCGCCGGCATTGCAGTAATAGCCCTGGCCGCTCTCGGTATTGATGATACACACCGTCAGGGCGGCGAAGCGCCCCTTGAAGCCCCGTTTTTCCAGCATGTCGTTGATCTGGTACACCAGGCTTTCGATCTTCATGCCAGGGTCTTTGAGGGTCCAGTTCTGGAAAAAGGCCGAGAAGATGGTCGAGACCTCCACCATGATCAAGGCGGCGGGCACGCCCTTGCCGGCTACGTCGCACTTGATGACCGCGTAGTGCTTGTTGGTCAGCTTTACGTAGTCGAAGTAATCCCCGGATACACCCTTGGCACCCTCGTAGAAGCCGAAGATTTCGATGTTTTCATTGCTCTCCCCCCCGGTGGCCCCTTTCCTCTCCCGCTCGTCCTTGTCCAGGGGGATAAACATCTTCTGGACCTCTTTACCAAGGATGAGGTCCTTGTTGGCAATGGCCGCAGTCACCAGTCCCCGGGTCATCTCATTGACCGTGGCGGCCAGCATGCCGATCTCGTCCCGGGACTTGACCACGATCTCGTGGCCTTTCAGCTCCTCCTTGTCGGCGGTGTCCCGGATGAACGCCACGCCCTTTGCCAGTGTGCGAATCGGGGTGATGGTGATCGAAGCCATGACCACGGCGCCTAACAGCCCCAAACCCGCGGCCACCAGGGCGATCACCGCGGTGCGTATCATCAGGTTGCGCCTGGAGCTCACGATCTCAGCCCGGATGTTCTCGGTGGATACATTGAGTCGCACTACCCCGCGATAGAAACCGCTCCTGCCCCGCTCCCTGTAGAGGATCGGCCGGTAGAAGGTGTAGAAAGGCTCCAGCTTGAAGACGTCAAAAGCGGGAAAGCTCCGCGTATTGGCCAGGCCGAGCCGCCCCAGCTCGTCGCTGATGCGGGTGTTCAGCTCCCGGGTAATCTTGGACAGCTCTTCCGCCCGCAGCAGGGAGGCTTCATCCTGTCTGCCTGAGCGCACCAGCGCCAGTTGCTCGTCGATATAGCGGTAATATTCCTCCACCAGCGGGGCTATTGTTTCCGCGCTGCCTGTATTTATCTCCTGCTCCAGGTTTTCCAGGCTGGGAGCCAGAAAATCCTCGAGCCGGTATTCGCCCCAGTCCAGCCCCAGCTCTTCCCGCGTTTGATCCAACTCCGGATTGGTGGTGGCCCAGAGGTAGTCAAAGCGCTCCACGTCGGCTGCGCCTTTCCCCTGGATGGTGGCAAAGCGCGCCTCGTTCATGGCCGCGGCCTGCTGCAGCAGCAGGTTGAGCTCCAGGGTATCGATCTCATCCGGGGATAGCCGCAGGGAGCTCTCGCCGCCCGCGGCCAGGCTGCCCAGGAGCACCTCCGCCTTGTTGGCCAGTCCCTCTGCCAGGTTATTGCGCTGGGTGTTCACCATGTAGAAGCTCAAGGGCACCGAGACCATCGACACGGTGATCAGCACCAGCAACATGGTCAGCATGGTGAACTTCAAGCGCAAGCTCACCCCGCGTCTTTGCAATTCTTCCATGCGTACTTCCTTTTTCACGGCCGGAGCCCGGCCTTCGATCAAATCCACTATCTCCCGCTTCAGCACTCGGCCTTCCCGGCTTAAAACAGCCAGCTTGCGTGTGGACACCAGCAGCAGCAGGCCCAGAAAGAGAACCACCGCGTACACCACCAGCGCATTGCCGGAGAACAGGGCGACGGCCCGTCCCGCGCGCACCCAGGGGGGGGTGTAGGTATAGTCGAAATTACCGAATTTCACCGTACCCTGGGCGGTAATCTTGAGCAGGGAGCTGGAAAAATGCAGTCCCCGCAGGGGATGTACAACGCCCACCCGGTAGAGTCCTTCCTCCACGTCGCTCAAAGCCAGCTCATCGATCAGGCGGTCGCTGCGGACGGAAAACAGAGCCTCCCGGCTGCTGAAGTCGTAGTCATAGGGTTCACTGCCGTCCCGGTCCAGCAGCACCCGCTCCACAATACCCCCTTCGGCAAAACCGCGTCCCAGAATCCGCAGGCTCAAGGCTCCCGAATCGTCCTCCGCGGAGCTGACATTGGTGATATAGGTTACGGGTATGTACTTGTTCAGCCTGAAGGTGATGCTGCGAACCTCACTGATGTTTCCCGCCTGGTCCACGGCTGCCGTAGCCAGCGCCCAGATGCCATTGTCCAGGTTGCTCAGAGCCAGGGCGGGCTGTTTCAGCTCCGGGCTTTCCGGCAAAACCGGCGGCGCGACATCCACATAGGGTTCCTCCTCCGGCCCCAGGTACTGGAGGGCATAGCTGTATCCCGCCGGCTGCTCGCCGGGACCGGAACTCCAGGAAATTGTGAGGGTATTGGATGTCAGATAGCCCTCCACGTCAACCTCCGGCGGCTGATAAACCGGGGGTGGCGGAGGCGTCAGGTCGCGCCTGTAGCGCAGCAGGGCGGGCTCGGACCAGTTTCCCGCCTTGTCCCGCACCGCCAGACGGAAATACCAGGTTCCCTCCTTCTCGGCGACCAGGTCCAGGACGGTGGATCCGCTCAGGAGCTTGATCCGTTCCGGGTCGCCCTCATGCTCCATGGCCGTAAAACGGGAAGGTGACCAGGAAAAATCATAACCGTCGATGCCCGAGGAGTCCCTGGGCTCGGCCCAGGCAACACGCACCTCGTCCCCGGTAGAGGCCCGGCCGGGATCGAAATTCACGGCCCGCAAAACCGGAGTTTCCACTGTCTGATCCGGCTGTAAAATGATGAGCCTGGATTCCTTCTCCAGCCGGTACTCCCAGAAGATGTAAAGATCGGATCCCAGGAAGACCGCGTAGGGATACATTGAGTTGCCCGCAGCCATGGTGCGTCCGCTCAAGTCATCGGCCTGCCAGCCCTCCTCCCCCCGGGAGGCGATGAAGATCCGTTCGTTGCCTTCGCTCTTGTCGAACCAGAGCACATAGATTTCGTCATCCCGCCGTAGCAGCCGCGGGGAAAAGGCCTCGGCGCTGCCCGCGCTCACAGGCCCCCGGGTCTCTTTGAAGCCGCCCTCAGTATCCAGCGCCGCGTAATAGATACGGGAAGGACGCACACCGCTCTGGCGCTCCCAGACCAGGTCCAGTTGATTGTTCCGGACATCCAGATAGGGGCGCTGGTTGGCTATCTCCGTCTCCTGCAGGCCCAGGGTCCGCTCCTCGTCATCCAGGAAGCTCAGGCGTCGCGATTGCCCCCAGGTGCTGCCGCCGTCCATGCTGGTTTTCAGGTAAAGCTGGTAGCTCTTGTCCTGGAGATCTTCGCTGCGCAGGCCCTGAAACACCAGGTAATCACTGCCGGCGCCCGCGTCGTGGGAGGGCAGAAAATTGAAGACCAGTCCTTCCTGCGGGGAAACCAGGGCCTGGAAGGGCGCCCAGTCGCGCCCGGTTTCTGAACGGGAGTAGTAGAGGGAGAGGAAATCTCCGCTCTCGTCGGTGATAAAAAGCAAATACGCGCCGTCCGAGGCCACGGAGATGGTGGGCGCCAGGGAGGTGGCCCGGGATTTGATTTCCGCCAGGGTTTCGAATTCCCCACCCTGGTTTTCGGACACCAGGATCTGTACCGTGTCCTCGTCGCTGGTTACCGCCGCCACGATCCGGTCCTGCTGATCCACGGTCAGCGAGAAGATGGGAACATCCCTGCCCTGATAGGCGAAAGGGCCGGCAAAGCGCTCATTCCGCTGCCAGGACCTGCCGTTACTGCTGGTGAGCAGGGACAGGTAGATCTCGTTCTTGCCCAGGGGCCTCCGCACGAACTCCTGCCAGACCACGGCCATGAAACCCCGGCCGGAAACGGCCTTGGGAAAGCGGGCGCCCTCCGTCAGGAGCTCACGGGGGTCTTCCCAGCTGAAGCTTTGTGCTGCCAGCGGCAGTGAGACGGCCTGGAGAAGGAAGAGCAGGAGAAAATTGAAAAAAAGGCGCCGTATGTTCATCAAATCCTGGACTCGATTCTCCTTTTCAGCTCGTTGAGCTCATCTTCCAGCTGCTTGTTCTCCCGGTTGCGGGGATCACTCAAGAGCTGGTCCACGATAACCAGGGCGCTGACATAGTTGCCCTCCAGGAACTTCTTCTCGGCTTCACGGAGCAGGCTGGCCACCTCGCTGGAGATAAGGGCGGGTTTCTTGCCTCCCGTGGCGATCTGAATGGTGTCCTTCAGGTTCGAAGCCCTGTCGTTTTCAGGATCCAAAACAAGGGCCTGGTTTAAAAGCTCCAGGGCGGCGGGATAAAGCTCCGGCCTGCGCTGATTATATATACCGCTGGCCTGCTGGTAAAGCTCGCCGGAGCGGGCGACCTTGGCGGGATCGGGTTCCGGCAGGCGCAGGCCGAGCTTTCTTTCCGCCCGGATGAGGGCGGCGTCCAGACCTGGATAAGTGGGCAGGAAGTACTGCACATCTTGAAGGTCGATATAGGCATCATCGTAGTCTGCCCTGTTCGCGGAGTCCAGCCTGGCGACCGCATTTTTGAACATCTCGTCGAGCAGGGCGCTGAGCTGATCCGGATCGTCCAGCTTGAGAATTTCCAAGCCGAGCAGGCTGGCGTCCCTGTTCTTGGGAAACACCCGTTGGATGCGCGATAGCCTGTCCTCGGCATCCCGGAAATAGGCGATCGCCTCGGCCTTGCGGCCCTCTTCGACCAGCTCCCTGCCCGCCTGATAGGAGCTTACCGCCAGGTTGTACAGCTGGGTCATCTCGGCGTAGAGGGGATTACTCTCCTCGATCACCCTCACCTTCTCCGTGCTCAGGGCGGAGCGGACCAGGTTGAGCCAGGTGGTGATCACCGGCTCTTCCTCGTCGTAAGCCTGGGCCCAGCGCGACTTGGCCCGCCTCAGCAGCTCATCAGCCTGAAGGAAGTTTCCACGGTCGTAGGCTGCCTTGGCCGCGGCGATGAGCTCGTTTTTTTCCTCCACAATGCGGGTGATCGCATCGCGGTTGATTTTATCCTCCAGCTCCCGCAGCTCGGTGTCCCAGAAGCGCCGAAGCTCCGGGTCTTCCTTGAAGGCGATGGAGCGGGCGAAGAATTCGGCCGCGGCCTGGACGTTCTCGCGGGCTTCATCGAAGGCATACTGCCGCAGACTGCTCTCAGCCTCGCTGTAATTGGCATACCCGTCCCGCCGGAAACGCTCCGCCTGTAAAAGCGCGTAGTCGGCCTCTTCCGTATCCCGGGCCATGCCACTCAGGATGTCCTCCAGCTGGGCCTGCAGGCGGCCGGCCCCGTCGATCCGGGCCTGAACGCTTGGATCACGAACAAGGAATTTCTGATCGATGGTCAAATTGAGGAAGCGTTCCTTGATCATCGAATTCAGCGACGCTGCTTCCTCCTCGAGGGGCGTGAAGATCTCCAGGGCCCGGTCCGGATAGCGTTCGGTGCGCGAGGACAGCACATTGCCCTGGTCATCCCTCTCCAGAACGACATCGACGCCCCGAACATAGCTCGCACCCAGCTCGTAGCGCTGCTGGTACTCTTTGACCATTTCATCCCATTCCCTCAGCCCCAGATCCGCAATGGCCGTAATATATCGGATGTTCAGGGCCTCCATCTGCGCAATCAGCTCCTGGTACTCTCCTCCCATGGTCAGGGCAGCCTCGGGAAGACCTTCCAGGCTGTAGCCGAGACCTGCGATCTCCCGGTAGCGTTCCGCCCGGGCTTGCCATTGCGCTACTTGTTCGGCAGCCGTGGTCTGCAGCTCAAGGACCTCGCCCTGGGCGTCAAAGAGCTGCTGAAAATCAATGGTTTCCCGCGCTCTTAATGCCTCCAGATCCCGGTTAAGGGTGATCAGGTTGTTGTAGGCCCGAACCTCTTTGATTTTCTCCTGTATCCGCAGAAAACGGGGCAGCTCCCTGGCTGCGACTCCGGCGCTCCATCGTTCCAAAGCCACGGGCGATGCGAGGCTGATCTGTTCGCCCCAAAGACCCTGGGCTTTTAGGGCTTCTTCATAGGTCCTGCCCGCCCTCTCCATTGAGCTCAGGGCGGACGCGTAATTTCCCGCACGGTAGGCGCTGATTCCCCGGCCGGCTGTGCTGTCCCCGGCCAGGACCAGCCTGTCTACCAGCAGCGTGTTCGATCTGCTCCAGCGCAGCTCCATGGCCGCGGCCAGCCCTTCCCGGGCCTCGCTTTCCGTCCTGCCCAGGCTGAGCTGGGTTACCAGGTACAGATACCAGTCGTATTCCCCGCTGCCGCTCGTCTCCTTGATCAGCCTGTTTTGCTCCCGGATGTCGGCGGCCCGCAGCTCTACCTGACGCTTGTAAATCACCCCCTGCTCCAGGCCGGCCCGCAGCTCCAGACCGGGAGCTTCCGGATCCGCCAGCAGCCGCTCCAACTGGCGCGCGAAATCTTCGCTCAGCCCTTCGTCGATGCTTTCCTGCAGCCCGATGAGCTCCTCGGCAGCGGATTTGATACCAGCGACATTGCTGTTCACCGCATTCACGGTGATATTGCCGTAGCCCGCGCGCTCGAAATTTTTCCTGTACAGCGAGTAGCCCCCTAGGTAGGTGTTGACGGCGTCCGCATATTGTCCGTTTGCAAGCTGGCCCGCCGCTTTTTCCATCAGCTGTTTGAACTCATCCAGGATATAGATCAGCTCGAAGCCCTCCCGGGCTCTGGCCAGAGAGCGTGTTACGGCTTCATTGGGATAGGGGTCCAGCTCCTCCATCTCCTCGATTAGCTGCAGGGAGCGCTCCAGGTCAGTGTCCTCGAAAAGGGCCACAATCAGCTCGTCGTACTTGCGGTTGTACTCGGTGCGGACATCGCGGATGATTTGCATCAGCTTCTCGGCTGCGGCGAACTTGTCGGCATCCTGACGAACCAGTTCCGTGAGCAGCATGATGGCCTGGTTGTACCGTTTCTCGGCAACGAGCTGCTCCGCAGCTCGCAGTTTCTGCATGCTTTCGGCTTCCTTCTGGCCGGCTGCGTGCAGAAGTGACGCTGATGATGCGCAAATGAGTATGCAGAGTAATATCTTTTTCAGGCTCCTGGAGAGACGGCCCACTCGCCTTTTTCCTTCAAAAACACGCAAAATATTCCGATTCCTACAATGAGTAGTTTATACCATTATCGACGAAAAAGGTCAGGCGGCGTAGTAAAGAGCTGACAATCCCGTGGATAATAGGGTCTGAAGGTGGTATATTATATGAGGATGAAACGGATTTTTTGCCTAACCGTTCTGACCTTCTCGCTTCTCCTGCCGGCCGGGGCCGATTTTGCTGATTTCTATTACGACTTCAGCGAAGCCTTTTCCGCCTATGAGGATCCCAATACCGGGCTGACGATATTCCCCACCCTGCTCATTCCCATGGGCGGGCGATATGAAGGTATGGGCACCGCGTATACGGCCGTAGCCTCGGATTCGGGCTACCTGGAAGCCAATCCCTCGGGCAGCGCCACCCTGGAACAGACCGAGCTGTCGTTCATGCATCACAGCTGGATCGCGGACAGCAACATGGAGGGTGTAATTTATACGATGCGCTACGATGACCTGGGTATCGGTTTCGGCGGGAAATTCCTCTATGTCCCCTTCACGGGCTACAACGAGTGGGGTGACCGGGAAAGCCGGGGCTATATTTCCGAGAGCATCGCCACCCTGAATGTATCCTATAACTTTTTCTCCTCCTATCATTTTTACGGTCTCTCGTTGGGCAGCAACCTCAAGGTCGCCTACCGTAATATCCCCGCGTCCATCTACCCGGGCCAATCCGCCATAGCCGCCATGGTCGACCTGGGCCTGTTGACCCGATTCAACCTGGCAAAATTTTATACCTCCCGAAGCCGGAATTTCTCTTTGGGCGCCGTGCTGAAAAACGTCGGTCTGCCAGCCCTGGAGGAGCCGCTGCCCACTGTGGCAACCTTCGGACTGGCCTATTCGCCGCTCCGGCCCCTGCTCTTGGCCTTTGATTTCAACTACCCGATCAGCTTTTTCCCTGAAGAATACCCCGCCGAGCGCTGGCACCTGGCCGGGGGCATGAACGTCAATGTTACGGAGTTTCTGTCCGTTCAGGGAGGCTTCCACTTCAAGGCCGACAATCCGCGTATAAGCCTGGGCTCCAGCGTGGACCTGGAGAATGTCAGCTTTGTCGTCAATTACAATCTGGATCTGAGCGGCCAAATCAATCCGCTGGACAAGTTCAGCATCGAGGCCAAGCTGAACCTGGGCGACCGCGGCCGGCTGGCCCAGCGCGACAGGATAGACGACCTCTATCTCAGCGGCCTGGAAGCCTATGCGCAGGGGGATATCTCCGAGGCGATTCGCTTCTGGCAGCAGGTCCTGGAACTCGATCCCACCTTCACCCCCGCCCGGGAAAACATTGCCACCGCTCTGGCTACCCAAAACTTGCAGCAGAGAATGGATGACGAGCTGGAGATCAGCGACTAGGTTTTAGCTTTACTTGCCCTGCCTGGTTCGACTCACCGTCTGCTTGAACACCTTGTAGACCGCGTATAGTGGAAAATCGTAGCGCCCGGCGTCGAAGTGCCGTGGGTAGCGGACGCCGCTGTCCTGCCGGGCATAGCGCCGCAGGCTGCGTTCCTCCCTTTTCAATTTTTTCATGTTGAAATGGCTCTCCAGCAGCCGGATGAACTGTAGAGCCTCCTCCCGATGGAGCTCGTCGAGCTCCTCCTGCTTGGGCTCGATGATCTGGGCGATCGCGGTTTCGATGCCTCCCGATTCCTGGCGGTGGAGGGCCCGCTCTACCTGCTTGACGAAGGGGCTCTCCTGAAACACGATCCTGTCCACGGCGGCGCGCAGGGCCATCCGCTTCTTGGTCGCCTCGTCCGAAGCAAGGTAGCGGCGGCCCAGGAGGAAAAACACCACGATCGACGCACCCAGGCCGATGGCCAGCTCATCGATCACCGGGAGGGGATCACGCACCACGAAGGAGAGGAAAAAATAAACCACCAGGAAAACCAGTGCGGAAATCAGGAATTTTGGAATAAACCGCGCCTCGCTGAGCCAGCTTCGGACCCCCGCCTCGACCTGCCGGTAGAGCTGGTTGCGAAAAAGGGTCAGAGCCTCCACCCTGGGTTCCGTGCCGTAGCGGCCCTGAATGGACGCCGATCCCAAAACCGCGGCCAGCTTGTCGGAACTGGCAAAGGGATGAAGGACCAGGGGAGTGCCGTCCTTTCTGAAAAGATGGAAAATATACACCCGTTGTTGTTTTTCTGTCATAGCACTTTGAATATACTCCAAAATTAATGGAATGAGAACAACAAAGTGCTCAGGCGGGCAGCGCGGGGCGTTCCTCGAGACTGCGCTCTAAATCCCCCTGCCAGTTGAAGCGTGTCATCCTCTCCACCGTCACGCTCAGTGCGCCCTGGTCCTCCGCGATGGTGCCGCAGACCAGAAACAGGCCGGCGCCGCTATCTTCCTCCAGGAGGCGGAAAAACCGCCTGTAAGCCGCGGGAAAAAAAACGGTCTCATACACGGAGTGCTCGTCCTCGAAGCTTACGAAAATCATCCTCTGCTTTTTGCGGGTCAAAACCTCTTTACCCGTGACCAGCAGCCCGGCCAGGCTGACCCGCCGCCCGCGGCGGGCGGAAATCTCAGCCGAGCTGATCAGGGGGGGGAACCCCAGCTCCTGGACGCGGCGGCTGATCCGCCGCCGGAAAAGCGTCAGGGGATGGCAGGATATCACCACCCCCAGGGTGCGGATTTCGTCCAGGAGCTTCAGCGCCGGGGGGTAATCTCCCACCTCCGCCGGCAGGGGCGGATGGACCAGCATCCGGCTGTTGCGGCCCAGGCGGAAATAGATCCAGAACAGCTGGGGGCGTGTCAGGCCGGGCTCAAGGGAATCCAGGGCCCCGGAACGAATCAGGATGCGGGTCTCCGGGAGATTCGGGGCCAGCCGCTGAAAAAAGTCGCCGGCGCTTTGGTAGGCTCCGCGCTCCCGCTCGCCGACAACTCGCTGCAGCAGGCCCGCACTGACGTCACGCAGCTGGGCCAGGCCCACCCGCAGTCCCCCGGCCTCCACGCTGTAGAGAAGTCCGCTGCGGTTCACATCCGGTGCCAGGACAGCGAACCCCAGCCGCCGGCACTCGTTCAGATAGGTCTGCCGGGTATAGTAGCCGCCGCCATTGTTGATCACCGAGACCAAAAACTCCAGTGGATAGAACCGCTTGAGCCAGGCCAGCCGGTAGGAAACCAGCGCGTAGGAGGCGCTGTGGGCCTTGCAGAAGGAGTAGCCGGCAAAGGAAAGCATCATGTCCCAGATCTTTTCCAGCACCGCCATGTTGACCCCCCGCTCTTTCCCCCGCCGGAAAAAACGGGTGCGGAAATCGGCGCCGGCCAGGGAGTGCGGCCTCTTGGTGAGCAGCTTCCGCAGGCGGTCCGCCTCGCCCGGCGAAAACCCGGCCACGTCGATGGCCACCCGGGAGACGTCCTCCTGATAGACCATGATCCCCCGGGTCTCCCGCAGAGTCTCCTCCAGCAGGGGATGCAGGGGATCGTAGGCGGCCCCGTGCAGCCGGCGGACGAATTCCCGGATATAACGGTTCGCCGCCGGCCGGATGATCGAGCTGGCGATGATCAGGTTTTCGTAATCGCCGCGGCGCATCTTCTTCAGAAGCTGGCGCGTGGCCGGGGACTCGATATAGAAAATGCCCAGGGTATCCCCCGAGGCGATCAGCTTGCGGGTCTCCCGGCTGTCCAGGGGATTGAAGCCCTCCCAGCTGAGCTGCCGGCCCGGTGTGCGGGTACGGGCGGTCTCCCGCACCAGCGCCAGCGTGTCCCGCAGCACGGCCAGGGAGCGGTTGCCCAGCAGATCGATCTTCACCAGCCCCGCATCCTCGGCGGCGTCTTTCTCCCAGGCGATCACCGGGTAGCCCAGGGGCGAGTCCTGGACATGGGTGTAGCAGGTGATGGGCTCCGGGGTGATGACCACGCCGCCGCAGTGGGTTCCCAGGTGGCGGGGGAAGCCGCGGATCCTGCGCGCCGCCCGCAGCAGAACCGGTGGCAGGTGCTCAAAGTCATGCCGCCTGTAGGCACGCACCAGGCGGCCGATTTCCTCCTCGGCGAAACCCAGGGCCTTGGCGGGTTCCCGCAGGCAGGAGCGGGGCCCGAAGGTCACATGCTCCGCCACCATGCCGGCCCGGTCCCGGTAGCGCTCGAAAACGTAGCGCAGGGCGGTCTCCCGCTCGTCCCAGGGAAAGTCGACGTCGATATCCGGAGGGTCGACACGCTCCCGGTTGAGAAAACGCTCGAAAAAAAGATTGTAGCGCAGCGGATCCACATGGGTGATCCCCAGAAGGTAAGAAACGATGCTGGAAGCGGAGCTGCCGCGGCCACAGGTCCGGGGGCAGCGGGCGACGATGTCCCGGACCACCAGGAAATAGCCCGCAAAGCACTTTTCCCGGATAATGTTCAGCTCGCAGTTCAGGCGGCGCAGCACCTCCGGCCCCGGCCCGCCGCCGTGTGCGCTCGGATAGCGCCGGTCCGCTCCCTGCAGGCAGAGGGACTTGAGCATGCGGAAGGAATCGGCCTCGCTCTGCCCGCGGAAGCGGGGGAAAACGGCGGCTTCCCCCCGGCCGCGGCTGAGTATCCCGCTGCTGTCCGCCCGTTCGACCAGAGCCCAGGCGTTTTGCAGGGCTTCCGGAACCGCGGAGAAAAAACGCGCCATCTCGTCGCCGGAGACAACCCGGTTTTCCCGTGCCAGCCTCCGGCCCGCGGGCAGATCCTCCAGGAGCCGGTTCTCTCCCATGGCCCGCAACAGGTCGCCCAGACCCCGGTCCTCCGGTTCGAGGTACCAGGCGTCGTTGACTGCGCAAAGGGGAATCCCCAGACGGCGGGCCTCAAGCGTCAGGGGACGGAAGCTCTGCCCGTAGACCAGCTTGGCATACAGGTTTGTCCCGCTTCGCCGGCGCAGGCGGGCCAGAAGCACCGGATCCCGGGAAAGCAGGGCCAGGCCGTCCCAGCCTCGGCGGAGAAGGCTCTCCGTGGGGTCGATTTTTCCCAGTCCGCTGATCAGCTCGGCCAGCCGCTGGAATCCCCGCCGGTTCAGCACCAGGGCGGTGCAGAGCTCCCGATCTTCCGGCGCGATGACGGCCCCGGTCAGGGGTGCGAGACCCGCGGCCTCGGCGGCGTTGAGGAAACGCACCAGTCCGTAGAAGTTGTTGGTATCCATAAGGCCCAGGGCCGGAAATTTCCGCCGGCGGGCGTAGCTGCAAATCTCTTCCGGGGAAGCACAGCCGCGAAAAAGCGAAAAGTAGGAGTGCAAGTGGATGGGCGCATAGGGAACCGGGTTGCGTTTCATAATACTATACATTAGTATAGTATACCGGAAAAAGAAAATCAATCCCGCAGCCGCAGTGCGGGGCTTTTTTCAGAGAGCGGCGAGAATCATGTCGGTGATGCTGCGGTCGGAATCGACCAGGTCGTAGTCTGCGATCTTTTCCTTGGGAACCCAGCTCAGCTCTTCATGCTCATGAAGCACGAAGCTCCCCCCGGTTTGCCTGACCCGGTAAACATGCAGCTCCAGGTCCACCTCGGCGCTCTGGAAGCGGGCGGAGCCTAAAAACGCGCCGATGCTTACCTCCACGGACAGTTCCTCGCTCAGCTCCCTTCGCAGGCACTCCCGCGGGTCTTCCCCGGCTTTCAATTTGCCGCCGGGGTATTCCCATTTCCTGCCCATGTGCCTGCCCGGCTTACGCAGGGCCAGAAGAATTTTTCCGTGTCGCTCGAACACGCCTACCGTTACCCTCTGCATCGATGAGCTCAGCGAATTGGAATGACGATGGTGAAAAACGTTCCCACCTTGGGCTTGCTCTCACAGGTGATGGTTCCTCCCAGCTCCTTCACCCAGTGATGGACAATGGAGAGACCCAGGCCGTCGTGTCCTTTGGAGCTGACAAAGGGTTCAAAAATGCGCTCGCGGATGTCAGCGGGTATGCCCGGGCCGTCATCGCGAATCGTGATCGCCGCGGCCCGCAGGGGCTGTTCCGGACCTTCCGACGGCGCCTCTTTTTCATCTTCCCGCCCGGCTTCCTGTAGGGCGTGCCTGCGGGGCAGCCGGTTAGTCTCGATGAAGATATTTCCGCCGTCCGGCATGGCCTCCACGGCGTTTTTGATCAGGTTGATGAGCACTTGCTTCAGCCGGTTTTTTTCACTCTTTACCTTGGGCAGTTCTGCGTCCAGGTTCAGGTGGAGCTGTACCTTGGCCTTCTGCCATATCGACTCCCGCGAAATTTTCACCAGGTCCAGGACCACCCGGTTGATGTCCACGTTCTCCAGATCCCGTGTTCCGGGCTCTGAAAAGCTCGACAGCTCCCCGACCAGAAGGGATACCCGCTTTATCTCTTCCTTGATGATCCGCAGGTCATCCAGAAGCTCCGTATCCTCGGTGAGCTTCGCGCCCAGCAGGTTCAGATAGTTGTTGATGATTCCCAAGGGATTATGCACCTCGTGAACAATCTTGCGGGCCACCTCGGAGGACGCGGCGAGACGTTCCTCCTTTACCTGCGCCTGCTGAGATTCTTTCAGCCAGCGGACGTTCAAAGCCAGAGCAGCCTGATTGATAAACATGCCCAGCAACCGACGCCGGGAGAGCAGCTTTTCGATTTTTTCCGGATTTTCACCCAGGGCCAGCACGCCCAACACTTCATTCTGTACGCACAGGGGAATGGAGATCAGTCCTTCGCCGCCGAACACCCGCGCCAGCTGCTTATCCAGGATGCTCAAGGGAGGGCTTTCTTTACCGGACGGGTAAGCGAGCAGCTGCTGATTTTGTGCCGCCTGTACCAGCAGGCTGCTTTCCTTAGCCAGGGAAATAGTCAGCCCCTGGAGCACGGCGTAATCCTCCCCCTCCCCGCGGCTCTGGCTGACCAGGTTCTCCTGCTGCAGGCGAAAAAAGCACCCGGGCCCTATGTCGAAAAGCATTTGCAGCCCACCCTGGATGCTGGACATCACATCCTGCACCGATGCGGCCTCCAGCAGTCCGCTGAGAGCATTCTGAAGCAGGGATATTTCCTTGACCAGTGCGGCCAGCTCTTCGTCCTTTTTCCTGTCCCGTGTGCTGAAACGGATTTTCTCTCCCGGTTCCTCGATTTCCAGATCCAGGCTGGCCGCTATATCCCTGACCTCGACCTGCACCTTGTCCAGGATCTGCTCGACCTCATCCTGCCGTACATTCAACAGCCGCTCAGTGACTGCGAAGCGGTCGGTCAGGCTCTCTTTGTCTAAAGAGCAAAGACGGTTGGCCGTATAGACGATCTGCACCAGGGGAAAGGCATCTTTGATTCTTTCTTCCGGCTCGTGATGAAAACGAATCGCATCCGGCAGAAAGGAGCGGATGTTCCATTTGTCGATCAACCAGCCGCCAAGCTCATGGTGGGTAACACCGAACTCTGCTTCCCCGGCCAGCAGTTTCCGGGTATTCGTTCCCGCGGTTTCCAGAATTTTTACATAGTTTTTCCGGAACTGCGACCAGAGTATCAGCTTGCCTATATCATGAAGCAGTCCAGACAGGAAGGCTTCGTCGGGCGAAGGGTATTGAACCTGGTTGGCCAGCCGCCGGGCCACCGTGGCGCAGGTCAGTGAATGCCACCAGAACAGTTTGAGATTAAAGAAATCGCCCCCCTGAGTCTTGTTGAAAACCCGGTAAATTGAGGCGCTGACGGCTACATTCTTGACAGAAACGATTCCCAGCAGCAGCAGCGCCTGGTCGATGGAGCTGACATGGTTATTCAGCCCGTACTTAGCGGAATTGACCAGCCGCAGCAGCTTTTCGCTGATAGAAGGATCCATGGTGATAATCTCTGCCAGCTTCTTGAGGGTCGCCTTCGGATCGTTGCAGGCTTCGATCAGTTTCAGGAGAATATGCGGCAGCGTCGGCAGGTCCTGGGAATCCTCGATCTTCGTGTAGATTTCTTGCTTTGTCAATGTCCGGGTCCTCGTGTTTTCCTTGCTCTATCGCTTCTATAATCGGCAGCTGCCCGCATTAATAACGCTTCTTTTTGCTGCGTCCGCGCGTTGCCGCGCCGACGCGTTGATACTTTCCCTAAAATCGGGCATAGTGATGATCAGCCCGCCCGCGGAAGGCAGCCGACAGGTACCCGCCGTAGAAAGGAGCCGTTCATGAACCCGCCGGAAGACTGGATTGAAATCATCAACAAAAAACGCTATGCCACCAAAACATCGCTGCTCCTGGCCGGGGACGACATCTGGGACGGGCAGAGCTGGGAGCGCAAGGGCCGCAATATATTCCTCTACCGTACGCAAAAAGGCAATTTCTTTGCCATCCACCTGTCCCGCTGGAAGGGAGAAACGAATCATCTTGAACCCCTCGACGAGGACGAGGCAATCTCCCTGTACGAACAGCTCCCGGAAAAAAGACTGGGCTTCGAAGAGGCGTTCCCGGACGTTGAAATCGAGGACGCCTGATTCCCTATCCTGAGCCGAAGCGAAGGGTATATCAGGAGCGTTGATGCTGAAAGACCAGAAGCATCCGATTACCCTGCCCTCTCTGATCCGCGATTTCCGGCAGCTTGGCGTTTCGCCCGGTATGATTCTTTTAGTTCACACCTCACTCAGAGCGCTGGGCTGGGTTTGCGGCGGGCCGGTAGCCGTGATCCTGGCTTTAGAGGAGGTGCTCAGGTCTTACGGTACACTGATCATGCCCACCCACACCGCCGAACTTTCGGATCCTTCCGGTTGGCGTAATCCACCCGCGCCCCCAACCTGGTGGGACACCATCAGGGAACAGATGCCGCCCTTCGATCCGGAGCTTACTCCCTCGCAGCACATGGGCATCATCCCGGAAACCTTCCGAAAACAGCCCCAGGTGCTGCGCAGCATCCATCCCCAGTTTTCCTTCGCGGCCTGGGGTCAGGAGGCAATCCCGCTGCTGCACGAACACAAACTCGATTTCGGCCTGGGGGAGACATCCCCCCTGGGCCGCCTGAAGGCGCTCGACGGCTACGTGCTGCTTCTGGGAGTGGACCACAGTAAAAACACTTCCCTGCACCTGGCGGAATACCTTGCAGCCTATTCGTCCAGGAAAATCATCGATTCCTATGCCCCGGTCAGCATCCGCGGGCACCGCAGGTGGCTGAAATTCCAGGACATCAATATCAACTCCGATGATTTCGGCCGCCTGGGCCGGGATTTCAGCCGGGATGAAAAAGCCCGCATCCGTTCAGGTCGCGTGGGGCTGGCGGAGGTGCAGCTGTTTTCCCAGCGTCTCTGCGTCGATTACGCCATCAGGTGGCTGGAAAAAAACAGGCACTGAGGGCTTTGGCAGCCGCAGCAGGTGCACTATAATCAGGCCCATGACGACATATCAGGAAAAGGTAATCTGGATAACCGGCGCCTCCTCGGGACTGGGCCGTGCCCTGGCCCTGGAACTAAGCGCCCGGAAGGCGCGTCTGATCCTCTCCTCCCGGAGGGCCGACCAGTTGGAAGAGGTGAGCAAAGCCTGCCCGGACAGCGAAGTCTTTGTTCTGCCCCTCGACCTGGAGGCAACCGATAGCCTGGCCGACAAGGCCGGTCAGGCTATCGCGCGTTTCGGAAGAATTGACATACTGATTCACAACGCCGGGATCAGCCAGCGTGCCAGGGCAGTGGACAGCTCCTTCACGGTGGTGCAAAAAGTCATGAACACCAACTTTCTCGGTTCCGTGGCACTGACCGGCGCGGTTTTGCCGGCCATGATCCGGCAGGGAGGCGGCCGCGTTGTCGTGGTCTCCAGCCTGGCCTCAAAGTTCGGCGCTCCCCTGCGATCCGCCTACAATGCCTCGAAAAAGGCCCTGCACGGGTACTACGAGGCGCTGCGGGTCGAGTCCTATGATCAAAATATCAGGGTCACCATGGTAGTTCCCGGTTTCGTGAACACGGAAATCTCCCGGCACGCACTGCTGGCCGACGGCAGCAGCAATGACCGCCTTTCCCCCCATCAGGCGCACGGCCGGGACCCCCGCACCTGCGCCCGGAAAATTCTTCGCGGTGTCGCCGGGGGCCGGAGAGAGATACGCGTTGCTTACGGCCTGAAGGGTTATGCGATTTCGACGCTCAAGATTTTCTTTCCGCGGCTGTTGGAGCGCATCCTGCGCTCCGTCAAGACGGATTAAGAAAGAAAAAAACAGGCGGGGCTCGGTCTACTGGAAGATCAGATCCACCATACGGTTGATATAGCGCAGCAGGAGCTCCCGCTTTTTGTCCTCGCTTAGCTGGTAGCTTCTCTGTGCCGGGGCTGCGGCTGCATTCGCCTCAGCATCCCCCTCGGAGGGAGCTTCCAGCAAAGTGCTCACGATCTCCTCGATATCACGCTCTGTCAGCACCTGTTCCGAAGGCTGAAGAAAAGTGCTGAAACTCAGGCGGGCGTCCGCCAGCCGGGAAAAAGCGATCACCCGCTCGGACCCCAGGTCTCGGGGATCCAGCCAGCCCGACACGGAAACGGTTTCACCATTGCCGGCCACGCTGGTGCTGCGGAAGCCGGCGATCCTGGCCTTCCCCGCGGCATCGATCTCAGTCACCCGCCCGCCGATAAGAGTCGAATACCGGAAAGCCTCCTCTCCCTCCAGGCGGGTGTCACCCCGGGCCGTTATAACGGGTAGGAAGGAAAACAGATTCCCATACTCACCACCGGTGAAATCGAGAGTAATATTCCTGCTGTCGCTGGTCGTGGAACTGAAGGTAAGCCGGGAATCCGCATCCACCTGCACGAATACCGTGTCTCCAAGGCGGACAGCGGACTCGCTTGACAGATAACCCTGAAAGCCGGGTGTCCAGAGGCTTTCGCTTAGAGGCACCCAGCAAACAAGGGAAAATATACAAACTATCAGGCTTTTAAGAAAAGTGCGCATAAGGTTCTCCTACACCTATTATCCGTAGGAAACCCATAAACATAAGATTATTTCTTTTTATGGCGGTTTTTTCTCAGCTTTTTCTTGCGTTTATGCGTGGCGATCTTGTGTCTTTTTCGTTTTCTTCCGCAAGGCACCGGGTGTGTCTCCTTTCTTCAGATGCTTATTGCTCAGCTTGAGTCGTGCGCTTCCTGCTTATGGAAGCTACATTATGCAGAACAGGCGACTCAGCGTCAAGTAGGCTGCCCGGCGCCTGATCCTCTCCCCTCTTGCCGGGATTTCCAAAATTTGCCGATACAGTTCTCGATTTCTCCGGCCTGCTCCGGAGTATACCAGCGCACGCCGGGGATGGAGCGGAAAAAGGTCATTTGCCGTTTGGCGTAGCGGCGTGAATTGGTTTTGATGAGCGCCTTCAGGCCGCCGCTGTTCAAATAGCCCTTGCGCATCTCGAAAAACTCGCGGTAGCCGATGCCCTTCATCCCAGGATCATCCGCGGTATATCCCCGGCTGATCAGGTTCCTCACCTCGTCCGCCAGCCCCAGGGTAAACATCCTGTCCACCCGTTCCTCGATGCGGCGGTAAAGATCCTCCCGCTGCCGCTCCAGCCCGATACATAGAAAGCTGTAACCCTTCCGCATCTCCCTGGGCACGGGATAGGCCGACAGCGGCTTGCCCGCCGTCCGGTAGACCTCCAAAGCCCGGACGATCCGGTAGCTGTCCCGGGCATCCAGTGCAGCGGCAGTGGCCGGGTCCACCCTGTGAAGCTCCTCCCGCAAATATGAAAGACCGCGGCTCTTGAGAAGCTCCTTGAGCTCCCGGCGAACCCGGGTAGAGCCCGCCGGAGCAGCCGGCAGGCCGTACATGAAACAGCGCAGGTAATAGGCGGCGCCTCCGGCAATAAGGGGGATTCCACCCTTCCGGCTGATCTCCGGGATCAGCCTGTCGGCGTGCCGGGTGAACTCACCGGCATTGAACTGCTGGTTGGGATCTACGATATCCAACAGTCGGTGGGGCAGACACTTTAGCACGTCCCGGCCCGGTTTGGCCGTGCCGATATCCATACCGCGGTAGACCTGCATGGAATCGGCATTGATAATCTGCACCCCGCCGCCGGAGAAGAGCTTGAGCAGCAGGTCGGTTTTGCCGACTGCAGTGGGACCGAACAGGATGACGATTGGGATGGCTTCGGAATTATTCTTCCAGGCGATATTTGACCTTCTCCGTCAAAATCTGTTTGATGGCGGTTGAAACTATCCGGCCCTTGTTATCCTCCAGCTCCTCGTCTCCGGCCAGATGGATCTGGGTCGCTCTTTTGATCGCCGCCGATGTCAGCGAATATGTATTGTCATCGTTTCCTACCAACAGGTTTAAAGGAATTACCACTGATTGCTCCCTGACTGAATTACTAAGTCTTTAACTTACAAATATATAAAAAAAAGATCAAGCTAATCGCTCAGGTTTTGCTCTCTAGTCAGGTCTTCTGCAGTTTTTCCAGGCTGTCCAGAATCAGCCCGACAACGCCTGCCTGATCGTAGCGCTCAGTATCGATGACCAGATCTGCGAAATCATAGCGCTCGGTGTCCAGGCCGTAGAGACGCAGGTAGCGCTGCTGGTCCCGCTCGTCCCGCTCCACCATGCTCCGCCAGGATTGTTCAACGGGAATCTTCTCCCGGTCCGCAATCCGCCGCGCACGCACTTCGGCGGAAGCGGCCAGATAGATCTTCAGGTCCGCCTGCTCGAGCAGCCAGATGGCCAGGCGTGAACCCAGAACACAGCTGCCCTGGGCGGCCAGCTCAACCTGTTTACGGTCCAAATAAAGGTCGTACTGGGGATCTTCCTCGGCATGGCGGCAGAGCTCCTCGAAGGTCATGCCCCGCTCCGCGGCCATGTCGTGAAAGGTATAATTGATCAAACGAATATTAAGGCGTTCCGCCAGCAGGCGGGACACCGTAGTGTTGCCGCAGCCGCTTTTGCCTGACACGGCGATTCTGAGCTCATTCGACATTGCGAACCTGCTCCCTTATTTTTTCCAGTGCGTTCTTGATGGCCACCACCGCCTCGTCTACGGCATACACAGTACTCTTCGAGCCGATGGTATTCGCCTCCCGGTTCAGTTCCTGGCAGATAAAATCAAGGTTCTTTCCCACCGCACCCGGCGCGTCAAGAACCTGCCTGAAATTATCCAGATGCGAGCGCATCCGCACCAGCTCCTCATTCACATCGGATTTGATCAGCATTACCGCCGTTTCGGCCAGGATACGCGTTTCGTCGATATCTTCCTCCAGAAGCTCATGAAAGCGCTTCCTGAGCTTCTCCTTGATGCCGGACTCCATCCTGCCCGCTTCGGCGCTAATTTTATCGACTTCCATATCCACTGCACTTAGCAGCCCGGCTATATCTTCCCGGGTCGTCTTGCCTTCCTGCACGCGGGTCTGCTCGAACTTTTCGAAGGCGGCAGTCAGCACGGGCTCCAGGAAGGGCCACAGGCCCTCGATGTCCCGCTGCTTTTCCGCCTGGAATATTCCTTCCATCTTCAACAGGTGGGACAGGCGGGGCTGCTCTTCCAGACCGGCGGTTTTCGCCAGCTCTTTGAGCAGGCCGACACAGGCGTGAACCACGTTATCATCCAGGCGCAGCTCGATTTCCTGCTCATACTCCGAAAGCTTGATATAGATTTCCACCCGCCCCCTCAGGACCCTCCCGGCGGCGTACTCTCGGATCCGCTGCTCCAGCACGCTGTACTCCCCGGGAATATTGACAAAAATGTCCAGGTACCGGTTGTTGTAGGCCTTGATAGTCACGGCGACGGCCTGCTTCTCGTTGCGGCTTTCGGCATAGCCGAAGCCGGTCATACTTTTCATGTCTGCCCCCCGCTGAATCGACGGTAAAGCTCCCGGCCGAGCTTCCAATTGTCTCCGGCTCCCATGGTAATGAACAGGTCCCCGGGTTTGAGGATACGCTCAAGAAACGCCAGAGCTTCTCCCGGGCCAGGGGTATAATGAACCCGGGGATGATGCCTGCGCACTTCCTCGCAAAGCCTGCGCCCGGACACGCCTCCCGCTGCCTGTTCGCGGGCCGAAGCGTAGATTTCGTGCAGGATCAGCTCATCGGCGGCGCCGAAGCAACGGGCGAAATCCGGCAACAGCTTATGGGTCCGCGAGTAGGTATGGGGCATGAAATCCACCACCAGCCGCCGGTCCGGATAGAATACCTTGAGGCCGGTCAAGGTTTTCTCGATCTCCGTCGGATGGTGTCCGTAGTCATCCATGAACAATACCGAGCGGGCTTCGCCGATGACCTCGCTGCGGCGCCGCAGGCCCTGGAAGTTTTTGAGCGCTTCTCTGATTAAGCCCAGGTCCGGATCCTTCGCCCCGCCCCGCTCTTCCGCCAGCAGCCTGCAGGACAGGGCTACGGCCGCCGCGGCATTGTAGGCGGAATGAATACCGGGAATCCTTATGCTGAAGGTGTCTGTCGCCAGGGCCAGGCGGAAGCATGTTTTCCCCGCCTCCGCGGATAGGTCGGAAATCCGGAAATCCCCCTCCGCCCGGCGGCCGTAGGGAATGAGAATGATATCGCTGCGTTTGCGCTTGAGCTTTTCCGCCACGGTGGCCGTCCCGGGGTCGTCTTGGTTGTAGATGAGCTGCCCGCCCGGCGGCAGTAGCAGGCCGTACTCCACAAAGGCCCGCTGCACGTCCTCCAGATCCTGGAAGTAATCGAGATGCTCCGCCTCCAGGCTGGTTATCACGATACGCCGGGGCCGGAAATGCAGGAAATGCCGCCGGTACTCACAGGTTTCCGCCACAAGGTAGCGGTCGCCGCTGATCAGGGTCGAGCGGTTGCCGAAAGCCTGCACCTCGGAGCCGGCCAGTACCGTGGCCGGCAAACCCAGGGCCTGGATGCACACCCCGGCCAGGGCGGTGGTGGTCGTCTTGCCGTGAGTGCCGGCGATGCCGCTGCTGTCACTGCGTGCAGACAGAGTGCCCAGGGCTTCCGGGTAGTTGAGGACCGGGATACCCAGGTCGCGTGCCCGGCCGAGCTCAACATTCTCCTCCGGGCTGTAAGCTGCAGAATGGATCACCAGCCTGATATCTTCGGTCACGCTGCCGGCGTCGAACTCCTCCCTGAACGGTATACCCTGATCCCGCAGGATTTTGTCGGTGTAAAAACGATCCGGGCCGTCGGAGCCGGTAAGCTCCGCTCCCCGGTCATGCAGAATCTCTGCCAGGGCGGTCATCCCGGTTCCCTTGATTCCCACCAGGTGGACCCTATATCCTTTCAGAGAGGCCGGCAATAGAGACTGAACCATTTCCGTCACTATAGTCGATGCCGCATGGTTTGGCAAGAAGCCGGCCGAATGTAAGGGGATGCGGAAATGAACCTGGGGGCTCACATGTCGATAGCCGGCGGTATGTCCCGGGCCCTGGAGCGGGCCCGTCTGGCGGGGTGCAACGCCGTCCAGGTTTTTACCCGCAACCAGATGCGCTGGTCTTCTCCCCCCCTAAATGATGAAGATGTCCGTCACTTCAGAGCAGCCTCAGCCGGTTTTTTTTCAGTATTCGCCCACGCTTCCTACCTGATCAACCCGGCTTCGCCAGACGAGAGCCAGTTCCAACGCTCTGTGTCTGCCCTGGCGGAGGAGCTCATGCGCTGCCGGCGGTTGGGCATCGGTATGCTGGTGCTGCACCCCGGGTCGCACCGCGGTTCCGGGGAGGCCGCGGGTATACGCCGGGTGGCCGAGGCCCTGAACCGCGCCTGCGAGCTGGCCGGCACGCGGGAAGTCCGCATTCTGCTGGAGACCACCGCCGGGCAGGGCAGCTCCCTGGGCTGCCGCTTCGAGCAGCTGCGGGACATGCTGGACTGCCTGGCCGCGGGTTCCTGCCCCGCCGGCGTCTGTGTGGATACCTGCCACATCTTCGCAGCCGGCTACGACCTGCGGGTCCGAAAGACCTACGAACATACCTGGAGCCTCTTTGAAAGCTGCCTGGGCTTCCCCTGTCTCTATGCGGTGCATCTCAACGATTCCAAACGCGGGCTGGGCAGCCGCATCGACCGGCACGAGCATATCGGCCGTGGAGAGATCGGTGAGGGGGCTTTCCGCTTGCTGGTGAGAGATCCCCGCCTCCGACAACTTCCGATGGTTCTGGAAACCCCCAAGGGGCCGGATTTGCGGGAAGACCGGGAAAATCTTGCTCTTCTACGCAGACTGCGCGTCGGCTAGACGGGCAGACGGATCGTGAAGCCGATGAAGCCCTGAAAATCCTGGAAAGCCTCGATTGCAGGAACGAAATTGATCGTCGGGGCCACCTCCACGAAGAACTCCAGGGCGGTGTTCAGGAGGAAAGCCTGCAGCCCAATGGGAATCCTCGCCCCCAGGTCCAGGGTGTCGTCCGGATTGTCCAGGTAGATCTGAGTGTAGGCGCCGATGCTCAAGAACATGTGTAAAAAATCTATCACCTGGTAGCCGCTGATAATGCGGTAGTCCGCGCTGAAGAAGATGGTGGGATCAGCTTCGTCGAAGTTGTACCCAATCCTGAAATCGAGGGGCGCAGGGCGCACGATCACCACAGCCAGGGGCTGCCCGAACTCGAGGCCCAGACGCAGGCTGTCCCGGGCTGACAGTCCCGCCACGCCGCAGGTCAGAAGCAACAAACCGACGATCACAATCTTGAATCGCTTTTTCACCACTACACCCTCCTTGTACAGTCTGAATAAAAAAAGGCCGGGAACGATCAGCATTCCCAGCCATCATCTCCTAGGGGAGTCGAACCCCTGTTGCCGGGATGAAAACCCGGTGTCCTAACCACTAGACGAAGGAGACCTGCCAATGAGATCATTGTCCCATCGAGAGGGAATATAGAAACTTTTCAGCAGATTGTCAATATAAGATCAGGTATTTTACCACCGGGTATTCTTCATAACAGCTCGCGTACGCGCTTCAGGAAGACTTCCGCTCTGAAGGGTTTGGGAAGAAAGCTGATAGCGTCGCTATCGGACTTCCGGAGGGAAACCGACTCCGGGGAATAGCCGCTGATATAGAGTACTTTAACCTCCGGTTGAGATGACCTTAGTTTCTCGGCCAGCTCACGCCCGTTCATACCGGGCATGACCAGGTCGGCTACCAGCAGATCGATTTCCCCAGACCGGCCCTGCAAAAGCGCCAGCGCCTCGCTCCCACTACCGGCTCCCATTACGGTATAGCCGCACCTCTGCAAAAGGTTTTCCAGCAGGGACCGTACATTGGCGTCGTCCTCCACCACCAGAACCGTCCCGCTGCCTGCGACCGGTTTTTCTTCCCCGCCCCTGAGCTTGGCGGGAGCCGGGCGGCCCGGACTGGCGGGCAGCTGCACCCTGAACCACGTTCCCTTACCAGGGCTGCTTTCCGCATGAATGCTCCCCCCGCTCTGCTTGATGATCCCATAGGCCGTGGACAG
>Ga0272442_10001891_pt1 | contig 31089 bp, 30 predicted proteins | sample SSMForm2O_FD_200262 | JGI IMG/M metagenome (GOLD analysis project Ga0272442, IMG submission 200262) | Marine sediment archaeal communities from Little Sippewissett salt marsh, Falmouth, MA, United States - SSM-Form-2O | ecosystem: Environmental > Aquatic > Marine > Wetlands > Sediment ... | reverse complement strand
ACCCATGTTCCATGGATTCGAATTCGTTTCCAGCCCCTTGAAAACCAGATTTAACTCCTGGGGAAATTTGCTGTCCATCAGCACAAGCGAACGTCGCAGATCCACAATTTTCTGCACATGCTCGATGGCCACGGGACAGTGTTCCTGGCAGGCCATGCAGGTCGTGCATGCCCAGATTTCATCTTCAGATACGGCAGTGCCTGCAATCTGTTTTGGTTCTGGATCTGTCTTCATTTTTTTTGCTTTGATTAATTCATATCCCCGTTTTGTGAGATGCTTTTGTAAATCGAGAATAATTTCCTTCGGGGACAAAGGTTTTTCGCTGTTATAGGCCGGGCATTGATCCTGACAGCGTCCACATTGGGTGCATGCATCCAGATCCAGAAGCTGTTTCCATGTAAATTCTGTGATGTCCGAAACGCCAAAGGTCTCCGAATTCTCGATGTCGATAGTGGTCAACTCACCGCGCGGCTTGAATGATTTGAGATACATGTTGGTTGGAGATATTAACATGTGAAATAATTTTGAAAAGGGAATATAGGCAATAAACACCATGGTTAATGCCATATGTCCCCACCAGAGAATCTTGTGGATCGTAATTGCCTGCTCAGGTGTAAACCATCCGGCCATCCAGTATCCCACCGGTGACCATTCAGCCCAATTCGGATTTGTGGCTGCAATACGCGTGGCTTCCAGAAGGAATCCTGTAATACCGATGATCAGCAGCAGAGGAAGAATAATCGCATCCTCCAAAATGATATTCAGACGGTCCGGCCTCAGCACATACCGACGGAACAGAGCGAATAAAATACCGAAAATAAAAATCAGTCCGAACAGGTCCAGGATCAGGCTGAACCAAAGATAAAATTGCCCGAATAAAATCTGGACCGAGAAATCCGCCTGAAGAAATACAAGAAGCGTTCCGATGAAAAGAATAACGAAACCGCTGAAAATCATGACATGCATGCTGCCCGGTGTTCTATCCCGCATCACGGACATTTGACCGATTGCGTCTTTGAGCACTGTCCAGATACGTTGAGCAATATGGCCACTCCGGTTTTCAGGCTGCCCCAGTTTCCATAAACGGATTCTGCGATACACTCCGTATCCGAAAATAATCATGGCCAGAGCAAAAAAAAGATAGATCAGATCATGTCCCTGTATATTCCAGTAAATTTCACGGGTCGGTGTTTCCATGGCAATGACTCCGGTTATGTTAATTTATTTCCATACAGCATCTTATTGTAAGCGTTTTTTAATCAAAGATTATTAAATGGAGAGTTATCCTTTGATTTTTTTAATCGCTTCGGTCATAGCGGGAGCCACTTCGAATAAATCCCCCACAATGCTGTAGTCCGCTTTTTCCATGATCGGCGCTTCCGGATTTTTATTCACGGCAACAATGCACTTCGCACCGGACATTCCCGCCCAATGCTGAATTGCACCGGATGCCCCGAACATCATATACAGACTCGGTGTTACAGTCTTTCCTGTTTGACCCACCTGATCAGAATGGGGACGCCATCCTGCATCAACTGCTGCCCGTGTTGCCCCAACAGCAGCGCCCAACACATCCGCCATATCTTCAAGCAGTTTAAAATTATCAGCATCTTTCAATCCGCGGCCGCCTGTCACAATAATATCTGCTTCGCTGACATCCAGTTTGGTGCCTTCTGCAGCTTTAAATTCCTTTAAAACGGTTTTTATCTTGACATCAGGAACCGTCAAGGATTCAATGGACGCCGTTCGACTGCTGTCAGGAGCAGAGACAGCACATACATTTGGACGCAGGGTGATCACTTTTACTCCTGATTTCATAATCACCCTGGCAATGGCTTTACCCGCGTACATGGGACGCTCTGCTTCCAGCACGTCTTCCTTCAATTCAAGCACCAGACAGTCATCCGCAAGAGCAGCATCGAGCCGCGCAGCCACACGCGGAGCAAGATCCTTTCCCTGATCTGTTGCCGGCATCAGCACGATCTCTGTATTTTGCGATTGAACCGCTGTTTCAACAATGGCTGTATATATATCCGGACTGTAGGCACTGATTTGATCTGCATCAGCTTTCAGTACAACATCGGCACCATACTGAGACGGAATTTTTGATAAATCATCAACACCTGATCCAATAACAAGTGCAATGACTTTGCTGCCTGCCTGATCAGCAAGCCTTCTTGCTTCACTGAGTGTTTCTAAACTCGGTTTGCGGAATTCTCCGTTTGTATGTTCTGTAACAACTAAAATTGGTTTCCCCATGGATATCATTCCTCCAATCAAATAACTTTGGCTTCTTCTTTAAGCAGTCGAATCAACTCAGGAACCGCTTCAACACCCTCTCCCACAATTTTTACTTCTCCCCGGGAAGGAGGTGACGACATCGCGACAATTTCAATACTGGACTCATCTCCAGGTGCTTCACGTTCATCAATCTCAGCCTTTTTCGCCATCATTTTTCCACGCAGCGATGGGTAACGCGGCTCATTCAAGCCTTTCTGTGCAGTCACAATACAAGGCAAACTGGCTTCAATTACCTCAATTCCTCCACTGACTTCACGCTCTGCAATCACTTTCCCATCCGCAACATCCAGTTTGGTCACCATTGTGATGCAAGGCAAATCCATCACTTCACCCAGCATGGGACCGATCTGTGTACTGCCGTCGTCAATAGTCTCTTTTCCCAGAAGAATCAAATCATGCGGCATGTCTTTAATTACATTGGCAAGCAGCCTGGCAAAGGTTAATCCATCAGCAATCGCCTTTTCTTGTTTAATGCGAATCGCCTTATTCATTCCCATCGCCAGTGCATACCGCAGAGCTTCATTGGCACGTTCACCGCCGATTGTGACGGCTGTGGTTTCTCCGCCTCCTGCTTCCTGAATTTTCAGTGCCTCCTCTACAGCATATTCGTCATACGGATTCATGATAAATGTAACATTCGCTTCGTTAATCGACTTTTGGTCAGGGCCGATTTTTATATAGGTCTCCGTATCGGGAACTTCTTTGATACAAGTAATAATATCCACATATCCTCCTTAAAGTTGTTGCAATCAAAATCAATATGCTTGAAGATGAAACCACATAATATAGAAAAATTATCGGATGAAAACAAGGGAGGAATCTCAAAATAAAGGGTACAATCGATATCCAAACCGATTTCATTTAACAACTGCGTATAAACATGGTTCCGGTTTTCAGATGAAGGAATCATGATCGGAGTGCCATGTTTAATGAACCGCACTCCAATCATGATTTCAAATCTTACACATGATTCTATTTTATATACTTCGCTTCGATCAATGGAATAAACGGTTCTTCATGAGTGATAATCTTTGTTTTCTTTTTATCAATTGGGAGTTCCACATTGGCTAACGCATAACGATACGTCGGCCACCATGAAACTTCCAGCCATACTGTATAAGTTCCTTTTTTAACACGCTTGCCCTCATGATCCGTCAAATCCCAGATATATGTATGCGTACCCCAATCAATACTGGCGGCTGTAGTGCCGTCGGTTTCAAATCCGGTAGATTCTCCCCATTTTCGTAAAGTAATCTGTTTTTCTTTGGCATATCCTGCAAATCCGGATACATAAACCGTCTTCACAAAATTACCTTGATCATCGACAATCCACACAGCAGTTTGGGGTGCGAGTTCATCCTGAAAACCCAGATGGAAGCGAATCTGCACATGGGCCTGGTCCAAAGTTCTGGAAAGGCCAGACTCGCGTGTTCCGTAATAATCATAAATATATTGCGCTTCATTAGCCTCCTGATCCGACTGAATCAGTTTTGCCCAATACGCTTTGCCTTTTTTCATATGACCGAAGCCCAGACCGAACAACACCTCATGGCGCATTGAATCAGAGAGGGATGTATCCTGGAGCATGGATTCAAGAAGGACAATTCCGTCATCTGTTTTACCCACAAAAAACGGCATATACAGACATGCCATGGCGTATTCAAGTTTTAAATCAAGATTTTGCGGATCTAAAGCCACACCTTTTGACATTTCACGCACCAGATCAAAGGCCAGATGGGTTCGAGTGTCCTGATTTTCATAAACTCTATTATCATAATCCCGTTCTGCATCCATGGCGATCGCCTGAATTAAAAGCATCTGGCCCTCGACATGTTTTTCATTTAATTGCATCACCTTTTCAAAACAGGCCCGGGCTTCAGGATATTTTTCTTCTGCAAGATAAGTTTTTCCCTTGTCGAGCAGGGTTTGGATACTGTTCGTTTCAGAAAGAATCGAAGTCTGCTTTGTATCCTGCTGATCCGCACTGATTTCTTTAAGAGAGGCCAGCCCTTTTCGGGCAGCGTCCGCCTGCCCCCCCTCAGTCGTGATTGTTAGAAGCATTTTCCATATATTTTCTGCTTCCCTGTATTTTTTCTGACGCTTGTATCCTTCTCCCAGATATCGATAAACCATTAATCTGGATTCACGGTTCTCTTGGGTTGGATTTATCTCCAAAAGACGCCTTGCTGCTTCAAGATGCAGAACCGCCGGTTTGAGCTTCCCAAAAAAGGGAGGTATTTCCAGGCCCATAATCCCATATGTCATTCTTGCTTTCACATTGCTTTCATCCAGATGGATAGCTGTTTCCAATGCTTCGAAAGACTGGTTTACACACGACATGGCTGCATCCAAGTCACCTGCCTGAAAATCTTGCCCGGATTTTCGACCCAAAACATTTCCCAGCTTCAGATGAACACCGGCATGATCCGGATATTCCTGAGCGCAGGTCTGGAGGAGCTGAACAGCACCTGCCAAATCACCGGCTTCGACCAGACTGTCTGCTCGGATACAGATATGATCCGGAGAGTCAGCCCGACTTAAATTCACGGTTAATATCAATGTAAACATCATTCGAATAAAAGGTTTCATCTCTGCTTTCTCCTATTCATACTTTCAGAAATTTATAATGGTATACGGTATTATTGAAATATTGTTTTAATCATCAGTATCTTTTTCATCCCGTAATATATCCAAAGGATCGCAACCGCTATCCAGAGGGGAGATACGTGACCATAAAATTCGTACCATTGGAAATTCAGCTGGCTGATATTGGATATCAACAGCACCAGAATATTATGAAATGCATGCATAACAATACAGGGCAGAATACTTTGCGTTTTCCAGAATACGATTCCCGCAATCAGCCCAAACAGAAAGAACTGCAGGAAGCACCAGGGCTGAAAATGAAACAACGCAAAACAAAGGGCCGATGCAATAACAGCTTTTTTTCCGCTAAATGACTGTTCCAAAGCACTTTGTAAAAATCCCCTGAATAATATTTCTTCAAATAGAGGGGCAAAAATAACCAGACCAAGAATCAGCATCGCCATTTCGAATCGGGAATTCCAGATGAGTAGAGATCTCAGTCCTTCCTGGAGTGCTTCATCCATGACAATGAGCGCATGGATCAGACGATTGAGCTCGTCCATCAGGATGACCAATCCTGCAATTACGGGGATACCAAACCAGTAAAATCGAAAGGGAACCGGTTTCCAGTGAATCACTTGAAAGAATGATTTTTTATTTCTTTTTAAAAAAATAAGTACCGGAATGACTAATGATAATTCACAGATAAAAATACCTGTTTTTCCTATCCATATTCCAGAAATAAAAGAGAAAGCCATATATGTAAGAATGGCCACAAATAAAACCCAGAACACCTGAGTGAGGTCAAGTCGTTTATTTCTATTGGTCAAGAACCGGGCTCCGCATCGAAATCCTGTATAAACCGGTCTCCGTTTAATATTTTCTGTTCCCCATTTTCCATGTTTTTTACAATAACAGTCTGATTTTCCAATTCTTCATCACCGATAATTACTGCGTATTGGGCCTTTCTGCGATTGGCCTCCCGAAACTGAGCCTTGAGACTTCTGCCTCCCATGCCCATCATGCACGGAATATTTTTCGCTCTTAACTGGTTTACATATATGATTGCCTGTTTCTGAGCATCCGTATGCTGACAGGCAAAATAGATAAGGGATTCGGCATGTTCAGACCTATTCTGATTCTGATGCTGCATGATCATTACAATGCGTTCGAGACCGGCAGCGAATCCCACAGCCGGCGTAGGTTGTCCACCCAGCAATTCCACCAAACCATCGTATCGTCCTCCTCCGCAGACTGCATTTTGTGAACCAATGCCTTCTGCCCAGACTTCGAATACCGTTCGGGTGTAATAATCGAGCCCGCGCACCAGTCTGTGGTTAAGTATATATGATCGATCTGTGGATCTGAGATAGTCCTGAAGACTATTGAAATGATCAGTACAATCCTTACATAAATGATTATAAATAGCAGGCGCTTTTTCAATGACAGGCTGACAGCGATCCTGCTTGCAGTCCAGTAAGCGAAGCGGATTCCGGTTAAGACGCTTTCTGCAATCCTCGCATATTGTATTGAGATGCTTCTGATAATAAGAGGCCAGCACCTTCAGATAGTGCGGACGACACTCAGGACAACCAATGCTGTTTAATTGAAAATTGAGTTTTTCAAACTGCAAGCGATGATAGAATTGCCAGGCCAGATCCATAATTTCAAAATCCAGCACCGGATCCTTTTCACCGAGAGCTTCAACGTTAAACTGATGAAACTGGCGAAATCGTCCGGCCTGGGGCCGCTCGTAACGAAAAATGGAACCCTCGTTCCACAATTTTACGGGAGTCGGCCAACTGGCCATACCATGTTGAATATACGATCGGACAACACCTGCGGTAAACTCCGGTCTCAGAGTAATCGAATGGCCTCCTTTGTCAAGAAATGTGTACATTTCTTTTTCGACAATATCCGTGGATTCCCCGACACCGCGTTGAAATAATGCCGTATCTTCAAAAACTGGAAGACCGAGACACTCATAGCCGTAAATCCTGGTAATTTCCCGAATCACCTGAGCGATTTGCTTCCAGCAGGACTGCTCATCCGGCAGAATATCCCGTGTGCCCTTGGGCAATTGAAATTTTTTTGACATATTTTTATTGATCCTGTTAAACAAGTAAAAATTTTAAAAAGACCATTATTATCTCTCTGTGATTAATAAAGACTTTTGACACGAACTGCTTGGGAACACCTAATTAAAAAACAGCATTCTTATATTTTTTAACTTCCATTAATATAGAATATTTCACTCAAGATGCAATCCTTTTTTTATTGACCTTTGCGTCATAATATGGTAAATTGTTTCAATTTGAGGGCAGGTTAATCAAATCAACGAATTGTCAATAAAGGTGTGTTTGATGAATATTCTTGGTATATCTGCTTTTTATCACGATAGTGCCGCTTGTCTGGTTCAGGACGGACAAATTGTGGCCGCTGCACAGGAAGAACGTTTTTCCCGTAAAAAACATGATTTTTCTTTTCCCAGGCATGCCATTGACTATTGTGTCAATGAGGCGGGACTTGACCTCAATCAAATAGATATTGTTGCGTTTTATGACAAACCTTTTATCAAATTTGAACGTATTCTGGATACCTATCTGACTTATGCGCCGGTTGGAATTCAGTCTTTTATCAAAGCCATGCCGCTCTGGATAAAACAGAAGCTCTGGATGAAATCCTTTATCAAAGATGAACTGAATTATAATGGCAAAATTATCTTCCCGGAACATCATGAATCACACGCTTCTTCTGCTTTTTTCCCTTCCCCTTTCCAGGAGGCGGCTTTTTTGACCATGGACGGTGTTGGAGAATGGGCAACTGCAAGTTATGGTATTGGCAGGGACAATCATGTCGAAATACATGCAGACATTCAATTTCCGCACTCTCTTGGTCTGCTCTATTCAGCATTCACCTATTATATAGGATTTAAAGTCAATTCAGGAGAATACAAGGTAATGGGACTGGCGCCTTATGGAGAGCCAACATACAAAGATTTAATTCTCTCTGAATTGATTGATTTAAAGAGAGACGGTTCATTTAAAATGAACATGCAGTATTTCAATTATTGCGCCGGGCTGACCATGACCAACAAAAAGTTCAATCGTCTTTTCGGCGGTCCGCCACGCAAGCCTGAATCGAAGCTCACACAACGTGATATGGATCTGGCACGTTCGGTTCAGGATGTTACGGAAGAAATCATGATGCGTATGGCCCGTCATGTGCATCGGGAAACCGGTCTGCAAAATATTTGTCTTGCCGGAGGAGTCGCGCTGAATTGCGTGGGAAATGGAAAAATTTTAAGGGATGGACCTTTTAAAAATATATGGATTCAACCCGCTGCGGGAGACGCAGGCGGTGCTCTGGGCGCGGCATTATTTACCTGGCACCAATATTTTGACAATCCGAGAAAAGCGAACGGCCGAACGGATGTACAGCAGGGCTCCTATCTTGGTCCCCGCTATTCCGAGACTGAAATTAAACATTATCTGGAAGAAAACAAAATTTCCTGGTTTCGATTATCGGACGATGAGATTCCTGAAAAAATAGCAGACCTGATCAATGACGAAAAAGTCATCGGATGGTTTCAGGGACGTATGGAATTCGGACCCCGCGCATTGGGAAGCCGTTCCATCATCGGAGATGCCCGTTCCGTCAAAATGCAGGAAATCATGAATCTGAAAATCAAGTTCAGAGAAAGTTTTCGTCCCTTTGCCCCCTCAGTACTGTTCGATAAATTGTCGGATTACTTTGATCTGGATCGCGAAAGTCCATATATGCTGCTGGTGGCCCCTGTAAAAAACGATATTCGCCGTGAAATGAGCAATCAGGAAAAAAACTATTTCGGTTTGCAGAAACTTCATGTTACCAGGTCAACCGTTCCTGCCATTACCCACGTGGATTATTCCGCGCGCATACAGAGTGTCCATCAGAATACCAATCCACTCTTTTATAAAACAATAAAAAAATTTGATGAAAAATACGGTTGTCCTGTTATTATTAATACATCATTCAATGTGCGTGGAGAGCCCATTGTCTGTTCTCCTCAGGATGCATATTTATGCTTTATGCGCACCAATATGGATTATCTGATCATGGGCAATTATCTTCTTGAAAAAGCGGTTCAAAAACCGCTGGATAAGGATATTGACTGGTTAAAAGAATACGAACTGGACTGAGCTGAGGATTTAAAATGATCGTTCTGAATAAATTCAAGCAAATTAAAAGCACAAAAAAAGAACTGAGAAAATTCGGGATTACCATCGGGATTGTTTTAGTCGCATTTAGCAGCCTTATGTATCTGATTCATCGTCAGATTCATCCCCTGTTATTATGGCAAATTCCACTCGTGTCTGTCTTCATTGCTCTCGTTTATCCAATACTCCTCTGGCCTTTTCAGAAAATCTGGATGGCCCTTTCGATCATCCTCGAATTGATCATGACACGCGTTATTCTCGGCATTCTCTTTTATCTCATTCTAACCCCGATCGGATTGATCGCTAAATGGTTTGGAAACGATTTTCTGAATCTAAACCGCGATCCGGAAGCAAAAACATATTGGAACAGGCGTGAAAACCGGGTAAAAGACAAATCCAGCTATGAAAATCAATTTTAAGGTCATTAAAAAAATCTGACTGTTAATTCTGTGATAATGATTCAATTTTTTCAGCATGTCAAATGAAACGCGCCAACCACCTGCACACCATCGGCAAACAGAATTATTTTCGCTGGCTGTATACGCATCCGCAATAGTCCTGTCTGTAAAGTCTCTCTATTTTACTGATTTCAACACTTTGTTTGAAACCATCCTTTTTTTTGAAATCCGCTTTCAAAAACGTTAGCTCTGTCTGATTTTCGATCTCTTCACCGACACGGTGAATCATTCTGATGCTTTTTAAAGGACTCAAGCTTAACGTCGAAGTAAAAATCCTGTATCCATGTTCTTTCGCGAATTGAGCGGTTTTTTTTAGACGCATACGAATACAGCGCTCACAACGGGCGCCACGCTCAGGTTCATCTTCAAATCCTTGAATGCGTTTTGACCAGACGTCAGTTTCATATAAACCCAATTCGATATGAAAATCCCATCGTTTTGCAAGTCGCATGATTTCCTGCGTTCGTAATACATATTCTTTTTCAGGATAAATATTGGGATTGTAATAAAAAACATCCACGTGGAACTGTTCAGAAAGTCTTTGATAAGGCACCGTTGTACACGGAGCACAACAGGCGTGCAGTAATAGTTTTTCTTTTTGCGGCATCCATCCTCCGCCTGGCCAATTCCATTTAATGATAAATCGAATTTATGATAAAGTATCCGTTTCATTATTCCATTTCTTCGAGCCGCACAAAATGGTTCAGCGGACCATGCCCTTTACCCAATGATAAGGAATCCTGAATCGCCCTGGAAATAAATTTTTTTGAGATCTGAATTGATTTCTTGAGTAATAACCCTTTGGCCAGATTGGCAGTAACAGCAGCCGAATAAGTGCAGCCCGTCCCATGTGTATTTAATGTGTCAATTCTTGGTGCAGTAAATCTTGAAAACGAATCTCCATCAAACAATACATCGATTGCATCCCCTTTCAGATGCCCGCCTTTAATTAAAACGGCACCACAGCCCAACCGATGAATGCGGATGGATGCTTCCCTCAAATCCGCAGGGGTTTCAATCTTCATATCCGATAGCACTTCAGCTTCTGGGATATTCGGTGTGACCAATGTTGCAGCGGGGATTAGCTCATACTTTACTTTTTCGATCGCCTCTTTCTGCAGCAGTGTATCCCCGCCTTTGGATATCATGACCGGATCAACCACCACATGCGGAATTGAACATTCAAATAATTTTCGGGCCACAGTCATTACAATCTGAGTGTCATAAAGCATTCCTGTTTTTACAGCATCGATTCCAATATCAGTATAAACCGCTTCAAACTGTAATGAAACGAACTCGGGAGACAAGGTCTCAACACCATGAACACGAACGGTATTTTGTGCAGTTACTGAAGTAATAACAGACATTCCATATACACCGAACGCGCTGAATGTTTTCAAATCCGCCTGAATGCCGGCTCCGCCACCTGAATCAGATCCGGCAATTGTAAGAACACGTTTTATTGGTTTTTTCATCGCATAAAAAAAGGCAGAGTCATTTACTCTGCCTGGTTACTATTAATCGTATCATAGAATTATTCGGCAATAATAGCTTCCACTGGACAGACTTCAACACAAGAGCCGCAGTCTGTACAGGTATCGGGATCAATGACATAAATATCATCACCTTCACTGATCGCTTCGACTGGACATTCGGAAGCACAAGCACCGCATGAAATACATTCATCAGTAATTCGATGAGCCAAAACAACCTCCTGTAGTATAAAAATTAATTGTTCAAAATATACAAATTTGCCCATTGAATGTCAATAACATTGTCAAATCTGCCACTGTAAAATTTGATCTTCCGGAAATGCTCGGATAATTAATCTGGAAAATATGTTTCCGCTATTTTTATATTTCATTACAACCGGCTGGTTTTGGTGCCGGCAATATCGAGCAGTAATCGCTGCGGCAATATGAAGATCCGTCTGATCATGAATATTTTCAGCCAGTGTCAAGGGACCAGCTATTTCGGCAGGTTCAATCATAATACGATTCTGAACATATTTTTCAAGGTTTTGATTATCTTCACGATTTCTTCCAACAATCACATGCAAATGATTATTCGGCCAAAAATGCCGTCCCAGACGCATCAACTGAATATCTGAAACAGAAATATCAGACTTTTTACGGTGACTGAAAAGGGCACGAGTCCGTTCTCCAAATTGCGGTGTTGTTAAAATACATCCGCCTGCCGGCTGATTGTAATTATGAATGCTAAAATTATCGGCCAATACCATCTGCATTTTTCGTCCGCGTCCCGTAATCCCAAATAATTGTTCTCTATCAATCCACCCCTTTTTCTCCGGAAGGCATTTTCTTAAATTATTTGCCGACAATGGCCTCAGTACCCTATCTCGCATCCCGGCTTGACTTTCAATATGATAAAGGGTTGATTTGTTTTGGGACATGGGCCGCTGACCGACAACTTCACCTGTCACCAGAAAGGAGGCTCCCATTTTTTCCATTAATTGTCGAGCCTGCTTATACATAAAAATTTTACAATCAATGCACGGATTCACTTCTGAACCGTAGCCATGGTCAGGATGAATCAGTAGAGGGAAAAAATCATCGGTCACATCACGAATGATAACAGGAACACCAAACGGATTGAAAAGTTGATCCAGGGCCATCCGGATTGCTTCGACCTCTTCGGTAGGATCAAAACGAAAAACACAATGCAGACCAGTGATATCGATTCCCATATCACGGACAATTTTAACAGATAAAAGGCTGTCTAATCCAGATGATACCAGTGCGACTGCTTTTATTTTGATCATACTCGATCCAATACAATTATCAGCGGATATCCAGCATTATTACGCTTCTTTCAAATTTTGAACAACCTGATCGACTGTGAAATCAAGCCGATGAATATGGATGCCGCTGTATCTCTCCACCCATTCAACAATATAATTTTGAAGATCACTAAGCGCAGGACCGATTTTAAATCCATATTGAATTTTCAAAATCACTTCAATCGAATAATCTCTGTTATGATCGTCTATAATGATTTTTTGAATCTTCAAGGTTGAATCGAACTCTTCGACGCAATGCATAATCATTTGCGATAGAGCAGCTTCAGAGATGGATATTTTACCAACCCGGCTGAAAGGCGGTTGAACGATTGTCTTTTCAACAACTTGTCTTTTCCAAAATAAAACGGGATGTTTCTCTAAAAAAAATCGAATTGAATCTAAAACGCGATGACCGGGATCTTTTTTGACTTCCACAACTGGAACAGGGATGATATGCTTACCCTGTGTTTTGCGATGCTCCCGTGCCATGGCAATTTCTTCCACTGTTGAAACATCTTCTATATATATAACACGATCAGGATAGGGCAATTCCAGTCGTTCAGAAATTTTGGCCACCATTCTTTCCGAAGTACCGATAATTAAAATGGAAGTATATTTTTCCCTTGCCAGAGCCTGACGGACCGCATTCGCATGATCAGGATCTTCAAATATGGCACGTTTAACCGCTTTAAATCGATTTGATTCTCTTTTTGCAGACTTTCCCGCCAATATTTGCTGACCGCGGATCAAAAGTCCGTCATCGACCATCAGAGCGATCTGATATTTTTCTGTGATCAAACGCGCTCTAAAACTTTTACCGGTTCCGGAACTTCCGACAAGCGCATATACTTTTATACGATTGATCGGGCGGTGAATATTTTTCATCCATCCTTTTATTTTTTTAATCATATCATTCGGCATATTTTTAAAAAGTTCAGTCGACAATTGCATCCATTGAAAGACGCCAGATCCGGACAATTCTGTCCGTGATTGTTGAAAATTGCCGTTCATGCTGAATTGAAAACCATCGAATGCGTTTGTCACGCCGAAACCACGTCATTTGCCGCTTGGCAAATCTGCGTGTATTTTGCTTAATTAAACCGATCGCTTCTTCAAGGGAACATTTTCCTTCCAGATAGGCAATTATCTCCTTGTAACCCACTGAATCGAGACTGTTCAGCGACTTTGAATACCCCAGTTCGAGTAATTTCTGAACTTCAGAAATCAGTCCAAGATCGATCATTTTGTTAACGCGGCTTTCAATTCGCTGATAAAGAATATCCCTTGGCCATTGAATGCCGGCGAATATCGGATTAAAATCTGCAGGTATCGTTTTCATTTTCTGAATATGTGATATTGGCTTTCCAGTCAACCGGTATACTTCCAGAGATCTTACAATGCGTTTATGATCGTTTTCATGGATTTGGCTTGCTGTTTCCGGATCAATACGCATCAGTTCTTGATAAAGTTGTATCCATCCGTCATTTTTTGCATACTCTCGTATTTCTTTTCTTATTTCAGGATCCCGGTAATTTCCTTGAAAAACACCATCGACAAGTGCCTGAATATACAGACCCGAGCCGCCAACGACCATTGGAAAGCTTTGTTCTGCAAATATATGATCGATGCATTTTCTGGCAATCTTCGCATATTCTCCGGCGCTGAAATATTCGTTCGGAGAGCAAATGTCAATACAGTGATGGGTGACAGCCTCCTGCTCATCTTTATCCGGTTTGGCTGTACCAATATCCATGAATTTATAAACCTGCCGGGAATCTGCGGACACAATTTCACATGGAAACTTGCCGGCGATCCGAAGTGAGACTTCTGTTTTACCTGATCCCGTTGGACCGACAATAATCAGTACATGTCGATTCGATTGTGTCAGCGCCCGAACCTCTTGTCAATATCTTTCAACGACAGATTGATCACAATAGGACGTCCATGAGGACAAAAATAGGGATCTTTTGTAGCAAAAAGCTGATCAATCAACGTTGCCATCTCACGCTGGGTTAACGGATCGCCCGATTTAACCGCTGCTTTGCATGCATAGCTTGCAGCAATTGCTTCCCAGGTATTATGGGTTTTAGAACGATTTTCTTTGTATTCTTCTAAAATTTCCATAACCACATCTGTTTCTCTGCCCGGCTTCACTTCTATTGGAATGGAATCCACAACAATTGTATTTCCTCCAAATTCCCGAATTCCGAATCCGATCTTTTCGAGGTACGGCAGAATTTCGGTCAGGACAATCATATCTTCAGGTGACAATTGAATCGTTTGCGGAAACATTAATTGTTGCGATGAAGCGCCGCGAAGCTCACGGGCCCATAAGGCTTTTTCGTATAAAATTCGTTCATGAGCGACGTGCTGATCTATAATGGTTAATCCGCTTTTTATCTGTGACAAAATATAGCGATTATGGATTTGCCAAAAATGGTTGGACTCTGATATCGCTTGTCGTTCTGTATCTTTGGAATCATCGGAATCAATGAAATGAACGGGTCTCTGAACATCCAGTGATAGTTGACCATGGTCTTCCGGTTTTTCACGATCCAGATTGACTGCAGAAGAGGGCTCCCGTTGATCTCGAACCAAATGAAATTCTGGTACGGATTGTCTGGTACGCAGCGCTTCAATAATAGCCCGGTGGACTGCATCATGGACATATTTTTCATCAGCAAAGCGTACCTCGATTTTTGTGGGATGCACATTGACATCATAGTGTTTTGCATCTATTTCAATAAATACGATATAAGCCGGATAAACGCCCTTTCCTAACCGGGGGCCGTATGCAGAAGTCACCGCGTGAATCAGGCTTCGGTTGACAATATAACGTCTATTCAGGAAGAAAAATTGATCATCCCGGGTTTTCCGAAATTCCCCAGGACGGCTGATATATCCGTAAATATGAATATTGCCGAAAGATTTGTCAAAAGGCACCATGAGACCGAATTTGGATCGTCCCAGCACTTCCAGTACCCGATTTTCCAATTCGGCTTTACGAAGATCCATCGTTTTCTCATCATTGACATAGAGAACAAAATCAATGTGAGCATGTGACAGGGCGATTCTTCGAAATACGGCCATTACCTGCCTTAATTCGGTAGCGGGACGTTTTAAAAATTTTCTCCGTGCAGGAATGGAACCAAATAAATCAAGCACAGAAACCGATGTTCCGGGTGTTGAAGCTGTTTGTTTGATTTCACAGATTTCACCATTTTCGATCATCACATCATAAGCGGTTTCCTGTTCCATTGTTCGAGTGACAATTCGCATTCTTGCCACTGATCCAATACTGGCCAATGCTTCTCCCCTGAAACCGAAAGAATGAATCGATTCAAGATCATCCGGATGTTGAATTTTAGACGTGGCATGACGTTTTGCACATAACAATACATCTTCCTCACTCATCCCTTCACCATCATCCGTAACACGAATCAGATCCAACCCTGCATTTTTTATCATCAATGAGATCGTCTTCGCCTCTGCATCAATACTGTTCTCAAGCAGTTCCTTGGCGACAGAAGCCGGTCGTTCGACCACTTCACCGGCAGCAATTCGTTTCATCAACGATTCAGAGAGAATGTGTATTTTTGTACTCATGAATACAGTTCTGGGTATTTAAAATCAGCCTGGGAGATTTTGGGTCACCGTTTACGGTCAACCGCATTACTGGAATTTCTTCTCAACAACAATAGAGCGCTTTCTCATACATATCGTCCACATTTTCTGAAATTGCCAAGACGACAGAATTGGCATGATACAAGCGCATGGGTACGATTTGGATTTGTCAATTTTCTAATGTTATGATCACCAGATAACTGTTCGCTTGACCGATTACTTTACCCAGCGGCTGAATAGGGTGATTGTATAATAAATAAGACCCGCAAGAATCAGAAGCCATATCAGGGACCTCTTTTTTGCATTGGCCCTGGCAGTGTGATAGGACCGTTTAAATTTGATATGACGTCCTTCTCTCGCCTCTTTTTTTTCATCATAATAGAGCGGTGTATAATCAAATTTCCGGTTTTTTGGTAATCGTCTTCCCAGCATGGCCGACCCCTTCATATCGTCATCACACCTTAATATACAGCGGCCAATCGGATAAATCAAGTTTACATTTCCTCTTGATTGTTATATAGAAAATAAGCAAATTGGTTTCAAATAAATAAGACGAAATTGAATTGGAGGTTGTATTTATGGTCGATGCGTTTCAAAAGTTGGTCAACATTATGGACAGATTACGCGGACCGGACGGATGTCCCTGGGATCGGGAACAGACACATACATCATTGAAGCAGTATCTGCTGGAAGAAACTTACGAAGTATTGGAGTCGATTGATAACAATGATGAAGAAGCTCTGAAAGAAGAGTTGGGAGATTTGATTCTGCAGTCTGTGTTTCATGCGCAAATTGCATCTGAGCATGAGCAGTTTACTATAAAAGATGTATTGAATACCATCAATGAAAAACTGATCCGACGTCATCCCCATGTCTTTGGAGATACGGTGATTCATACAGCTGAGGAGCAAAAAATTCACTGGGAAAAAATCAAAAGGGCCGAAGGAAAAAAATCAGTACTGGATGGTGTTCCAATACAAGCGCCTGCTCTTCTTCGTGCCTACCGTGTACAGCAAAAAGCAGCCAGTGCAGGATTTGACTGGGAAAAACGTGATCAAGTATGGAATAAAGTCAAGGAAGAAATCGATGAGTTACATGAGGCTATCGGTATTCAAGATCCTGATGCCATTAACGAAGAATTCGGAGATCTTCTGTTCGCTCTTGTCAATATGTCACGATTTATTCATGTGCATCCTGAAGATGCACTTCGTCAAGCTGTGGATAAGTTTATTAACCGGTTTCACAAGATTGAGTCTCGTTTTCAAGCAGCTGGAAAAGATTTAAAAAAGGCCACACTCGAAGAAATGGATGCGGTCTGGAATGAAATCAAGCATGAAAATTAGCATTATATGCCTTGTTTGACTGTAAAAAAATCTCCCGATTACATTTTTATGGGTAAGCTGCCTTTATACCACGGGCAGGATATCATGCAGATCAGCTCTGGCCCGGATCTATTTTTTTAGAAAAATAGATCAATTACAATTTTTGACAACATTCAGAAAACATTTTCAAAGGATATATCCGGCGTTTTGTCAGCAAACCCGATCAGTATGTTTCCGAGTGGACGCATGAAAAAACAAAACTGATGCGGATATGCATACCATTCCCAGAAGTGACAATATCTGCGGGCTTTCATCCGGCAGTAACAACCAGCTCAATAGTGCCCCGAAAACCGGAATAATAAACTTCCATACATTCAGTTCGGATACTTTCACACCAGGTCTTTGCAATAAAACAAACCAGATAGAAAAGGCAGCTGCGGAAAGAAATGACAGCCATAACAGTGTTAGAAGGAATTCAGAGGTCAACGACCAATGAGGAACGCCCTCAACTGCCAGGGAGGTCAAGGTCAGGCAAAAACCGCCGATAAATAGTTGAACTGCGTTCAGCAAAAAAGGATGAAAATCATTCCGATCTCGTGAAACTATAATATTCCCAAAGGCCGAACAAATTAATCCGCAGATCAATAAACACATCCCAAATATTTGACGCAATCCGGCGGATGTACAAGGCTGTCGGCTCAATGTGAGAATCACGATACCCATGATGCCGATAAAAAGGCTCATTGTTTTTTTACGATTCAGTTTATCATCGTGCAGTACGATATGGGCAGTGAATGCAATGATGAGCGGAGCGGATCCAATAATCATAGCTCCCAGTGCGCCGGATACCAGTGTCATCCCCAAATAGAAAAATCCATACAATAAAAACGTCTGAAAGAGACCAATCCACAATGCAAGCCGAATAAAAGATTTTTTTTGAATATTTAAAAATAATGAATGAAAAGAAAAGGGAATAATCATGAGGCCCGAAATCATAAACCGGATACCGGCGAATCCCAAAGGTGAAGCAAACCTCAGTCCGTATTTTACACCAGCGAATGCCGTGGACCATAGCAGGCAGGCAATGACAGCAAGTATGGGTGTCGCATATGGATGGCGATCTGTCAATTTCATGCAATCATCAATCCCGCACCCAGAAGGGTATCCGTGATTAATATCACCAATACATTCAATCCCAGTACAGGAATCAGATTTTCTGTGTCTGAATGATATTTAATCGCACCCCTGCAGGACATAATCGCCAGTGGCAATGTTCCCATTCCAAACATCAGCATCCAGGGAAACCGCGAAACAAAGGGCAGGATACCGATTATTAAAAAACAAACACCCATCAACAGACAGTAAAGCACGGCGCTTCTTTCCCGTCCCCAATGAATAACCCAATGATGTCTTCCACCGGCACGATCCGCATCTGCATCTGGAAATTCATTTAAAAACAGCAATTGGGTTGTTAAAATACCCGGAGGAAAAGAAAGCAGTGCAAGTTGCCAGTCCCATGCTCCCACCAATGCCAAATAGACACCCATCACCACGCAGCTGCCCAATGAAAGCCCCGCAATGATTTCTCCCACCATCCATCGGGCAAAATGTGATGTATAAAACCGGATGGCAAGACCACCAATGATCATTAAAAAAACAATCCAGACGGATGAAATGACACAAAAATAAACACCAATAGCACCAGCCATCAGCAAGTTTATATAGGCCGTATTTCGAACAGAATTGGAGGTCGTTCTCCCTTTTTGCAACATGCCGCTGCCGCCACTAAAGGGAGTTTGTTTTGTTTTTAGATCGATTTTCGTTTTGTCATCAGAAAGTTCATTAAACAAATTGACTGCGATATGTGCTTGTACCACACCGATCATCAACATGATTGCATGAATCCAATTCACATATCCGTCATGATAAGCAGCAGCAACACCGATAAAAACCAGAACAGCCGATAAAATAAGAAAAGGACCGCGTATCTGTAAAAACCAGGTGTGAATCAGATTTTTTTTCACAATTCCCCCGTGTCATTTATTTGATTATCACTTTTTCAAATTTCAGTCTGCAATATTGTATATATTTTCGATACTTTTGCCTCGAATAAATCAATAGCACGAATGGTCATTGTATTATCTTCCAGAACCCATCCCATATCGCAATACACATACTGTTTTTTTTCTGCATAGTGTTTCAAACACTGCAGCAGTACACCATCGAGGCCAAGACGGCGAAATTTGGGCCGTACACCCATATAACCCAGGCGGAAACCTTCTGTATGCCTTGCACCCATTAACATCTTGACAGCTCGTAGTAATTCACAACGACCGCACCATGAAATTGGTCTCATTTTTTCTGTTACATTGGGCACTGCCCCGATGAATGCGGCTGCTTCATCCTTTACATAAAGAAATGTGAACATTTGTTTATCCATAATCAGCATCATATCGTCAATAATTCTGAAAAATTCTTCTTGTGTGAAAGGAACAAATCCCCAATTATCATTCCAGGCTTCATTGTAAATATTCAGCATTTCATGTTTTCGATCATTGATGGAACGCTCTCCCCAATTTTCAAGGCGAATGTTATATCGTTGAATAATTTTTTGAGCCAGACGTGTAATTTTCTCAGGGAATGTATCCTGTACACCCACTTCCCATGAAAGCACACGCTTTACCGGCTTGAGACCACAGTTTTTTAACATTTCAAAATAATAGGGTTTATTATAATGATAATACATAACCGGACGAGAATCGAAACCTTCAGTCATTACACCGGGGGTTGCTTCGTTCACTGGTAAATTCACCGGACCCCGCATCGTTTTCATCCCTTTTTCTTTCAGCCATAATTTTGCTGAATCCAGCAACTGAGCGGCGATTTTTTCGTCCTCAATACATTCAAACAGTCCGAAAAATCCAATTTCATCTTTCCAGTGCCTATTATGTTTTTTATTAATAAAAGCAATGCATCTGCCTACCACTTTCTCTTTCTGCAGGGCAAGAAACCACATCATATCCGCATGTTTGAAAAACAGATTGTCTGATTCAAAAAATCCTTTAATACCGATCAGGCTAAATCCCAGGTATTCATAATCCAGTAAAGGAACATATTGTGATTCCTCTGCATAATGAGACCAGTGAAAATCCACAAAACGCCTTAACCAGCGTTTATCGGATTTGGTCTTATTCTCAAAGCGGATAATCTCAACGGTTTGATCTGACATGAATCATCTCCTGGTTAATGGACGATCTTAATACTGACGGTGTATAATGACAAGTGAAGCATCGTCTTCCCAACTGGTCTTGTCACCAAAATCATTGACTTTTTTCATAATGATATCGATCAGCGCGTTGACATCCCGATCGATATGCTTTAAAACCACCTGCTGCAGCCGTTCAAGCCCGAATTGCTCTTCATGACTGTTCATTCTCTCAATGATACCATCCGTATACAGTACCAATAAGGATCCGGGTTCCATATAAATAAAATTTCGATGCAAATCACTGTCGGGTAAAAATCCCAACACAATGCCGGAAGCTTCCAACATGGTGATTTTATTTTGTGTAATTAAAAAAGGAGGCGGATGACCGGCATTCACATAAAACAGATGCCCAGGTTCCTCCATTTCACCAATAAAAAGTGAAACAAAATTTGTGGAATAGGTACTGCGCTGAATAACCTGATTCAGTTTTTTCAGCGTATGCACAAGCCGCACATCACGGCTCAGACTCATTCTCAGTCCAATCACCACATCACGAACCAGCAAAGCCGCAGGAATCCCATGCCCGCTGGCATCACCCACTGCAAAACCCAAATGGTTCTCCGCAAACTGAAAATATTCATAAAAATCTCCGCCCACCAATTCAGCGGCCAGAGAACGGTGGGCAATCTTATACTCTTCAATCGCGGGAGGATGCCGCGGCAGCAAGCTTTTCTGAATCTGGGCGGCTCGCTCAAATTCAGACTGCACTTTATCCGCCATTAAACGGTAATTCAATGCGGTTCGAACCGCATTGAGAAAAAGCGTAATTTCTTCGCGAACCCAACCTTCCAGCAAATTAAAAATAAAAATCCATTGAGATTCCGTCGTGTAAATAAATATGGCTGCCGGTGTGCAGTCTTGACGGCAAATGGCCGCATCCAGTTCAATTGTATTCTCCTGATTGTATATAAAACTGCCGTTCCGGATAACTGCTTGTGCAAATTTTGAATCAGCGGCAAAATGTGTTCGGATATCCGATTTCTGATTCACACTGGAAGCATCAATGCAAGTAAACTGATTGCCGCGGAGCTCAAAAATATAGCTTCCATTAAAACGAAGCGTGTCACCAAATTTATCTCTGAGTTCTCCAAGAATGGTTTTAAAAAAATTTTCATCCGATTTTTGTATACCGATATTGGCAAGTGCGGCATCCAATTCCCGGTAAAATGTTTTTGGTTCAATCATTGCTCTTTCCGGTTCCAACCATGTCGAATTCGTTGCACCACAGTTTCAAGATAATGCTGATCCACATCATCAAAAGCATTCAGCCGATCACTGTCAACATCCAAAACCGCCTTTAACCGATTCCTGTCATTAAAGCAAGGCACGGCAATTTCTGATTTGGAATTCGGATCACAGACTATATGTCCGGAAAAAGTCCGTACATCCTTGACAATGATCGTTCTGCGATCTCTGACACAGGCTGCACAAACGCCCGAATCCAGAGCCAGAAACACGCATGCCGGTGTTCCCTGAAATGGTCCGAGAATCAGTTGATCGCATTTTAAGAAATAAAAACCGATCCAATAAAAATGTTCACATCGTTTACGAAGAACCGCTGCCACATTCCCCAGATCCGCGTATAGGTTTCCCCCTTTTTCAAGTCGGATATCAATCTCACGAATGGCAGCCGTATAGTAATCTTCTTTTATCATAAATTATTGCTGTCATGTTTCAAGTAAATAACAATAGGATCAATTCAATGATTCATTTTTTGATAATTTTAATCTGATCCCCTTTTTTTAATGTACTATTCAGGGTTAATCCATTCATCATTTCAACAGCATCATGATCTTGGGAATCCACTTTTTGCAGATTCATATATTGCAGCAAACTTGTAGATTGATTCACAGTTTTAACATACAATCGCTTGGGCTTCACATTGATTTTATTCGAATTAGTTAGTTTTTTAAATCCCGTCATGGACTTTTTAAATACCGGTAATTGATTATTAAATTCTTCCGGTGATGAATAGCCATGAAAAACAAAGATGCGGTCTTCCTGCTGAATAAATGTGGACAGTAATTTGAGGGGTTGTTCGCCTGAAATTTCCGAAACCATCTCGAGTGCTTTAAATCCATGAATTGTGATTGGATTTTGTTCCAAAGCAGTTGCCTCTGTATTCTGAAGAAACTGATCAGCTGCGTCACTCAAAGATGTCCCCTTTGCCAATGTAAATAAAATGACGGCATTTTCCTGGGGAGCCACCATTTGTACCTGAGATGGCAAATTATTGATTTGCCATTGTGCAGGAAGCGGAAATTGAAATCGCATATTCGGATGATAAAAAACCAGTGCTTCTATATATCCCTGTCTCGGATCAGGACCGAATAGGAGTCCATCGATTGACTTGATATACGAATTCCGGTTTAATACAAATTTTTTTCCCTTTAATCGGCTCTGCCATTCTTTGGTTTTCTGAGTGACTGCGGCAATGCGATCATCGGGATCGGGATGCGTTGAAAACCAATCCGGCAATCCAGAATCACTTGAAGGGTGCATTCTCTCCAGTGTTTGAAAAAAAGTGGCCATGCCCACGGCATCGTATCCGGCTCTCGAAGCGTATTCCACTCCCAGATTATCTGCTTCTCGTTCATTATCCCGACTGAATCTTAAAAACAACATCTGGACACCAAATCCTGCCAATCCCGATAATTTTGCAAATGTTTCAGAAACAGCAGCTCCCAATTGCAGACCCAATTGGGCCAGTTGCGCCTTCGACAGTGCCTTGGCACTGTGCCTGGCATTGACATGACCCAGCTCATGCCCCATGACACCTGCCAGTTCCGCCTCATTATTTAGATAAGCAAGAATGCCGCGCGTAAAATAAACAAATCCTCCCGGAACAGCAAAGGCGTTGATCACATCTGTATCCAGTACTTTAAATGAATACGGTAAATCCGGCTGATGGGTCAATGGCGTCATTTGGCTGCCGATCCGATTGATATATGTCTGCAGTGATTCGTCTTGATAAATCCCATACATCTCAATGATCTCTTGATCAGTCTGCTTTCCCAAGGCAATTTCATCTGCACGGGAAAGCAGCATGAATTCATGTTTTCCTGTAACCGGATTGACGGCACAGGAAAGCCATAAAATAATAGGCAACATGATCAGTAAATAGAAGCAGATCACTTTTTTATTCAGCATATCATGTCTCCTTTCTCAATAAGTCACCATAAGATTATTTTCTAATAAAAAGATTTTTTATGACATATCCTGCAACCTGTGGATTTTCCTTCATCCTCCTCATACAGTATCCATGCCATTGCTCACCATAGGGTACATAAACACGCATCGTATAACCATCGCTCACAATGGATGTCCTTAAATGTTCTGTAACACCGATCAACATCTGAAATTCATATAATTTGGAATCGATCTTATATTCATTAATCAACACCTGACTGCTTTTCACCAAATCTTTATCATGGGTTGCTATGGCAGTAAACTCACCCTGCTTCAGTGTCATTTTTATCAATTCTATATAATTTTTACGAATTCGATCCGCATCCTTATACGCAATTTCCGAAGATTCATCATAAATTCCCTTGCATATTCTTATATTTGCAATACCCTCATCGATTAATCGCTGAATATCTGATCTGGTTCTTTTTAAATAAGCCTGAACCACAATACCAACGTTTTTGTATTTTTTTCGAATCTTTCTGTAAATATCCAATGTCCTGTCCGTCGTGGTGCTGTCTTCCATATCGATACGTACGAATACATTCAGCTTGTCTGCTTGCTTGACAATGGCTTCCACATTTTTATAGCACTGTTCGATGTCAATACACAATCCCAGCTGAGTTAATTTAATAGAAAGCCCTGCCAGCAAATTATCTGAGTGAATGGCGCGAACGGTTTCAATGCATTTTACACATGCTTTTTCGGCTTCCCCCAGTTCTTCGATATCTTCACCCAAGACGTCAATAGTCGTTAGAATATGATCCCGATTTAAATCATATGTTTTTGCAACGGCATCGGACAAGTTGATTCCTGCAATATATCTTTTTGAAAAAATCCAAATGAACGATTTCGGAAACAGAGGAAGAATCTGGACAACAAGACGATTAAACCATTTCATTAATAATACTCCGTTTATTTTAGTGAATAAATCCGTGCATTGGCCATAGTAATTATAATATACACAAATTGTGAATCAAATTCAATAATTTGAAATAATCCTTGTAATTTTCCAGAAATTGTTTATAATATATACCTTAGTATTGTGAATCATAATCAGATACTTGCGACCAGAGTATAAGAAAACCAAGTAAATTATTGTAAGTGAATAAATGATGAAAATTGTTCCCTATCAAGATAAATACAAGGATGCCTGGGACCGTTTTGTTCTGAATTCCAACAACGGCACCATGTTTCATTTACAACGTTTTCTAGATTATCATGAGTCTGGCAAATTCTCATTTGATCATTTAATATTTATTGAGAATGATAAAATCGTGGCCGTGCTTCCCGGACAATTGAGGGAGGGCTCGTATGAATCGCCAATAGGAGCCAGTTACGGATCGATTGTAACAGGAGACATTAAATTTAAAACTGCCCTGTCATTGGCTGACTGTCTTTTAAATTATGCAAGAAAAAACCGATTCTCTGAGATCATGCTGACAGCTGCTCCTATGATCTATGAAAAATATCCGAATCAGAATCTTGATTTTGCTTTACTGTGGATGGGATTCAACTATAGTCTGCATTACATATCAAGCGCTATAAAACTGAATCCAAATCGTGATATTATCCCTCGCTTTCAAAGCACAGTACGGAGAAACATACGCAAAACAATAAAAAACCAAGACATCCGTGTTGAAATCAATGAACGGTACGATCAGTTCTACCCAATTCTCCTGGACAATAAATCAAGACACGGTGTTACACCCACCCATTCATATGAAGATCTTCAACGGCTAAAAAAGCTGCTCCCTGATCACTTGAAGCTTTTTATGGTTTATTTTCAGGATCTTCCCATTGGAGGATCTCTCATGTTCTATGCCAATCCCTGCGTGGCAGTCTGTTTTTATAACATGTTGTTATATGATTATGCCCAGTATAAACCTATTCATCGAGTCATGTATGAAGTTGTGAATGATTCCACAAATAACGGATATCGTTATGTGGACATTGGTGTTTCTCAGGAAACAAAGGCGGACGATCCGATGACACCCCGGATCAGTTTGATTGATTTCAAAGAAAAATTCGATGCAAAAACGATTATGAGGAACACGCTCTCTATCAAACTTTAGTTCAACAAATAATTGTCGAATGATTATCCCCGGTGATTCGCAGAATACATTTTACCCTGATACGAATCCCTTCGTTCAAATTCACGATCAATCTCACGCAGTACATGCATTTTGTCTTTACACCAATCCGGTGCAATCAGCCAATCATCAACCGCATCGGCAGTCAATCGCTGAATCACAATATGAGGCGGAAGCATTTCAATGGAATCAACAATCCAGCGTACATAGGTAGATAAATCCAATAATGATATTTTATGATTTGCATACAATAAGGCAAGCGGGGTTTCCCGGATAATCTGAAGCGGATGCAATTTCACTGCGTGAATCGGAAGCTTTGCCAGTTTATTTGCCGTATCCTGTATATCCTGATGCGTTTCAAATGGCAGTCCAAGAATCACATGGACACAAATTTTAATTATGCGCGATTCTGTCCAGCCAATTGCCTGCAAAAAATCGCTGTAGTTATGTCCCCTGCGGATAAATTCAAGACTTTTATCCTGGGCCGATTGCAATCCATACTCAATCCAGACGTCAAAATCTTCAGCATAACTTTCGATCAGATCTAAAATTTCTGGATTTACACAATCAGGACGGGTACCGATAGAGAGGCCGACAATATCCGGAAAATCTCGAATGGTATCATAAACTGCTTTTAACTGTTTTATTGAAGCGTATGTATTTGTATAGGTTTGAAAATAGGCAATAAATTTTTGTGCTTTTTTTCTTTGGATAAATGCTGTTATCTGATTTTTAATTTGATTTCTTATAGAAATATTTGATAAGGGCTGAGAATGAAATGCTTGATTGTTACAATAAATACAACCACTCGAACCGAGCGTACCATCCCGATTCGGACATGTAAAATTCGCATGAATGGATACTTTCCGTACAGAGCATCCGTATTTTTCTTTTAAGTAATGTCTGAACGTCAGATAGCGTTTTTCATTAAAAGTGTGGCTCATTCTTTATCTGGAAGTATCTGTTCTGCAAGAGAAAGTGCGATTCCAGATAACATCACTTCCGGACCTAATTGTGTAAAGTCACCGGAAAGAATACTGACATCAACATTGGCATAAAGAGAACATCCTGCGCCTTTTTCAACAATCAAACCGGACAACTTCTCCTGGCATTCCGCAATAAAAGTGACTTCCCCCAGCATATCGCTTACCACGTAACCATTACAAAAGTGTAATTGAAAATGTGTCTGTGCTGTATAAACAGATATTAAATTTCCATACCGCTCACCAATGGGAATATTCGTATATATTTCAAGACTGAGTTTGCGTTTTTCCTGTTTATTTTCCAGGACAGTACGATAGCAATGATCCGAATGCTGAAATGATCCATCCAACACATTGCTTATTTTTTCAAAATCCTTTTTCTTAAACTGAAAATCCATAAACCTTTCTCCAATAGACCTGGATACTCCTACTTCCTTTTACACATTATGCATTGTTTTGTTTCAAATCGGTGCTTTACATGACGCAATGGCCTTTTTTCTCAATGTCTTCAAGGCATCTTCGATATCCGGCTGCTTAAAAATGCACGAACCCGCCACCAGAACATCTGTACCGGCCAGTACCACATCACGGACAGTATCAAAATTCACACCACCATCGACATGAATGACTGCCTTCGATCCCGATTCTTTTGCCAGTTCCCTGATTTTACCAATTTTATTCAAAATTTCAGGTATCAATTCCTGTCCGCCAAAACCGGGATGCACTGTCATCACAAGAAAATCCTGAAAATCCGGGATGATATTTTTTATTTGTTCAATTTGTGTTTCCGGATTAATGGCCATACCCGGTTTAATACCCTTGCGTTGAATATCCTTTGCCAGTGTAACAATATCCAGATTGATTTCCGGATGAATGAAAAGACCGTCTGCCCCGGCTTCAATAAAATCCGATGCATATTTTTGCGGATCCGTGATCATTAAATGCACCCAGAATGGCAATCGGGTTGTTTTCCGTATTGCAGAAAGCACAACAGGACCAAATGAGATATTCGGTACAAAATGACCGTCCATGACATCAAAATGAATGCCGTCTGCCCCCGCTCTCTCAACTGTTCGGATTTCCTGTCCGAGACTTGAAAAATCAGCAGCCAGAATAGATGGATAAATTTGAATGGGCTTCACTGAGACATCTCCAGATCTTCTGATAACCGGCTGACAATCAATTCAATGCTTTCATCCGGACTGACGATAGCACTTCCCTTTGGTTTTTGATTAATCACTGTCTCCGGAATCAGGTCGTCCCGAATCTGATACTGAATGGCTCCCAGGTGTAATCCTTCTTTTCTGATTTTTATTACTGCTTCACTATATTGTATGCCAATTACATCAGGTACAACATATTCATTTTTTGTTCTTCCAAGACTGACAGTAAATCCAACTTCCGTTTTTTCTGTAACTTCTGTATTCGGTGTAACTTCCTGAGCACAAACAACATCTTTCGGATAATTAGAAACCCGGTATGTAACTTCTCCCATCACAAGGCCAGCCTGGACAAGTTTCAATTTTGCGTCACGCTCAGATACACCGATGACTCTTGGAACCGTAACCTTACGTTCTCCAGCACTGATATGAACATAAATACGCCGCCCCCGCTTCACTTTAGTATATGGCGAGGGTTTCTGAAAAACAACGGTGCTTTCTGGTAAAACCGGATGGTATTCGCTGCCATCAATAATCATTCGAAATCCGTGTGAAGAGAGTATATACTCTGCCTGACTGGCTGATCGTTCCACAATATCCGGCAATTCGACTTCAGCTCCCTGTTTTGTATAGAGAGGCAGAACGACTTTATCTATCATCAAAAACAGGAAACATAAAATCATCAGAAAGGCCAGAAATCCAATTAAAAATTGCTTAAATAAAAATTTTTCTTTTAGATCCATTGTTGATTTCACTCCGTTTTAAATCGTACAGCAAATGACCCATCGATATTGTGCCTGTCCGGCCAGGATTGTACCCATCCCTGTTCAGCAACCAATTCATCTGCAATCCATGGATACGCCGGCTCAATAACAAATTGTGGATATTTTTTGATAAACCATGAGGCAATCTCCTGATTTTCCTGCTTCATCACTGTACATGTGCTGTATACAATCACACCTTTGGCATCAATGCACTTGGCCGCCTGGTCCAGCATGGCTTTTTGCATTTCTGTCAATTTTTTAATTTGATCAAGCCGAACACGCCATCTCAATTCGGCCCGTTTCCGAAGCACGCCAATTCCACTGCACTGCGCATCCAATAAAATTTTATCCACGGATTTACATGGCAAATAGTGTGCATTTGCATAAACCATGTGCACATCATTATGCCCCAAACGATTCAATGTCTTCCGCATACGCTGAAGACGGCCAAAATGGTGATCCATTGCAATAATATTCGCCTGATTTGCAGATTGCTCAACAATATATCCGGTTTTTCCTCCTGGTGCTGCAGACATGTCCAAAATGAATTCTCCGGGTTGGGGATCCAACAACCGAACAGCCAATCCCGCACTCTCATCCTGAACAGTAACAGCACCCTTTTGAAACAGATCCGTTTCAAACAATCCTTTTCCATCGGACAGGATTAGAAATTCCTTTAAATATTTTCCAGGGTGAACTAAAAAACCTTTATCCGACAATATTTTTAAAACTTCGGACGGCCGGCTTTTCAATCGATTGACACGAAGCGATAAAACTGGTTTTTCATTATTAGCCCGACAAATCGCTTCGGTTCGATCCGGGCCAAATATTTTTAACCATTCTTCAACAAGCCATGCAGGATGTGAATATTCTACGGAAATCGCCTGCACTAGGTTATTGGAACGACTGGGCAATGCAATTGTGTCATGCTCATTTGCCAAGCGCCGTAAAATCGCATTCACCGTGCCAGTCCAATGAGGATCCGCCCATTTCTTAACCAACTGAACTGTCTCATGAATTGCAGCGAAATCAGGAATCCGGTCCAAATGAACAATCTGATAAAGTCCTGTTTCAAGTAAAACTTGAATCTTAACCGGCAGTTTTTTCCATTCCCCATGATACACCTGTCTGAGCGAATAGTCCAGTCTGCCTTTCCACCGCAATGTCCCATACACCAGTTCAGAAAGTAACGCGCAGTCTTGAGTTGAGAAAGAACATTGATTACGGATATTATCTATCAGAATATCCGCATACGCGTCGGTTTGATAGACACGGTATAGTATACCCGCGGCTTCCAATCGAACGGATCTTTCAGCCGCCATTCATGATTCCTGTGTGTTATCAGCAGATAAATGATGTCCCGTCTGAATGGAATATCCTCTGAGAAATGAATCGCACATCATTCTGCTCTTGCCTTCAATCTGGCAGCACTTGATTGCCAGTAGATGTTCTCCGGTTTGAATCCATAGATCCTCATTTTTTGCTTTTACCACTGATCCCGGACTTTGAACAGGAATTTCTTTATTCATTACCACTTCTGACTGAAATATTTTCAGTCTCTTATTTTCCCAGAATGAAAAGGCACCGGGTCTTGGAGCAAGACCGCGAATTAAGTCATGAATATGAATTGCTGATTGATACCAGTTAATCTCACAGACTTCAGGTGTAATCTTTGGTGCCGCTGACGTTTTACCGGTTTGAGGAAATGAAACAACATTCCCTTCGGCAATTCTTTCAACGGTTTGCAAAACAAGATCAGCGCCCAGCAGGGCCAACCTTTTATGCAAATCACCGCTGTTATCATGGTCAGATATTTTTATTTTTTTTTGTAAAATAATATCTCCGGTATCCACACGCCTTTTTAAAAAAAAAGTTGTAACACCGGTTTCCCGCTCTCCTTGAATAATTGCCCATTGTATGGGGGCAGGTCCCCGATATTTAGGCAACAGTGATGCATGCAGGTTAAAACAGCCCTGTTTCGGCATTTCAAAGACAATTTCCGGCAATATTCTAAATCCAGCCACGACAAAGCAATCTGCGTTCCAGTTTTGCAACTGATTCAAAAATACGGAATCTTCCAGATTCTGTGGCTGTAAAATGGGCAGATGCAACAATGTGGCCGCTTCTTTTACTGGAGATCCAAACCGTTTTAGACCTCGACCCTGTTTTCCGTCCGGTGCCGTAACAACACCAATCACAGAATGCGAACTCGCAGCCAGCTTTTTTAAACTGGGAACGGCAAACTCCGGAGTGCCCATAAATACCAGATGCATCTTAAAAAACTCCCATTATTTTTTTAATACCTGGGCGATTGAAGATCGTAAAATTTCGATTTTGGTATTTTC
>Ga0272442_10001889_pt1 | contig 31101 bp, 26 predicted proteins | sample SSMForm2O_FD_200262 | JGI IMG/M metagenome (GOLD analysis project Ga0272442, IMG submission 200262) | Marine sediment archaeal communities from Little Sippewissett salt marsh, Falmouth, MA, United States - SSM-Form-2O | ecosystem: Environmental > Aquatic > Marine > Wetlands > Sediment ... | reverse complement strand
GCTCGTCAATCGTGAAAATGCGCCGGCGCCCCAGAAAAGGGGCGCCGGTCGCGGCAAACGGGAAGGCCAGGGGGTGCTACGCTTTGCTTGGAGTAATCAGCTTCAACGCTGGCGTCACGATCGAGCCCCACCACTCGGACCCGCGGAGTCCGCCCCGTTCTGCGCCGGAGAAGACTGCGGCTCCGCGGGTGATCAATCGAGTGATCGCGTTTCGTGTCGATGCAAGGGTTCTCCGTAAGGCTTGCTTGCGTACCGTCTCCACAACGGGTACGAACGAAGACGCCCGATTCGCCTGGAGTGCTCGCTTCGTCTCTTGTCTCATCCGGCTGCCCATCCTCTCCATCGAGTGTTTGATGGTGAGACAGTACGCAGAGAGGATGAAGAGAAACGTGCAGACGTGTGGCAGCCTGGTGAAGAAATCCGTCACGCATGCTCAGACGAAACTCTCCATTGCGGCGGTCGTCAGGGTATCATGCCAGCGGAGAAAGCTTGGAGGAACACGGTGCAACAGAATCCAGGATTCACAGGTCCCGGCCGCAGTCGCGGCCGGACGTATGCTCGTCATGCAGCCGACACGCCGGCCGTGGCTGTTGACGGAGTCTCGGTAGCGTACGACGAGCAGTTCGCCCTGGAAGACGCCTCGTTCGCCATCGACGCCGGGACCCGGTTGGCTGTTGTCGGTCCGAACGGCGCAGGTAAGAGCACGCTCCTTCGAGTGATCGCCGGACTGCTGTCGCCGACGAACGGCACGATTCGAGTCCACGGACAGGGACCGCGGCGTCACGTATGCATCTCATACATCCCTCAGAAGAGCACGATCGACTGGAGATTCCCGGTGACCGTAGCGGATGTCGTTCGCATGGGACGGATCGCCCGGCGCGGCCCGGCGCGTCGGATGACCCAACACGGCCGTTCGCTGGTCCAGGAAGCACTGCGTGCGGTGGCACTCGAAACGTTCGCGCACCGTCAGATCGACGAACTCTCCGGCGGGCAGCAGCAACGAATGTTCATCGCCCGAGCGCTTGCGCAAGAGGCGGAGATCCTGCTGATGGACGAGCCGTTTACCGGCCTCGACGTGAACGCACGCGACGACGTACTGCAACAGATTGTTCGCCTTCACGAACACGGCGTGACGTGTCTTGTCGCGCTGCACGATCTCGGCATTGCATCCACGTCGTTCGACAAGGTGCTACTCCTTCGCCGCCGGCAAGTCGGGTTCGGCGATCCATCGGATGTCTTCACCGAGCAGACGATTCGAGAAGCGTACGGGAACTGCCTACGCCTCGCCGAAGGAGACGGCGGTTTGATCTTCCTTCACGACACCGCATGTACAGGAGGGGACGATGACGGTCATTGAGTGGCTGGCGGAGCCGTTTGCGTTTCCGTTCATGGTGCGCGGCGCACTGGCCGCGTCCGCTGTCGGCGCTCTGTGTGCGGTCGTTGGATCGTTCGTCGTTTTACGGGGGATGGCGTTCATCGGTGACGCGATCGCCCACTCGATCCTCCCCGGCTTGGCTGCCGGATTTCTCACCTCTGGACGCGGGGATCGGCGAACGCTGTTCTGGTGGGCGTTGGGGACAGCAATTGTCGTTGGGCTCGCCGTCGGATGGATCAGTCGACGAAGCCGGGTTCGAGAGGACACCGCCATCGGAATCGTATTCGCCGGCATGTTTGCGCTTGGAATCGCAATGATCTCCACCGCGCACGGTTTCGCCGTCGACCTCGTTCACTTCCTGTTCGGAAACGTGCTCGGGGTGTCCACTTCCGATCTCTGGTTGATTGCCGGATTTGGGTTGGCCGTTCTGCTTCTCCTCTTGATCTTCTACAAGGAGTTCGTCTTGGTATCGTTCGATCCGACGTTTGCAAGAACGCTACGGCTCCCCACGGCGTTCTACCAATACCTGCTGATCGTGCTCATTGCGGTCACGGTCGTCGTCTCGCTGCAGACGGTGGGAATCGGCTTGATGCTTGCGATGCTCGTGGTGCCTGCGTCCACTGCATTCCTCCTGACCCGACGTCTGCCTGCGATGATCGGTCTCGGGGCAATCCTCGGCGCACTCTCCGGAGTAATCGGACTGTACCTGTCGTACTACTGGAGCATCGCGTCCGGAGCCGCTGTCGTTCTGGTCTCGATCGCGTTCTTCCTCCTCGCCCTCGCGTTCTCGTCGCACCGTCGCATTCTGTCGCGATGGCGATCCACGCCCCCTGGAAAGGTGTGAGGCTTCCGTGACTTTGACTGTCCGACGTGCCCGATCCCGTGACAAGAACCGCATCCTTGAGATCTCCAGCCGGATCTGGGATGGTGTGGACTACGTGCCATCGGTACTCGACGAGTGGTTGGCCGATGACACATGCGAGCTTGCGGTGACCGAAAGAGACGGCATTGTAATCGCGTTCGCGCGACGAAGCTGGCTGATGCCCGGCTACGCGTGGTTCCAAGGTATCCGGTCCGATCCCGCCTACCGCGGCCGGGGAGCGGGCCGGGCTCTCACGGAGCATCTCATTGAGCAGACAACGCGCGAGGGAGCAGACACGATCGGCCTTTCAACGTACATCGACAACGAAGCATCGATCCACATCATCGCGTCGCACGGGTTTCGTCGTACGGCGTCGTTCGTGCTGACGGAGATAAAGGAGATCCGATCGAGCGCGATCTCACAAGACGGTCCGACGATACACCACGTCGATGTCGAACGAGCCCGCGCGTTCATTGCCGACTCGGCATGGCATACGGCGGCCAACGGCTACTACATGTGCGATTGGACAGTGTACCCGTTTGCGCGATCTCCAGAGATCGCGCTTGCCAGCAGCCCGTATCGAGTCGGCATCACCGATGGCGTAGGCAGCCTACGCAGCTTGCTCTGCCTGTCGGCCGTCGAAGACGACGGATACGCGTTTGTGTCGTTTCTCGACGGAAGCACCGACGACTTCCAGCCGCTCCTTGCACACGCCGTCCGCGATCTCGGCATCAAACGGGGAGCCGCAATGGTTCCCCGGAAAGACGGCCGGACGGCTTCTGCGTACGACACGTTTGCTCGTTGCGGCTGGGCCCCGTGGAGAGACGGAAGCGAAGACGTGTTCGGATACGAACTCACAATCGACTCTGCGAGTCGACACGCGATATGATTCGTCGTAGGAGCCGACGATGACCGAGAACACAAGCCAGCGATACGCACAACACATCCGTCTTCCGGAGATCGGCACCGCCGGCCAAGAGCGGCTTCGCGCCGCACGCGTGTTGGTGGTTGGTCTCGGCGGCCTCGGAAGTCCGGCAGCCCTGTACCTGGCGGCCGCGGGAGTCGGAACCATCGGAGTGGTCGACGACGACACGGTCTGTCTGTCGAACCTCCAGCGGCAAGTCATCCACGATGAAACGCAGATCGGCCGAAAGAAGGTCGACAGCGCGATGCGTCGCATCCACAAGCTGAACAGCGACGTACGCGTCGTATCGTACGCCGAACGGTTCGATGCAAGAAATGCTGCTGCACTTGCTGAGGGGTACTCCGTGATTGTCGATGGGACGGACAACTTCGACACACGCTATGCCATCAGTGATGCATGCCTGCACCTCGGAATCCCATACGTGTATGGCGCCGTGTTCCGGTTTGAGGGACAGGTCAGCTTGCTCTGCGTGCCGAATGCTCCGTGTTACCGCTGCCTGTTCCCCAAGCCGCCTCCGCCCGATACGGTGAAGACGATTGAACAGGCGGGAATCCTGGGGTCTGTTCCCGGCACAATCGGAACGCTGCAGGCCACCGAGGTCGTCAAGCACATTGTCGGATTCGGCACGTCACTGGCCGGCCGTCTGCTTGTCTACGACGCTTTCTCCGGCGCGCTGGAAGCCATTGCCATCGATCGGAATCCAGTATGCCCCGCGTGCGGAGAATCGGCGAACAGCCCGACTACCTGTGAGAAGTAGCCGCTCTCATACGAAACGTTGACGGACGGCCCTTCATTGATTAGTCTGTTGCGTCGTGTATAGATTGCTTCATCTACACGAACAGCGAATAGGTGTGAAGTGCAGAGGAACGCGCCAATAGGAGATAGCGGGAGGAATACGTTGCTCCACGTTCTTGACAGAACACGTTTCGAGCCATACCTCGGCGAGACCTTCACGGTGAAGCTCGATGCAGGCCGCTCGCTTCCCGTAGAGCTCATTCGGGTACGCGACGCAGACACGGAAGGGGCTTCGCTCGTCTTCGAAGGCATGCAGGGATGCGAGATGCCGCTCGGAACGCAGATCGTGTACCACGGCGAATTGGGTCGGTTCTTCATGGTGTTCGCGCCGATTGATGCGTCTGCAGGCGGTGCGCCCCGCGTTCAGGCGCTCTTGCAGCCGAAACCGACCGACGGCTAGTTCGTTCTCAAACCAGCTGCTCCGCAGAGCCGGCCGTCTACTTCATCGACTGAATCGAACGGGCGATCCGCTCACTGGCGCGAATCGCATCGGATGCCATCGCATCCGGATCGTGCACCTCAAACACGGCAGTTCGCGCGTAGCCGATGTCATCGAGAACGCGGAACACGTCTACCCAGTTGATGGTTCCGTTTCCGAGAACGAGATGCCGATCCCGCTCGTCGTACGTATCGTGCAGGTGGACGTGTCGCAGCGGGCCACGGTATCGCCTGAGGTACGCGCGAATCGGATGTCGACCGAGATCTCCCGAGATGTGCGCGTGCCCGACATCGATGCAGATTCCGAATCCTGAGGTCTGCGGATCGTCGCCCAGTTCATCGAGCAGCCGGTCGAGCGCCCACGCTGCGTCCTGCGTGTTCTCGAGCGCAAACAGGACTCCCTGATCCAGAGCCATTTGACCAAGTCGTCGGATTTCCGGTTGGTCGATCCGTGCATCCGGTCCGATCATCCCTAACGATCCGGGATGAACGACAACGATGCCCGCACCAATCGCCGCCGCAAAGGCGATCTCTTCTCGCAACCCTTTCGGATCCCACGTCCAATATGCACCCCGTGCATGAACCGACAGGAACGGAGCCGCGGCACACACGTCGGCCAACGCCCCCATCTCCTTGCCGGATACGGGCGGATCATCAAAGCCGCGGGTCGCCCACACCTCCACGCCCAGCCCGAGGTCAAGATCCAGGATCGAACGAACCGCGTCGCTCATTCGCCCCCAGGAGTCGGGATCCGTGTCGACGAAGTATCCCCACGTGCTCCCGGCAAGGTGTACGCCGGCCATGGCTATGCGGTATGCCGCTCGACGGTCTCGTCGAACGACACACCCATTCTCGACAATTCCGCGAGCACCGGCTCGTAGATCGCCGGAATCGTTGGTACGTGCACGCCGGTCAATCGGATTTCGCCTTGGAGAATCATCCGCGCGGCGATTGCAGCCGGAAGCCCGACGAGTCGAGACATCGACGAGTCCCCGTTCGGAATCCCGTAGTCGATCATCGTCGAGTAGATCGTCTCCGTACGGTCGGCGTACGCAGCGGTGAACTCGTGTTGCATCACCAGCATGTCGCGCTCCCCGGGCTTGTACTGCATCAGCGCAAGCATGCGCAGTGCTAGAACATCTAGGTACGTGTCAGCCCCTTCCGGAAGCGGCTCGTCGGAGAAGAAACCGAGCCAATCGAAATCGGCAATCGGCTTGCCGTCAACCGGGAGACCGAGATGCACGGCAAGATCGGCTTTCGTCGCTGCACCGCTCTTCCCGATCAACCGTCCGGTGAACTGTGCAAACGTCAGTCCCGCAAGGTCGGATCGCTTCGTCTCATCAAGAATGCCGAGTTCGACGATCCGCTTGAGCGTGTCGCACCAGCCTGGGTACCGCAGCGTGCCGCGGAACATGCTGTTCACGGTGCGGATGTCGTACGTGTCGATGTACGGGATCGAGTCACGGTTCGGATACACCTCAAGCGTGCCAAAGCCCTTGATGTTGCACGGCGAGTGATGGGCGAACAACTGCGGCCCGGGAACGTCGACTGTCTCCCCATCCTTCAGGAATCGCGCCGGATTCTTCCCCGCCAGGATTACGCCGCGCGGCGCCCACGAGAACTTGTACCCCATCGGGTTGTCGTTCGCGTCGGGGGCCGGCAGCCCTCCGGTATTGGACACGAACGAAACCAACGTGCCGCCCTGCTCCTCAATGCGGTGGATCACCTGCATCGCGGACATGTGATCGATGCCCGGATCCACACCGATTTCGTTGAGCAGGACCACCCCCGCCGCTTTCGCCGACTCGTCGAGCGCCTGCATCTCCGGCTTCACGTATGACGTGGTTACCATCTGGCGCTTGTGTTTGACGCACAGGCGCGCCACGGTGGGATGATACACGTACGGCAGGAGGCTGATTGACAAGTCGTGTTCGCTGATCAGCGCTTCCAGCGCGGCCTCGTCCCTCACGTTGAGTGCCTTGGCAACCCCGTTTGAAGCGGCGCCGATGAGCTTCTGTGCCTTCTCGACCGTTCGGCTCGCCACGGTGACGTCGAACTCATCCACATTCAACAGATACCGCACCAGCGGACCCGCGACCAGACCGGCTCCCAGGACCAATACGTTCTTCACAGCACGCTCCTTCGCTTGCGGCGCTACGCCGCCTTGAGGTGTTCCGCCAGCCCTTCGTACTCGGGCGTAAGGACTCCGCGGTATGCGATTACTGCGCGCTTCAATTCCGCCGGCAACGCAAGCTCGCCGAACGGAACGGTGTAATCGGCCGAGGCGATCGCTGGAACGTACGTACGGAGGATCCCGCTGAAGTACGCCGACGCCTCACGCGGCAGTTCGCTCGGCAGAATATCCACCGCCATCATCACAGGCCCGTTTCCCTCGACGCCGGAGATCGGTTCTCCGGAGGCTATGTCGTAAACGTATACGGGATCATCCGGTTCCGTCGCCTTGACCGTGACTTCGATTCCGCCCACCACATCACAGCTGATGTCGCCGATCACTCGCAGCATCGGTTGCGAACCACCGTAAAGCTGACAGACGTCCTCGTGCGATACAAGGCGCGGGTACTTCGGCTCCCAGTAGATGCAATTAACAAGTACGTGCATCGCCCCCAGATATCGAGCAAATGCGCCACGATATCGCTCCGGGTAGTCGTAGTACTCTGCGAGGTCGAAGGCACGTCCGGCCTCGAGCGGCAGTACGGTGTCCTGCTCGCGGAACACAACCTTAATCACCGGGCGCCCCGGCTCCGCCTTGACGACTCCGGAAAGGAGATCGGTCGGCGTGCACGTTGTAATCGGCAATAAGCCAAGGATCTCCTGGGCGCCCTTGGACACGTTTCCGTATCCCGCAATGCCGATAACCAACGGATCAAACCCGTTGGGGAGTCCCTCGGTGGCGATCCGCTCTCCGACGGCGCGAATCGCGTTCTTCGCTTCATCCAAGTCTGCATACGTAGACGCCTGCCGGATCGCCTCGAGCGGCGTCGCGATCCCCTCCCACGCAAGTCGACGACCGAGTGTCCATAGCGTATCGATCATCCCGGCAAGGCCGGCGTAGTTCCCAAAGAAGATCAGGCGCCGGTTGCTCTCGTCTAGAATCCGTTCGTAGTCGAGAATCGTGCACCGTCGTTGGAGCGCCGTCTTCAGAAGCGGCATGTTTGCCGGCTGTCCTTTGATGGTGTGTGAGAAGTAGACGTATACCTTGTCGTCCTCGAACACGCGCGCCGGAACTTCTTTCAGCCCGATGATCACCGGGCAATCAGCGAGGCTGTCCGACACGGTCAGGCCTACGTCACGATACTCCTGATCGGTGAATGCACGCTTGTCAGATGATTGTACGACCACGTCCAAACCGCTTGCCTCGACAAGCTGCTGGAGATCCTTCGGAACCAAGGGGGTCCGCCGCTCCCAGGCATACATGTCCTCGCGACGCAGCCCGATGCGATGTGCCATCTGAACCGGCCTCCTCATGCGATATCCACCGCGCCCGCACGGTGGGCGCAGTATACCGAACGCCCACAGGAACGGCAATGGCGTGGATCGTTGTCGGGCGCATAGGCCGCGGGAGAAATAGCAACCCGCGGCAGTGCCGCGGGTGTGGTGGGTGGTATAGGACTCGAACCTATGACCTCATGCACGTCAAGCATGCGCTCTCCCAGCTGAGCTAACCACCCATGGGCGAAGCAAGAGGCGGCGACCGGATTCGAACCGGTGAATCAGGGATTTGCAGTCCCTTGCCTTTCCACTTGGCTACGCCGCCAAGCTACCGGCGATTATAGATGGGGGCCCGCAAACCGTCAATCCAGAGGCGTCCGATGCGCTGTCCGAACGAGAGCCCACGAATTGCCGCATGCTCGCGTTCGTCGTATCGTACGGGATGTATGAGGAGGTGTTTTCCATGAAACGACCTTGTGCCGTACCGATGATCACCCTTGTGTTCATCTCTCTCGGATTGGCGCTTGCCGGGTGCGCCGGGAACATCGCGACCGACACCGCCGACACGACGGAAGACGAAACCACGGACTTGACAAGCGTAGTTGAGACCATTGCGCAGTCCTCAACCGAACGCATCGATGACCCGTCGGTCGACGCCGCGTATCTTGAGGAACTCGTCGCAGGAAACAGCGCTTTTGCGTTCGAGCTGTTCGCCTACCTCGCCGAAGACGACGCCAACATCCTGTTCTGCCCGTACAGCATCTCGTCCGCCCTGGCGATGACGTACGCCGGCGCACGCGGCGAAACAGCAACGGAGATGGAACAGGTCCTTCGATTCTCGCTGGGACAGGATACGCTGCACTCCGCGTTCAACGCGCTTGACCAGCACTTGATGACGCAAGCGAACATCGTCAGCAATCCGGACAGCGACCCGTTCCAACTCACGATCGCCAATGCGCTGTGGGGCCAAGCCGGCTACACATTCCTCGACGAATTCCTCGACGTTCTCGCGGCCAACTACGGTGCCGGGATCCATGCGGTTGACTTCGAGAACGCAACCGAAGAAGCGCGGGAGACGATCAACGCGTGGGTCAGCGATCAGACGGAAGGGAAGATCCCTGAACTGCTTGGCCCTGGCATGCCGCCGTCGAGTTCGCGACTGGTCCTAACGAACGCCGTGTACTTCAACGCGGCGTGGTATTTGCCGTTCGATGCGTCCGATACGGCGTCCGCACCGTTCACACTGTCCGATGGAGAGACGATCGAAGTCCCGATGATGAATCAGACGACCCGTTTGGCATACGCGGAGGTGGACGCCGTTCGTGTGCTGGAACTCGAATACGCAAACAGCACGATGGCGATGACGATCTTGCTTCCGGAAGAGGGCGGGCTCGATGCGTTTATCGCGACACTAACGGCGGAACGATTCGCCGAACTCGTGGCAGGCCTAACGAGTGAACTCATCACCCTTCGCCTTCCAACGTTCAGCTACGAGGCCGGCTTCCTGCTCGCCGATCCGTTGGCGCGTATGGGAATGACGACTCCGTTCCGCGGCGGGGTGGCCGACTTCTCGGGAATGGCCGGAACGCAGGAGCTGTTCATCGGCGAAGTCGTACACAAGGCGTTCGTCGACGTCGACGAAGCGGGGACTGAAGCCGCAGCGGCAACGGCGGTGATCATGGTGGGGACGGCCGCTCCGTCCGAACAGCCGACGCCGATTCCGTTCGTGGTCGACCGACCGTTTGTGTTCGTGATTCGCGATCAGGGCACCTGTACGGTTCTGTTCATCGGCAAGGTGATGGATCCGAGATAGACGTAGAGCAGGAGACGGCGACGGCTCGGCGGCCTACGCCTCCGAGTCGTCGCCCTCTGTGTGTCAATCCATTCCAGACAGCAAATGCCTGGAGGCAGCGGGATTTGCCATCGAGCAACTGCAGTTCCTACGCAACACGGGATTGAAGCTCAAGACCATAGGAGTCCATGCGAACTGCTCGACTTGACAAACATCCGAGTACTCTTGTAGTCTGCGTCGGTGACGGGCGCTGGGGGAGAACCCGAGTGTCCGTTTCGTTTCGCTACAAGGAGGAGCATGGCGGGTTGGGGTCGGGCGTGGGGTACTGCTTCGCAACGGAGACATGAACATACGCCTTGTCATCTTGCTGGACGAACCGCTCTCTCTTGCCTCTAATGAGCTAGGGCGGCCGTTCGCCTCACACGGCCTTGCTTTGGGATTCCCCCCTTCGCCTTGAAATGGAGGGTTAGATGTCTGTAGGAGATGGCTTTGCCCGGACGCTGCAGGTCCTGCCGTATCGCTCACACAAACAGTCGGAGAAGCCCGGCAGAATGCGAAAACAGAAGGCAAGACGACAGTGCCGTTTCCTGTTGGTCGCTATGCTAGTTCTCGCTCTTGCAGGTCTAGTTACGTCAGCTCGGACGGTCTCTTTTTCGGTCTTTGAGGATCTGAATCACAACGACCAGTGGGATCCTGAAGTCGACCGCATCATCGAAGCCCCTATCGAACTGATCTTCTCGCAGGATGTCTGCTGGAGTGTGGGCGTGTCAGTTGGGGAGTTCGTTGCCTATTCCTTCTCTATCGGCTCCTGCTACGACGTTCATTTAGGAGTCTGTGTTGGAACAACGCCACTCACCCTGGAGATCCCCGCCCGATCAGATGCAGGTCTCGGAGCCGTCTCCACCGGTGTTGGAGAGGCAATCGACTCCGTGATTCCCATTTCAGCCCGCATCTCCGAAGAAGCGCACACTGACCTCCTGGCCGCAGGGCTGGTCCTTCAAGGAACAACGACCGGAACTAGTACGGAGGTCACGATTAGTGAGAATGGAACAGATGACCTCTGGTGGTGCTATGATCGCCCGTGTGTGAGCGCGGGCACGTGCCCGACACCAAGAATCCTGAACGTATCTGTACAATTCCCTGACTCGCCAAACGCAGATTCGGCCGATTTGTATGCCGGACAGATTAGCCCCTGCGAGCTGTGCATCTCTCTGTATCAGTTGTCTGGAAATGACGCACGATTCCTTTCCGAACAGCTGATTCATGCGGGAGAAGCTGCAACGGTCTCGTTCACGGGTGTTGTCCCGTTTCAAACGTACGAAGCGCGGGTAGCTGGAATCGGTGACTGTGGGCTAGACCTGGACGACGTGGCAGGCATTCTAGCCTACGATCCCGAGATCAACGCCAGCTCCATCACACTGTCTGTTAATGGAGGGTTTCCCGCCCCCCCGTACGAGGTTCTTGCTGCCAAGGGCGTGGCGGTCAGACAATGGCCGTTCATGAGAACTCACGCCAACGTCTATGCCGAGTTCGAACTCGAGTTATCCCCGTTTGCTTCCCTCGCTGGGATAGGTGAGAACGGAGATTCAGTTGTTTACATCACGAAACAAGACGTAGAGATATACTATGTTGGAAGCAGTACTCACGGCACAGTATCAGATCTGACCCTTCAGCCCTCTGGAGTGGGCACATGGCTGATCAAGGTTGTCGGAGAGATCAGACATTACACATCTGAGGACTACTCAGTCTACGTGGCCCTGGAACTCCCATCGGAGTACTTGTCCCACTCCCCCCAACGCTTACTGGCCGAAGCGAAGCTTCTCTCGCATGGCGAAGCCTATGAAAGCGATCACTTCGACATCAGCCTGGAAGCGGAGCCGATTGACTCTGGGGAGCCGCCATCTGCAAGGCTCTCCGCGTTCACACATGTCCCGTACATATCAGGCCTTACGCCTTTGGACTTCGAGATCCAAATGCGGCCTGACGGAGAGACGGCCTGGACGACGAGCCAATCCTTGCGCGTCTCCGATGTCACTACGTCATGTTCGAAACGTGGGACTTCAGTCACTGCTACACTCTCGGGCTTTGATCGGGCTTGCGAGGCCCGTGTTCGATTGCGAGAGAATGCTTTGAGAGCGCCGCTACTACTCACGTCTCGCGATAGGGCCCTCTTGAACTTTCCGAACCCGTCTGAGGAATCGTTTGCGGAGTCCTTCATGTCGAACGAAACGGGCGTCACGAACTCCGCGTCCGACTGGGCATACCTGGTTTACGATGACCTCCATGTCCCGGTGTTCACCTGTGTGCTAATCGAGTCATCGGATTCTTGCAAGCCTATTCTGTCCTGGAACGCGGTAGATAATGTGACCCCTCAGTGGTCCCTTGCCTACGAGATTTCCCATTATACGGGCGCTGGCGAACTACCGGAAATCCCCATTGGCGCAAGCTCTCTTCTCCTCCCGCCTCAACGGCAAGGAGAGAATGTGAAAATAGAAATAAAAGTCATAGACCTCAGCGGGAATTCAAACACTCAGGAGGTCTCCTGGTTGACACCGAATCTCCTCACGTGGATTGCCACATCGCTTCCCACCGTATCGAATACGAGTGCCATCTGTTTCAGCGGATATTCGTGTTGCCATGACGCAAACGAAGGGGCCAATGTTCCGGTGCAACTAAGATGCGAGTGCAGGTGCATCTCGCCGGGCAACACCTTCGGCCAGAGCACACTTGACATAGGCAGCGATGGTCGCTTCACGGTCAACGCCTTTAATATCCAAGCAGACAGCCAATGGCGCTGCGACTGCAGCTTGATGCTCGGAGAGGAGGTCGTCCAGCGGATCAGCCACGAGTGGATCATTGACTGTACGCCGCCTGCTGCTCCAGGACTGACGTCGGACACATCGACCGGGACCCCGGTGTCCACCGATGAGATCAACGTCGCCGTTTCCTGCACACAGGGCTCTGAGGACCATGGGTCTCCAATTGGGACTGTCGCTTACCAATGGACCAGAGACGGTCAACCGGGCTCCGTATGGAACGAAGTCGATCTCCCAAGTGACGGACTGGCCTTACAACACACCGTCGCCCTCTCCGATGTGGCAGACGGCAGCTGGTGTATCCACGCGAAGGTGCAGGATGGCGCGGGCTGGTGGAGTGACATCGCAACGATGGGCCCGTTTGTCATCGACTGCACCGGCCCGGTGGTCAGTGTGGGGTGGGCCGATCACGCAAACGGAGAGAGGATTCCACAGGGCTATGCAGACGCGACTGTGCCCTATCATGTGACGGCGACCGTCGAGATCGCCGGCGAGCCCGCCACGCGACTCAACGAATCAAGCCTCCTCATCACAAACGGCCACGCGTTACCAGGCAGCCTGCAGGCAGTTGAGTGGGACTCAACCAACCGGGCCACCAAGTACAGCGTTGTCGTGGAGCCGGAGGCTGAAGGACAGATCAGTCTACAGGTCGAAGCCGGCGCGCTCCGCGATGAACCCGGGAACGCGAGCGCGGCATCGAACCGTATTTCCCTTCGCTACAACGCACCTGTTGAGATCCTTTCCGTGCACATCGAGGCAAATAACAACTCTCTGATATACGCAGGTCCTGAAGATGAAATCACGGTCGAGATCCTGTTAAGTGAGACACCTAGCACGCTCCAGGCCCTACCGTGCGTTACGATTGCTGGGAAGCACGCCGTCACACGCTACCAGACGGCCCATTGCATCAACTGCAACAGAATGAACAGCTATGTTGCCACGGCGAGTATGCCATTGGATGTTGCAGCGCTTGCGAGCCCTGCGAGAATCTACATCACCGTTTTCGATCCGCCGTATCCGGGAGTTCACTACATCGCTGACCACGGCACGGATGGCTCCTGCGTGAGATTCGATGAGCAGATCGCACGAGTTACGAGCGTACACGGTGTCACGCCGAACGGGATCTACGGAATTGGGAGCGACATCAGCATTGCTGTTGCATTTAGCCAGAAGGTTTCCGTCACAGGCACTGCTCCGCGTCTGTGGCTGAACATGTTCTACAATGGTTCACCGGGCTGTCAGCATTGGGCTCGCTATGTCTCGGGCTCAGGCACAAACACCCTGGTTTTCCGGTACACCGTGGAAGACGGGGATGCTCCTCCCGACGATGTTACGTTCACTCCTACCGAGCTTCACGACTACCCGAAAGCCGAAACTGGCCAGAGATTGGATGGTGAGGTCACGGACACGTACGGCCGCGCAGCGATCCTCACGATACCAAGAAACTGCTCACTCGCAGACAGAAGCGACATTATCATAGACGCCCACTACCCATACCCAAGATTGTGGCAAAGCGCCGATCAGCCGGACCCGGCTTCAACGCTTCCTATCCGATTCACCTTGCAGTTCAGCGAGCCGGTTACGGGATTCACCTGGAGCGACATCCGCTGGGACGGTACATCAACAGGTATACAGGGTACGGTGTCCGGCGCAGGGGCAACGTATGAAGTGACTGTTACAGAAGCTACGCCTGGGACACTTGTGGCAGTTGTTGAGAAGGATGCTGTCGAGGATGGTGTCGGCCAGTCGAATCACAGCGAATCGAGTTCCTACTATGACCGGGAAGTGACGTACGCACCGTAGAACGTTGGTATTCGATGAGGGGTTCTGCGCGGCCCGGAGGTTTTCTGCCTCCGGGTCGTGTGTCCATTCGACGATCCCTATTGGTGAGCCATGACGTTGCGGGACTGCCGGAAGACCCAACAACAAATGCCTAGCGTCCTACTCATCCGAACCCGCACGTTCGAGGAACGTCTCGACGACCGTTTGAAGCCCTTCGACGAGTCCGACGTGCGACCAAACGATTGCCCCGTCTTCGCCGATCAGGAAGAGCGTGGGCACGGTCCAAACTCCGAAGGAACTAGCGATTTCCCGATTTGGATCGAGGAGGATCGAGAGGCGTTGGGCATCGCTCGCAAATGGCGCTGGTTCTCCATCCCGTCCGTGACGACGATCCACGTGTCGACTGTATTCGCCGCGTCGAAGACGCTCGGCAGCATGTAGTGGCAATAGCCGCAGTCCGCGCCCGCGAATATCAGTACGGTGGGTCCTGGCAGCTTCCAGAACCCAACGGAGAGCCCTTCGGTCTCAGATGCCTGCTCGCCCAACGCCTCAAGATTCCCGAATGGCTCATCCAGCGCATCGACGAGTTCATCAAGAGTGAATCCACGCTCGAGGTATCCCACAAGCTTCCCGTCAACAAGCAGGCAGACTGTCGGAACGCGGGCGACACCGAATACCGATGCGAGAAGGTACGATTCGTCGATGATCACCGGCCACGGCGCCGCAACGTCATCGAGCATGGCGTTCGCCGCATCGCCAGCCTCCGGCGTAACGACAAACACAGCGATGCCGGGCCGCTCGGCGAGAGCGCTCTGTAGCAACTGGAATGCGTCTGCACACGCGTCGCTGTCCGGCACGGCAAACAGAAGGAGATTGTTTCCTCCAAGATCCAAGTCGGAGAGCGGCTGTCCGGAGAGCAACGACAACTCAAACGGTGGAAGCGTCGGAAGTTCCTGTGATACGGCTGTGAGCGGAGCACCGCACATCAGGAGCAGGATCAGGATACGCAGGGTTCGCTTCATGCGGCTCATCGTCCGGCAAGGTCGGTTCTCGGATTCACCCGTACTCACGTTTCGGCCTCTTCCACCTCGTCCTTCTTCGTCTGCTTACGCCGTTCCAGAACCTCTCCGATCGCTCCGGCCATGTAGAACGCCTGCTCCGGTACGTCATCCAGTTCGCCATCCACGAGCATCGCAAACCCCTTCACCGTGTCGGCGAGTTCGACATACACGCCCGGACGTCCGGTGAAGTTCTCGGCTACGTGCATCGGTTGGCTCATGAACCGCTGAACTTTTCGCGCACGGCGGACGACCAGTTGGTCCTCCTCCGACAGCTCGTCCATTCCCATGATTGCGATGATGTCACGCAGATCTTCGTACCGCTGCAATACCTGGAGCGTCTTCTGCGCCACGCGGTAATGCTCGCTACCGAGCACGCGTGGGTCGAGCATCGTTGAGTTTGACTGCAGCGGGTCGACGGCGGGGTAGATCCCCTTCTCCACAATCTCGCGAGACAAGGTGACCGACGCGTCGAGGTGACTGAACACGGTGGCTGGAGCCGGATCGGTCAGGTCGTCGGCCGGCACGTACACCGCCTGCACCGAGGTAATCGAGCCTCGCTGGGTCGAGGTGATCCGCTCCTGCAGCTCCCCCATCTCCGTCGCCAACGTCGGCTGGTACCCGACCTCGGACGGCATGCGGCCGAGTAGCGCCGACACCTCGCTTCCCGCCTGCGCGAACCGGAAGATGTTGTCGATAAACAGGAGGACGTCCTTGCCCTCCTCGTCGCGGAAATACTCCGCCGCGGTCACACCGGTCAGTCCAACGCGAAACCGCGCGCCCGGTGGCTCGTTCATCTGCCCGTAGATCAGTACCGTGTTTTCCAGGACGCCCGCTTCCTTCATGTCGAGGTACAGGTCGTTCCCCTCGCGCGTTCGCTCGCCCACGCCGGCGAACACGGAAAAGCCTTGATGCTGATAGGCGATCGCTCGGATCATCTCCATGATCAACACGGTCTTGCCGACGCCGGCCCCACCGAACAGTCCGATCTTGCCACCCTTCGGGAACGGTGCGACGAGGTCGATCGACTTGATGCCGGTTTCGAAGATGTCGGTGTCCGTCTTCTGATCGAGGAAACTCGGCGCCTTGCGGTGGATCGAGTACCGCTTGTCGGTGTCCGGGACAGGTTTCTCGTCGATCGGTTCACCGAACACGTTGAGCATCCGGCCGAGCGTCTTCGGACCCACCGGAATCGTGATCGCTTCCCCGGTGCTGATCACGTGCGTGCCGCGCGAGATGCCGTCGGTCGAGTCCATCGCAATGGCGCGGACCACGTCATCTCCGAGGTGCTGCGCGACCTCAAGCACCAGATCGCTGTCCCCTTCGCGTTCGATGCGAAGCGCGTCGTTTACGCGCGGCAGCTGCCCTTTCTCGAACCGCGCGTCAATGACCGGTCCGCGGATCTCGGTTACGGTGCCAATCGCTTGCGTTTCCATGTTCACTCGGTCTCCTTACGCGAGATCAGGAATCCCTCAAGGCCTCCGAGCCGCCCAAAATGTCGGCGATCTCGAGTGTGATCGCTTGCTGGCGGGCTCGGTTGTAGGCGCGGGTCAGATCCTTGATCAGTTCTTCGGCGTTGTCGGTGGCGTTCTTCATCGCCTGACGCCGGATAGCGTCTTCGCTCGTTTTCGTTTCCAGGATCGCGCCGTACAGCGTCGCCCGCAAGTACAGCGGCAGAACCCCGGCAATCAACTCGTCGATCGCCGGCTCGAGGAACCAGTCGCCCGGCTCTGGATCCACCTGAATCGGCAGGAGATCCCGAACGACAAGACGCTGTGCAAGGTCGGACACGAACTGCATGTACACGCAGACCACGCGTCCAGCCTGACCTTCCTGGTACAGGTCGATCAGATCGCCGGCAATCTGCGCGCTTGCCTGCTGCGTGGGCGTATCGTAGACGTGTGCGTACGTTCGTAGCGGAACGATCCCGCGACGCTTGAAGAACACACGCGCTTTATCTCCTCCGGCGAGGACCGTTCCGTGCGGCGCATGCTCGGCGAGCAGCTCCTCGGCGCGGCGGTTGACGTCTCCCTTGTAGCGACCGCATAGTCCGCGGTCGGCGTTTAGAACCAGAATAGCGACGGTGTCGGATCCGTTCGCCACGGTCAACGGGTGCGGGTCGCGATCCGCCGCTTGGCCGAGCAGACGCGACACCAGTGTCTCCAGATCACCGCCGTACGGACGCGCGGTCTCCAAGCGCCGTTTCATGCGCATGACCTTCGTCATCGCAATCGTGTTCATTGCCTTGGTGATCTGGGCAATGTTGGCGACGTTCCCGATCCGTCCCTTGATCGCCCGCGGATTCCCGGCCATCGACTACCCTCCGAACCGTTCCCGAAACTCGATCACCGCGCCGTCGAGTCCGGCGCGCAACGTGTCGCTCACCTGCTTCTCTTTGCGGATTTCATCGAGAATCTCTTCGTGCTGATCATGTAGGAACGTCAGCCATTCCTCCTCGTATCGACGCACGTCCGACACGGCGATGTCCGCCAAGTGGTTCTCCACCGCGACGTACAGGGCGGCGATTTGCTCTTCGACCGGCATCGGCTTGTACTGCTCCTGCTTGAGAATCTCCATCAGCCGGTCTCCGCGGGCCAGCTGATCCTTCGACTCGTCGTCCAGATCGGCGGAGAACTCGGCGAAGGCCTCCAGTTCGCGGTACTGCGACAGCTCGAGACGAAGCTCACCGGCGATCTGACTCATCGCATTGATCTGGGCGGCGCCGCCGACACGCGATACGGAGTACCCCACGTTGATCGCCGGACGGAATCCCTGATTGAACAAATCCGTCTCTAGGTAAATCTGTCCGTCTGTGATGGAAATCACATTCGTCGGGATGTAGGCGGTGATGTCACCGGCCTTCGTTTCGATCAGTGGAAACGCAGTGAGCGAACCGCCGCCGTGTTCCTCGGACAGCCGCACGGCCCGTTCGAGCAAACGAGAGTGGGTATAGAAGATGTCGCCAGGGTATGCTTCGCGACCCGGCGGGCGCCGCAGAAGAAGCGATAGCTCGCGGTACGCCACGGCGTGCTTCGACAGGTCGTCGTATACGATGAACGCGTCGCGGCCGGAGTACGTGAAGTACTCGGCCATCGAACATCCGGCGTACGGCGCCAGGTACTGCATCGGCGCGGGAGCGTCGGCATCCGCTGCAACAACAATCGTGTACTCCATCGCCCCGTGTGATTTGAGCGTTTCGACGACGCGGGCGATCGTGGACATCTTCTGCCCGATCGCCACGTACACGCAGAATACGTCCTTGCCCTTCTGGTTGATGATCGTGTCGAGGGCAATGGCGGTCTTTCCCGTGCTGCGGTCGCCGATGATCAGCTCGCGCTGGCCGCGACCGATCGGGGTCAGTGCGTCCACCGACTTGAGGCCGGTTTGCAGTGGAACGTTCACCGGTTGTCGCTGAATCACGCCCGGCGCTTTGATTTCGGCCTTGCGATGCTGAGCCGCTTCGATGTCGCCGGCGCCGTCGCGCGGCCGACCCAGCCCGTCAACTACACGCCCGAGCAGCGCTTCACCAACCGGGATCTCCAGTACACGTCCGGTGCGGCGGACTTCGTCACCTTCCTTGATCCGCTCGCTGGCGCCGAATAGGGCCACGCCGACCGACTCCTCCTCCAGGTTGAGGACGAGCCCATACACGTCGTTGGGGAGGGCAACGACTTCCGAGGCCATCGCCTGTTCCAATCCGTACACCCGGGCGATGCCGTCGCCTACTTCGACGACCACGCCAACTTCCTGCATTTCGAGATCGTAGCGGAATCCCTTGATCTGTTTTTTCAGGATCGCCGTGATCTCGCTCTTTCGAGTCGTTGACAACGTCGCCTCCCTATCGCTCGAGCGAGGAGCGCAAATCGCTTAGCCTCGCCCTCACCGTTCCGTCGAGCACCTTGCCGTCGAGTTCCACCCGGATTCCGCCAATCACGCCGGGATCGATCCGTTCGTCCATGCGAACGTCCTTGCCGAGCGCGGTTTCCAGCCGCTCGCGCAGCCGCGCCCGGTCGGCATCGGACAGCTCGCACGCCGTCACAACGTGTACGCGCTGCCGGTGTTCGCGCTCCGATCGCACAGCGTAAAACTCATCGACCATCAGGTCGAGATACGCCTCGCGACCGTTTCGCACCAGGAGCGCGAGCGTATTCTGCAGCACGTCCGACCGGCCAGCGAACGTTTCTTGAATCAACGCCAGCTTGTCGCGTCGCGTCACCAACGGATGCGACAGGTACTGCGCAAACTGTGGCACGTCGCCGACTTCCAACAACGTGGTATTGAGCTCGTCTTCGATCTGATCGACGAAATCGCCCTCTGCGGCGACCTCGTACAGCGCTTCGGCGTAGCGGCGCGCAATCTCGCGTGATCTCACGGTTTCACCTTCAGCGTCTCGTCGTCGATCCCTTCGAGCAGCTGATCGAGCAGCCGCCTATGATCGTCGGCTTTGATCTCCCGGTCGATTACCTGCGACGCACCGAGCACCGCCAAATCGGCGAATGCCGCTTTGAGATCGCCGATCATCCGGTCGCGCTCTTGCTCCATGTGCTTGCGCGCATCGACCACGACCCGTTCGGCTTCCACCTGCGCCTTCTGCTTCGCTTCGTTCACGAGCCCTTCGGATCGTTTCCGAGCGTCGTCGACCATAGCGTTGGTTCGGTTGCGCGCCTGTTCCAGCGCGCCCTGCTTCTGCTCTTCCAACGCCTGGGCTCGCGCTTCGGCGTCGCGCGCCTCGGCCATGCGCCCGGCAATCTGCTCCCGACGCTTGTCCAAGTACGCAACCGCCGGCTTGAACAGAACCTTCTTCAGGATCCATAGCAAGATGGCGAAGTTGATCAGATGAAAGACGAGCGTCCAGTTGATGCTCTTGACGATCGTCCCCCACTCAAGCGACACGATGCCTCCTTATACGACGAACAGCAGCACGATCGCGACGAGAAGCGAGTAGATACCCGTCGTCTCGGTGATTGCCTGTCCGAGAACCATCGTTCGCATCAGCGCGCCTTGCATCTCGGGTTGACGCGCCATACCGTCGAGCGCGTGCGCTGCGGCGAGTCCTTCACCGATCGCCGATCCGATGGCTCCGATGCCCATGCACAGACCGGCGGACAGGTACTTGGCCGCCAACACGATGTCTGCTCCGGAAATCTCCATACCTCCTCCTTTTCTGCTTACTCCTCTACTGCAACGTTGATGTACGCCACCGCAAGGATGGCGAAGACAAATGCCTGAATCGCACCGAAGAACAGCGTGAATATGATCGTGAGGAACGACGGGATAGCGATCGGCGCGAACTTGACCATGATTACGGTTACGAGGAAGGTCCCCGCCAGCGTGTTTCCGAACAGACGGAACGCGTGTGACAACGGCCGCGCGATTTCGCCGATGATGTTCATCGGAAGCAACACGGGAATCGGCTGCAGGAAACCTTTGAGGTACTTCTTCACGCCTCGGTGACGCATGGCCAAGTACTGCGAGATGAAGAACACCACGAATGCGAGCCCCAGCGTTACGTTCAGATTCTGGGTCGGCGATTCCAGGTACGGGATCATGCCGAGCCAGTTGCTGATCAGCACGTAGAGAAACAGCGTCGCAATGAACGGGAACATCCGGGTTGCAAGCTGTTCCGAGGCAAAGCTCGAGGTGAGTTGCGAGCGCAAGAGATCGATTAACGCATCGAGCGCAGCTTGCGTGCGGTTCGGCTTGTCTTCCACCGGCTGACGCAATGCGCGGCGAAGCCAGAACGCCAGGCCGATCAGGATCGCCATCACGATCCACGACATCACGATCGTTCGCCAATCGACGCGAATCTCCGCGCCGAACACGCGCAGGACCAGGATCTGCTTCTCACCCAAGTGGGTGAGCAATCCTTGCAGTTGTCCGAAGATTGCGCTCACTGGCCCTCCCTTGATCCAATCCCTATCGCCGCGACGGCAACCGAGGGCGGTGCAAGTTTACCTGCGACAGAAACAGCCCTCCACATGCCCCGAGCCCGGCGGCCCGGCCGAGACCGATGAAGACGCCGGCGAGGCACACCGCGAGAAGAAGCAGACGAACGGAACTCGACAACCCTGCTAGCATACCGCCTCCTCGCGCACGGCCCGATGACAACAAACTCCGTCCGGCCTCCCACAAGAACACCGCGTTCAGCAGGAACAGGCCGAAACCGATCGCCACACCGGCGGCGGCCATCGGCTGACCGATCACCAGAAGAACGATCGCTGTCGCGCAACACAAACCGGCTGCCGCAGGCAGCCGGAGCGTTCGAGCCATCGCAAACCGATACGTCATCGTCGCGAGCTCGTCAGATGGTCTGGATCTGCTTGCTCTTCTCCTCGATCAGATCGTCGATCTTCTGCGTGTATTCGTGGATCGTCTCGTCATTCTTCTTGTGTGCGCGATGGAATTCATCTTCACTGATGTCGCCGTCCTTCTTCAGCTGTTCCAGAGCGTCGTTCGCATCCCGACGAGCGTTGCGAAGCGAGACTTTTGCCTCTTCGCCACGCGCTTTGATCGTCTTCGATAGCTCGAGTCGACGTTCCTCGGACAGCTTCGGCACTTTCACCCGGATGACCTGTGCATCGTTCGCCGGATTCAGGCCGAGGTCGGCGGCCAGGATTCCCTTCACCACCGCGTCCATCTGCGTCTTGTCGTACGGCTGCACCACCAGCAGATTCGGTTCCGGGGCCGCAATCGTCGCTAGCTGCTTGAGCGGAGTTATCGCCCCGTAGTAGTCGACAAGCACGTCCTCGATCATTGCTGGATTGGCTCGGCCGGTCTGGATCTTCGTTAGGTTGCCCTTGAGGGCGTCAACCGCCTTCTTCATGTGGTCGAGCATTTCTTTGCGTACAGCTTCTGACATACACAACACCTCAAACGGGAAGTGTATTTCGTGACGTTCGCGCCGTCAATCGACCCCGCGTGCCGTTTACGGCTCGGCCCATGCCACGGAGGGGAATGTTTCCAACAGCCTGACAGCGAGCGAGTGGAGCCATTCGTCGGCCGGAAGCGGAATCGAGAGACACACCGGGTCGAGTGGATCAAGCGCGGTTCCGGTGAACGTGAACTCGCCCACCCCCATCAGCGTGAGCAGCGCGCCCGGCTCCGTGACAGTCGGTCCACCGTCAGTCAGACTCCCGGTGAACCGTCCGACGAACTGCTGCGTAGTTCCATCGATGGTGACAACGCAGTAGTGCGCGCCTTCGAGCGCATCACCGACACGAAGCAGCGTAAGTGACTCCCGATAGAGGTACAGAACTCCGTCGATCGCAATCCATCCGGCATCGGACGCAATCCCTTCGCTGTGGTACATGATCCACGCCTCCGCCTCAAACGTGAGAAGCTCGCGGTATCCCGTGCCGTCGAACGTGCCCCGGGTCCAGAAGCCGGTCGAACCGTCCGCCTCGTCGATCGCGCCCGATTGCGTGAGATCCCCCGACAGCGTGCCCGCCAGCACCAACGCCGGAAGCCCGATCACCGCCGTCCCGACGCCTTCCGTTTCGATCCGAATCGACGTGCCATCCGCCGCCCAACCGACGCATGTCAGGCCGAGCGCCAACACGAGAATCAAAACCCCTACCACCCCGATGCGTGCCATGGGAGAAGTATAGACGAGTCAGCGCAGCAGGAGTGACGCCGCCGAACTGCGATGATCAGAAGATACGCATTGAGCACCTCGAAACGTGACGCGACTTGACTCGTAAGGCATCGGTCACCTACTCTGCTTAAGATGGAGGAATAGTCCATCAAGTAAGGCGAACGTGGCGTCCAGTACTCAAAGGAGCTTGTCGGCGCGACCTGACGGGCACGCCGAGCAGAACATTGCATCACACGGAGAAGGAGTGAGCAATGAAAGGGGCGGCAATGTGGTTGATGCTGGTTCTGGTTGTGGCGTGCGTCGCCGTCAGCGGAGCAGGAACCAACGTGCTCGTGCAAGATGCAGGATCATCCGTCGTCAACGGAATGTATGCTGAGTCAGGCGCAGTCGCGGCATACAGTCCCGCGTATGTGAAAGGCAATATCGTCTTGGGTTACATGTCGTTCGGAGGGAAGAGCCTATGGACGATTGCATCGCTTGTTTCGCTTAGCGGCGGATACCAGGGATTCTACTACTACAATCACGCGTCCAGCGATCGCGTACCGTATGACGGGTGGGAGGTCTGCTCCGATGCGATGCTGGGGCTGCGGCTTGGCGATGGAAGTATGTACTGGGGGGTTGGGCCGGCGCCGACAGTTTCGACACTGGAGGTTCATCCAGGCGATGTCCCCGCGATCGACGAGCTGGATTCCGACTTGCAGGAGCCCAGTACACTTTCACCTTCTTCCGACTTCGGTGACGCTTCGACGCAGTCGGAGTCGGCGACAACGCTTCCGAGTTGCCCGGAGGGAAGTCCGAAAGCCCAGGAGCCGGACGCTTCCCTCGCAACGGCAAACCCGATGGGCGCTGTCCCCGGAACGCTCTGTATCGAAGGACGGATCGCCGGAAACGTCGATCACTTTACATTCCTTGTGGATACAGCATGCGCTGTCTCAGTCACGGTTCTAACACCGAACGGCGAGAAAACTGACGTTGAGTTGATGGATACAGCCGGGCGCCCTTTAGGCTTCCTCGCCGGACATCTGCCGAGCGGTCGGTACTTCGTCTCTCTGCGTGCCGCCGACCGTTCACAAGACTTCAACTATGTCATTCAAGTCGAGGGCGTGGCATGGCCGGGAACGTGCCTGCAGTCGGCTGAACCGGATTCCACCCTGGATACGGCCAACCCCATGGGGGCTCTACCCGGAAGCTTGTGTATGGAGGGGAGAATCGCCGGGAACGTCGACCATTTCTCGTTTCGTGTTGTCAGTGCTTGTGACGTCACGATCACGGCGTCCGCACCCGGCGGTCAGACCGCCGCCCTGGAGTTGATGGACTCCGCGGGAGACGCTGTTGGCCTGCTTGCGGGACACCTTTCACCGGGAACGTACTATGTCGCCCTGCGCTCCTCCGTAAAGTCGGAGGAATTTAACTACACTCTGCATGTCGAAGGCGTACAGCCGTCCGGTGCATGCAGACAATCGACCGAACCAGATTCCTCTTTGGATACGGCAAATCCGATGGGCACAATCCCGGGATCACTCTGCATGGAAGGCCGCATCGCAGGCAACGTGGATCACTTCACCTTCACGGTCATGTCCGAGTGCGCCGTCACCGTCACAGCATCGGCTGTCAACGGCGAGAGCATCGACCTTGAGTTGATGGACGAAACAGGCGCGGGGCTTGGCGTCACGGAGGACGACCTCCAGCCGGGCCGATACTACGTTGCCCTGCGAGCAACGGATCGTTCCGAGGAGTTCAACTACGCCATCCGCGTGACCGGGGAAGAGACCCTTGTGCCGATTACGCCCTCCCCGCTGGCGGGTCCGGAGGAGCGGCTTGTGTATCGCGGAGAGTCCTGGGACCCGACGGCCGAGGAGCTTGCATGGGCCACGCAGCACGGGCTTGCGTACACAGACGTGCCGAAACCGGATGGCGCCACGGACAACGCAGTCGAGTGGATCCGGCGCATCTGGTTCAGTGTCGATCAGCTCTGGGTTCAGACTATCGTAGTCCTCGAACCGCCCCTTGACTGCCCGGGTGAACGGGCTACGTTCTGCAACGAATCGGTCGATCCAACACCGGAGGAGTTAGAGTGGGCGTCGCAGCACGGCCTCATCTACTGGGACGATGGCCCGAAACCGCTGCCCGAAGGAACCTGCGGCATCGAATGGATCGAGCGGCACTGGGGAACGAGTGTGGAGGACGAAAACGCCTGCACCCAGGCGATCGATATTCTGTCCGTACTCCCGTCTCTGACCGTTCCTGCGGACGTAGAAGTCGCCGGATGCGTCAGCGTCTCTTCAATCGATCCGTCCCAAACGGGCACTCCTTCCGTTGACGATCCGTGCGGGATGATGGTGTCACTTGACTACCAAGACGACACCTATCATGGCCTCAATCCCGATCTCGGCACGTTCCATCGGGTATGGAGGGTGTCCGACGAGTGCGGGGACAGCCATGTCGCGATCCAGACTATCACGATCAACCCTGCGTATCCATACTTGACAGGGACGTGGCCTGGATCGCTCGCAGAGGGAGACATCGTTGTGGACAACATCTACATCCGTCCGCAGCCGCCGATCTTCGGGAACGATCAAGCGCACACGCTCCTGATTGTCGCATTTGCAGCGAACACTGCGGAACCTCCGGAAGAGGAGGACCCGGTTGCACAGACAGTCACGTTGACCGCGTCGGTCGATGGCTCACCTACCGGCAGCGCTGTCATCAATGCCTTACCCGGAGCATCCGGGGTTCGCTACGAGATCCGTGTGGGGATTCCTCAGGTTGCAGGCTGTCACGAGGTCTCGCTTACGATGGGCGAAACGACGATCTACGGATGCGTCTTCGTCCATCCGGTTGGTGCGGATCCAGACTTCTAGACGTGCGGTACTGGGGAGATTGACGCGGATTGAGCGTAGGTAGTGGCATAAACGCATGAGAAGGAGCGTTCGAACGCGCGTGAGGACACCCTTGCTGGCTGGACTACAGATGCTTCTCTTTGCTGCGATGCTCTGCGTATCCGGGTACGGCGAGACATTGAAGAATGGGGGCTTCTCAGCAGCTGTTGCCTTGCGGATCACTCTCACGGAGAGGGTCCACATTCTCTCTCATGGAGACGAGTTCAGCGTCCAGACCCCGGAAGGACGAAGCAACGTATTCACGTTCAGCGAGGGGCTGGTCCCGAAGCTGGGCACATTTGAGGTCGTATGGGATTCGTGTTCCGCAACAATACGGAGAATCGAGTGGCTCTCCGCAGCGCACGTTCTTGCAGAGAAGGACACTGACGAGATCTTGAGCATGCTGTCGGGATCGCCCGAAGCCGCGCTTAACCTGGACCGCGAGATGCTGGAAACATGCATTGGAGTCCTGCAGGGAGATCTAGGCCTCCCCGGCGTGAGCTGCCGGGTCTACGGATGTGAGATCCCGCTGGAGGACATAGCGGCCCTGCCACAGACCATTGCCTGTCTTGACGTGTCCGAAGAGCACGTTCCGTGCCTGAATGCTCTGGCTCGCGGCTACTTCGTGCTCGCGACTGGCTACCTACAGGGAGATCAGGTGAATCAGGCCTTCGCAGTCGGCAAGGCATTCGGTTTCAAGTCGCTTCAGGCGTCCGAAGGCCTCTCCTCAGCAACGGAGTCCAGTATTCTGTCGTCCGCGCGCGAAGCGAGCAATCCCGACGCGCTGTTCTGGGCCTACTGCAACTGGGCGTGCATGGCAGACTTCAGCCAGCTGTCGACGTCGCCGCGCGCTGACGTTGTCCAGGCAACCGCTCTCCTCGAACGGCTAGCCGAACTCGACGACGCGTACCTCGCGTACGTACCACCGTGCGCCAGCACTACAGCAGAAGGGGCCGCCGGGACCATCGTGACGATAAACGGGGAAGGACTTGGTAATGGGCAGGGGACAGGCTACGTCAGAATCGACGGACTCCAGGCCTCCGTCGCATCGTGGTCCGATACGCAAGTGGAGGCTGTTGTTCCCGTAATCGCCACCCCGCACGGACAGGGTTTGGCGACAACTCTTGAGCTCGCACTTGGGAGCGGCAAGACATACGATTTCCCTTTCACGGTCATCCGAGGCATTGTGTTCGGATCGACACGGGATGGCCCAATCAACGGCCCCCAGAACCTCTTCGTAGTGAACCCGGACGGGACCGGTCTACGAAGATTGACGTACTCTGTTGAGTACGCACAGTTCCCGGAGCTGTCGCCGGATGGCACGATGATCGCTTTTCACATGTACTCGTATGCGCACGGTGAGGGAAGCCTGTGGTTGATGGACGCGGATGGTTCGAACCTAAGGAGGATCCTTCCGCAGGGTACTCCCGCCGTGTGCCTGACGTGGGCGCCCGACAACGAGACAATCGCATTCACACAGCCGGACGGGTTCCTGTACTCGACGAATCTAGACGGCTCGGACATCAGCCTCCTGATGGAGACCACAGAGTATCTACGTTTTCCCTCCTGGTCTCCCGACGGAAAGAAGATCGCGGTGGAGCGCACGTACCCCGCGCGCTGGAGCGAAATCGTGATACTGGATCTCGAAACGGGCGAGCAACGCGTGCTGGTCGAAGGCATGCATCCCGAGTGGTCACCCGATGGAACGCAGATTGTCTATGACTACCCATCGGATTGCGGATGGAGTGTCTTCACCATGGACGCGGATGGCTCGAACAATACATCTCTGACGTGTGGTGCAATGGACATGTATCCCACGTGGTCTCCCGACGGAACGCGGATTGTGTTCGACTCGTGTTTCTCGGTGTGCGGGCTTCACATCATGGATGCAACGGGCGGCAATCTGCGGTCACTGAGTTTCGAACTAGCGGCGGTAATGGGGCGGGAGTACTGCCCTTGTTGGGGCGGCGTTGCGCTGGGAAGCGACGACGCGACCCCGGCAGCTACCGATTACGACAACGAATTCGCGATCGATTGCGCCGAGATACAGCTATCATCTGCGCTGTACGTGGAAGACGCGACCTCAGTCGGCGCATCAGATGGATCGGTCCGTCTGTCTGTGTCCGGTGGGGTGCCGCCGTATAGCTTCAGCTGGACGGGGCCCGAAGGCTTCGAATCATCGATAAGGGACATCTCCGGTCTCATCGCCGGGACGTACGAGACAACGGTGACCGACGCCAACGGCTGCAGCGAGTCGTGGACGGCGACGGTTCGCGAAGTAACCCTCTGCACGTGCGACATCGCTGACGTCTGCTACCGCGACGTCGTGGTGACCGGCGCGGGAACAGATTACGTCAACGGAACCTACACGTTCGCAGGACTCCAAGGGGATGGCACGCCCACGTTCGAATCGGAGGATGGCTCCTGCCGAATCCTGCGCAACGGGCCCCATTGGTTCATTGTCAGCTCGAACGGATTCGAGTACGAACGCCTCGACTGCACGGAACCCACTCCGCCAAGCGCCTGGATGCTCTCCGAGATCGGCCGGTCCCCTGAACCGTCCTCTGTCGGCGGAGAAACATGCGCGGCGGAAGACAGTGATCAGGCAGTTCCGGAACAGACCTCTATCGATCACGATGACGAATCCACACCGGCCGAGCTGTTGGCCGAAGGAGCAATCGTGAACGACGTCGTGGTCGTCCCGATGTACGAAGGAACACTGACCGTAGAGGTGACGATAACACGGGATCTCGCAACCGGAACCGACACGTACGAGTATGTTGCAACCGCCAGCAGCCCTTGCGACTTCAGTGAATTCGCGATCTCCCGCAATGGACTCCAAGAGAAGAGCCTTTCAGGGTGGGATCATCGAGCACAGGAGGAAGGTTTCTGGGCGTGGTACGGCACAGCCGAGGCATCACGAGCAGGAAATCCGGTAACGTGCACGATCGTCATGGACGCTCCGACGTGCCCGACGGTTCGACACGGGTACACCTGGACGTCCGACTGGGTATGCTGCGAACTCGCAGATGACGACAGACAGGTGTTCTTCCACTTGCTCATGCCGGGCGTGTAGAAAGGGAAGGCAGCTAGGGCGTTAGCTGCGTCTCCGCCTCGAACGTACCGTAGTTCTGAAGCCACTCGGATCGTCCGGCCCGTCGATTGCGCCCGATTGCGTGACATTTCCCGGAAGCGTGATCGATCAAACCGGCGCCGACAGCTCGATCACCGCCATCCCAACACGCTGCGTCTCGATCCGAATCGACCTAGCGTCCTTTGAGCGTTGCGGCTCGTCTGCGATGGCTTGTTCGGGGAGGACTACCTTAGTAGCGGGGCGGGTCTCCCACCTTGCAGTTGCCGGGTTACGTACTATGTCCCCGGAACTCCCCTCTCCTGCTCATGCGTGTCACTCGAAACATCGCCATTGCTCACCGGTGCTTCGTTTGGTGGGGAGCCGATTGATTCTAGAGCAACGGACATCTCCTTTTCGACTCTGTCATGCATGTCAGCGAGAACCAACTCGATCTGATGGAGTTTTTCCTCAGACTCGCGTGGAACAAGCCGCACAATCAACGCCAAGAAGAGACCTAGCAGTAAGAGCGCGTCAACTGCTTCGATCCCAGATAGCAGCAACCCGTACACACCTGTTGGAGAGACTCTGGCCACCGGTGCCGATGTGAACAAGGCCATGCTTGAAGCTAGGTTATGCCAGAAACCGCTTAGTAGTCCTGTCCCTTCGACAACAGGATGGCCTACACTCGCAAGGGAGTGGAATACGATTGCGAAGTAGATGACTACTGCGAGAGTAAGTGCTGAGCCTCTGGTGGGTTTGCGTTCATCCCTAGCTGGGTTGGTGGTTCCCCCCGCAGTTGTCTGCATATCCGGAGTGCGCCCGCCACTGTGCCTCTGAGCGAATTCGACAAGCTTAAGCAGCGCACAACGATATATAGCGAAAGGCTGGAAGGCAGAAGCTTCCTCAAACGAGTGTCAGGCCTGTACGCCCATAGAAAGGCTCTAGCCAACAGCGCATGGAGGGCTATCATGCCAATGCATACAGCTGCTAGGACTATGGGGTAGCTCCCGCTCACTACCTGGACGATGCCAGATAGAAAGCTAGCCCCCCAGAGTAGGCTAGCTACACCTGGCAGATCTGAGAACACCAGAAAGCGAATGAGGAGCCGCGGCCCCCTAATCGAACACCGAATACCGCGCAGTGCAGCCCTGAGAAAGTATCGCTTTGCCGTGCTCTTCTCACTGCGGTCTTTGAAAGGCATCTTCATTTCTACCAGTATAGCCTCATCGATTACCTGTAAATCCTGCTCTAAGGGTCCCACGAAGACCTGGGAGTTCTGGGAGGCTCCGGAGACCCAATACTCAATTCCTCGTCTGTGGGACGGGCAACATTGCGAGGGACGAACCGCGACGCTACGCCAAGACCCTGCGACTGTTGGGAGAATCAGATCCTCAGCAATTACTGCTCGCCGTTTTCTGCCTGGCTTAGGAGTTCCGGGATTCCGGGGACAGGATTCCGGGGACGGGATTCCGGGGACGGGATTCCGGGGACGCAGTACTCAACTCGTTGCTCTTCCGGGTTGGAGACGCTGCGAACGACGGGGCGAATCGGCGCGGGCAAGCTCCAGCGCTACGCAGAGGCAGCTACGCCACCGTCAGGGGCTTGATGGCGGCCACGTCGTCGCGGATCGCTTCCGCTGCATCCCACAGATCAACCGCACGCTGGGCGTTGAGCCAAAACTCGGCGGAGTTGCCGAACAAGCGCGAAAGGCGCAGCGCCATCGCCGGGCTCACCGAGCGTCGCTCACGGAGCAGTTCGTTCACACTCTGCCTCGACACGCCCAGGGCGCTTGCCAGAGCCGCCACGCTAAGCTTGTAGTCGGGGAGGAAGTCCTCTCGAAGAATCTCACCCGGGTGGATCGGTCGCACGTCTCTCTTCCCTGTGTTCCGGATACTCATCATCCACCTCGCTTCAGTGGTAGTCCGTGATTTCGACATCAAACGCATCGCCATCCTCAAACCGGAAGCAAATGCGCCACCGATCGTTGATCGAGATCGCACACTGACCCTCTCGATCCCCAGCAAGCTTGTGCAATCGATTCCCAGGGGGCACCCGTAGGTCGCCAATGCAACTCGCAAGATCGATGTAGTCAACCTTTCGCCTTGCCCGTCGCGTGATCTCCGGCGGCAATCGACTGGATCGCCCCGTTGCGAAGAGCTCTTGTGTGTGTCGGTCGGCGAAGGACTTGATCACAGAACATAATGTAACGCGTCACGTGACGCTTGTCAAGATCCAGAAGCCATCTTGGGGGGTTCCAACGCC
>Ga0272442_10001888_pt1 | contig 31101 bp, 26 predicted proteins | sample SSMForm2O_FD_200262 | JGI IMG/M metagenome (GOLD analysis project Ga0272442, IMG submission 200262) | Marine sediment archaeal communities from Little Sippewissett salt marsh, Falmouth, MA, United States - SSM-Form-2O | ecosystem: Environmental > Aquatic > Marine > Wetlands > Sediment ... | reverse complement strand
TAAAAAGGAATTAGAAGATGTTTCTGGAAAAATTACAGAACAAAAGAAAACTATAAAAGATTATGAAAAGAAAGGATATAAAGTAAAACAAACACCTGAAGGCGAAATAAAGTTTACTAAAAAAGTAACTACTACAAGAACAGCACCATCAGTAGATTATTCAAAAAAACAAAAACAACTAACTAATTTGAAGAACTCACTAAATGCAACAAAAAAAGCTAGAAATAATATAAGTAATCTTATTAATAATTTAGAAAGAGTGAAAGCAAGTCCGGGTTCTCCTAAATGGCTAAAAGAAAAAATTGGTAGGCAATTATCAGGTCTTAAATCACAGAAAAGGGCATTAGACAGACAAGTAAAAAGTATGTCATCAGCACTTACAAATTTAAGATATAGTATACCATCAGAAGCAAAAAAATTAGTTCAAAATTATGAAACAGTCACAGCACAACTTAATTCTCCAATTTTTGCAAATTTAGATAGTTTACCTGCAAATCATCCACTTAGAAAATCACCAATTGTACAAATTAAAAAAAGTCTTGAACAAGCAAAAGAACAACTTGGAAGTGAAATATCCAAAAGAAACTTATATCTTGTATCTGCTGGTTATACGCCTGAATATTTTGAAAAGGTAGGCCAGTTAAATTTTCGTGAATATACAAGTCCAATAACAGGAGTTACTTATGATGCTCAAACTTTTACATATGGAAAAGATAAATTTTCTGATATTGGTAGATGGATACAAAAAAGGGAACAAGAAGAAAAGCAACAGTTAGTAACTCAATGGAATCAAAATGAGCAAGTTCCAGCATGGTTTAAACAAGAAATAGAAATACCAAATAAAGAAAAGGATGAACTATACTCAATTGAAGATTTAGGGTTAGAGGATGAATATTTAAAAACAGCATATAAACAATACCTTGGTTTACCAATATATGATATAACAAAACCTATTGATGTTTTAGGGCCTGTTACTGGACAAAAAACAACTGATATAACACAAGCTATGGGTGCATATGGACCAGGTATAGAAGCTGTAAATCCTTTTCAAACAGCATATAATCAAGCAATAAAAGAAAAAGCTAAAGAAGAGTATGTTTCATCGGGTTTAAAAAGTGGTGGTAAATATATTGTTCCAAATTGGTTTAAAACAACTGTTGTTATACCAAAAGAAGAACAACAAAGAATGTCATTATTAAATATACCAAAAGATGTATTTATTAAATCTGCATTTGAAAATTGGATAGGTTTAACAGGTGAAACACCAAAATATACTTTAGATAGTGGAACAACTATCAATTTAAAAAGGGAAGAGGAAGTTGTTTCAGGAAGAACAAAGGAAGGTATTACTAAAACTAAAGTACCAGGAGCAACTGTTTATAGTATGAATGAAAAAGTACCACCTGTAGTTGTAAAGGATATATTTGGAACTGGTTTATATTCAACTGCTGTATTAAGTGGTTATGATAAATTAAGTGACCAAAACAAAGCTAAATATAACCTTCAATTTTTTAAACCTGAAGAGTGGAAAGAACAAGGAGTAGAAAATCTTAGATTTATTCCTGGTGGACTTGATTGGTTTGGAACACTTTCAGAAGAAGAAAAGGCGGATATTGTAACAGAGTATAAGGAAAGCGATGAATGGAAGGATTATATAAAAAGTGGAAGAGGAAAACAACAATTACACGATACTGCTGAAACGATACAAGAAGAAAGAGTAACAGAGCCAGAAACTCTTGTTCCAAAAATAGATATTCCAACTGTTAAAATTCCATTTACTAATGTTGAACTTTTTAAAGGGACAGAAGTTAAAGAAATTAAACAACCACAGTGGATGGCTGATTTAAATATTTCAACTGTTGCAGTTTATGATTATGATGCAGCAGGAAGAAGATTAGCTAAACAATTATTAACATCAAAACCAACAGAAGTTGAATCAGGTAAATATGATATTTTTTCTGACTTTGAACAAAAACATTGGGATAAACTTGGACCAAGAACTAAATTTCAAAGAATAATGACAGAAGGAGCGACAAGTGGAGCATTATGGTTGCCAAGTTTAGTTGAAACAGGTTTAAATATTGGTTTTAAAACACCAACACCAATTAAGAAGTTTCAGGAAGAAACATTTGTAACTTATACACCAAGTTTACTTGAAACAGGGTTTGGTGAAGCAATAGCATATGGAACAGGACAACAAAGTCCTGGTTATTGGGAAAGGATGACTGAGAAACCAGAAAGAACAACAGAAGCGATAGTTAAAACAGCAGGAGAATTTTTAGGATTTAGAGCAGTAGGTGGAGGAACAAGAAAAGTAACAGGTTATGAACCGACAGGTAAAACATGGTATGAAGTGTGGAAACCTAAATATGCTGAAGTTGGAACTAAATGGCCTGGAGTTTATAAATATGGATTAGGTAAAATATATAGAGGAGGATATGAAGTAATAAGAAGACCAACAGTATATGGAGCAAAAGGTTTGTTAAAAAGAGTTGAACCAGTATATGGTAAAGTTAAATCAAAATTAGGACCACAAACTTCAACAGTTGGAGTTGGTAAAGTTATTAAGTCTCCTGTTTTGCAGCGTTCAATCTCTTGGGCAAAAGGTGAGTATACACCTTTAAGTTGGAGGAAGGCACTTGGACCTTATAGTCCTTTACGAGCTTTTGAAAGAGCATCTTATAAAATTATGCGTAAATCAAAAAGAGAGTTATCAGAAGATTTTCCAGAACAGGTTATAAGATATATAGAAGGAAAACCAGGGGGAAGAAAAGTACCTATTGCTAATGTTTCAACACCAGAAGAGATGTTAGCTTTATTTGAAAAAGACCCAGTTTCAGGAAAAATAATACTTACAAGCGCAACATCAAAACCATTTAAAACACCACCGTTAAGAATAAGACCAACTGCTTTAATAAAAACTAAAGAAGGATTTTTAGCTATGAAACATTTCAAAGGTGGAGATTTTTTATTGCCTGGTGGTGCTGCTGAGCCTGGTGAAAAATTAACAGTAGCTCTTGCAAGAGAATTACTTGAGGAAACAGGACTAAAAGCAACAAAAATGAAATTTTTATTTAGTTTACCAGATTACCAATCAGGAAATTTATATGTTATATATGAAACAGCAGTTAAAGGAGTTCCAAAGAAGTTAGGAGAAACTGTTGCATTAAAATATATCAATCAATCATCTTCTGTAAATAAAGCATGGCATGTAAATCCTATAATTGAAAAATATATAAAGAAAGATTTTACTACACCACATATATATACACCAAGTGGAATAAGTGATATAGTAATTATAGGTAAAGGAAAAGCATATGTTCCTGGAATGTTTTTTGCCCCTAAAAAATGGTTAGGTGAATGGGCGTTTGGTTTTGAAAAAACAGGACAAAGTGAAGAAGTTGGTGCATCACAAATGGGTCCATTTAGACCACAAATAATAGAAACATATGCAGAACCTGGTCAAATTAAAATACCACCAAAAAGTGCAAGGGAAAGTTTACAAACATATCGTGATTATGTTTTATATGATGTTGCAAGAGAAGAACCAACTTGGTTAACAACAATGAAAATAGAAATGCCAGGAGCACATGCAGCAGAACCTGAGGTTATTGGAATACCTGGTATGGGATTAAAACATACAATTAAATATCCTTGGCAAAAAGTTGCACCATTACCAACATCATTTTTAGGAAAGACTAAAAAAATATGGAAAGATTTTTTTAATAAATTAACAGGATTTGAAGAATATCATGTTATATACGGAAAACCTATTCCTGTTCAAAAGAAAATACCTTTTATGCCTTCTAAAGGAGTAGCTACAGGAACAGGACAAATAACAACAAAAATGACAATATCGCCAACAAAGTATAGTAGTATGATTGAACAAAGTCTTAAAGACCAAGCAAGTTCTGAAGCATTACAAGAATTTATAACAAGTGGAAAAACTTCGTCAGGATACTTACAGAAAGCATCTACACCTTTACCCCTTTTATCTAAATCTAAATATTATAAACCATCATACAAACCATCATACAAACCATATTATTATTCATACAAACCATCTTATAGGCCTTATTATTATTCTTCTTACAAACCATCATACAAACCATCATATAAACCATCATATAGACCAACATATGAATCATCTAGTTATCCTTATACACCTAATTATAGATATACTTATGAATCAGAGACTGATTATCCTTATTATGAACAATATAGATATTATGATTCATATAAATATCCATCTTATGGTTATCCATTTTCTTCATTAAGACAAGTAACATCTAAACAACCATTAATAAAATTAAAACCACAAAGAAAGAAAAAAGAAGTTGAGTTAAAGAAACCAATTTATACTAAAGCATACAAAGAGCGAAAATACCTTGTCCCCAAAGCAGAGCAAGCACTCAAGTTAGGTCCCAAATGGTCATTAATGAAAGATAAGAAATCAGCAACTAAAAAAACATCAGTCGGTTACAAACCAAAATTCTTTAGTCTTAATAAGAGGATGTAATTATGGGATATATAAAACAATCTAAAAAAGCAAAAGGCAATATAAAAGTGATAGACCCCAAACCAGTATGGGAAGTAACCATAAGGGAAGAGGGAAAACAACCATACAAAATTTATGCCACAACACAAAAAGCAGAACAATATTTTAAAGCAGGTCATCCTATCAAATTAAAAACAACTGCAGGAGAGTTGAGACAATATGAGTGAAGTAATAAAAACAGAAATGTTTGTAGGAACATTAGAAAATTATCAAAAGATAGAAAAGTTAATTGATAAGTATGAAAAGAGGATTTAATATGAAATTAGATAGAAAGAAATTAAAAAAAGCAGGAAAAGAAATAGTTTGGTCAGGAAAAGAAACTGTAAAAATGACAGTACCAATATATCCAGCAATAGTTGCATATGAAACTGGTCATCCAGAAGTTGGTGCTGCATTACAGGCTGGAGTTCTTCCTTGGGTTGGAGGATATACAGCATATCACTACATAAAAGGAAGAAAATTGAAAAAACAAGAACAAAAAAGAAAATAAGAGTCACTAACTTACCGTTGGTGACACACCACCAACCGTTCACCACTGGGAGGATTTATTTCCTCCTTCTGGTGACTCAAATAAAGAGTGTGATAAAATGGCAGATAGAGAATTAAGAATTAATGAAAAAAGAGGAATTATGATTCAACATTATAATAATGGTGATACTGGAATTATAAAATATTCAGACGCCAATGGATATGTTGTTGATTGGATAGCAGGAGGAGTTACAAGATTTCTTCCTTATAGTAAAGTAGATGAATATGTGGTGATAGAATAACCCCAGCAAGATTAAATAGTATCATTAAAAGGTTCTTAGAAAAGCATGGCAAGAAACAACTCTACCGCCTTGGCCGATGTAGTGAGTTTGCAGTAGCCCTAAAAAGATTCCTTGGAGCAGGTAAATTAGCCAAGCATGGAGAATGGCACACCGTTCTCTACTGGAATGGTCTTTACTGGGACGCTAATGGCTCACACACTGCGAAAAACCTTAGGCAAACCAATTACATAAGCGTGGCGGTAGACCCAAGACCAGCAACTAATGCAGAAATCCATCATATCTATAAACTACTAAATAATGAAATGGTAAATGAAATAGTAAAAGGATTAAAGGAGACAAGTTAATAGTCATGACAGTAAACAACAGTGGGGTTAGTAGGTTCAGGCTCGTAGGCAGTAACCACATACTGACTACGTCAGTCCTGCCCACTCGCGTTTACTTTAATATTAATAAGGTGATAAAATGAAAATAAGTTTAAAAGTACAACCATTAAAGCCAATAAAAGTCCAAACCAGACCACTTGTTCCTATGAAAGGAATAGGTTTAGGTCAGCCGATAAAATTAGAGAGAAGTTTAAAACCACAAGGTATGAATTTTGGTGGAGGACAATCCATTATGTTAGGAGGCGGAGGAAGAAGTGAGACACTCCCCGACGCTGGAGGAATGCCACCGCCAACCCGACAGCAGATAGAACACTTCCGACAAAACCGCGATAAGATAATTGGACCAATAGTTAAAGCATCACTACGCCAACATCCACAAGATGTACTTCATGGCTCACGTTCTTTAGATATGCTTTTACCAAACTATCCAAGGGAACCAAATGATTGGGATATTTATTCACCCCAAGAAAGAAAGAGAGCAATTGAATTAGAAAGAGCAGTAGACCGAAAGGTAGGAGCAGATATCATGGAGACAAAATATTGTCCAGTTCCTAAAGTTACCTCAGGACCAGACGAACCAGGAACATCAAAAGACCTTTATCGCCTCGTCACTCCAACAATAAGTAATGATGCTGATATTGATGTAATGGATAAACCTGCAGGAATAAAAACCCAAAAACACAAAAGTATTACTCATGAAAGTTTAAGAGAAGCATATGTAAAAGCATTTAGAAGAAAGAAACTTCAACCAATAAAAGCAGGAAAGGCAATACAAGATGCAAGGGCAATAGAAGAGTATTGGCAACGAAAAGGATTACAACCACCACAACTTGATATGGAACAAGGCGGAGCAGTTTGGGAAGGACCAATATTAAGACAATCAAGTTTTAGATTAAAACCAATAGGGGTATTATAATGACAAAATGTGCGTATTGTGGAAAGAAAATAAAAAATTGGATAACAGTTAAAAATTGGAAAGGAGAAATGAAAAAAGTGTGTCGTAGTTGTTACTATGGCGCCAAGGAGTATTCATAATGGATTTTATTCCAGTCTTTAGATTTATAGTATCAATTATAATGTTTGGATTACTTTACTATGTATATGACCCAGTAATATCATATTTAAATAATACATGGCCAACATCAGGAACTTGGGCCACATTAATGTTTGCAATTTGGGGACTTCTTGCTGCAGTAAACTTATTCTCAAGTGGAATAAAAATGGTTATGGATTATCAAAAGAAAAGAGGTGATTATTAATGGCTGGCTCAGCAAGGACAGGAATTAGTCTTGCAACCTTTGGATTTATCAATATGGTTTTATTTATAGTTCTCAGCACTCCCGTAGGTAATTTATTTACAATGCTTGAAGAAGAAAGTGAAGCTCAAGATGTAAATGCTGATGTAACACCAATAATAGAAATGTTTAGAATAATATTTGGAATGATGTTCGTTCTATCTATGGTAGGACTTGTAATATGGGCTTTCCTTGGAAGTCATGAAAAAGAATATGAGGAGTATTAACAGGTGGTGTAATAAATGAATAATATAAAAACAAAAATAATAATAACGCTGATTGTATCAATATTAATTTGTAGTACAATAGTAATTGGTCATAACTATAATAAAAATGAGGATTATAAAAGACAAGAAGAAACATCTGGCCACTTAGTGCCATCATCTTCTGATGTAACTATTGGTGATACATTTTATGTAGACTTTTATGTATACAGTAACAATTCAGTAACAAGTTTTACCATAAGGCAATTATTTTTTAATGAAACTACAGCAGGACTTGTAAATGTAACACAAAACCCAGGAGGAACACCAAATGAAGATTACAACTGTAGCTTCTATCCTAATTGGTCAACAGCATTAACAGATGACGGCGACCTTGACAATTCAACTGGAAACTATACATATATTCAATCAGTTAATATGTCAGGAGTAGAAGGAAACAATACTGCAATAAGAATCAACTTTTCAACTAACTATTGTGGACTCTTAAGAGTTTATATACCAACAACTATATGGAGCGGTCAGTCAGGACTTGATATTGGTGTTGGTGCTGCCGACCTTTGGACTGATGGTTATGTAACAATTCATCCAGAAGCGCCAGAAAACTTTACAGCTAGTACATATAATATGAGTATTGTAAATCTTAGTTTTAATTTTACTAATGGAGCAACTAATATTGTAGTATGTGGAAAAGCAGGTAGCTATCCAACTGATTATAATGATAATCAAATATATAATGGAACAATGACGACGTATGACCATCATAGTCTTAATCCAGGCACAACTTATTATTATCGTGCTTGGTCTTGGAATGATTCCGGTGGAGACTTTAGTTTAACAAATTTAACAGCAACAAATACCACAACAAGTAATACTCCTCCAACTATAAGTAATCCTTCTCCTGCTAATGGAACAACAAATGTTGATATTATGCAAGGAACTGTTAATGCAACAGTTGAAGATGCTCAAGGTAATGATATTAGTGGTACTATAAGAGGGACAGAAATTAATCCTTATACTGGAGGCGGAGCAAATAGGTCAGTGCTTGCTAACACCCTCACCCCACTACCATATAATACAATAATTAATTGGTGGGTTAATATGACAGATGGATATAATGAAAGTAAAGAAATGTATACTTTTACAACTAGAAATTATTTTATACCATCTCCTCCATCAGCATTCTCAGCATCACCATATAATAAAACAGTAATGAATATAAGTTGGACACCAGCAGGTAGCAATTTAACTTATGTAGAATATAATACTGTTGAAAGTTGGACAAGAGGTGAAGGTATACTACTTGAAAATGGTTCTAATACAACAACCAGTCAAGATGGATTAACACCAGCAACTACATATTATTATTTAGCATGGTCTTATAATGAAACAGATGAAAAGTTTAGTACAACCAATACATCAGCAAATGGTACAACATCAGAAAACCATGCCCCTGCCTTTTATTTCCCTAATCCAATTAATGGAAGTTCAGGAGTTAATGTAAGTTTAGCAATAGTTAATGTAACAATACTTGATGAAGATGGTGATACTTTTACTTGGTCAATAGAAGGAATAAATATAACAGCCAACAATTCAGCATGGGATACTAATGGAAGTAAAGAAGCAAATATAAATGGTCCATTAGAATATAACACAACATATACTTGGTGGGTGAATGCAACTGACGGCTACAATGTTACAAATGTAACTTATACTTTTGGAACAGAACTTAATCCTGGATATATGACTGTATGGAGTCCAATACCAATTAATGTAAGTATAGGCAATACAAGACCAACAGCAAACATAAGTATATCTGCTGCAACTGGTAGTCCAATTGATATTTACTTTTATTATTATAATATAACACCAGTAACCAATACAACATCACTATTTAAGAATTGGTCTGGTCAAACAAGTGGTAGATTTGAATTTAATACATCAAATGCACTTACACCTGCCAATCCAAATGGTGATACAAGATTTATTTGGGGCGACACTCAATACATATGGTGGATTAATGTTACTGACGGAACAAACTGGGTTAATAAAACATATTACTTTAATACATCAGGAAGTAGATATGACGTAGCCAACTCAGGCGATGTAGTAGCAACTGATGTAACTATTGACTGGTCTAAACGACAAGGTGAAGTAGGTTATGATAATTTATATGATGTAGACTACTCAGGTGATGTAACAGCAACAGACTGTTCTATCATTTGGGAGAATAGGACATGAAGAAAAGAATTAAAATAAAAGTAATTATTCTTATTTTTATATTAGTTTTAAGTATAATTTCCTTTACACCAATCTTTAATGCAGAGAATAGTACTACCAACAATACAAAAGAATATAATTTTATTTTATCTAAACCTATTCTTAATGAAAGAAGTTTAGAAAATCAAATGTTTACAGAAATAGCATTAGATGATTCTATGGTAATAACAGAAAAAGGAGAACCAAGTATTCCTTATAAATTCTTTTCACTAATAATAACTGATAATAAAAAAATAGATGATGTTACAATTGAATTTAATAAACCAATAGAATATCAATTACATTATCCTTTGTTACCACATCAAGGCTATTATACTTTTTCACAAGAACAAGAAATAAAGTTTTATTATAATAATTCTAAAAAAATAGTAGAAAGACAATTAGTATCAACATCAGTAGAATATTGTAGGGGTTACAAAATTCTTAATATAAAAATTAATCCTTTTGATTATAATTCAAATCAAAAACAATTAAGGTTTTATAAAGATATAAAAGTTATAATTACTTTTGATGATTCTATAAATTATGAAACATTAAATCAGCATTTTAGAAATGAACAAAAGGATATAAATTATATTAAAACTTTAATTGATAATCCTCAAGATTTAAATAATAAAAATATAGGATATCAAACAATGTATTCTCCTACGTCATACAGTGGTGGAATATGTAATAATAGTGATAGATATGAATATGTTATAATAACAAGTAATGCATTAAATGATACATCAGAAAGTTATAATTGGTCTAACTTATTAAATTATTGGAATGTTAGTTATGGATGGAGTTGTATTAAAGTAACAGTAGAAGATATTGATGCTTGTTCTGATTATTGGAATACCACTTCACTATATAATGATACCCAGGCACATATAAAAGAATTTTGTGAAGATGCTTATGAAGATTGGGAAACTGAATATATATTATTAGGCGGTGATTGGGATACCACTTATCAACATGTTCCTTACAGAGAATTTTTCTGTGGATATAATTATTTAGGAGGATATTATCCTTGTGATTTATATTATACTAATCTTGATAGTACATGGAGGAATGGTATTTATTGGGGATACAAAGATGGAGCAACATATAACCATGATTCATATTCAGAATTACATTCAGGAAGAGTACCAGTCCAGACAGGAAATGATATATCAAACTTTGTTGAAAAAATTATAGAATATAAAAATCATCAATATTTTAATAAGACAGCATTTTTTGGTGGTTACTTAGGTTGGTATTCTGAATCAGATGAACGTATGGAAGCATTAAGAAATGGTACTGGAACTTATATTGAAGTAACTGATGGATTTACAGATTGGAATAATGAAAATTCTAATAATACTTTAAACATATCAAAAAGAGTTTATTATGGTTGGGGAGATAATATTCCTGCTGATGAAATATCTGCTATTAATAATGGAGAAGCAAATATAATAAATCATATATCACATGGCAGTAGTACATCATCAATGAATATAAATTATGTAACTTTAAGAACTTTAACAAATGAAGAACCAATATTTTTTACCACATCTGAATGTTCATCTGGTGCTTATCATTATCATGTAAATACTACAACTAATTCTTGGTTATTGTATAGTAATCATAGTGGTGCTTATGCATCAATACAAAATACAGGTTATGGTTGGGGTCATCCTTCATCTCCATCTGGACCAAATCAATATGGTATAAGACAGTTTTGGGATTATGTATTTAATAGTAATTTAACTGATTGGCGGTTTGGAAATATAACAACATATATGCATGATAAAGTAGGAGCCATTTGTGATAGTTATCCTGGAGTAGCTTGGTTAGGAGCTTGGTATGGTGCTCATTTATTTGGTGACCCTTGCTTAAGATTAAAATTTAATAATGAAAGTTATAGTGATATTAGTATTGAAATAACAAGTATACAAGGAGCATTATTTAATGACCACCTACAAAATAATACAGAGTATATTGTAAATATTGTATTAAGTAATTTAGGACAACTTAACATTACAAATATAACTGTCAATTTAACACTTGATGGAACTTTTAAAAATAGTACAAATATATCATTCTTAAATTCAACAAAACAACAAACAGTATCACTTGGATTATTAATACCTGAACCAATACCATCAGATGGTACTTCTATTTTAGATGTAACAGCAGAATTTATTCAACAAGATGATATTGATAGTAATAATGAAGACCAAATGACATTAATAATTGGTCCAGATTTAGAAACATCAAATTTTAATATGGGTTACTATGAAAGAATAATTTTAGAAAATCATAATTATTTAAATACTACTATAACTAATAAAGGTTCTGTAAATTCAACTTCAGATATTGAAATTAGTTTTTATATTAATGATACTTTACAAAATACTACTAATGTATCTTTAAATTCAACAGAATCACAGGATATATCTTTTTATTTTAATGGCAGTGGTTTTAGTGTTGGAGTTTATAATTTAACCATTACATCACAAACATTAACAGGAGAAAATTATACCGAAAATCAAAATGTAACTGGATATTATATACCATTTGATGCAAGTGTTAATTCTTCTATTGATAATATTATTCCATACAATCATTCAATTTCTCCATTAGAAATAACAGCAACAGCAAATGTTTCTTATGAAAATATAACATTATATTATAGATGGAGTGAAGATAATCAAAGTTGGGGATATAATAATCCAGCAAGTGAAGTAAGTGGAACTACTGTAGTTGACCATGAATATGATTATATGTATAGTAATATTAATGATAATAAAAAATCAATAACAAGAAATGCAACAGGAGATTTTTGGTGGGTAACAGAAGTTCCTGATTGGAGTTCTTATGATATATATTTATATTCTTCTAATGGAACAACTTGGGATAACACATCTGTTAATATTTCAGCAGAAATTGAAGATTTTGGTGATATGTATTCTGTAAATAATCCTCTTATAGCAGTTGATTCAAATAATGTAATTCATGTTATAGCACAAGGTTGGAATCTTTCAGGAGGAGAAGACTTTTATTATTTTCTTTTATATGCTAATTCAACAGATTGGAATAATCCTCAAGTTATTTATACACCAACAGAATCAAATAATATAAAAAACTGTTGGTTTGCAATTGATTCAAATGATAAATTACATGTAATTTTTTTACAAGGGGCATATTATTATTTTAATTCTTCTGATGGTGTTTCCTGGAGTTCAATAAAACGATTAACATATACAAGTACTGGTGTTTATAGTGCTGATTTACAAATAAATAGTACTAACTGTTTACATTTTGTATTTTCATGTACTGGTTTATATTCTGATAACTTAATACAACATATGTGGTCAACACCAGGAGGAGATAGTTGGGTTAATTATACTTCAGATAATGTAACAAGTATAACGCCTGATAATGAAGACTTTAGGTCACCATGTTTAACAATAGGAAGAGATGATACTTTACATGTTAGTTTTAAAGTTGGAACAAATCTTATTCCGTATAGAATAGGATATACTTATAATGATTCTTCTGGGTGGTCTGATTATATAAATATTTCTGATGAAGATGATGATTTAGATAATCCATGTATGTCAATGACATTAAATGGAGAAATTTATGTTGGTTATATAAATGAAACAGGATTAACTCCTTATGGACCAACATACTATAATTATTATAATGGGACAGTATGGAGTAGTAGGCAACAAATAGATGGTAGTGATGGTTCTTGTAATGGAATAACAACTCCTTGGAGTTTTTACCCACTTAATAATTCTAATCCTGTTAATGTACCAAGAACAGGTAATGTATTTTTATATAATAATCAAACTTCAAAAAGTATTCATTTTATAAATCTAACAGATACATATTGGGATTCACAAGATGGACAAAGTTGGAATAAGTGGAATAGTGAATCAAATCCTGATACTTTTGCTCCTTGGCAATGGAATTTTAATTTTCCTAATAGTACAGGATATTATGAATTTTATAGTATAGCAAGAAACTTAGGGGATGTAGAACCTGCTCCTGATGAAGCAGATGCAGCTTGTTACTATAATCCACAAAATGCTCCATTTGATACTTATTTACCTTATCCAGCAAATCAGTCAACAGGAATAGAAAGACCACCAACAAACTTAAGTATTTTAATTAATAGTAGTTTATTAAATATTACTTTCTATAGTTATAATATAACAGCCTATACTCCAATATGGAATACTTTAAGAGATTGGTCTAACGAAGAAGGTAATAAAAGATTTTCTATAACTCAATTATCAAACTACAGTAATAATTATTTATGGGGTAACACAACTTATTATTGGTCAGTCAATGTAAGCAATGGTAGTAGTTGGATTAATAATACATATCAATATACAACTGGCGGGTCACGTTATGATGTTGTAAATAGTGGAGATGTAACATCAACAGATGTAACAAATGATTGGAATCATAGAATTGGAGAGCAAGTATATGATGGGATATTTGATGTAGATTATAGTGGCGATATTACTGCTACAGACTGCTCACTTATATGGGCGAATAGAACATGAGAAATATAAAAATGATACTAATAACATTAATATCAATATTTATTCTTTCTTTTACCATAGTGACACCTATAAATACAAAATCAACAAAAGAAAACAGACATTATATTTTAGTAAGTGTTAATCAAAATAATCTTGATGAAGTACAAATGATAGAAATACCACAAGAAGCAATAGTTACATCAGTACAAATATTAGATTGGAATTATGAAGTAGAAGAAGAATTAAAACCATCAGTAAGGTTTTATCCAACATACTATGAAAATCCTGATTTATCTTTTAGTAATATAATTCATGAACAACCATATGATTATGAAATATTAAAAAAAGGAAAAAAGAAATATATGAGATTATTTGTGCCAAGTGAAAGTTATTCAGATGATTATCATAAAATTACTACAACAGAATTAACTGCAAAAATATATTATGAAACAAAAACATCATATAGTATTTTAGATTATAATCCACAAAATCCAGATTATGAATATGTAATTGTAACCAATGAATCTTTCTGGCCAATATTTAATCAAGATTTTAAATCATGGAAACAAACAAGTGATGACAAAATCAATAATATACTTATTGTAAATGTATCTGATATAACAGGATGGGGTAATTTTACTGTCAATTCAACTTATGGTGATGGAACAAATACATCAGGAGGCAATCATTGGATACCTGATGGAAAAGAAGTAACATCAAGTTTTAGTTTATTTAATGATACACAGGCGCAAATAAGAAATTTTTTAAGACATTGTTATGATACCTATAATACAAGATACGTTCTTCTAGGCGGTAATAAAAATGTTGTACCGCCAAGATTGGTATGTAGTTATGCTGTAGGTAGTTGTGGGAGTTGTACTGATTGGGATAATGATACAAGTCACGCCTCAGATATGTATTATGAATGTCTTGATTATAACATGAATAATAATACCAATTCATATTGGATGGAAAATGAATGTTGTGGAACTACTTGGGATGAAATAGATTGGGGATATGACCTTTATGTAGGAAGAGTTCTTGTAGGCACAACTGAAAAACTTTATAATTGGATTAATAAAACCAAAGAATATATTGATGGTAACGCTAATGATAAAGGAAATTACCTTGATAATTTTATAGTTGCCTGTAAGAATAGTGGAAATTCAATATCAAATCAAACATGGACTGGTTGGACTGGTAGTTACTTTGGACCAGATATAGGAGATGAATTTTCAACCAATCAAAGTATAGTAAATAATCAAAACATTACACAAGCACAATGGTCAGTAATGAATGAATATGTAAATGGTTCACAGTCTGGTTATGATGGAATTCATTTAATATATCATACAGGACATGGAGGAACACTTTATTCTTCTGATGGTGGATGCTTTAGACCATATCAGGTTAATAATACTGATACGCCAACATTTGTTTATACTGAAGGATGTAATTCAGGTGATTTTGGAACAGATGTTGATAGTAGAACTGAACGATGGATGGAATACCCAGAATGTAGTCAAGGAATAATATCAAACTCAGCATTTGGTTGGTTTGTAGCATCAACTTATTATGGTGAATTGTTTTTACAAGAATTATTTAATTCAACACTTGGTAATTATACCACAACATTTTCAGAAGCAAATCAAAAAGCAAAAGAAAGATATGGTCATGCAGCAGATTGTGTATGGGGAATGATAGTTAAAGAAACAAATTATTTTGGCGACCCAGCACTTGATTATCAATGGTACTCACCAACATCAAATGATAGTAGTAATATATCATTTATAGATATAAATGGAGGAGGAAATCAAACAATTATTGATAATCCAACACCAATCTTTAATTGGACAGCAGTAGGTAATACATCGCAATATTGGTTACAAGTTGCTACTAATTCCTCATTTACAACACTTGTAGTTAATATATCAAATGTTTGTGAGGCATTTTATCCATCAGAATTTCAAGTAATTAATGGTAATATATCATTTACTTTACCAACAAGTGATAGTTTAACAATATTTACAAAATATTATTGTAGGGTGAAAGCGTATGCAAAAACAGTTAGGTAAAACTTTAAAAATATTTATAATAGTAATATTCATTACATCATTTATACCAATGAGTAATGCACAAACAGTATATTTTCCACCATCAGCAAATTGGGAACTTGGATATAATGAAACATCAGCTGGTTCTACTTATAGTATAACAAATGAAAGAATGTATTATGATATTGAAGGCGGAGGATTTGATGGTGATTCAGTTTATTATGTATCTGATAACTCAGTTGATTTAAGAAATATATCATATATAGAAATTGAATGGAAGGCACAGTTTGGTGCAGTTTCAGGAGCAGCAGTACTTGGTATAAATGAATCAAAAGCAACAGCAGGATTTACTGCTAATGTAACAAGAACATCAACATTCAGTACCACAACAAATAGACTTGATGTTTCAGATTATTATGGAGATTTTTATATAAAAGCTGGAGGCTATACTAAGGAAGCATTATTTTCTGATGATATAAATATTTGGATTTATAATATAACTATGTTTGGTTTTCCTGACTGTTGGCAATGGAATGCAACATCAGTATCAACAACATCAGCAACACTTGTAGGTAGACTTGAGAATAGTACTAATAGAAGTTGTACTTGTGGTTTTTGGATTGGTAATCAAACAACAACAGAAGGAAACTATGAGCAGAATGTAACAGCATCTGGTACTTATACTGAAGGTCAAAACTTTACTAAGTTAGTATCTAGTCTTTCACCAGGTACATATTATTATGTAAGAGCATGGTGTGATAATGGATATAATTTTAATGTATCACAAAATGAATCATATCTTTTAACTTTACCTCAGGCACCAAGTAACTTTCAGGTCAGTAGTATAGGAGCAAGTAGTTTAATTTTAACATGGACCAATGCATCTGTATCAAGTAATGCCAACCATTCAGTATTAGTTCGTTATTCTACATCTGGATATCCAACATCAATAACATCAGGAACTTTTGGAGCTAATGAAAGTAATTATGCTAATGTAACAATTGGTAATTTAGGAGAAGAAACAACATATTATTTTTCAGCTTGGACATGGATTAATGGAAGTGGTTCTCCAACACTTGAAGCATATAGTAGTAGTTATGCCACAACAACAAATTCAACAGAAGGTGGGGTATACAACATATCAATTAAATATGAAAATGAAACAGATGGAAATAATTATCCTGTTGATTTATCACAGTATTGGGGTCCTCATAAACTTATAATTCATTATGAAAATGAAGTTGATTATGTTACATTCTATAATTATGGTTTAATAGAATCATCAGTAGTAGGTGATTTTTCATTTAATAATTCAGGTAATTTTACAATAGAAGTTAACAAAAGTATAAGGTATATGGAATTTCATTGGAATGATTCTGGTAATAGAACTTATAGGTGTAATAGAATTATAATACCAACATCTGATAGCTTAAATCAAACATTTTATATAAGAACTGACCTTCCAGTGTATGGTGAAGCAGTTGCTTTACCAAATCAAAGTCTTCTAACATATACATATTCATTCCTTGATGAGACAGGACAGTTTACAGTTGAAAATAATGCTTATGCTACAATCTTTACATATAACTCAAAAGGAGAATATATGCAAATACATACTGAATATTTTGATGCTTCACTACAAGTTCATCCTTGGCTTGTTTATCAAAAGAAATATTTTATAGGAGTATACTGTGATAATATTAACATAGAAAGAATAGGTGTATGTCCTACAACTGATACATTAACAGTAGATATAAGAATACCATATCAAGGAAATATAACTTATAATTTTTTAGATGTAATTAATCTTCAAATAGGATGGTATGATGATGGATTCTATGCTAATTATCAAGATACAACATCAACAACAAACATAGTTACATTTTATGTATATTATTATTCCAATGATACATATACTGGTCATTCAGAAACACAGACAGTAAGTAATTATAATTTTACTTTTACAACAGCAGAAGGATGTAATATATCAATATCATATTATTTTGAAATAGTAGCAGATTTAGAAGGAGTAGGAGAAGGTAAGTTATACAATGGTACATACACAGTTCAAATTCCTATGATTTCAGGATATCATATGTCAATAAGTGTAAGTGATTTAGATGCATTAATAGAAATGATGTTTGGACCATCACCTTTATATAATTATGATTTACCAAGCCAAACACCTATTCGTTGGACTTACATTTTATTATTTGGATTAGCATTTATAGTATTAGTTACATTTGGAAAACTTAATGCATTTCTTGGTATGATGAGTTGTGGATTAACACTTGCAGTTGGGACAGTATTAATAAGTGGAATAAGTTGGTTATTAGCTATAGCAGTATTACTTATGATACTTGCAATAATTGGTCTTATAGGCGGAGTAGAAAGGAGGCAGTTATAATGAAGGCATATCAAATAATGATGTTTTTAATGCTTTTTAATTTATCAATATCATTACTTAGCATAGTACCGGTAGAAGATTCAGATGGTAATTCACATTATGGGTTGTTTAAATATCATGTTGGTGTTCCATCAAAATATAATGTATCAGATTATGACACACCAGATAATCCTGGTGAAGCAGAAATTCCAATTTATAGATTTCTTGGTATGACTCTTGTGGGATTAGTTACAGGTTTTGTGGCAGGAACAGTAGTTGCTTACTTAACTAAAGTTCCAGCAGATGCAGGAATGGCTTATGGAGCATTTACTGGAACATTTTGGGGTATGGCTTTTTCATCAATGGCTGTATTAACTGAATTGGCTTTTCTTGCAGCAAGTGGAAATCAAGCAGCATTTATGATAGCAATGGTATTTGTATTTATATTTGGAGGGATAACTTTGGTTGTATTTGCAGCAGGTTTATTACAAATGGTAAGAGGTGGTTGGACATCATTCAAATAATATTTTCATATATAGTTATGGCAGCAATTGAACTTAACTTTACAAACTTTACAAATGAAGGATTAATAAGGGCACCAATGGTCCCTTATCTTACAATCTTTGGAAATTTACTTTGGGGAATACTCTTTGGATTTATTGGTGGAGCAGTTTATGCTAATGAAAGGTCACTTGGCACATCAGCAGCATATCTTATACTTGTCGGTGCTTTTATGGCATTTATATTGCCTGTACCAATTATTGCAATATTTGGTTTATTACTTGCTTTTATAGTAGCAGTAATACTATATATCACTTTCGTTACTATGCGAAGTGAGTAGGAGGAAAGGAAAAATGAAGAAAAAATACATAATAATATATATACTGGTGGTTTTAATTTTTGCTAAACCAGCAAGTGCTACATGTGGGGACCCAGCAGATTGGATTGATTGGTTAGGACCAGATTATCCTCCGTCAGGACATTGTTTTAATGAATCAGGTGACTATTGGTTAAATCATTGGTTTGATAATGAAACTCCATCTAATAGAGAAGAAGGTGTTACAATAACTGCAAAAGGAGTTCAAACTTGTATTGATTTGATATTACCACAAGGTTGTACAGTCAATGTTACATTTCAATGGCTTAATTGGAGTCTTCTTTTTGATGATTGGGTTGCTTGGGCTTATGAACAGAATTGGTGGTATGAAGATGGTATAAATTGGAGTTCAGAACCAGATTGGAATCAACCTGCTTATTGGTTTAATTATTCTAATTGGACAGATTTAAGTGTTTCACAAACTTTATGTGATTTTAATACTAATGTATCTTGTCATGTTGAAAATGATTGGATAACCGAATGGTTTGATTGGCGAGTAGTCGCAAACTTTACTTGTGGTTCTAGTACATATAATACAACTTGTTATTATTATTTTATAGCAGAAGATTGTTCCATTAATTATATTTATCCTGCTTCACCAAATGGCACAGGAATATGTCCTTGTTGTTCTCATATATGTGTCAATGCAACAAATGAAGAAGGTCATCTTATGAATTTAACTTTTTTTAGAAATGATTCAATGAACGAAACTTTTTATATTATTAATAAGTATATTTATGTTAATAATGGAACATATTGTTTTTGTATAGATGGGCATGTGGATGATATTTATTATCCAGTTAAATATAATCAAACATATCGTTGGTATGTTAATATTACAGACACAGTTACAGGTGTTCAGCATAATAGTAATATTTTTCAATTCAGAACAGCAGAAGACCCAGTACTTTGTCCTTGCGGTTATAATGCAACACTTGCTCTAATAGAATCAACAGATAAAATCCAAGACGACACTTGGATTGTAGGATTAGTGATAATATTTTTTGTTTTGGCATTAATTTTAAGTAATAAAAAAACTTATATTAAGAAGGAATATAATAAAAGGAGGAAAAAATAAATGTTACAAAGCACTCAGATAATAATATTATGTATTGGTTTTGTATTCTTTATACTTGGAATAGAAAAACTAGCGACAATAAAAGGAATGATATATACAGGATTAGGAATGGTATATTGGATTGTTACTGCTGCAGGATTAATGTATATAGAAGTTCCATCAGCAGATAGTAGCTATATGGAGCAAGGAGTATCACAATTAGCATGGGGAATGGTTTTTGCATCTATTGTTCTTTTAATAGTTCATTATTTAGTATATCAATTTAATAGAAAATATTCTGAAGAAGAAGATAGATTAAATCTTGCCTTATCATTACGTGACCAAGACGATTATTATGAATAAGATAATAAGAGCAAATAGTTTAGGTCTTCCATCTGAAATAAAAGATAGCATTAAAAGAATAGTTGACCAAATGGAAAAAAATAATTATGCGATATCAACTAATCCAAATGCAAAGCGTATATTTTCAAGATTTATTCCAACTAACTATAAGATGAAAGGTATATTATATATTGAAGGACCTATTATTGCACTTAATCCACAATATTATATTGAAAGATGTGATGATTATAGTTTTAGAATTAAATTAAAATAAATATACTATTTTTATAATGAAAAGTTCATAAAAATACCTTTTATATGTTGAAATATATACTTATTATTTAATGTACCTACTACATAAAAAAATATTTGGTATTTAGAGTATAACTTATATATCTTTTACCTATTAATTATACATACATAATAAAAAAGGAGGTAAATGGCACATGAATACAAAATTTAGCTTCATAGACCCTGGAGCAATAATGGGTGTAGTAGTTTCGCTAATTATATTAGCAGTCGGCGTTTTCGCTTTCTTCATAACCATCGGTGAAATCCCAACATCAGCAAGTGACCCAGTAGCATGGGGTGCAATCAACAACACCAGTTCAACAGGTAACTCAGTTTTCAACATTATAGGTATAGTGTTGATAATTGGTGCTATCATGTCAATTGTTGGACTAGTATACAATTACGTCCGTTAGACATAAAAGGGTGAATCAACATGAAAGCAGAATTCGGATTTATAGACCCAGGCGCCATCATGGGAGTGGTTGTTGCTCTTATTATACTGGCAGTTGGAGTGTTCGCATTCTTTGTCACAATAGGGCAAATTAATCCAGCCATCGGACCATATGGTAATCAATCAAACTCTATAGCACATGCAGCAGTCAACAATACGTCAACAACAGGTAATAGCGTTTTCAACATAATTGGAATCGTTCTTATCATCGGTGCAATTATGAGTATTGTTGGTTTAGTCTATAACTATGTAAGATAATGAAGCTAAAGTGCATAGATGAAGGAGATAGTTTAACTAACTCTCCTTTTTTATTTCTTTAGACTAATATTTTTAGGAGATGAAAAAATATGGATGAAATGCCAAAAATGATTTTAACAGGTGTTATTGCATTAATAATGTTTGCCGTAGGCGTATTTGCATTTTATGTAACAACATCAACAGGCGGAATAGGTTTAACAGAAGAACAATCACAAACTTTTAATGTAACTAACCCAAGTGTAGCAAATACTTTTACTTTAACATATTATCCAGAATATGTTGAAACTGTACAACAATATAATGGAGTTACTTGGGTTACAGTAAGTTCGACGTATTGGGAACTTAATATGAATCAAGTAACAGTACAACCTGGCGGTATGCAAGGTTAAATCTTATTTTTTTGAAAGGAGAAATAATTATGTCAAAAATAAGAAAATTTTTAAAAAATATAAAAAGTCAACAGACGGTTGTAGGAGCTATTATTTTAGCAATATTACTTTGTGTAGTAACTATTACATATATAATAAATCCTATACCATTAAAAGCAGATGAAGCAACAGAAAATAATTATGAAAATGAAGACCAAAGTTTTAAAACACAATCAACAGTAGACCAGTTTAGTTACTATAAACAAATAAATATAGACCATGACCAAGTTCCTAGTGCTCTATCTGGTTTTCCAGTTTATATAAATATAACGGATGATTCAGATTTATTTTCACATATGGAAAACAATTCAGGATATGATTTAGCATTTTTTGATTCAACAAATTCAACTCAATTTTCTCATGAAATAGAATATTGGGATTGGGATACAGGCAATAGTGATGTTTCGGCAGCAATATGGGTAAATGTAACAAGTTTAGCTTCTGCATCAGATACAATAGTATATATGTATTATGGTAATGCAACAATATCAAATCAAGAAGATATAACAGGTGTTTGGGATAATAATTATTTAGCAGTATGGCATTTCGCTGAAACATCAGGAACTATTTATGATTCTACCTCTAATAATTATGATTCAACATCAGAAGAAGGAGCACCAACATATAATCAATTTGGTTTAGCAGGACGTTCAATAGCATTAGATAATGCAGGTGATTATCTTAATTTTAGTGATATATTAGATGAAACACTTGAAGCAGATGCAACTCTTACTTATGAGTGGATAATGAATAAAGACCCTGCAGATGGTGATTCTGATTCAATTTTTAGTAAAAGAGCACTTAATCCAAATAATGAAGGATTCAAATCATACATTGTTAGGGGAGACCATGGGTCAGTTCCTCATCAACTATATACGCAATTTACAAATCCAGACAACGGAAATAATAATAGTGTTATTAAAACTCCATATTTAGATGATAATGTATGGAGATATATTGGTTTAAGATTTGCTGATGCAGATGATATTCTCTCTACTACATATAATAATTTTAGTAGTGGAGGAATTTATATTGATGCTAATTCAACTGAAACACTCACAAGACAAGATTGTAGTAATTCAAATCATTTTCATATAGGTGCTGATAGAGCAGGGTCAAATACATTTGATGGAGGAAACATTGATGAATTTAGAGTATCAAATATTAAAAGGTCTGATAATTGGATTATTACGTTTCATAATAATATAATGAATTCATCTGATGGTAATTTTATAACATTTGGTTCAGAACAAGGTAGTGGCGGAGGAGAAGGAGCATCAACTTATACATTAATTGGTTTATCATCTCCTTATGGATTAACTTGGTCTGGTACAGCAGGAACATCAGTATGGTGTAATTCAAGTGGTGATACTAATGAATTTATGGAAATTAATATGACTATAAATTCAACAGATAATGTAACTGAATTAAGAGTATTTCATGATGATTTAAATGATACATCAGCATGGATAAATGCTTCTAACATAACTTTATGGATATCATCTGATAATTCATCATATGCATCAATGGGTGCTTTTACTGATGGAGGTTCAAATATATCAATAAATACATCTACTTGGCCAGGAGGAGGAGGAACAAATCCATTTACAGGTGCAGGATTAACAGATACAAACAAATCAATTTGGTGTGTCTTTATACTTTCAATTCCAGCTGATTCACCAACAGATATATTTACAACATCAACAACAACTTCTTGTAAGGTGTATATAGGACATTACACATAATGATAGATAAACATGAAAAAAGCCAGTGTATTAATAATATTAATAATTATTACTTTACTTTCTATGCCTATAGTTTATAGTGCTCCACCAACAGGTACTGATAGTTTTAGTAGTATATCAAATCAAAGTATTATTAATCCAGTAGGCGATTATGATTATGCAAGAAAACCAAAACTATGCAATATTTCTGATGTATGGATTATGACTTATCAGATAGACCAGATGCATGGTGTTCAGTCAGGAAGTAAAACTCATATCCGTTTTTCTGATGATTATGGTGCTTCTTGGACTGCTGATGATGTTTATCTTAATGGGACTGCTGTTCCAGGTTTTCCAATTGGAAGAGGAGATGCTGATTTTGATACGGGAAATGATTTTGTTCCTGTAGCAACTGATTATTTATATTGTCCAAATGGTGATTACTTAATTCAAATTGTCTGGAAAAATTTAAGTGATTCATTTCAATTAAGTACAACACAAAGAAGATGTAATGATGATTTAGGTTTTAATTGGGTGAAAGAAGGAGAATTAAGTTTATCTGGAAGTCCATATAGTTTAACTTATTTAGCAACTACTCATGGATTTTTAAGATATGGAAATACAATATATATGGCACCATGGTATAGACCAAATGGTGTTTCAGATTCTACAGCAAATGGAACACTTTTTAAATCAACAGATAATGGAACAACTTGGGAATATATCACTAACATTAAAAATACAGACACATCAGAAATTGCACTTGGTTATACTGACTTTCTTCATAATGTAACTTTTACATCAGTTTTACAAGGTTATGGTTATACAGATACATATCAATGTTTTTCTTTTGATTTAGGAGAAGATTGGACAAGTGCTGAATTAATATCAGATGAATATGGTTTATTGATAGGAAATCCAACAATTTATAATTATAGTGATGAACCAAATAGGTTATATTTATTTTCAAGACTTGGTCCAGCAGGAAGTGAAAAAACAACTGTTCTTTATACTGATAATAAAGGAGCAAATTGGTTAGGACAATTTGAACCAGATTCAACAACATATTATGATTCTGGCTATGCAGATATGTTAAAAAGAAGTGATGATATTTTTTATATGCTTAGTTATGGAAGTAGTGACGGAGGAAATTCAGCAGATATAATGGAATTTATATTTAGAATTGATAGAGGATTTAAACCATCTCCGTATAATGGCTCAGTAGATGTAATATCAAAAACAATAAGTACACAAGTACATGACCCAGATGGTGATAGTATGACAGTATATTTTTATGATGCTTCTGATGATAGTCTTATTGGAACTGACACAGGAGTGTCTAATGGTTCTATTGCTTCAGTAGAATGGTCAAGTTTAGTTAGTGATACACAATATTCTTGGTATGCAATTGCTAATGATTCAACTGAAGAAACACAATCACCAATATGGTCTTTTGAAACAGGGGATGTTGATGACATTGAATTAATATCAATTGATGGTAATTCTAATATGTCAGTTATATATAATAGTACTCCCACAATTAATTTTTCAGTGGTTGCTAATGCAGTACAATATCATTTAGAGATTGATAATAATGCAGATTTTAGTTCTCCTGAAATAAATTATACAGATATAAATGAAATTAATTATCCATTAAATTGTAATATAAATTCTACAAGAGTATCATTTATTCTTCCTTCTTCTTTATCAAGTTATCAAAAATATTATATGAGGGTGAGACCATTAGTAAGAAATTAATAAGTCTAATGATAGTATCATTCTTTTTCATGTTTAGTTTTGGTAATCAACAAGTTATGGGAGATAATAATTCATTTCATTTTGATACTTCTGCATATCAAACATATAACATATTAAACTTTAGTGGAAAAATAAATACGCAAGGAAGTTATCAAGTATATACAATTCTTAATTTTAGTGGAAAATTAGAAACACAAGAAAGTATAGATACATCAATACAACCCGACGATTGGAATGCAGGAACACCTGATTGTGGTGAATCAGCAGTTGGAAACTTTACATTCTATCAAAATGGAACTTCAACAATTGATATATTAATAGGAATTAATGCAACTAATTATACTCTTGTAAATTATACAACTTGGTCATCAAGTGGACATGACCGATATTGCGTAAACTTTACAATAGATAATTGGGCTACTGAAAATATGATTGAACCATATAGTGGTGTACCAACAACAAATCTTAATACATCAGTAGGAGGTTCAAGTAGTTTTGAATTTGGTATAAGAATATGGATGCCAAAATCAGTAACAATAGACAAACAAGAAGATTTTGTAATATACACTGAATCTTCTGTAAGTTAAAAGAGGTAAATAAAAATGAAAAAAATTGGAGCAATAGTAATTGTGCTATTAGTTATATTAGCACTAAGTTCCTATGCAGTTGGAGATACATCAACAGTAACAGGTCAATTCAACCCATCTACAACATTAAGTGCAGAGTTGTGGAATAGTTCTGTAGATTGGGGAAGTGTGGCAGCATCTGGAACATCAACCAAAACTACAATGGTAAATAATACAGGTGATGTAAATGCTGATATTACAATAAAATATGCAACGGAAGCAGATAATTTAGAATTAGTAACATCATCACCAGGACAAGACCAATATATGGCTCAGTATACTGATTCAAATGGTGATTGGTTAAATATTACAAGTGGATATACGTCAGTAGTTAGTAATTTAACTGCAACAACTGGAAAACAAGGACTAGATTTTTTAATGACAATGGGTTCAAGTTTTTCAGAAGATTGGGGAACTCAGTGGTTTAATATAACAGTACAATATGTAGCACACACTTAAGGAAATAATTAAATGAAGCAAATATTAACAAAGAAAACACTAATGCTAATATCTTTAGTATTAGTTGTTACTATGTTTATTCCATCAACTGAAGCAAATAATATTGCATTGTCTAATTCAGAAATTAATCATTTACCAAATGATAATATTGGATTACTTCATGGTGGAATAAAAATTATAGATATTGATTACGATGAATTTAAAAATAATGAATTTATAGAAATAGATACAAAATTAACATTTTTTAATACAAAAGGTACTCCAATAACTTTACGTATAATTGTAGAACAATTTTATGAAGAAAGAGAACATACTGTGAAAGATAATTATATTTATTATTTTTTACCAACCGTAGATTGGATACAAACACCAGATGAAATTACTATTCAACCAAACCATAAATATAATTTACCTGTTCATATTAAATTACCAAAAAAAGAAGCTTTTGAAAAAGCACACGGTGGTGGTTATATATGTTTAGTTTCTGGTTATTGGGGAGAAGAGTTAGTTCAGTCAAGCACAGCACATAAACTCTTTATTAATATACCAACAGATATAGAAAATACAAAAGAAAAGCAAATAATTAATTCATTTTTTGATGTTTTTATATATTCTATCATAGGAACTATAATTTTATTTATATTTCTTAAATATTCAAAAAAATATTATCTCATTTGGAGGGGGAAAAAAAATGAGATGGAAACTTAAAGTTACTATTATAATAATGATATTTATACTTGGTTTATTAAACACTAATCCAGTGTTAGGCGCATTTGAATCATATGATACTAAAACATTTAGTGGTAAAGGAAATATAACAGCACAACCAGAACCACCTGTTCCTTCAAATTTTACTTTATATGATACATTATATTTTAGTGGTAAGTTAGATTCAGAAGGACTTGGTTCACCAGCAGTAAGAGTAAATGGTTCAGCAGGTGTTGAAGAAATGAATGCTACACTTTTTGGTTATGTTTTATATAATTTATCAAATGATACTACATGTTGGTTTCAACTTGATAAAGAAACATCAACATTTGCTACATTAGATGTAAATGAATCAGTGGGAGTACAGCCACAAAATACAAACTTTAGTTCTAATATTACAAATTTAGAAAATGGAACATTTTATTATTTTAGAACTGCAATTAATAATACTAATGGGTGGAATACATCAACAAACATGAAATATTTTTTAACTAAACCACAACCTGCTTATGGTATGAGTATATCACCTATTGCTGATGGATTTAATATATCTTGGACTCAAGGTGACGGTTCAAATGTAAGTTATTTAGTGGTAAATGAAACACATGTGCCATCAGATAGGGGTGATGGAACATATCTTGACCCAGGAACTAATGATTATTATCATCATACAGGTCTTACACCTGCTACAACATATTATTATAGAGTATGGGAATATACATCAAGGACACCACCAACTTTTGCTACAATATATCAATGGTCTGATGGTAATACAAATTCAAGTTCTATGTACCAAGGACAGCAACCTGTATTAAAATATCCAAATCCAGCTAATGAATCAATGTATGTTTCAGGGTCAATAACAACTTGGAATATAACAATAGAAAGTCCAACAGGAACACAATTTAATTGGACTATACAAGGAGAAGCAGATATTGGAAATAATGCTTCAACTAATTGTCTTAATGGCAGTTATTTTATGAATGTAACTGGCAATTTAACTGAAAATAGTAATTATACTGTATGGGTTAATTCAACACAAATTAATAATGATAATTGGACTAATGAAACATTTTGGTTTACTACAGGACAATTTAATTTTACAGTTTACCACACATTATCTTTTGGCAGTAAATTAGATTTGCAAGGGACAGACCCTATTATAAGTAATGAGCAACCAACTAATGGTTCATCTGAAATTGAATTGTATCCATGGCTTAATATTACAATATCAGACCCACAAAGTGATACTCTTAATGTAACTTGGACTACTAATGCTACTGGTTCATGGATTCAATATAATACTACTGTTGCTTCTGGTACTACAGTAAGGCAAAGAGCAACATTTGTTAATACATCAGAAACAGAGTATTGGTGGACTGTTGATGTAAATGATAGTCAAGGAGAAACCAAAAACGCAACATATTATTTTTCAACTGATAGTTATACTTGGGGTGATTGGTCAAGTTGGTGGGAATTTAATTATACATGTTGTGGTCCAACAAGTTTTTCAGCTAATACATATAATGAAACAGTTATTAATTTAACTTGGTTACTTTGTGGAGCAAGTGCTGATACAAATCATTTAGTAGTTAATGAAAGTGGTTGGAATAGTTATCCATTAACTCCAACAAATGGTACAATAATTTATAATGGAACTAATGCATCTTATAATCATACAGATTTATCAAGTTTAACAAGTTATTATTATACAATATGGGGATACAATGAAACAAATAACAATTATTCAATAATTAATGAAACAGCATCAGCAACTACACAAGGAGATATTGATTCTTATGGACCTTATCCTGCTAATCAATCTATTGGTATTTCAAGACCTCCTGCTAATATAAGTGTATGGTTGAATGGTAGTAATGTAGATGTATATTATGGTTTCTATAATATGACACCTTCAACAAATACCACTGCTTGGTTTAAAACTTGGACATCAACTAATAATGGACATCATGAAGAATCAAATACAAATCTAACAGCAAGAGGAAATGATTTCTTATGGGGAGGTACACAATATCAATGGTGGGTAAATATAACTGATGGTACTAATTGGGTAAATAAATCTTATTGGTATAATACTACAGGTTCAAGGTATGATGTTACTAATTCAGGTGATGTTGTTTCTACAGATGCAACAGTAACTTGGAATAATAGAGCAGGCGAAGGAACTTATGATGGAATATATGATGTAGATTATTCGGGAGATATTACAGCAACTGATGCCTCCTATGTATGGAATAATAGAACGTGAGGTAATGAAAATAGGAAGGAGTGGCGTATTAAAATGTTTGGCGGTAGCCGTCATGATGCTTTTAGCGTTAACGCCAGTACTCCAAGCAGATACATCAAATGTAACTGGTTTCTTTGACCCACTTTACGAAGATGAAACTATTACATTTACTTTAGAAACAGCATTTGATATAAATGTAGGTAATATAACAGAAGTTCCAGTAATAGTAAATATATCAACTAATAATACAAGGATTAAAAATGAAACTATATTATTTGCAAGGACAGCAAGTTATGATGCAACAGCAAAGAACGCATCATTTATGGTGCCATCTAATCCAGTAGCACCAAATTTAATAAGGGGACATGGAAGAAATTTAGGATATTGGTTTGAAGAATTTAATGATTCTGGAACAGGAGAACTTGGTGGAATGGGTGAATGGTCTTGTGGTGCATTACCAAATTCATCTAAATTTACAGTATTAAATTATGGAGATAATTGGACTAGAGTTCAAGTATTGCCATGTTCATGTGCTTTATTCCCAAAGTTCTGGTATTTAGATAGAAAACAAATGATGCATGAAACAAAGACTGACCAATATTCTCCAATTTATTCACAGAATATACTTAAAACAGAATTTAATTTAACAGGTATAACATCAGATGAATATGCTTGGAATAATAATTGGTTAAATGCAACACATCATATATTCTTTTATGCAAATGCAACATCAGGATACCAACCGTTAAATGTTTGGTACGCAAATGAATCCTATACGACAGGAAACCCAACTACATCACCTTATTGTGTATTTTTAGGTTCAGTTACACCTGGTGAAGATTATTCATATTCACTGTTAAATTCAAAGTATTATAATATTACATTTTCGACTAATAATGGTAGTATTGGTGGAATAGGTATAACAGCAGCATATTACTTTATATTTTCAAGTGATGCTAATTATGATGATGCTTGGAAACTTTATTATGCTGATGGAAATGAAACAGTTGGAACAGGTTACTTTGACTTTTTAAATACATCTGTTGCTCAAGTATCAACAAACAATGGAAGTAGATGGGTTTGTTTTGGAAATGATACATGTGACGATAGTGTATTATGGCTTAAGTTTGATGAAGGAGCAGGAGACAATCTTGTAGATAGCTCAGAAATTTATTCAGGACATTATCATAATGGAACTCGTCAGGGTGCAACTTGGAATGCATCAGGACACGAAGGAGCTTGTTTAGACTTTAATGGAACAACAGATTATGTAAATGTAACAAATGACCCTGATGGACATTTAAACTTTACAACTGAAATGACAGTTTCATGCTTGATTAATCCTGCAAATTTAGCACCTTATGATTATTGGATATCAAAAGAAGATTCATTTAGATTTGGAAC
>Ga0272442_10001887_pt1 | contig 31102 bp, 16 predicted proteins | sample SSMForm2O_FD_200262 | JGI IMG/M metagenome (GOLD analysis project Ga0272442, IMG submission 200262) | Marine sediment archaeal communities from Little Sippewissett salt marsh, Falmouth, MA, United States - SSM-Form-2O | ecosystem: Environmental > Aquatic > Marine > Wetlands > Sediment ... | reverse complement strand
ATTGGCTGTTAATCAGCAACCGCTCAACCTTACCCTATTCGCTTGAAGTTGCAGGATTCTTGTCATTTCGTCGCACTCACCCGTTCCTACCACGCTCCATTCTTTCGCTCCCTCCGCTGATCAGCTTAGCCTTCATCGCTTCGTGCGCTTTTCGCTCTTCAGAGACGGGGGTCTAAAGAAAGAGTAATAATTAATAATTCAAATTATTTATATTTCATTAATATCCCACATTCCAATTATATCTACATTATCAATATATATTATATCTATATTTGAATTATTTTTTAAAGTGTTAATTAAAAATTTCTGATTGACTTCATTTTCAATAGAAATAATCATGTGGTAAGTTTGATTCAAACCTAAAAAATATATTTCTGAGTGAGGATGGAATTGATCAATATACTCAGTGATATTTTTAATATCTTCAACTTTTGTATCAGTTTTAAAGTATATTACAATCACTTCTTCAGTATATCCTTGAGGATCTGATTCGGAATTTGTAATTAATAAGCCGATTATTATAAAAGCCATTATTACAACAATAATAGAAATAGATGACACTATTGAAAAAATAAGGATTGATTTTTTCATGTGATCAACTCCTTATCAATCCTATTGTCATTAATTCTAATAAATGAATAATATTTAATAATCACATCATTTGAATAAATTTTTTCGAATTCGTACACATTATAATCATTTAAAATGATGATTCCCATATAATATCTTGAATATAACTTTTTTAACTTATATATAGTGTAATTTTTCATGATTGTATAATTTATTATCTCTGTAATTTTTATATCATCCTCAAATTCGATTTGTATAAGATGTTCATAGTAATCAATCCCATCCAAGGATGATCCAATTTGACTTAGGAAAAATAATATACATATGATAATAAAATATTTTATCTTCATTTATGACACCTCATTCGGATCCCTGAAAAGACAAACGTATCCTCCAATCATATCTTTCAATACATCACCAATTGGTTTTATCGAAAGCCTTCTAAAGTATTGTGTCTTTCGAATTATCACATATATTTCTTGCCCTTCCCCAGGATTTACCCAACCAATGATTGTTAGGGCATGGCTTTCATCAGTATCCTCAATATCATCTTCTATAATCTCAAGTACATTTACAGAAATAAGTAATGGATCTTCATCAACAATCTGTTCTTTAACAATTTTGGTAAATCTTCCATATCTCAAATACTCATACTCTGGAAATGATGCATGTTTTAAATCTGTCCCACCTTGCCAACGAACAGACAAATCATTAATTCCTTCAAATATGCCATATTTCTTTGCTAATTTCTCTGAAGTTACAACATCACCAAAACCGTTCTCATCCTCATCACCATATAGTATTGTCATTAATTCCTTTCCACCATCATAAGCAATTTGGGCTGGGGTCTTTCCGAGTCCATACCATTCTGAAATTTGTAACCAAGAAAATAATCCACACCCACTGGTTGATTGTTGGCACCAATATGGATACCTATGCAAGAATCGTTTCCCTAAGAATAATCCATTCAATCCGAATTCAGCAATCATACACTTCATTAGTAACAATGAATCAGTTTGACATCTTATTGGTGCAGTCGTTGCATAAGTATATAATACCATATATAGGCAGTTAAAATAGAACCGAACCTGATTGATAAAACCACCGCGGAGAGCTATTTTTTGCATAATAGCTCCAGATAACCCCCCAATAGATAAAAATGGGGCATTAAAACGATTTTTGAAATTATTATATAATGCATTCTCATAAATCTGTAAATTGCATGGGATCTTATTCAAATAACCAATAAACATATCTGAGATTAATTTAAAAATATTTCTCATTTTATGGTCATTAAAACCAATATTCCCATTCTGATCCTCCGCAGTAATATTAACTGCAAAGCTGTCTAACAAGGACCTCGCAGCCTGTCTCGCATCCAATGTGAAATCGAATTCCTTGTTGGTAACTTGGGTAGATTCTCCGCAGTAAATCTTCTTATCACCAACTCCTTCGAGATGGACGTTGATCCAATCAATACCGAAGATATCATTTGCACTGAGTAATATCTGGGCCTGGTATTCCTCAACGATTTTCAAGTCCCAAAATGGTCCACTTGCTTCTGAGACCAGTTCATAATCAGCATCGAAATCGATAATTGTTGGAGGTTGACCATCTATACCTGTGGGAGAGCTTCCTACATCGTATTCTATTTCGTATTTATCGAGGAATCCATCACCATCCGTATCATTATTATTGGGATCAGTTCCATTCTTTAATTCATAACAATCATTCAATCCATCTCCGTCGTAGTCCGATAGAAGTGGGTCTGATACTACATCTCTTTCTTCTTCGATTTTCAGTGTTGCTTCAAGGATAATGATAACAGTCCAACCATCAATCTCCATCTTGTCTGATAGACCATCTCCGTCGGTGTCTGACTTTAATGCTGATGTTTCTGTAGAGTCTTTGTAACCATCGCCATCCTCGTCTTCTTCATCGTCTGTGAGTCCATCTCCATCTGTATCCTTCGAAAGTGGATTATATCCCCATTCTTTCTCATTATAATCACTGAAAGTGTCGCCGTCTGTATCTATTGCATTTGGATTCAGTTCGGTCCAAGTCTCAGATTCACTCCATTTTCCGTCATTATTATCCCCGTCTATCCTTCCATTTTGGTTCGCATCTTCTATTCCGTCTTTTATATTGTCATCATCGGTATCACCAAAGCCCGGGCAGGAGCGCTGGCCAGGAAAAAACTGCAGGAGAGGGCCCGTAGCCGGGGAGAGTTGCCCTCCTCTCCCGGAAAAGGCGGAACACTCTCCCTTGTAATAGAGGAGAAACGATCGCAGCATGAAAAGCCTGAGCTGATGAAGCTTCTTCTCGTGAGATCTTCTATAGACCCTCCTCCCGTGCGGATCCCGACAATTCACCCCCCGTGATAGAACGGAGCAGATTATAATATTTCGGAATCAGAATACGTTCCACTTTAAAAAACACGGGACGAATTCCCCCCCAAAATTCTGATCCGTCCGGGCCCCCATCATATAAAACACGTCCCGTTTTTCTTGTGGGTATTTCCCTCCTATAAAGAATTACATATAGTACAGAGGGCAATAGTTTTATATGTCCATCCGGATTAAAAGATAACCTGCAGAGCCCCTGGAGTGATTCCCTTGAGGAGAAAGAACGTCACCTTACAGCTCATGCTGTTCTCACTGGTATTTATCCTTATTTCCACCCCCCTCACCAACGGGCAGGACCCATCCAGCACCCCTCTCGAAAGTGCCGAAGCACCATCAAGAGGGATCGAGGGGCACACGGAGACCGTAATCGAACCGGGTCCCGGTATGTTCGAGAACATGTCCGGACTCTCCAACGAAGGCACAACCGCCTTCACACTGGAGAGCAACACACCTTTGCCTTTCCACACAATCACCGCATCCCACCTGACGGGACTCGATCTGAACGGAGCAAGAACCGTCTCGACGACCGGTCACCACACATTCGTCGCCTACATCAAGAAAGGAGCCGCCTGGACATCGTTCTGGCTCTCCAGATACGATTCCAGAAGCGATTACTGGGACCCGCCTCTGGAAGTCCACAACGTAACAGGTTACTCATCATCCGCCTGCGAATTGCTCATCCACCAGGGAAGATTGTACCTTCTTATGTCCCTGATATCCGGCACCCCCTCCCAGAGCGGACTCTTCATGAAGCACTCATCTGTCGAGAACTGGATAGGACTCGTGGACCAGGACCCGACCAGCCTGGACATCGGAGGGTCCGTCACCAGGAAGACCGGAATGGCCGGCTCCGGCAACAGCGTGGTGGTTTTCTGGAAGAAGGATACGAGCAACGAGCTCTGGGAGATCATGTTCACGGACGGGGTCTGGTCGAACCCTGTCAAGGTCCTGCCGGTGGTAGGAACCTTTGCCCTTTCGGTGAGGGATCTCGGGATTACAAGGCACCTGATGCTATTCTTCACCAGCGGGAACGGCCGGTCGATAAACCTCACCGTTTCCACCAACAACGGCGTTACCTGGGGAGGTATCGTAAACGTGAACAGGACCGCTCCGGGGTCGTTCATATCGCACCTTTCCGCCACGGAGTTCCAGGGAATGGTGAACCTTCTCGCCGTGGACCGGAATAATGGAAAGGGATACGTTTTCGGTTCTCCGAACAATATCAATTGGAAAGCCTCCCAGACGGTTTTCGACCTCTCACCCGGCGACCCCGTCGACGGAAACCTCGAGGGACAGATCTCGTCCGACAGGTCCCAGGTGGCCGTTTCCATAGAAAAAGGTGGGAAGATGCAGATATACACCTCGGAGGACGAGGGCAAGACCTTCTCCCTGCTTGCCGAGATCGGTTCCGATGCTCACTGTCCGCTGATGACGGAGGACAAGTCCGTTATCGGCTTCTTCGAGGGAAACTCCCTGAACCTTCTGAGATTCGAAAAGGAGATGTCGGGTCACCTCAGAACGGTTCCCATAAGACCGGTCGGGCTGAGGTCCTGGAACGATATAGGACTCAACGTTGACGGATTCGACGAGGGCTGCGGCCTGAACCTGAGGGTCCTCGATGGCTCCGACGATTCACAGCTGTTCCCCGAGACCGGGATGGAGGACATGCTATCATATCCGGCGGGGAACATAGAGGGGCCCACCTACAGCCACGCGCTGCCCCTTGCAGGGGCATGGACCGGGGGTGCGTCCCTGGTTCGAGGGATCAAGCTCGAGATACAGGTCGAGAGGGTCATCGACAGCGACCCTGCCATCCTATCGATCGTAATAAACCACTCCTCCTCGATGATCTTCTCCGAGGAAATTGCGGACCCGGAGCATATCTCCATGCTTTCCAACTGCTCCGTAACGGGTTCAGGGGTGAGGCTCGACGATTACAGTAACAGGGGTGAGTTCGTCTACGGGCCCGTGGAGAAGGAAGACGAATGGTGCGACGTTCTCGGTATCGACGTATCCTCGCAGAGCGTCAAGGTCTCCTTCAGAGCGGAGCTCAGAGACGACAACATGAGGACGATCCCGGGTTATTCCTTCGGCGACTCCGTGGAGATGAGGGGCCTGACCGGGATCAATTACGCAAGATGGAATACAAGATATCTCAAGGACCTTCCGGGGACGGTGGGCCGGATCAACATCGCCTTCAGGATCGCCTCGGAGGAGCCCACGGCGAGGCCAACCGTCGAAACGGTACATTTCGACATGTCCGTGGGCCCTTTGATCGAGGACGCTGTACTCACAGATACCGGATTGATGAGGGGGCAGTCGGCAGAGGTCATCCTGGAGGTTTCTGACAGGGAGGACCCCGTCGACCTTCTGGGGGTCAAACTTCAACACAGATTGAAAGGGACCGGACCCTGGCTCGACCACATGTCCCGGGGATCGATGCTGGTATCCGGGGCCTGGTCGCTGCCCTTCATCACTTCCTACACGGACCCGGTTGGGGAATACGAGCTGAAGGCCACCGTGATCGATTCCATGGGAGATACCGCCGAGCTGATACTGCCCTCCACATTTACCCTGGCGAACAACAGACCGATCCCGCCACTTACCTACATCATACCGGACCGTCCCACGACAGGCTCCGATCTCAGCGTGGAGATCTTCAAAACCGGGTCCGATCTCGAAACACCCGAAGAGGACCTTGCCTACAGCTACAGGATCTATCGAAACGATGTACTATACTCCGAGCTGCTGAACACAAAACAGAAGGAATACCGTCTCGATGAAGGTATTATCAGGGAGGGAGAGGTCTGGAAAGCATCCATCACGACCTTTGACGGCATCATCGAGAGCGCCCCCACGATGCTGAGCATCACCGTGGTCAACACCCTTCCCTTCGCCACGGATGCACCTTCGAACATCACCTTCATGGAGGATACCAGGACCGGGGTCATACTCTACAAGGACTGGTTCGGGGACATCGATGAAGAAACTCTACAGTTCGAGACGGTGGTGAGCGAGGGCATCACCATCGAGACATCGGGGGAGGGCATCGTTCTCGGGACCGAGCAGGATTTCAACGGCGAGGGAACACTTCAGGTCACGGCACGGGACGAGGAAGGCAGGGAACAGGTCACGGTCCAGCTGATCGTGGAACCGGTGAACGATCCCCCGGTGATCTCGCCCCTCCGGAACATCACCGTCATGCAGGGGGAGAGCGTGACCTGTTACGTATCGGCCGGGGACGCCGCGGACGGGGAAGAGGTAACGGTCACGAGCGACATAACAGACAAGATACCGGGCATATCCGTCGGGCACAACTTCATGCAATTTCAAAACGGGAGCTTCATACTGGAGGCAACCAACGAGATGGTTGGACGACACATCATTCAACTGAGAGCAAGCGACGGCACGGTCCAGGTCAACTCATCCTTCACCATCGAGATGATCAACGTCAACGACCCTCCGGGAAAACCGTTCATCGCGATACTTTCCGCAAAGACGATCTTCAACGAGGGGGACGAGATCGATCTGTCTGCGAACTGCACGGACCCCGACCTTGAATGGGGGGACAATATCCACTGCACCTGGTCATCGACCATTTCAGGTGAGATCGGTTCGGGAGCCTCCATCAGGATAGTTCCCGAAGCGGGGATACATATCATCACGCTCACCGTGGAGGACGACGACGGTCTTTCGAATTCCACATCGATCACGGTGGAGGTCCTCCCGCTGCCCGTTGAAACATCCGACACACTTGAAACAGGGACCCTGCTGACCTACACCGCACTGGCAGCCTTCATCATAGGTGCCATTCTGGGACTCCTCCTCTTTTTCCTGGTAAGGTCCAGGAGATCGAAACCTCAAGAGGAGGGGGAGGAACCATCCGGAGAAAAAGCGGAAAAGGAGGAAACTGCGAAAGATGAGCCCGGGGAGGAAACTGCGAAAGAAGACCCGGATAAGGGGGGTGTTTCCGATGAATAGATGCTGCACATTCTGGACGCTTTTGATACTCTCCCTGCTTGTCCTGCAGATACCGCTTCCCGATGAACCCGTCCAGGCCAGGGAAGCGGACCCGATACATCATATGGAAGGCTCCGCGGAAGAGCTGACATCTGGACCCATGTTCTTCATGGAGAACATGGGGCAGATCGGGACCCCTGATATCCTGTTCTATTCCGTCGGGGGCCCGGTCTCGATCGGGTTCGGGACCGATGGGATAAGGGTCAAGGTCGAATACGGTGACCGAGGCTTCGCCTACGATGTCGAGTTCACCGGATCGCGGTCCGTCCTCCCGGTAGGTTCCGGGGAGATCGGGACAGCATCCAACTTCTTCACGGGTTCGGATCCCGACCTGTGGCTGACGGACCTACCAGGATACGAGACCATCACCTACCCGGGTGTATGGGAGGGTATTGACATCGTCTACCGCATCCGGGACGGCTCACTGAAATACGATATCATCGTACATCCCGGCGGAGATGTCAAAGATATCATCCTATCCTTCCACGGGATCGAGACCGACCTGGAAAACGGTGAGGTAATTGCCCGTACCCCTCTCGGAAACGTGAAAGAGAACGCACCCTACTCGTACCAATATGACGGGCAGGAGGTCGACTCTCAATGGAAGGAGATAACAAAGGGATCGTACGGGTACACCGTGGGGAGATACGACAGGTCCCGAGATCTCGTGATAGACCCCGGCCTCAAGTATTCCTCGTATTCGGGAGGCTCGAGCCTCGATAGAGCAAGGAGCATGATCGTGGACCCGAGCGGATACATGTACATCACCGGATACACGGCCTCGAACGGATTCCCTTCGACGACCGGCGCATACGACACATCCTTCAACGGCGGAAGCAACGGAGATGTTTTCATCATGAAGGTGAACATCTCCGGGGACCGTCTCATCTATTCCACCTATCTTGGGGGCAACGGGAACGATTACGGATACAGTATCGTCGTTGACACCTCCGGCAACGCATTCGTGGGCGGGCAGACCTACTCTACCAACTTTCCCACCCAGAGCGCATACGATTCCGTCTATGGTCAGACCGGGGACGGGTTCATTACCAAGCTTTCATCGGCAGGGAATAACCTCGTATATTCCACATATCTCGGCGGTTTCTATGAGGATAGTATTAACGACATCAAGGTGGATCCATACGGAAACGTCTACGCAACAGGTTACAGCGAATTTGTCAACAACGGTTGGCCTGAACAGTACAAATACCCGACCACCACCAACGCCTATGACAGGACATACCACGGCGGCGACGATGTTGTGGTGACAAAACTCAGCTCCAACGGGCAGTCACTTCTATTTTCAACCCTCATAGGCCACTCTTCGGATGACCGGGGCAGCTCCATCGATATTGATTCCTCCGGGAACTCCTACGTCACCGGCACGACACTGTCCAGCAGCTTCCCGACCATCAGCGGCTCCTATGATACGAGCTACGGTGGGAACAGCGACTGTTTCGTTCTCAGGGTAGCATCCAACGGCAGATCATTGGGATACTCCACCTTCCTCGGAGGAAGCGGCCCGGACGAACCCTACTCTCTGATACTGGACGATTCAAACAATGCAATGGTGTCTGGCTCCACGAGCTCCTCGAACTTCCCGACCACCGCGAACGCCTACGATACGGGATACAACAGCGGGACCGACGGTTTCATCTCCGTCATCTCTTCTTCGGGTACCAACCTGATCAACTCGACCTTCCTCGGGGGGACCGGAGAGGATGTCATCCGCTCCATGGCGTTGAACTCAAGCGGCACCCTTCTCGTCACGGGGCACACGTTCTCATCGAACTTCCCGACAACGACGGATGCATATTCCACGAGCAAGGACACCGGATCGGACGTTTTCGTCACCAAGATCGATATCGGGGGCACGGGACTTGTCTATTCCTCTTTCATTGGGGGCTCCAACAATGATGAGGGGCACGGCATACAAGAGGACCCGCTGGGTTTCATATACCTCGCCGGGCAGACCGATTCGAATGATTACCCGACGAGCTTCACCGCCTTCGACAGGACACATAATTCAAATGACGATGTGTTCTTCACGAAGTTCTACCCCGCCGATTTCGCACCCACGGACCTCACATCGAGGAGCGGATATTTCTTCGTGGAGCTATCATGGAAGGCGCCCACGACAGCAATAGCATTGCAGTACGGTATCGCCGGCTACACCATATACCGGGGCATCACCTCCTCCGATCTCTTGCCCATAGCAACGGTGGGTCCGGTAACGAGTTACAATGATACCATCAGATTCTTCATCTCGAGGACGTATCATTATTTTGTCTCCACCATCCTCAACACACTTGGGGAGGGGAGCGCATCTTCGATGATAAGCGACACTCCGCTTGTAACCCCGCCTCCAGCGGACCCGGTCCCGGTCCCCGGTGACCTGTTCGTGAACCTGACCTGGACCACCATGGACCCCGGACTGCTCGACATGTTCGAGGTCCGCTACATGGTATACAAGGGGCTCACACCATCCTACCTTCCCCTCGGAGCCGTTCTCGGCGAGACGGACCATTACAACGACTCCGGCCTGCCGCCGGTCCCGAGGACATACTATTACAGGGTGAGCTACGTGATAACCGGGATAGGGGAGAGCAATTCCTCGAAGATCGTCGGGGCCGATCCAAACACACCTCCGGGTGAGCCCGAGAACACCGCAGCGGTTCCGGGGAACCTGAATGTCACACTCGACTGGGACCCGCCTCTCAGGGACGGCGGACAGCCCGTGACCGGCTACAGGGTATACAGGGGGCGGTCCCCCGGAACCCTGAAGCTCTTACGCTCCATCGAACCCGGGGTGACCAAAACACTTGAAGAGGACCTCGAACCGGGCGGGTTCTATTTCTACGCCTTCACGGCCGTGAACAGGCTCGGTGGATCACTGATGACCGAACCCGTGATGGTCACTGGCCAGACCCGGCCTTCCCCGCCGGCATCCTTCTCGGCCGTCGGGGGAGACGGTAACGTCGTCCTGGGTTGGGGCCCCCCGGAGGATGATTGGGGGGTCCCGCTCCTTGGCTACAACCTCTACAGAGGAGAAGAGCCGGAAGACCTGTCGTTCCTGAAAACGCTTGGTCCATCCACCTTCACCCACCGTGACAGCACGGACAACGGGGTGAGCTACTTCTACACGATCACGGCGGTCAACATTCACGGAGAAAGCGGGGGCACGGGCCCGATCGAAACCATGCCCACCGGAATTCCGGGCATGGTCGCGGGCGGCTCCGCCTCCATCGACGATTCCACCGTCACACTGAGATGGGGCGACCCCGTACACAACGGAGGGCTGCCCCTGACTGCTTTCAGGGTCTACCGTGGCCCCGATCTTGATGTGGTGGATTCGGAATTCCTGCTCTCCTCCAACGCACATTCCTTCGTGGACACGGGCCTCGAGAACGGGGTCACCTACTACTACCGGATATCCGCCCTGAATGCCAAAGGGGAGGGGCAACCCTCCTCGGCGGTGATCGCGACCCCCGGCAGGTTCCCGGCCAGGATCGACGATCTCAGGGTAAGCCCCGGTCTGGAGAATGCTGTTTTGACGTGGGAGAACCCCACGGACCTAGGGGGAAGGGACGGGCTCAACATCAGGATATACAGGGGCAACACCATTGCCTCCATGAGACCCTACGAGACCCTTCCATACGGGACCGATCATTACAAGGACACTTCCCTCGTCCCCGGCCTGGCTTACTACTACTCAATGTCCGTCCTGAACGGTCTGGGAGAAGGTGAAAGGTCTCTCATCGTATCCACAGTGGTCTACGGGGCACCTTCCGGGCCGACGATCGAGCGGGTGACACCGGGCTCCAGGCAGGTGAATGTCTCATGGTATGCACCGGATGATACCGGAGGACTGCCCGTAACCGGATACCAGGCCCAGATAAGGCCGGAGGGCGAGGCGGAGTGGGAATCGCATATCACAAAGGACAGGTTCCATCTTTTCACCGCACTGGTTCCGGGCCAGACGTACGCTTTCCAGGTGAAGGCCCTGAACGCCGTTTCCGAAGGGATGGCATCAAGGACGGTGAAGGTACTTGTCGGGGATCCCCCGGAGCAGCCGCGTGAGCTTAAGGCTTTGGCCCTGGAAACGGGTTCCGCGGTCCGTTTGAGCTGGACCCCGAGACCACTGACATCGATGCCCATACTTTCCTACAGGATCCACATGGGAATGTCGGGAACGGATCCTTCACTGGTAGCAGAGGTGGGATCCACCGTGGAGACATATACCGTTTCCGGATTGTTGAACGGGGTCCTTTACAATTTCTCGGTAAGTGCCGTGAACCAGATCGGGGAAGGGGCCAGGACCGAAGAGGAGACCGCTGTTCCGATGAGCGTACCGGGCCAGATTGATGTTATTTGGGTCGAAAGCGTTTCGGACAGGTCCGTCAAGATCTCCTGGGAACCTCCCATGGACAATGGAGGCTCTCCGATCCTGGATTACATCATCAGGAGGGGGCTCAGTCAGGGGGCGGAGGTGAACATCAAGGAAGGTGTCACCTCGACCACCTACCTGGATACGGATCTGGACAACGGGAGGAGCTACTACTACAAGGTGGTGGCAACGAACATTATGGGCTCCTCGAAACCCGGTGAGTGGGTTTCCGCCAGACCGGTGGGGAGGCCTTCTCCTCCTGTCGGCTTCGACCACAGTGTGGAAACGGACAGGATCATGCTATCGTGGGAGCCTCCGGTGAACAATGGCGGGGACCCGATAACGGGATACCTGCTCTACAGGAGCGAGGGGTCCGGGGAATCGGAGCTTCACGCCGTCCTTGCACCCGATGTCACAATGTTCACAGACAGGAGCGTCGAGGAGGGCTCGTACAGCTACAGGCTGATCGCAACAAACCCCAACGGAATGGGTGAGGCTTCGGTAATGAACGTCGATGTACCCGGAAGGACCAACCAGATCATGGTGATCGGTGCGGTGGCTCTGCTGATCCCCGTCCTTCTGGCATTGCTGGTACTCTTCCTCCCGGGATTCCTGAGAAGACGAAGAGAAAAAAGCGAGATAAAGCGGAAGGAGAGGGAAGAGGAGGAACTGAAGCTCAGGAGAATGAGGGCCGAGGGTATGGCTTCCAAAGGGGCGGGGCCAATGGGTCTCGGAGCAGCACCGGGAATGTCAACCCTGCCAGGGGGCAGCGGGATACCGTCGATCTCCGCAGCACAAACACAGGGGGAGCTTCCACCATCGCAGGAATTCGGGAAGGATGAAGGATACATCAGACCCAGTGACAGAAAGAAGAAGAAAAGGGACCGGAACAAGGTTCTGAGAGCGGACGGAAGATCCCTGGAGCACAGGATGAAGGAGGAGGACCTCAGGCACACCCTCAGGGCAAAGGACCAGGACAGGGGCAGGGAGTGGGAGGAGGAAAAGAAGAAGATACTCGAGAAAGAGGCCAGAACCGTCTTCACCGGGCAGCAGATGGACGAGGAAGAAGCCCGCGATGACCTCGAGCCTGAAGAGAGGCCCGTGCCCACCGTCGAGGATGTGATGAAGGAAGTTCCCGAATGGGACGAGGACCAGGAGGAGGACATCCCTGACTGGGGAGCCGAGGAATGGAAGGATGAGATACCGCTTGCCGACGAACCGTCCGAACCGGAGATAATAGACGAGATCGAGGAGTTCGATGAGCTCGAGGAGTTCGACGAATTCGAGGAATGATCAACTAACTACGGGGGAAGAAAAGGCAGCAAATGTTACTGATATCCTTTTTCTTCCCCGATATTTGTTACAAAAAGGTAAATCCATACCTTACATGTTCATTTCATGGGACGAACACCTATCTATAGAAGGAACGATTCATGACCGGACTACCAAGGGGTGATCTCCATGAGCGAAAGAAAGAGGATAGTCATAATCGGAGGGTCCGCAGCAGGACCCAAGGCAGCGGCCAGGGCAAGAAGGATGGATGAGAACGCGATCATAACCATCATCCAGAAGGATCCGGAACTTTCCATGGCGTCATGCGGCTATCCCTACTACGTCGGGGGCGTGATCGAGAACAGAAACCAGCTTCTCTGCACCCCCACAGGGGTGATCCGCGACCCGATATTCTTCATGAACGCGAAGGAAGTCGTGGCGAAGACCAGGACGGAAGCTCTTGAAATAGACCGCAGGAACAGGTTGGTCCGGTGCAGGGACCTCGGGACCGGAGAAGAGTTCGAGGAACCCTACGACAAGCTCGTCATGGCAACCGGGTCGATCCCGAGGATGCCCCCGGTCCCGGGGGTAGACCTGGATGGTATCACCACGCTGCAGTCCATGCAGGATGCCGATCACCTGAGAAAAATAAGGGAGGACGGGAAGATAAAGAAGGCCGTCGTGGTCGGCGGGGGATTGATCGGGATAGAGACCTGCGAGGCCCTGCACCTCGCCGGCATAGAGATCACGGTCATCGAGATGATGCCCCAGATCCTGATGTTCCTTGACCGGACACTTGCGAAACTCCTGGAGAACAATGTCAAGGCCTGGGCCGCGAACGTGATCACCGACAACGCGGTGGCGGAGTTCCTCGGAGATGGGGGGAAGCTCACCGGGGTGAAACTCGCAAACGGGACCGAGCTCCCGTGCGATCTCGCCGTCATAGCCATAGGCGTTAAGCCCAATTCCGGCCTTGCGAGAGATGCCGGTCTCGAGATCGGAAAGATGGGGGGTATCCTGGTGAACGAGAACATGGTCTCGAGCGACCCGGACATATTTGCCGTTGGAGACTGCATAGAGGTGAAGAACCTCATCACCGGAAGGAACGTGCTGGCCCCCTACGGGGACCTCGCAAACCTCCAGGGGAGGGTGGCGGGTGAGAATGCGGTCACCGGGAACGGAGCGGTCTTCCCCGGGACGATCCAGACCGGCGTCTGCAAGGTCTTCAACTATCAGGCCGGATCCACCGGTCTGTCCGAAAGGTCCGCAAGGGAGACCGGGATGGAAATAGAAACGGTTGTTACCACGGGACCGGACAAGCCCGGTTTCATGGGAGGGCTTCTTCTCATCAACAAGATGGTCGTCGAGAAGGGGAGCGGAAGGCTTCTGGGATTCCAGTGCGTTGGACCCGGGGACGTCAGCAAACAGGTTGCCATCGCCGCCATGGCGATCCAGGGGAACATGAACATCGACAGGCTCGTGAACCTGGACCTTCCCTATGCCCCTCCGTTCTCGCTTGCCATCGACAATTTCATCGCAACCTGCCACGTGATGCAGAACAAGATGAGGGGGCTCTTCAAGGGAATTTCCGTGGAAGAAGTGAAGCGAAAGCTCGACAGTGGGGAAAAACCCTTCATCATCGACATGAGGGGCCCGGACGAGTACGAGGCCATGAGGCTCGGCATCGGAGAGAGGTTGATCCCGCTCGGAGCACTCAGAAGGAGGAGGGATGAACTTCCCGAAAATATGGAAGAAGAGATCATCACTTACTGCAAGATCTCCCTCAGAGGGTACGAGGGAGCGCGGTACCTTCAGTCCCTCGGATACACAAACGTGAAGGTGATGGAAGGGGGTATCATGGCCTGGCCGTATCCCCGCGAGAAGTGAGGATACCAATTTATCCCGGGTCCCGCTTTCGGGTCCATGGACGATTCGACCCTTGCCCTGGCGCTTGAAAGGATCAGATCGGAGTATCCCAAATACAGGATGCCCATCGTTACCGAGCTGGTCAAGAAGAACAGGGACCCTTACAGGGTCCTGATATCCTGCCTTCTCTCTCTCAGGACCAAGGACGAGGTGACATCTCTTGCACAGGAGAGGCTCTTCAGGGAGGCCGATACGCCTCAGAGAATGATCGAAATGAAAACTGAGAGGATCGAGGAGCTGATCTATCCCGTGGGATTCTACAGGAACAAGGCGAGGGTTGTCAAGGATGTGTCCCGGACATTGATCGAGGAGTACCGGGGCAGGGTTCCGGACGATCTCGACGAGCTTCTGAAGTTGAAGGGTGTGGGAAGAAAGACGGCGAATCTGGTGATAACAATGGGATACGACAAGCCGGGGATATGCGTGGATACACACGTCCACAGGATCACGAACAGGTTCGGCTACGTGAAGACGGGGACACCCGACGAGACGGAGATGGAGCTCAGGAAGAAGCTGCCCGGGGAGCACTGGATAGAGATCAACGATCTCCTCGTAACCTGGGGTCAGAACATCTGCAAACCGGTATCCCCGCTGTGCTCCGGATGTGTGGTCCTCGACCTTTGTGAGAGAAAAGGTGTTCAAAAGAGCAGATAGCATGGAAAGGGATTTGAACCTCATCGGCGATTAGCGGTCATGGCCACCCAAGTTGTCCTTCTCGGGACAGGGAACCCCAACCCCGACCCTGTGAGGTCCGGCCCCTCCACCGCCATCATTGTCGATGACAGGGCCTACCTCATCGATGCGGGACCGGGGGTGGTCAGAAGGGCCCAGGAAGCTTACATGAAAGGGGTGGCCCCGCTCAGGTCCGATCTTTTGAGCAGGCTCTTCATAACCCATCTTCACTCCGATCACACCATCGGACTGCCGGATCTCATCCTGACCCCATGGGTAATGGAGAGGAAGAAGCCGTTGAGAATCTGGGGCCCGCCCGGGACCCGGGAGATGGTGAAGCATATCCTTGCCGCATACAGGGAGGATATAGAGATCAGGAAGAAGGGACTGGAGAAGGCCAACGAAACCGGCTACAGGGTCTCCGTGAACGAGATAGGGGAGGGCAAGGTCCATGAGGGTGACGATCTGCTCGTGGAGGCCCTGAAGGTCAAGCACGGGGCGTGGAGGCATTCCTATGCGTTCAGGTTCACGACTCCGGATCGGGTCGTGGTGGTATCGGGGGACTGCGCTCCCACGGAGGAGACAATAGAATTCTACAGAGGATGCGACGTGCTCGTGCACGATGTCTATTCCTCGTCAAGGTTCGAGAAGAGACCGGAGAGGTGGAAGGCATACCACAGGAACTCCCACACCTCTTCCCTTGAGCTCGCAAGGATCGCAAGCGAGGTCGGACCGGGGACCCTTGTCCTCACACATCAGCTGATGTGGGGAGCCACTCCCGGAGAGCTTATCGATGAGATCGGAAGCGTATACGGCGGCAGGGTCCACTTCGGCAACGATCTCGACGTGATCTGAGCCTTTCTTGGAACGGTTTTGCACAAAAAATATTCCCAAAGAAATATTATTAGTGCAGATTCCTTTTTATTGTACATTTCTTAGAAATCAAATAATTTTATTCATGTAATCGTTCGTGTTAAAGGGTGTTTGTGAGAAAAATAGATTGGCGGAAGTATCCAAACAGACAAGTAAGGTAATGGAACTACTCGAAGTACCTATTACCGAAAAATTGGGACTTTATTGACAACACACCCATGTAAAAAGGAAAACATATATAGGGCTTTTTCTCTTTTAAAGAATCATGAACATGGTTCGAAGCAAGAACAGTATTTCTTCAATGATTATCATTCTTTCAGTTATTATAATTATATTTCCCTCCTCATCAATTATCGCAGAGAAAGGGATAGATCAAGACATGGTTGTTAACGAACCGCGAAAAGACTCATCCTCATATTCTATGTACAGAGGTGATCAACAAAGAACAGGAAGGTGCAATGCAAATACATCCGAAAATCCTGGAACAATAAAATGGAAATTCCAACCCTCACAAGCCCAAATATGGTCTTCACCTGTTATCGGACCAGATGGTGTGATCTATTTTGGATCCGCAGATTCATATTTTTATGCAGTCAATCCAAACGGAACAATGAAATGGAAATTCAAAACTGGAAATGTTATCGAAGGATCCGGTGCGGTTTCGAATGATGGTATTGTGTATTTTGGATCAATGGACAATTACTTTTATGCGGTCTATACATCAAATGGCACACTCAAATGGAAATTCGCTACTGGAGATGTCAAGGGAGCGCCAGTGATTTCTGATGATGGAATCATTTATGTTGACGGAGGAGACTTATTCGCATTATACCCGAACGGAACCAAATTATGGAACCACAATTTTGGGGTATACATTTCTTCACCAGCGATAGGGCATGATGGAACAATTTATATTGGATCTTATGATGATAATCTTTATGCTATATATCAAAATGGTACGGTTAAATGGAAATTCGCTACTGGTGATAATATATTATCAACACCAGCAATTGATGACAATGGAATTATCTACTTTGGTTCTTGGGATGGATATCTTTATGCTCTTCATCCTAATGGAACAGAGAAATGGAGCAAATATATTCCTGGCCAAGTGAATAATAATTGGTATACCTCACCTGCAATTGATGATAACAATAATATTCTAATCATCGGACCTGATGGTAGATTATATAAATATAGTTCTGAAGGAAAGGGATTAATTAGTATATCAGTATATTTTTCAAATAATGGGCCATCATTGGATATCAATGGAAATTTTGCCTTATCTACTGATGGAACTTTTTTTTACCTTTATTATGAAAATGGTTCAAGGAAATTCAGAATTGAATTAAATGGCGCTAGTGAGGCATCTCCATCATTGGATAAAGATGGTAATATTTTTATCACAGATATCTCAGGAACACTATACTGTATTGGAGGAAAAAGTCCAGTTAAACCAGACCTTCATCTGAAAGAATCAGGAGACAGTTTTGTTCATATCAACTGGACCCAACCCGAAGAAGACAATTCACCTCCCATTCTTGAATACCGAATTTATCGAAAAGATTCCCAAGGACCTTTTCATTTACTAACAATAATTAATGGGAACATCTTCGAGTTCAATGATACGACCGTTCAAAATGGTCTTGAATATCAATACCATGTGAATCCCATAAACAAGTTCGGAGAATCCGAACCCAGCAATATCATTTCAGCAACACCTATGACTTTGCCAGATCCCCCAAGAAATGTACAAATAAATTCCGGGAACGAATTCATTGAACTTACCTGGAATGAACCGGAAGACAATGGAGGAGCTCCAATAGAAAATTACTTGATATACAAGCTGAAAGAAGGCGAATCCTGGTCAATGATCAATGTGGTGGGGCCTGATCCACCGCTTTTTTACAATGACACCGATGTGTTCAACGGTATCTCATATCAATATTACATACGAGCCGAGAATGAGGTGGGATTATCCGAACCAAGCCAGGTTGTTTCATCCATACCAAAAACAATCCCATTGAATCCAATTTTCTTTCTCTCTGCAGGTGACGGTTTTGTCAATTTATTATGGTATCAACCTTCCTCTAATGGAGGATCTGAGATTGTTAGATACACAGTATTCAGAGGAACGGACAGGAACGATACTTCACCGATTTCAGTATTGGGACCGGATGATCTTGAATACAACGACACCGAAGTTGAAAATGGAGTTACTTACTTCTACTGGATCCAGGCCGAAAATGAAGTAGGTGGTTCCAAACCCACACAGATCTTATCAGCATTTCCAAAGGGAAAAACTTCGCAAGCGATCGATCTGAGATACGAAGCCGGAAACAAGTTCGTTCATGTATACTGGAATGAACCTGAAAATGACAACGGAGCTCCCATCTTGACCTATGTTGTGGATGTACAGGCAATCATAGGAACCTATCAAACCACCAGAACCTACTGGATCGATGCTCCCAAAACAGAATACAACGACACCGATGTGATCAACGGTCAGGAATATACCTATACGGTAAAAGCTGTGAACTCTGTTGGATCTTCCCTTCCTTCCGAACCCATCACTGCCACTCCCACTTCGGTTCCTTCTCCTCCAATAGATTTACATCATCAGGCAGGAGATAGTGTTGTTGAGATATCATGGATGGAACCCGATGAAAATGGCGGTCTGCCCATTCAAGGATACAGGATTTACAGACAGAAGAACCTGTTCGATTTCCAGAATCTGATCGAACTTGAACCAACAGTGAGATTGTACAACGATACTACCGTCGAAAATGGAGAGCAATACACCTACTATGTTGTTGCCAGAAATGAAAGAGGATTATCGGCTCCAAGTAATTACATCAATGCCAATCCTTTCAGGGTGAATACTGTTCCCTCTTCTCCAAGAACAATATCTTACACCCTTGGACATGGTTTTGTTCTTCTTAACTGGCAACCTCCTCTTGATAACGGAGGAGCTCCGATAGATGAATACAGGATCCTCAGAGGAACATCCCCGGATGATCTCGAACTGATCTCAACTGTATCATATGATAGCCTTGAGTTTAACGATACTTCAATTGAACCAGAGACCAGATATTATTATTCGGTAGTTGCAATAAACTCACTTGGAGCATCACCTGGATCTGAAGCTGTTTCTGTCACCACCTTGAAAGAAAAAGATGATCCACATGAGAACGGAGATGGTTCAGCAATAATCTGGATTATAATAATAGTCATATCTGTATTGATCATTCTCAGTGTGATACTTTTCTTGATCCTTAGAAATAAAGGTATTATGAAACCTCGAGAACAAGCCGAAGAAAAAGGTGAAAATGAGGGACAGATCTCAGAGGAGAACAGGGAACCGGAATGAAGTATGGTATCTCTTAAAAAAGAATGTATTTTAACCTGTCCATCGGCAATTTCAATTACTATTTCTGAAGAAATTCTTCAGAAAAATTTGATGTTTCAATAGTTAGGTGATTGATTCTTTTCGATGTTTTTATTCCAACCGTTCACCGCAATTCCTTTGCTTACCCAGAGGTTGTTGGGAAAGACCAAACCAATTCACCCCATAAAAAATCGAACGCGAATGAGAATACATTCGCATTCGAACCAATGAACCCCCACCCCGATCCTTGGCGATAAAAGCATATAGTGGGTATTTAAAGAGCTGAACGACTGGATGCTTTAAAATTCCTATACAATAAAAAACATAAATTATTTATACCATCCTGCCATTACCCAACTATAGGTTGTATAGCCATAGATTACAACTAAAAAAGGAAGGTGATGAAGATATGGAACAGAATAAGAAAATGACGGTAAGGAACGGAGACAGAGGAGCTTTCGCACCTTTCGGGCTCTGGGAGGATCTCGACGGTCTGTTCAACGCTTTCAGAAGCGACATGGACAGAATGTTCTGGAGCCCGATGGCAAGGGAGCCTGCCAGGCTCAGGCTCATCCAGGGAAAGAGCTACATGCCCATGGACCTGGAGGACCACGGAGAAAAGATGGAGCTGTCCGTGGAGCTTCCGGGAACAAAGAAAGAAGATGCAAGGATCTCCTTCGAGGACAATGTCCTGACCATTTCGGTCGGATCGAAGGAGGAGAAAGAGGAGAAGGAAGAGGGCAGATACGTCTTCAGGGAGAGGAGCTCCATGTCCTGCTCGAGAAGCGTCAGGCTCCCGGTCGAAGTGGACGAGAGCAAGATCTCTGCCAGGATGGACAACGGTATCCTGAAGATAGAGATGCCAAAGGTCCACCCCGGGGAGAAGAAGGCAAAGGAGATCAAGATCGCCTGATGCCTCCGTTCAATTGAACCATTCAAGAGCCGGGGCCCGATCTTTTCCCCCCACGCCCATAGCGGCCCCGGCAAATAATTTCTTTCCCGGACCACAACAGATAATACCTTCTCCATGATAATGTCGGCTATGTCCGGTTTCGATACAAGGATAGAAGAAGAGACAGGCGGTCCTCTGAAAACAGGCCGGATCCACACGTTCCAGGTCAACATCGGTCTCAGATGCAACCAGAAGTGCACTCACTGCCATCATCAGGCAGGACCCGAAAGGGACGAGCTCATGAGCAAAAGCACCATGGAGAAGATCATCGAGAAGGCCAGAGAAGCGGAGATACCCACCATCGATATCACGGGCGGGGCCCCCGAGATGAACCCGAACCTGAAGATGTTCATCACGGAGCTCAAAAAGAACGGGCACCACATCATGCTCAGGACGAATCTCACGGCACTCATGGAGGAAGACCACAGAGGAATGGCGGAGTTATACCGGGACAATGGACTGGAGCTCATAGCATCCCTCCCCTGTTACGAGAAGGACGAGGTGGATTGCGTCAGGGGAGACGGAGTGTTCGAGACAAGCATCGAGGCCCTGAAGCATCTCAACGGTCTTGGTTACGGGAAGGACCTCATGCTCAACCTTGTCTTCAACCCCATGGCGGATTTTCTGCCCCCGCCCCAGAATGCGCTGAAGGACGAATACCAGCATGTTCTCAAAAAGGATTTCGGGATAGTGTTCAACGAGCTTTTCACCATCACGAACATGCCCATGGGCAGATTCCTGGAGGACCTGAGAAGGGACGGGAGGGAGGAGGGTTACATGGAACTTCTCAAAGAAAGTTACAATCCCGCCACTGTAAAGAACCTCATGTGCCTCTCCCAGATCAACATAGGCTGGGACGGCGCCCTCTACGACTGTGATTTCAACCAGGCTCTGGGGATCAAAACGGAACCCGATTTCCCCCGTAAAATAGAAGACCTTGACGCATCGAGGATACCCGCAAGAAAAGTTGTTACGGGCGATCACTGCTTCGGATGCACCGCAGGTGCGGGCTCCTCGTGCGGGGGCGCCCTTGCGGATTGAGGGAGAATGATGAGAGACGCCTGCCTGGTCGTGATGGTGAGATGTCCCGAGAAGGGAAAGGTCAAGACCAGGCTTGCGGCAGATGTGGGGGATATTCTCGCAGCGGAGCTCTACAGATGCTTCGTGGAGGACCTGCTCCCGAAAATGAGAGAGGTCCCCGCCGACATCCTGATAGGTTTCCATCCCCCCTCGAAGAGGAGGTGCATCGAGGACTGGCTAGGAAAGGGACCGGGATTGATACCACAACGCGGTCGGGACATTGGCGAGAGACAGGCTTCCCTGTTCGAAACCGCCTTCGCCATGGGATACGACCGCGTAATTGTCATGGCAAGCGATGCGCCGGACCTGCCCATCGGGATCGTGGTGAAAGCGTTCGATGAATTGAAAGTGTCGGATTCCGTGATTGGACCCTGCCAGGACGGAGGCTACAACCTCATCGGGTTCGATACCGGAGGTTATAACGGAGATCTCTTCAGGGATGTGCCCTGGGGAGGGCCCGGGGCGGCCAAAAAGATGCTCGAGAGGATGGAAAGGTCCGGTTCGAGGACCGCATCCGTCGAGACCTGGTGGGACGTGGATGATATCGACGACCTTCAGGCACTGTATCGCAGGTCGGTGAAAAATGGATATTCCGACAGAACCATATCCTGCATCGAAAGGGAGGGGCTCTTCGATGAAGGATAGCGGCGGGATCTCGGTCATCATCCCCGTTCTCCACGAGGAGAAGAACATCAACAGGACCATCGAGCATTTGAGGTCTCTCCCGGGAGGTGGAAAGCTCGAGATCATAGTCGTCGACGGGGCCCCGGGAAAGGATACCCTGAAGGCGCTGAGATACACCAATGTGAAGAAAACATCCTCCGCAGCGGGCAGGGGCATCCAGATGAACAGGGGGGCTTTCATGGCGGAGGGGGATATCCTCCTGTTCCTGCACGCGGACACGACACTGCCCGAGAAGGGCCCCGGACTGATCATCTCCGCATTGGAAGACCACGACATAGCTGCTGGAGCCTTCGATCTGAAGTTCATAAAGGTCAGCCCCCTCATCGATATGCTGGTACCTCTGCACAACTTGATGAGGCGTGTCTCGAGAACACCCTACGGCGACCAGGCTATCTTTATCAGAAGGTCGGTGTTCAGGGAGCTCGGAGGGTTCAGGGAGATCAGGCTCTTCGAGGACATGGACCTGATGAAGAGGCTGAGGAAGGGGGGATACCGGATACGGATCATCAAGGAAAGTGTCAGGACATCGGCCAGGAACTTCAATGAAAGGGGAGCCGTGAGGACACTGATCCGGAACATCTTGATCGTGACCCTTTATCATTTGGGGGTCCACCCGAACAGATTGTATGGGATCTACAGAAAGGTCCAGCGTAAGGATCGATCCCTTTGAGCGTTTGGTCCTCCGCTGCTGACCCTGCAATCAAGTTTTAATATCGAATTGTATGTGTCGATCTACCAATACCAGGATGGAAGAGGCTTATGGAAGAAAGGGGCATGGAAAATGGCACCATCTCCAGGCGGATCTTCACAGGGATCGGCAAGATCGTGAAAAATGGCTCACCCTGGATAGTCATCATCACCATCGCCGTTACGCTCCTTCTGCTGGGCCCGATGTTGCTCATGAAGCCCGACAGGCAAGCCAGCGGCGACCCGGGAGGAGAGGTTTTCGATCTGACCGATAGAATAGAGGAGCGGCTCCCGCCAGCCAACATGTACTGGTCGTTCATTCTTGAGGCCAGGGAGGGGGATGTTCTGACACGGGATGTTCTCATGGAGCTTCTGAACAATGAGATCATCCTCAGGAACTCCGAATTCGGGCAGAGGTATCTATCGAGCAGGTTCGACATCCATCTTGGAACCTGGACCCAGGGGGTCTATACGATCGCCGATGCTGTCAACGAGTTCTTCATCTTTCAACTCAACAAGACCCTGGAGGGGGCGAGCAATGATGAGGTCAAATTTGCGGTCCACATGATCCTCTCGAGTCCTTATGGAAAGACCTTCCAGGATACCTTCTCGATAACTGCCACCTGGGTTAACGGGACCTTCATGGGTCAGAATATCAAGGTCTGGTCCACTCCTGCCATCTTCATCAACACCATTTGCAACAGGAATGAGGTGATGGATGAATACTCGAAAGGATTGGAAAGGAACCTGGAAGATCACGTCGTGATTGAACATTTTTACAGGGACCTCCAGGAATACCTCAGAGGGGCGCAGAGAACATACAGGTTCTGGGGGATAGCCATCGATATCAGTCTGGAAGCAGGAGAGGAAGGTGCTCTTTCTATCCCGCTGGTCGCGGCCGCTGTCGTAATAATACTCCTGCTTGTTACGGCCATATTCCGTTCGTACAAGGTGTTGACACTGACCTTTATCGGGCTACTGATGCTCCTTATCTGGCTGAAGGGTCTGTCCAACCTTGTCGGCCTCAATTCCTCGTTGACGATAGATATACTTGTTCCTGTCTCGATCCTCGTCCTGGGTGTTGACTATGCGATCCATGCCGTCCACCGCTATGAAGAAGAAAGGGTGAAGGAACCGGACCCGAAGAAAGCCCTCGGGCTGAGCGTGGCAGGTGTTGGGGGGGCGGTGTTTTTAGCAATGGTCACCACTGTTGTGGCCTTTGGTTCCAACGTGATCTCGAACATTGAAGAGATCATCGGCTTCGGTGTTTCCGCCTCGATCGCGATCATTTCAGCGTTCTGGATAATGGGTTTCTTCATACCGACCGCAAAGATGCTCTGGGACCTCCATGGTCAAAGAAAAGGAAGATTGAAACCCTCCAGGATCAAGGAAGGTAAGGGCTCTGCTCTGCTTGGCAGAACAGTTCTGGGGATCGCCAAGAGAAAATACGTGGTGATCATCATTGTGCTGTTATTCTCAATTTTCACATCATATCTCGCCGTGCAATTGCAGGCCCAGCTCGATGTCAAGGAATATTTCGATCCAACATCAGATGTTGTCGTCTCCCTCGACAAGATGGACCTGTATGCCGGCGACAAGGGCGGAGAGCCGGCTTACATATATATCGAGGGGGACCTGTCGGACCCCGCGGTCCTCGATGCGATACAGGGCCTTAAAAGTAACTTCGAGGATGATGAGAACATTGCCAGGGACCAAAAGACCCACAATGTTTCATTCTATTTCGACATATTCCAGTTGTTCAAAGCAATCCTTGAGAACAATTATACAATTCATATTATCGAGAGTGAATATGATGATCTGATCATCACTGATTCGGATGGGGACATGATCCCGGATGGCACCGTCCAGCTAAGGGCGGTTCTGGATTACATGTACGGGAAAGGACTTCCCCTCAATGAGACCACGATGATGTACAGCATCGCACAGGTCCATGAATTGGTATGGAAGGACCCGGACGAAGAAGGGAGATACGCCACGGTGGTCATAGCCGGAGTGCCTGATACGAGAGAGCTGTCCACGGTCCAGGCATCCGCCAAGGAGTTCAAGCAGGACATGAAGGCCCTTGATGTGGAAGGGATCACGTTCTATGGTCTGACCGGGTCCGGGTATGAAAGGGATGCCACCCTGACGGCCGTTACGAACTCCCTGACCTTCTCCATCGGGATAGCCGTTGTACTGTGCTTTATTGTCCTGGTGATACTGCTCCGGTCCTTTAAATACGCCATTGTAACCGTCATTCCCGAGCTACTGGTGGTCTCCTGGCTGTATGCCTTCATGTTCATCGCAGGATTCCATCTGAATGCCGTTACCGCGACAATCGCGGCCATATCGGTCGGGGTCGGGATAGATTACTCGGTCCATGTTACAGCACGGTTCAGGGAGGAGATGGACAGACTGTGCAATAGGGAAAAGGCCATGTCCCATGCCACCCAGCATTCGGGTGCTGCGCTTTTCGGTTCGGCAGCATCTACCATCATCGGTTTCGGAATCATCGCTTTCGCGCCCATGCCCATGTTCTCTTCCTTCGGAATACTGACGGCGTTGATGATATTGATGGCGCTTGCAGCCGCCCTTCTGGTGCTGCCCTCCCTTCTTTTCATGGTCACCAGGGAGAAGAAGAGCGGGGACTGATCTCATTCCTCCGGGATATCCACTGGGGCCCTTGAATAAGGGGTCTTCCCGAACTCCTGGAGATCGAAATCGAGAGGGTCCTCCTCGAATGGTTCCCGGGGATATGACTCATTCGGTGTATGGGGCTCCGTGCAAGAAACAGGTTCTTCGGGGTAATACGATGGTTCCTCTTCTCCGGCCGGATAAAGATCTGTGTGCATGGGTACAGGTACCGGCTCAGAACCTGAATTGCCCTTTCCGTACCCCCTTCGAATGAATACAAATACCGCTATCAGGCAGATGACAAGGGATGCTCCGAGGAAAAGAAGCGCAAGGGTCGTTGAAGTGCCGAGGGACTTATCACCTTCCTCGAAGAAGGACGAGGGCACCTCCTCGTCGAACTTCACCGACTGCGGGCCCCTCCCGATCCCGTTCTCCGCAACAACATAGTAGACATATAAACCGGGGGAAAAGAGGTTGCTGTCCACGTAAAATGTCTGCGACCCCGGCACCTTCGCTATCTGCTCGAAGAAGCCCGTCTTGTTCCTCCTGTAAACAAAATAGTAGAGGATATCCGTCCCGCCGGTGTTCTCCGGAGGGGACCAGGAAAGCTCCATGGAGCGGTTGACAAGCATCGCGGCGCAGTAGATAACAGGTCCGGGCAGACCCTTGGGAAAACCCTTTGCCACCTGGCTTCTTGAGGAGTTGTAGACACCGTTGAAGGCCATCACCTGGTAATAGTATTCCATCCCAACCTCCACGTCACGGTCCACGTAGTCGGTGGTGAGGCCGTTGACAGCGGCAAGGTGGCTCATGTTCAAGCTGTCGGGGCCCCTGTATATATGATAAACTGCAATGGGCAGCCCACCGTCCTCGACTGGTATGGACCAGGAGAGCTCCACCAGGTCCTCCGTGGAAAATGCCATCAGATTGCCCGGGGGGGAGGGGGGATTGACCGGGTAGAAAGCAATCTCAGGGGAGGGTCGTGATTCACCCATCTCGTTCAATGCCGTAACCCTGTAAAAATAGGATACTCCGAGGGTTATATCCTCATCGATGTAGAACTCCTCATCCCTGGTGAGCTCTGCAAGGAGGATGAAAAAACCATCCCCGGCCCTTCTGTACAATTTGTAACCCGTCAAAGGTGTGTATCCCATATCTGAGGGCGGCATCCACTCCATGGTCACGAATCCGGGACCCGCAATGGCCTTCAAGGACCTGGGGTTCGTCGGTCGACCCATCAATGCTGCGGTAACTATTTCGGAAGGATCGGATTCCCCGAGTACCGATACAGCTGTTAGGTAGTAGCTGTACTCGGAGTTCGGCTCCACGCTGGTATCATTGTAGAAGTTCCTGTGGCCTGACAGAGATATCAGCATCTGAGGATGCACACCCGGAAGCCATCGGTAGATCCGGTATTGGAGAATGGGGGACCCACCGTCCGTCGTCGGTGGCTCCCAGGCAAGGTAAACAACGGTATCCTTCACGGTGTATTCCAGCCCCCAAGGCGGGCTCGGTGGTCCGATGGGTATGGAGTACAGGGCTGCGGAGGGAACCGATACCCCAAATTCAGTGGCAGTGGATACACGATAGTAATACACTATGCCGTTCACGACCGAAGTATCGTTGAAGTATGTGTTGTTACCTTTGATAGTGGAAAGAATGGTGCAGGTATCCGGATCCAGACCCCTATAGATGTGATAGGCCATTAACGGGGAGCCGCCATAATCGATCGGCTCATTCCATGAGATGTTGACGTACCTGTTGCCATATGTTGTATTCAAACCTATAGGAGGCGAAGGAATTGTCAGGTATTTGAACACGAAAATCGCGGGGTCCTCGGAGAGGAATCTGCTGTTTTTGGCCCACACCCTGTATATGAATTCCTTACCCTTTGTGATATTGATATCCATAAAGAATTCGGAGGTTGTATTGTATGTCCACACCAGTTCAATATCGACCTGTTCCTTTTCCAATAGATATCCGACGACCGGGGAACCTCCGTCGAAAGCTGGAGCCCCCCAGGTCAGATTCAGAGCTCCGCTCTGTATCTCACCATTAAGCTCCAGGGGTTTTGATGGGGGAAAGAAATAATCGACCGTCGCATTTTCCGTGTAGTTCCCGGTCCCTACCATGCTAAGGGCCGCTATCCGGTATACATATCTGTAGCCCATTGCAACGTCTGTGTCATGATAGTAATGTTTGTTATGCCCTATCTCGTAGATCCGAACCCTAGGGCTATCATCCATCTTTACCTTCGCCAGAATATATCGGGTGACTGGCCACTTTCCCTGTTGAACCGGGGGATCCCACGAGATGTTAACACCGGGAGTGGAGAAAACCACTGAAAGGTTCATTGGCGGTTCAGGTGGAAGCGATATGTCCAGGCCACAGGCGAATCCATCCCTATTCAACCCCGGTGTCCCGGCGAAACCGGAACTCCCCAGTGGAAGATCGCTGGACGTCGTGAAACCCGAAATGAGGACCGAGATATCATCGATAATATCTAATGTGTAGCATTCATCATCGGAATAACCACCGTAATAGGTGGAGTAGACAAGTTCCGAACTCCAGGTATCAAAGATCAGGAAGATCCCGTCCATGCCCCCATCGTTCCTTTCCTGGAACGCACCCCAGGTCACCGGAAAATTCCAGGCATCGGAATTACCGACCATGAGAGTCCTGCTGCGGCTGTCCACGATAAGGTCGTTTGCGGTGTCGTTTCCACCGCTTCCCAAATATGTGCTGTACTGCAGTATTGATAGCATCCCGTTGAACCGGGCGATAAAGATATCGCGGTGATTGTTCAACAATGTCTGATAGGATCCCTTTGTTATTGGAAAATCATATGAATCCGTATACCCACCCAGGTATATGTTCCCGCCAGGATCCACACCCAGTCCGGTGGCGTGATCGTCCTGATTCCCTCCAAAATATGTCGAGGCTTTGAGGGATGATCCATCCCCGTTCAGGACATATACAAAACAGTCATTCTCCCCGGTGGCACTATTCCGGTATCCGCCTGATATCATATCAAGGTCGCTGGACGTGGTATCACCGCTTATGACCAGGTCACCGTTCTGAAGGAGCTGAAGGTCCATGGCGATGTCAGCACCCGTCCCGCCAAAACGTGTGGAGAAAACGTAATCGGACAGGTCGGATGCGATCCTGCACAGGAACACGTCACGAGCCCGGGAGGTCTTCCCCCGATACACATCCCCCCGAATCGGAAAATCGTTCGACACGGTCACTCCTGTAATGATGATGTCACCCCCGGGTGCGAGACAGATATCGTTCGCTTCTTCCAGGTTTCCTCCACCTATGAATGTTGAATACTCCAGACTTCCCGTTCCGGGGTCCATCTTCAAGAGGAACGCGTCATAATCGTTACCGGTCTTTGTACTGTTCACGGCATCGGGTGTTGTCGGAAAATCCTTTGATCCTGTGTTACCCGTCAGGAAAACACTGTCACTGCCATCCAATGCGATCTTCATTCCATGATCGTTCGCCGAACCACCGATGAATGTTGAATAGAGAAGGACCGATCCGTTCGAGCTGACCTTGCTTAGAAAGACGTCCTCGATCCAGTTGAAGGTTTCGTTGTACGAACCGGGAGTCACCGGAAAATCGGTCGAAGTCGTGAGACCCGTCAGATAATGATCGCCCACCTGATCAATTTCTGTATCCTTCACCTCATCAGATCCGGACCCCCCCAAAAAATTACCGTAGAGCACGGGATCTATCACCAATGTCTCGTCCTGGAGATAATTACCGATCTCGTATGTCAGGGTGTTGTCCGCACTTATCCTGTAGGAAGCCTCCACTTCACGCTCCTCATGGCCCTGATAAACGGATAGACCGGAATCCCGGCCTATCACTTTGCCGTCCTTCATGAACTCTATGTCATCAACGTCGACCGCCAGAGCATCCATCCCGGATATTCTGAATTGAACATCATCGGGATCTCCCCCGGGGTGGACCAGGATATCGTATTTTGGTCCGATCTCAGAAAAATACAACCTTACATCGATTTCATCCCATACGTTCTCGAAGGTTACCTCCTCATAGCTCCGAGCACCCGTCACCCACATTTTCGGATCGCTGCCATAATAATAGTTATACTTGGTTGGGAGCGTTCCAAAGGTTCTTGGAAACTGGCAAAAGCCCTGGTTGAACGTGTAGGATATGATGTCTCTGGCACTCTCATTCTCAGCTGTTTCGAGGCCGAATCCATCCCTGAATATGAAAACGGAACCAGAGGAGGTCGTACCTTTGAAAAGAATGGCCTTTTCCCATTGGCCCCTGTTTTCTATGAACATATCATTTCCCATGGATCTTTCTTTGATTCCGCATCCTCCCCCCGATTTGATCCCGATATCGACAGTGCCTGGCGAAAGACCGATGTCCTCGCTTATTGCCAGAGAGGACAGTTGCCCCGAGGAAATGAAAAGAGTTACAACTAGACATAAAGGAATTGCATACCCCTTGGACATGATGTGAAATTCTCAGTTGGCATTATAAGCATATTGGTCTCGATTGGAATCATTGAAGTCTGCCAATCCCTTTCATCGTTCATTTGGGATGTCCCGAAATACCGTTAAATATGCATGGGTTTCATTACCGACCGACGGTCGGTCGGTAGAGCCGACGGAGGAGTGAACCCATGTCCCGGACGGTAAAGGAACACGATGTCAGAAAGAGGGAGATCGCCGAAACGGCGGAGCGGTTGTTCATCGAACACGGGTACGAGGAGACACCTATCGAGATGATAATCAAGGAGATCGGGATCGCCAAGGGAACATTCTACCATTACTTCAGGTCCAAGGACGATCTCTTGAACCTCCTGGTGGACGATCTCATCGAGGAGGTGACAAGGACCATCAAACAACTGTCCGAGGAAAAGGAAGGCGATCCGGTTGAGAGAATGTTCAAGGTTTCTTACTACTTCAGGACCCTTGCCATCGGCAAGGAAAAGATGACCGATTACATCCACGAGGAGAAGAACGCACATATCCATCTCAAGATAGAACAGAGGGTCATGCCGCCCCTGATCGACTGTTACGCGAAGTTGATAGAGGAGGGGAACAGGAAAGGGCTTTTCAACACCGGAGACCCGGAACTCACCGCTTCGGCCCTGATGGGAGCGGCCAATCAGCTGGGTGAAGGGCACCACGATCACGCCGGAAGGGACCTGATCCCTAGGGAAACATATCTGGAGATGATCTCGATATTCGAAAGGATACTCGGTACAAGGAAAGGACTGTTCATCCAGTACATGATGAAGATGGAGGGAGGAGAATGAAAGAAAGCGGAAAAGGACCATTGATACACATAGAGAACATGTCGAAATCCTACCAGATGGGAGAGGTGACCGTGCATGCACTCAACGGGATCACACTCGATGTCGACCCCGACGAGGTCACCGTCATACTCGGACCATCGGGGTGCGGGAAGACAACACTTCTGAACCAGATCGGAGGTATCGACAGCCCCACGAACGGAAAGATCCAGGTCGAAGGAAGGGAGATACAGCACCTGAACCAGAGGGAACTGAC